>Ga0182012_10005671_pt1 | contig 12885 bp, 9 predicted proteins | sample 612S2SmetaG_FD_120486 | JGI IMG/M metagenome (GOLD analysis project Ga0182012, IMG submission 120486) | Permafrost microbial communities from Stordalen Mire, Sweden - 612S2S metaG | ecosystem: Environmental > Terrestrial > Soil > Wetlands > Permafrost | place: Sweden: Stordalen | collected...
ATGTAATCGATCCCCAGATCGTCGAGCTTCTGCGCGATCAGCAGCTTGTCTTCGGCGGAGAAGGAAACGGACTCGCCCTGAGTCCCGTCACGGAGCGTTGTATCGAACGTTGCGATCTTCATTTATCTAAAACTCAATTCCCCTGCAAAAAGTAAAAGGCCACCGGCTGGATCTCCCTGCCGGTGGCCTCTCAAAAATCAACGTAGACGAGGTCTCAGGCAGGGCCGTTAATGGCCACGCTAATAAGGATTTCGCCCTGAAGGAGACTCAACATGTCTAGAGCTTCAATTATATACCAAACTGTGCGGCCGCAAATGCCGAAGTGAGTTGCAGTGCGTCACGCACGGTGACAATGCGAACGCCTTCATACGCGACTACCGAAAGTAACCCGCCATCTCCAGTCACCGCCAAATCTGCCGAGGCTGCGAGTGCCGTTCCAATCACTACATCATCATCGGGATCAGGCACAATGCGCGGTACGGGCTTGGGCTCCACCACAGCCACGAATTCTGCATAAAGATCTACGATCTGATCAACCGTCAGTTGCGTCGCCGCAATCTTCTTTTCAAACTTGCGCCTGGAAAGAATCTCGGTTAATTCAGCAAGGAGGGGAATACTGCTAAACAGCTTGACTTGAGAACCGCGTCCCAAAGCCATTAATTGCCGGGGCTGCCATTCCACAACAGTGCCGATGCCACCACATTGGTGTCCAGCACCAACTTCATCTAAACGGAACTATGTGCGCGTCGCTCGGCACGCATAGCTGCCAGTTCCGAGGCGACGGATTCGGGCGACATGACTTCTGGCTCATCTACTGCAGCCATGCGATCCATGGCCGAAAACAATTGCTCGGTGCGCTGTGCTTTCAACTGTTCGCGCAGCCATTTCTCCAGAACTTCCGGCGTAAGCAAACCCGCTGTCCGGGCTTCTTGCGCTAACTGGTTGGGCAAACAAATCTCCACACTCGTAACCTCTATACCTTCGCTGCCCCGCTTGCGCGCTGGTCCAGGTGCTTGCATGTGTCGTCCCTCCAATCTTTCAAATTCCTTTACCTCTCTTATCGTCCACTCTTCTCTCCATTCTAACCCTTTTCAACCCCTTCAAAAACTTTTGACCTCTTCCTAACCTTCAGATTCCCTTAGTCCTGGCCTTACCGGTCCTTCCAATACATCTCCGCATCCGACCGCCGCACATAATTCGCATCAATCCCCACCGGATCGCTCCAGTTCCCAGGCCCATCCAAATCCGCGCAAGCCGCCACCGCCGCCGCCAAACCGCCTGTCGCCTTCGTAAAGAGAACCCCCGCCTGCGCGCAAGGCCCTTCCGCCAATCCCACAAACTCCGCCTCGGCTGGCAGCGTTTTCACCCAATCCTCCCAAAGCGCCAGCGTCTCCTCAACCACCATCCGCGCGCTCGCGTCGTAAACCGCTCCATACACCTGCCCCCGCCGCGCATCCAACGCCACCGCTCGCAGCGGCGCACTCCCAAACAAACTCAACGCCCGCAAATTCGAAATCGCCGCCGCCGGCCGCCCCAACCCTTCCGCCAATCCTTTAATAGAAGCCAAACTCACCCGCACACCTGTGAACGACCCTGGCCCGCTAGCCCCCGCAAAGCAATCAATCTCTTCGAGCGGTGCATTCGCCTTCGCCAGCACTTCTTCAATCGCCTGAATCAGCAGGTGTCCAAATCCATCCGTCGAATGCATCTGAACTTCTGCCGCAGTCGCACCGTCCCGCCGCAGCGCGACGCTCCCAAACTCCGACGTCGTATCCACCGCCAAAATCACCGCTGGCTTACTCATCAAGGTGCCAGCGTATACACGCGGTCCAACTCATACGCTTTGCCGTTCGCATTGATCGCCTGCAAACGCAAATTCAAAAGCGCACCCGGCTGTGCCAATAGCATCGGTATTGCCAAAGTCCCCGACGCTCCAATCGACAGCACCCGCGCCCCTTCGCCACTCGATACCACCTCGCCCCACCAAACATATTCCACCGCCCGCGTCGCACGGTTGTTCTTCGTCAGCTTAATTTTGAATGGCACAGGCACTCGCACACTGATCACGTCTCCCGGCGGATCAACAATCTCAAACGGCGTCTTCGCCGCATCTGCCTCCGGTTCCTGCACCGGCGGATTGTGCGACTCAAAATAATACGAACGCGCCATCGATTCCTTTCGCCCCTCGCGCGGCAGATAAAGAATCCAATCGTTCGTCTTGTCCGGCGTCTCGCGGCTGAACACTTCCGCGCGCGTTTCTTTCAATGGCGTCTCTTCGCCCGTCGCCGGATTGATCCACTCCAGGTTGTACTTGTGTCTCGGCAGTGTCACTTCCACAATGCCCGGCTTGTCCGTATAAGTCAGGCACTCCACAAAATCAATCTCTGCGTAAGGATCAGTCCTTCCATCCACCGCCACCGCCCGCGCCCCCGACACATCAAAGAACGGCTCAAACTCCCAATACCGCGCGTCGACCATCAGCTTGTACCAGGTCTCCACCGCCTTCGCATTGGCTTCGTTGCGCAGCGCCTCATACGGCACGCTCGGGTACTGCCCGTTCGTCGTTGCATTCCACAACTCATGCCGGAACCCAACCGGATCAGCCGTCGAAATCACATGGATCGAAGGCTGCTCCGTGAACTGATGCTCCACCGCTCCTAACTCCGGCTTTGGCGACGCTTCCATCACAAAATTCATCCACCCATCACTCAGCAAAGGCGACGAACTATCGCGCGCATCACTCGATCTCGGATGCCGAAAGCCATCGTACTTCTTAAGCAACGTTCCTATATCCTTCAGCAGGTCGCGCGCGCCCGCCACTTCATCAAAATGTTCAATCCCCTGCCAAGTCACATTTAGCCCGCCATACCGCGCCACCACATACCGTATGTAGGGTTCTACATTTTCCCTATCCTGAAAACCCCCGCTGCGCACAAACGCCTCGTCTGCAATCACCAGATCCGCCGTAAAGCTGCGGTCCGCCACCGCCAGCAGCCGGTCATCCAGCTTGCGAAAATAAGCCAAGTCCGGTTGCCCATCCACCCCAAACGGTTTGCCCGTAAGCACCATCCCGCGAATATGCGTAAAGCCGTTCTTCTTCCTGGCGTCCAACCAGGTCTCAAAAGCCGCTTGGTCCAAATCCAGCCACGGCGCCCCAGCCCCCAGCCACAAATGCGGCTTCTTGTTCGTACTCCGCCAATGCCGCAGATTCGCTACGTTCACCAAGCCGGCTTCACCCGTCTCCGCTGCTGTGAACTTCACTTCCTGCTCGTCTAGTCGTTTGCTGCTACTCGTGATCTTGTACGTCCACTCGCCCGCTTCCGTAGGCGTAAAGCGCACCCGAAAGGTCCGCCCGCCATCCCAGAAGCTCCGCATCATATAGGTGGTATGTCCCGGCGACCGGAACTCCACACGCAGCAAATCGTCATCCATCTCGCCATGCGCGGGCTTCACTTCACTCGCCTGCATCTCAAACGTAAGCTCACACGGGTAGTATTGGCGCGCCCCTTGCGAACACGCCACCGGCGCCGCAGCCTGTGCAACGAATACCAGTAAAGGGAAAGAGCCGACTGCCGCGCAAATTCGTGCAATCCGCATATGCTTCAGCATAACCAACCCCCGCCAACCGCCCTTCTTTCGCTGGCACTCTGTCTTATTTGCTGCCAAAGTGATACGAATTCCACATGAACACAACTAAATGTATGGGACGAAGTACTCATGCAACTTGCATATCCAAAAAATCGTCCATATGATTGAGGGAATACGTAATTCCTGAACGGCGCACAGGTGAATTAGACCATCGGTGCAAAGACTGAATAAGTCGACCGGGTTGTCGATAAGAGAGTGAGGCTGCTTATGGACATCGTTGGAGATCGAAAGTTCGTAGAAGTGCCCGGTGGCAAGACTCATGACCTGCCGCCGCTGTTACTGAAGACTGTGCCTGAGGTGAAACGCCTCGACAAGATGATGGGCATAGCCGCCGAGATCATCGAGCAGGAAGACATGGTGCCGTCTCTGGGCGCACCTCTTACTGGCAGCGATGATATGCTCGAACGGCGTAAAATGGATCTCGCCCTGAATCTCGTCGATCAGTATCTCGGCGTTCTGACCCACTGGCATTGGGGCGATTCGGTGCTCGAATGGATCAGACAGTGTGAGATCACCTTCGGCGCACGCCTCGAACTGCGCAATCTTCTGCGCAGCGATATCTGGCCCCACGCCGGTCGCAGCAGTTTCGTCACGCTGCTCGAAGACAAAGACATCAAGACCCAAGGCGTGAGTTTAGAGAAAGCCGTTGGTCTGCGTCTCGCCTTCCGCCAGATGCCGCCCATCCGCTGCTGCTCCGATCAGTTTTTGTTCTACTTGAACAACTCTCTCGGCCAAACCGCCTACCAGAGCTGGCTCGATACGATTCCGAATCCGGTCTCATCGCTACCGCCCGAGCGTTTCCAATTCGAGGTGGTAGACATGTCCCTCGACGTTCACTAGGACCACACATGCGAATAGGGGCGAATTCTGGTTCGTCCCTGTCGCTATTTCCCCACCGTTCAGCGGGACATAATTTCTTCTCTGCGCTTGCACCCTAACAGTAAGTTGTTATCTGACTATGGTTGTAGTAGACTAAACGCGATCATAGTTTGATTGGCAATGGCAAAAGCGAAGCTGACAAAGTTGGAATTGGAGGTGCTAGAGGCTCTCTGGCAGAACGGCGAATCCTCCGTGCGTGAGATTCAGGAGATGTTTCCCGAGCGTGGCCGCCCCGCTTACACAACAGTGCAAACGGTCGTTTACCGCCTGGAGCGGAAAAAGGTAGTGCGCTGCGTCAAGCGAATCAGCAATGCCAACATTTTCGAGGCCGTGATCTCCCGCAACGACGCGCAACGACGATTCGTTGACGAACTGCTCTCGATATTCGGCGGACGCGCCAACTTGTTGATGTCGCATCTCGTCGATTCAGGCAAGCTCACACTACAAGACGTAAAAGAGGCAGAGAAAGCCCTCCGCCGTTCACCGAGCAAGGAGAAACTGCCATGATCCCCACCGTTCTGTCACCTTTGGCAAACCATCTTTGGCAGTCCACTCTTTTCTTCGTCGCAGCTTGGTTGGTAACTCTCGCATTGAAAAAAAACCGGGCAGCCGTGCGTTACTTGATTTGGCTCGCGGCGTCAGTGAAGTTTCTAATGCCTTTCTCCTTGCTTTCTACCATCTCAGATTACCTGGAATGGAGACCTGTTCTCGTCAGCAGACAGCCACATTTCACCCATGTAGTGGATGAGATCAGCCGTCCATTTGTGTTATCGGCTGCTGCCTCAATTCAGACGATTGACCCGTCTTCGTCGAGCTACCTTTTCTTGATCCTATTTAGCCTATGGTTCTGCGGTTTCCTGCTCGGCCTGGTTTTCTTGTTCCGATCGCTACATCGGATACGGGCGATTCGGCGCGGGGCGCGGCTTTTGGATTATCACCTGTCAATTCCGGTAATGTCCTCTTCGGCGCGTCTGGAACCGGGCGTGTTTGGTATCTGCAAACCTGTCTTGCTTCTCCCGTTGGACATTACGGCCCGATTGACGGCGGAGCAGTTGGAGTCGGTGCTGGCCCACGAGTTATGTCACGTCCGCCGCAGAGACAATTTAACAGCGGCCATCCATATGGTTGTCGCTAAGATCTTCTGGTTTCACCCGCTCGTTTGGTGGATCGGAACACAACTTGTGGCGGAAAGGGAGCGGGCGTGTGACGAAGAAGTGATCCGGCTGGCTCGCGACCCCCACGTTTACGCTGAAGCAATACTCAACGTCTGTAAGCTCTACCTGGAATCGCCACTCGCTTGTGTGTCTGGAGTAACTGGAGCCGATCTCAAGCGAAGAATTGCAGCGATCGTCGCCAACCGTCGTGCGCAACGACTGAGCCTCACGAAGAAGCTCTTGCTCGCGAGCGCCGGATTAGCGGCGCTGACCGCTCCTGTCGTGATCGGCGTCGATCATTCGCCCACCGTGCATGCTCAATCCGTCGTCACCCCTGCCTTTGAAGCCGCATCGATCAAGCCTAACCGGTCCGGCAGGGCTGGCGGCGGACTCAATCTTCTTCCAGCCCGCATCAAGATCGTTAATTCGTCGCTGAAGTTCTGCATTCAGATGGCCTGGAACGTCAAGGATTTTCAGGTTTCAGGCGGAGAAGATTGGACCGGCTCAGAGCGCTATGACATCGATGCCGTCGCCGCGGGCCCTTTCAAAGCGGCGGAACTTCGGACCATGCTTCAAGCTCTTCTTTCCGACCGCTTCGGTTTGGTCATTCACCGCGAGACGCGTGACAAAGCCGGCTACGTCCTTGTCACGGCCCGAAACGGCCCGAAACTTCCTGCGCCAATAGATGACCCCGACGTTATGCTTGGCCGGACTTCCGCGGGTGACATCACCTTAAAAGCCAAAAGCGCAACCATGGAACAGTTAGCGACAACTCTGTCATCGACGCTGGGCGCCGCTGTTATCGACCGGACGGGAATCGAAGGACGGTTCGATGTCTCACTCGAGTGGGCGCCTGATCCAGCCAGCCAGCCGCTTGTGACGAAATCGGGTACCCCGGCGCCAATGCCTCCGCCCGACGCGACGCCCGGCCCGTCGATCTTCACTGCTTTACAGCAAAAACTCGGACTCAAACTTGAAGCACGAAAAGTCCCGGTCGAGATCATCGTAATAGATCACGCCGACCGCCCATCGAAAAACTAATTTTCTTCGCCGGTACACTTGTCAGTCCTCGTGGGGCCTGCCGTCGCATCTTTGCCCGTAGATCTACCGAACGCGCTATGCGCTTTCTGATACAATCCGCCCCGGAGGTAGTAAACCGGATGAAGATCAAGAAGTGGACATCCGCAATCTGCGGATCGCTATGCGCGCTCCTTTTGCTTTCCCTTAGCGCCTTCGCGCAATCGGACGTGGCTTCGATCTCGGGTTTTGTCAGAGACTCGTCGAATGCCGTTGTGCCCAATGCCAAGATCGTGATCAAGAACGAAGGCGTTGAATTCGAACGAACGGCCACCACGAACAACGAGGGCTATTACGTGGTCAGTGCCCTGCCACCGGGTTTCTATACCGTGCGGGCCGAGCACGCTGGTTTTGAGTCGTTTCAGTTGCTTCATAAAAAACTCGATCCCAGCATTCCCGAGGCAGTCGACATCGTACTCACCGTCGGTGCAGTGAACCAATCCGTCACCGTCACCGCCACCGCAGCCGCTGTTCAATCCGAGAGCGCCACCTTGGGCATGCTCGTGGAGCATCGCGCTGTGGAACTCACCGAACTGAACGGCCGCAACCCTGTATTCCTGGCCGGTCTGATGCCCGGCGTTCTGGGCGGCAACTTGGCCACTAACAGCTTCAGCTATTCCACCGGCTCGTTCAATATCAATGGCAGCCGCAACGAAAACAACGTGATCTATTTCGACGGGGCCGTCGGCATCCGCACCCGCGCCAACACCAGCCGCAGTATTGGAGCGGCCGATCTGGACGCGACGGAGGAAGTGCAGGTTCTCACTTCCAACTACAGCGCCGAATACGGACGTCAATCCGGCGGCGAAATCCGCATCGTCACCAAAAGCGGCACCAACGTGTTTCACGGCTCCGCTTATGAGTATTTCCGCAACCCGATTCTGGAAGCAGATACGTGGAGCCGCAACCAGACCGGCTACACCGTGCCTTCCCCTTTTCACTACAACCAGTTTGGCTTTCTCATCAGCGGCCCCATCTATATCCCTAAAACAGGTTTCAACCGCAATAAGAACAAACTCTTTTTCACTTGGGGCGAAGAATGGGTGAGACAGCTTACCGATTCACTCAATTTGTCAGTCGTGCCTACCGCTCTCATGCGCCAAGGCAACTTCAGTGAGCTTCTCGCGTCGAACAACATCTTTTACAACAAGGCCGAGATCCTCAAGGATCCCAACGGCAATCCATACCCGGGCAACATTATCCCGGCCGGCGCGATAAGCCCGAATGGCTTGGCCATTATCAACGCCATTCCGAAGGCAACGCCCGGCTTCCTCAACTCGAGCAACCAGAACTGGTATTACGACTACCCCACCGTCTACACGCACCAGAACAAGCACACGCCCGGTTTCGATTGGAACATCAACGACAAGATGCAGCTGCGTTTCCGCGGGCAACTCTTCCTGAACGACAACATCGGCATCTCGTCCACCTACGCGAACACCATTCAAAATAATCCCAACCGGCGCGGTTCGCTCAATTACGTTTGGACGATATCGCCGAGTTGGATCAACGAGGCCCTGTTGGCCGGCAGCGCCGATCACGTCTCGACGGGGTTGTTTGTAGGTCCGGAAGGACCCTACGCGCGCAGCGCCTATGGGCTCAACTACCCGTACCTTTTCCCGAACGGAAAAGATATCGCCGACAAGATCCCCAGCACCGCTTGGCCGAACTCGCCATTCCTGACATTGAACGGTTCACCTTACCCGTCGCATTCGGCTGGTCCGATCGAACAGTTCTCCGACAACGTCACCCACATCTGGCAGCAGCATACCTTCAAGTTCGGCTACTATTTCGAAAAGTCGGGCGAGAATGACGACGATCAAATCGTCATCGGCAGCACACCCGGCGGCACAAACAATCAGGCCGGCCAGTTCTCCTTTTCCGATTCAACTCCGGGTGGAACAGGCTTGGCCTTTGCCAACGCAGCCATCGGCAAGTTCGCAACCTACGCCGAAGTGGGCGCGCGCTCTTTCACTCCATACCGGAATCACGATAACGAGCTATGGGGACAAGATTCCTGGAAAGTCACCTCTAAGCTCCGCTTGGACATAGGTCTGCGTTGGAGTCTCACCTCGCCCTATTCCAGCTTGTGGGGGAACATCGCGTACTTCGATCCGTCTCTGTACAAATCGGCCAATGCGGTTTCGATTAATCCCGCCACCGGCAATCTAAGCGGCACCCCCACACTACAGCAGATTTATAACGGCATGGTCATTCCAGGCACCGGCTGGCCTAAAGCGGCGGGCAATCGCCCCGCGGCGGAAGTCGCTGGTATTTACAACTTCTTGTTTAATGGCAAGGCCAACACCTACACACAGCAGCACTACACAGATTTCTCACCGCGCTTCGGTGTTGCTTATGCGTTCAACAGCAAGAGCGTTTTCCGCGGCGGCTTCGGCCGATTCTACGATCATACGGGTGTGAGCGACGGCCTCTTCCCCGGCGGTAACTCTCCCATCCAGCAGCAGGCATCGGTCGCCAACGGAAACGTCGACAACCCGGGCGGCACCACCGCCACCTTGTTCCCGCTGTACATCCTCAGCTATCAGAAGTACAATCCCACGCCTTATTCGCTGCAATGGAACGCCACCTACCAACGCGACATTGGCTTTGGAACCGTGGTATCGATTGGGTACGTTGGGCGCAGAGGCGTCAACTTGCCCTATGAGCAAAACATCAATCAACTCGCGCCTGGCACTTGTCCGCAGGGTAAATGCCCGGGCGGCGTGAGTCCTAATTCGCTGGTTCCCTATCTGGGCTATAGCACCATTCTGCAAAATGCCAACCTCGGCGGATCGATGTACCACAGTGCCCAATTCCAGGCCAGCCACCGCTTTAGCAAAGGCATCAGTTTCAATCTGGCCTACACCTATGGCAAATCCGACGACAACGGCACAAGCTATCAGACGTTCCAGCCGAATGCCTATGACAACTCGTTCATGTGGGGCCCTTCCACCTTCGACCGACGCGAAGTTTGGCAGATGACCGGAGTCTACGAATTGCCGTTCTTCAAAAACGGCAACCGTCTGGTCAAGTCGACCCTTGGCGGATGGACCGTCAGCGGCATTTACATTTACCAGAGCGGAACACCTTTCGCTATTGGCACCACCACCGACTACGCCGGAGTTGGATCCACTGGCATCACGCAGTACTGGGTGCAGAACTCTCCGATTCAAATCACCGACCAATACTCACAAGGCAGCAACGCCTCAACCGACAACAACTACTATTTCCAACCGAAGAGCTCGTCCGGCAACCCGGTATGGTCACCTCCGGCCAACGGCACGTTCAACACGCAGCGCGTGCGCGATGCCTACTACGGTCCCGGCAATTGGAATTTCAACTCGGCCATCTATAAACAGTTCAATATCGCCGAGAAGGCAAAGTTCCAGCTCCGCTGGGAACAGTACGACACGCTCAACCATCCCAATTGGAACGGGCCCAATACCAGCCCCACCTCTTCCGCGTTCGGTAAGATCACCGGCAAGTCCGGTAATCGCGACATGCAGATCGCAGGAAAGTTTACGTTCTAATCGTGCTTCCAGGGCCGCGCTTTCTCCGAAAAGGGGAGCGCGGCCCATCAGCGCTAAGAGATGGCTAGCCGCACTTTGGCCAAAGTTCGAACCTCGATTGCTAGACTCTGTCGACGTTGGAGGCGTATCTCCGGACTCGCCGCTCCGCATCGGCTTCAGTCATAGGCAACTAAACGTCAGCTTGGAAAGCCGCGGGTTGGCCTGTCGCCGCAAGTACGCCGGACCATAGTTCTCCATCCGGCGCCATCCGCCTCTTCGTTGCGATCGCGTTTGGAATCGGTACGTGGACGAAAACGTTGTACCAAAGTCCGATCACAACGTCTGTCTTTCCCGCCATGGCCGCGTGCACCGCGTGGCGGCCGAACTGATTGCACAGAAGCCCGTCGTCACAATTCGCTGGCCGACTGCGGATGAGATAGCTCGGATCAAAGTACTTCAACGTCAGCGGGATGCCTTCGGCTTGGAAGTAGCTTTGGATCTCGTCCCGCAGGAAACATCCGATATCGGCGTGATGAGGATTTCCGGACAGGTCCAGGCTGGGCGGCCCTACGCTCATCAAGTCTTGACCCGCTCCTTCGGCGACCACGATCACGGCATGATGCCGGCTTTGCATTCGCTGCTTCAGTTCTACTAGAAATCCTTTTTCTCCATGAAGTTGGAAAGGGACTTCCGGAATCAGCGTGTAGTTCACCTCCTGGCTCGCAACCGTCGCTCCGGCGGCTAAGAAACCAGCGTCTCTGCCCATCAATTTCACCAGCCCGATGCCATTGAAATGGCTGCGGGCTTCGCTGTGCGCCGCGCCGATCACCCGCACCGCCTCGTCGATCGCCGTCTGATAGCCAAAGCTGCGCCAAACGTAGGAAATGTCGTTGTCGATAGTCTTCGGAATCCCAACCACTGCCAGCGCGTATCCTCGAGACACCGCTTCCAAGTGCAGCTCATGGGCCCCCCGCAAAGTACCATCGCCACCCACGCAGAACAGAACGTTGACTCGATGTTTCTGCAGATAATCAATCGCAATCCCGGGATCTACCGGCCCCCGGGAAGTACCGAGGATCGAGCCGCCGTTGAGTTGAATGTCCTCCACCATCTCGGCATCGATATGCAAAGGCTCAAACCCATTCGCGGGATCGAGCCCCGCGTACCCAAACCGGATTCCGAGAATGTCGCCACAGCCGTAGCGGAAGTGCATCTCCAGAAAAACGGAACGGACTACATCATTGATGCCAGGGCACAGGCCTCCGCAAGTCACGATAGCAGCTTTGGTTTCACCCGGACAGAAATACAGCTGCTGCCGCGGTCCCGCGCGCTCAAAATCGATGGTTTTACCTTCGTTGCCAGCACCGGGCAACGTGATGGTCTCTTGCACATAACGACTTAACGGCGAGGTGTGGGCCGGCATACCCACTGACTGTACTTTGGCTATGCAAGTCTCCACGTGTCTTATATCGGCAGAATCCGCCCGGAGGAAGCGCCTTTTCGCTTCTGCCAGCACAGCCTGAAACACCTCACTGCTTCCCGTCCTTCACCGCCGCAATAATCCGATCAATCGCCTCCCGGTGCCGCAAACTCGGCCCCTGCAAAATATTCCAAGCCGTAAACACTGCCACGATGTCGTACTCCGGAATCACAATCGGCAACTGCCCGCCAAACCCCGACCCCGCAAACGCCAACCGCGCATCCTCTTTGCCATACGGATACAACCACCACAGATACCCATACTGCACGCCGGCTTTCGCATTCACCACCAGGCTTGGCGTGAGCGACTCCTTCACCCAGTCCGCACTCACGATCTGCTTTCCGTCCCACACGCCTTTGTGTTCGAACAGCACCATCAGCTTCGCCAAATCGTGCCGTTCTAAATACAACCCGCCTTCCGTATCCGCCAGCCCAAACGGAATCCGCTTCCAATAGAACTTGCTAATCCCCAACGGCGCAAACAAATATTTCGCCGCATACTCTTCAATGTCCTTCCCCGTCGCCGCCCTGAAAATATACGCCAGCACCTCCGCCGTCCCACTGCTGTAATTGAAACGGCTCCCGGGTTCATCGGTCATCGGCTGGTCCATCACATACCTCACCCAGTCCTCCGACGCCTCCATCACGCTGCCCGAATTCTTCGGATCGTTATAGGGCAAGTCCTCATGCCACTCCAGCCCCGCCGACATCGTCAGCAAATGCCGAATCGTGATGCGCTTCTTACGTTCATCCACATTCGCCACTTTACTCGCATCAAAGAACTGCAGAACCGGCGTATCCAGCGATGGAAACTCACCCCGCGTCACCGCCACCCCAATCGTCATCGACGTAACCGTCTTACTCACCGATTGCAAAGTGTGTAACTCGCCGTCCGCCCCACCGCGATAGTAAGGATGCCACCACGGATTGAAATAGTTGTACGGGCCACTCGGATCATGCGCATTCAGCGCACCCGTCTCATTCGCGTGCGCGCCGTAGATCCTGCCATAATCGTGCGCATACGTCCGGTCATAAATGACTTGCCCGTGCCGCATCACCAGCATGCTGTCGACATTGCCATACTTCCCGCCCGCAATGTCCGCATCCAACCGCGCCAGCGCCGGCGTCGTCTGGCC
>Ga0182012_10005673_pt1 | contig 12883 bp, 12 predicted proteins | sample 612S2SmetaG_FD_120486 | JGI IMG/M metagenome (GOLD analysis project Ga0182012, IMG submission 120486) | Permafrost microbial communities from Stordalen Mire, Sweden - 612S2S metaG | ecosystem: Environmental > Terrestrial > Soil > Wetlands > Permafrost | place: Sweden: Stordalen | collected...
ACCGTTCGCTCAACCAGCTTCCCAGGAGAAGTCATGAAAACACTCAAGGCAGTATTCGCACTCCCCGTTTTGGCGCTGGCATTGTCCAGCATGCCCGGCCTCGCCCAGGACCATCAGGACCAGGATCATCGCGACAACCACACATACAAACAACACTCGGAATGGAAGGCGGGCGCGAAGATTCAGTCCGACGACTGGAATCGGGGCGACAAGGTTGACTACCGCGCAAACCACCTCCGCCGTCCGCCCGAGGGCCACGAGTGGCGCCAGATCGATGGAAATTATGTAATGGCGAACCAGGACGGAGTCGTTGTTTCGGTGCGCCGCGCTCCGCACCACGACTAAGCACAAGCAAAACGCCGTTGAAGAAGAAGTCCCAGGTTGCGCCGATGAGTCGGGCCTGGGATTTTTTGTCCGTGGGCTAGCGGGGTCGGCCAAAGAAGAGGGTGTAGCCGTCGGGGTCGCGGAGTTCGAACCCGCGCAGGCCGTCGTTGGTATCGCGCAGGGGGTTGCTGAAGACTACTTCGCGGGCGGCGAACTCGGCGGCCAGCGTATCGGGATCTTCGACATAGACGAATGCGTCCAGGCGCAGGTGTGGATGGCGCGTTGGGTTTGGCTGGGGCGCAATGCCTCCTTCGGATTTGACGAAGATCTGCGCGCCGTCACGGCCCACGATGGCGAAGAAGGGATTCTCGGGCGGGTCCTTGAAGCGCGTCTCGAAGCCGAGCTTGTCGCAGTAGAACGCGATGGTTTGAGGGACGTTGCTGACGATGAAGGATGGGGAGATGTGGCCGATTTCTGCTTTCGTCATAACGCTACCCCCAGGTGGCCGGCTGTCGGTGCGCGCGGGCGACCTGTCGAGATTCTAAAACCTCGCTCGATCTCGAATCTATTGAAAGGCCAGGAGCTTGCACGTTTAGGCCGCGGGCTGTGGGGAATGCTGTAGGCTGAATCGGAAGGGATTGAGTTCGAGGGCCTATGTCGGAGAACGCAGCGCGGTCAGTGTCTCATCGCCCCTGAAACGGCACGGATACATTGATCCTCATGGGGCTTGGTTTGCCGTCGCAGATTCCGGGCTGATATCTCCAACCTCGCACCGTCGTCACCGCTTCTCCATTCAATTCCGGCCGATCCGAGCGGATGATGCGTGCGGATGTCACCATGCCCTCTGCATTCACCTCGATCTGTAAACTCACCAGAGCGACTGCCGCTCCATCTCCCCCGACGGCGGCAGGCGGCGGTTCCGAAAGAGGTGTCGGCTCCGAGAATCGGCGGCACATCGTGTTCACCTTTGCCTCAGCCGGAAACGAAAACGCATCTTCTGATAACGTGTCCAGCTTTGTCATTGTGATTTCCACGCTCAGGCGGAACCCATTGTGCTCGCGATAATCGATACGGGTTGGCAGCAGAGCACCACCAATCTCGTGATAGCTAGAGTATTCATAGGTTGCGCCCGCAACGTGTGCCGAAATCATGGTTCCCGTCGCATTTGAGAAACATAGATCGCCCGTCTCTCTGCTCTCGCCCTCAATGGTCTCGAACACGATGCACTTCGAGCTTCCCCCCTCGCGAATCTCCCGTACGACATCTTTAGTCTCAAACTCGCCGACAATGAACGGGATAAGATCGAACAGTTTCAACACGGCATACGGTTGGGCATCCCATGCTCCAATTGTCGCGATTTGCATATTCACGCCGACCATGGACGCCCGGTAATCTCCCCACACCACATCCTGTCGCAGATATCCTTTGCTCCCACGCAGCCGCTTCAGGCTCCCCGATGTTGCCACGCCATCCGCGCCAGTCGCTTGGAAAGTAGCGTCCGTTTCGATGTTGTATGGGCCGCCCTTCACAGTGCTGGCGAGCTTCGCCCGGCTCATCATCGCGACGGCAGTCGCCCGAAGTTGCACGTCCTCAGCCAGACTCATTCTGGCGAGATAGAGCAAAGCAACTAGCACGAGTCGCAATTTCATGCTGGAAGTTTAGCACCCACTGTGTGCCAATTATGATGCAGATCGAAAGCTGCCTGGCAAAAAAACGCTACGCTCTGTCAGCTGCGGTTGTAACGTCGCCAATCCGGAAGGTACACCTCCAGATAGCTGAAGTTATGGGGAGTCGGATTTGGCGCTGGCGGATGCTGTAGGCTGAATCGGAAGGGATTGAGTTGCAAGCCTATGGCGGAAGACACCACGACGAAGTGCGCCAGCGATTACGGTCTCCTGAACTGCCTTTTTTACGGGGCCGGAGCGGTTTTCGCGCTCGTGAGCCTGTTGCTGGTGTATCGAGGCTGGCACGATGGCGTGAGCCTGACGCCGACAAGCGGCACGTGGATTGCACTGGCCGTGGATCTCAAGCACGGGATGTTTTATCGGCCGATGTATGGCGATCTTGGGTATGGCGGGACGCGGTACCTGCCGCTCCATTTTGTGCTCCATGCGATGTTGATGACGCTGGGATTAGGGCCGGTGGTGGCCGGGCACGCGCTGGAAGGTATCGCAGGACTGGGGCTGCTGCTGGGGATCTATCGGATTCTGCGCAGGCTGGGTGTGGCGGCGTGGACGGCCGCTTGTTTTGCGGTGATGGCGCTGGCTCCGAAGGCGGCGCAGATCGCGATCCTCTCGATTCGCGGAGATCTGCTGCCGACAGCGCTGGTGGTTCTGGGTGTGGCCACATGCATGGCCGTGAAGTTGGGCCGGTGGCACTTGCTGGGGGCGTCGGTGCTGTTCGCGCTTGCCTTTGCCGCGAAGCCGACAAGCCTTTATGGTGCGGGGGCGGTGGTCTTGTGGTTGCTGCTCTCTCGAGAGTTTGGGAAGGCGGCGTTGCTGACTCTAGCAACAGGGATCGAATGTGCCGCGGTCGTTGGCGTGACGGCGTGGGCCTCCGATGGACGCTTCATCGCAGTGTTCCGGGCCTGCGCAGTCACGGCGGGGTACAACCTGTCGGCGGGATTGTGGCGGCTCATCAACATACCGGCCAAGGCAATGCCCATCGACTTTGTATTCCTCATTCTTGGGTTTGCCGGATTTCTCCTGCTTGCGCGCAAGAAGCCCGTGAGCTTGCCCGCGGTGTTTTTCGCCTGCACCGCAGCATCAACAGCGATTGTGCTCGGAGCAGACGGAGCCAACATCAACCACTTCCTCGATGTTGGGGTTGCTTCGTTACTGGTGTTTGCGGCATGGCTGTTCGACGGGGAGACAAGGGAACGAGAGTTTGGCGTCGCGGCACTGCTGTTTGTCACGTTATTTGCCACGTGCACCACGATCTACAGCATCCGGCACACCAAGGAGGGTGGGGGTTATTTCGACTTCGGGTATACCAATTCGCTCAATGAGGCGGCAGCGTTTATCGGGAAGACGGATAAGCCGATCCTCTCCGCTCATCCGTTGCTGCCGATTCTGGAGGGCCAGCAGCCCTACCTGCTGGACGTTTGGATGTTCAGGATCGTCTCGGATCTGAAGCCCGGCTACGAGCAACACCTTTCCGATGCGATTCGGCAGCGAAAGTTTGGCGCGATCGTGCTGGAAGAAGATCTTGGCGCGAACTATTTGCCGTACTTCCTGCCCGGGCAGGAGGTCGAGGATATTCGGCAGAACTACAAGCTGGCGAAGAAGCTGCCGAGGGCGTATGTCTTCCTGCCAAAGGGGCCGGAAGATGGGCCAACTGCGGCCACGGCCGCGGCGACGCAATAGTTGGCGGTGCCGTTGCCGGCTATTGCGGCGTCAGGGCACGCTTTACAGGAGGCTTCGCAGACTGAGTCGCAGGGCGCGGCTGAGTTGGTAAGGTGTGTGCCGTTGGCAGTGCTGGCCTCACGACCAGGGTCGACGGTTGTGTGACAGGCACGGGCTTCGCCTGGATACCAGGACCAGATCCCGTGGCAGAAGAGGCGTGGCCGGGAGAAACAGCCGTTACGGGGTTGGCACTTCCAACCGCTGGTGCGTGGCCGAGCACCGCTTTCGGCGGGATGGCTGCCGAAGCTTTCATCGATCCTGAGCCCTCAGAGTCCACGAGGAACTGCTCATTGTCTTTGCCGGCGATGGCCTGCTTCATGAAGGTCATCCAGACGGGAAGCGCGGCCTTGGCGCCGGTTTCCTTTTCGCCCAGCGACTGACGACTGTCGAACCCCACCCACACGCCGCAGGTCACGGAAGGCGAGAAGCCAATGAACCACGCATCGGTGTAGTCGGAGGTGGTGCCTGTTTTGCCGCCCAGCGGATGGTTGAGCTGGGCAGCCGCTGCGCCGGTTCCATGAGCGGTGACTTCGCGCAAAAACGTCATCATGGTGCGGGCGGTGGGCTGGTCAATGACTTCGTTGATAGAAGGCGGAGCTTCCCATAGGGTGATGCCGTCAGCGTTTGAAACTTTGCGAACGAGGCGCGGGCTTACGCGCACCCCGTCATTGGGGAAGACCGAATAGGAGGCGACCTGCTCCTGCAGCGTTATTTCAACCGCTCCCAGCGCGACAGGGAGATACGCCGGAATGTTCGAGGTCACGCCGAAACGATGGGCCATATCGATGACCTTATGAATACCGACGCGCGCGGCCAGCTTGAGGGCGGGGATATTGCGCGACTCGGCGAAGGCGTTGAGAAGGGTCATTGCGCCCTTGTAGTCGCCCTCGTAGTTGTGCGGGGTGTAGTCGCCAAAGCTCACCGGCCCGTCGACGATGATATCGGAGGGCTTGGCGCCGTCCTCCACCGCGGCAGTATAGACATAGGGCTTGAAACTGGAGCCGGTTTGACGCTCGGCTTGGGTAGCGCGGTTGAACTGAGATAGCGCGTAGTCGCGGCCCCCGACCATGGCAAGGACATCGCCCGTATTGTTGTCGATGGCCATGAGCGCTCCCTGAGCGCCGGAGTCCTGCTCGAGAGTGGCACGATGGGCTGCTCCGAGCATGGCGTCGGCGAGATGGAGGTAGATGACGTCCCCGGGCTTGACGAGAGCATCGCCAGCGCGAATGCCCGTCCACATCCAGTCTTCGGGCAGGAGCACGATAGTATCCGATCCGTTGCCGGGTGGACCGATGCGGGCACGAATCTCAAGCGGTAGAGCACTGGTAACGAGGGCGTGGACGTAGTCTCCAGGCTTCGTTTGGACGGCCCAGTCGGAATGACGGTACGACTCGAGAGTGGGATCGGCGCCGAGGACGTTCTCGAGCTTTCCCATCCAGCCGCGGCGACGTTCGTAGGTGGCGAGGCCATCGGTCACAGCGCGGTTGGCTGTTCGCTGCAGGTCGATGTCGAGCGATGTTTGGACCTTGAGCCCAGCCTCATGCACCTGTTCCGTGCCAAAACGCTTTTCCAACTCGCGGCGAACCTCTTCCTGGAACCACGGGGCGACCGACATTTCAGGCTGGGCGATGTTCAGGCCGAGGGGAGCTTCTCTGGCGCGTTCAGCGTCAGCATGAGAGATGAATCTGTCGTGCTCCATCTCTGTGAGCACAAGGTTGCGGCGGCGAATGGCTTTTTCAGGGTAGAGCAGTGGCGAAAAGGCAACCGGGCCTTTGGGCAGACCCGCGAGCAATGCAGCCTCAGCGAGCGTTAGCTCTTTGGCATGCTTGCCAAAGTAGAACTGAGAGGCAGCCTCAAAGCCGTACATGCCGTGGCCGAGGTAGATCTGGTTTCCGTAGAGGGTGAAGATCTGCTGCTTGGTAAAGGTGCGCTCAATCTGGATGGCGAGGTAGGCTTCCTGGATCTTGCGCGTGGGTGTTCGGTCGGCTGAGAGAAAGAGATTGCGGGCGAGCTGCATCGTTAGCGTGGACGCGCCCTGCGCACGGCCCTTGGTTTTGATGTCGTACCAGACAGCACCGATCACGCGGAAGACGTTGATGCCCCAATGGGACTCGAAGCTCTTGTCTTCTATGGAGATAACAGCCTGGCGAAGGATGGGGGCAAAGTCGTCGTAGCCGACGATCTCACGACGCTCGAGTGCAAACGAGCCGATCACGCGGCCCTTCACGTCGTAGAGATCGGTGGTGGTGGAGGGGCGGTAGTTCTCCAGATCGTTCATCTGGGGCAGGTCGACGGAATAGACCAGAGTGAGGCCGGCAAGGGAGCCGGTGATGACGGCTAAGAATAGCAATGCGCCCAGGGTGATCGGTCCGGCGAGCCTGCGACGATTGCGGTGTGGCAAACCGGGATCTCGCAATCGGCGTGGGCGCGCAAGAGTACCGTCAGCTGCCGGGGAGGCAGACGACGCGCCTAATCGGGGTGGAGGAGCCACAGCCAACGGATCGAGTCCTCGCGCACGGTAACATTGCAGTTCTCGACCGGGGGGAGGAGAAGATGTTTCCTCTCAAGGCTAGCATTTTCGAAGTGCGCGACCATGCATCAATTGGGGTATGGGGACCTTGGTGTGCAAGGGTGGGACAGAGAAGTGCATTCCAACGGTTGGGCGGGGAGGGCGACCCAACCTGTTAGCGTTCGTCACGCTTTGGTCGATACAAGGGCGCGATGCGCAACTGGCGATGGAGGTGCGGGCTCAGGCGAATCACTGGCAAAGATCTGAAAGCCTCGTTTACAGCCCTCGGCGTCCTGTAATCAGGTTGTAGACGAGAACAATGACTGCTATCACCAGCAGAATGTGAATTAACCCTCCGCCGACGTGGAGGGTGAAACCCAGAAGCCACAGAACGACGAGAATCACGATGATGGTCCAAAGCATGACGACTCCTTTGCAACCGGGGCACCCGGAAACCGATTCGGTCTCCGGATGCCCGCGGGCGGGGTGAAGGTGTTCTTAGTTAGAAGCCATGGCCTGAGCCTTGGCATTCCGTACTGCGTCGAGGAACGAATTGGCTGAGTTCGGAACCGTGACTTCTCCGCTCAGGATGCGGCGAGTTGGAATGTCATGCCCGTAGATAGCTTCTGTGGAATCGTTATCGCGGCGAATGGCCGCACCGGTCAATGTGAGTCCGGCAAAGAGTCCCTTGGCACGCGAGTAGGTGAGGACTTCGGTGTTGAGCTTCCAGTCGGTGTCAGCTGACGCGTGGCGGCCAACCGGACCGGCTGCTGCTGAGGCGTCTCCGCCCAGCTCAAAGTTACTGTTGATCAAATGCCTCATGCCATCTTCGTTCTGGATGACCATGACCAGATCAACGCCTTCAACGCCAATCTGCAATCCCCAGCTTCCCCCGGTGATGGTAAAGAACGCCGGAGCGCTCCAGCCATTTGCAGTGCGGCAGGTGGCAACGCCGCGTCCGTTTTCCGCGCCAAAGACGAAGCCGCCCTTGAGCATGTGCGGCACAACTGCAATGCACTTGGCATGTTCGAGCACTTCCTGGGGAATGCCCCTGTCCGGCGCGGACATGATCTCTTGAATGACGTGGCCTGCGTGATCCAGGCGGTCGTCGGTTGCTTCACGGCCCGAACTCGCCCAGGCGATGCTGGTCATTCCGAGAATCGCTGCAAATGTCATTAGTTTCTTCATGTATTTCACCCTTTTTCTACCCATGCGCAGCGTCACAATCGATCCGAGTACTGAGGCACATAAGGTAACTCCAACACTATGGGTAGAACTCGGCGGCGTCTGAGCAAGAAAGCTCATCTTGGTAACCCATCCGAGTGCAGACGCACGGCTGCGCCGATAGTCCGAAGTGCACAGACCTGGTCATCGCGAACAGCCATGGAACCACCGTAGAAAGCCCAGAGGGTTCAAGAACAATGAGATGCGCGATAGATGCGGTCACGGCGACGGAGACAACCACGGCGGTGGCGCGCAACACTGTGAAACCGGCCATTATGGCGAAAACAAACGCTGGTTAACGCCTGTGCATAGATGCATCTCGGAAGAAACCAAGGATGAATTTCAGGAGCATCACGTCGGCCAGGATGACGATGAGACATGCAAGAACCACGGAGTAGGTGGCAGCGCGGCCCGCTCTCTCCGCGCCGCCCCGTGTGAGAATTCCCTCAAGACAGGCAATGAGTCCCGATGATGAGACCCAAAACGGCGGTCTAGCTCGTGGGCGCGAGAGAGTCCTTGAGAATTGATCCGCGAAAGCCAGCGTCAAGACTCACCCGTCCGGTAACCGCTGGACTTTTATCCGTCCCAGGAATGATTGCTCGTCGGTTCAATGGCTCGCTCCTTCGGCCTGGGCGACATGCGAACTGGTCAGGTGCATGCGCGAAAGCAAGGAGTGAGGTCCGCTGTACACAAACTCAAAACCGATATTTTCGCCCACGTGCGCGAGCATGCCGTAGTTGCCGATGCGGAATGCATCCTTGGCGCCGAAGCGGTCGGGGTACCAACCGTAGACAGCGGTAAAGGAGCCGGCATAAGGAGCCAGTAGCGCAGGAACCGAGAACTCCTGATGCCCATCCTCTCTGCGGCGGGCGATCAAGGTTGAGAGAATGGCGTGGCGCATGCGAGGAATGAACCCTCTACAGTCGCAGCGGTAGTACAAGGTGTCTTGTCTGAGGGCCTCAGCCAACCCGTAACGAACAGTGGTTCCTGTTGCTCCAATGGCGAAGTCGGAGCCCATTTGCTTGCCGAATCCCTTAGCGCCCTCACCCCACTCCGGTGGCGAATTGCCCAACTGGCTCACGCCTGCCCCGAAAGCAGCACCGAAGATCGGGTACGGGCCGAACGCGTCGAACATGTAATTCTTGAGCGCTGCTTTCTGAGATGGGCGTTGGTAGCTCAGGTCGGCATCCCCAATCCGGGTAGTCGCCACCGCATCAGACGTTTCTCCCGAGGCACCGGGCGATTGGGCTTGGAACGGCATCGCCGCCGCCGAGATCATTGCGGACGCCACAACCATCAAAATCACTCTCCGGGGCTTCAATTGTTGCGACTCCTGGGTTGGAATGGTCTTGCCGGGCGATCACGCTGGTCACATCAGATTCTGTCAAACGACCTCTCTTCAGGGATGGTCAAACTAGCTCCTCATTGCTGAGCCTTCTCGTTTGTGGGCATCTGGACCCAGGCATTTTGACCCAATGGTTCGCGAAAAAACGCATCGTAATCACAACAGTGAGCAATACAGACCAGACAGTGGTACCTGGCTGATGGGGATAATCAGAAGAGTTCTCGTGTGCATGTCTCCAAGTGCGGGGGGAACTGCTTCTGAGGCAAGGCTCACTCCCTGCGCCGATGCCATTGAGTGCGGCTTCGCCAATTCCAGGACGCAGGCTGCGAATTCCAGGACGCAGGCTGCGAACAGCAACGGCCAACCAATCAGCATGTTGCGTATTTCCTGATGTGTTGGCTACTTTCATAAGTCGTTTTTCGATCCGAAGTGGCGCTTTCCGGAGATTCGCTCTTCACATCGGCTCAACCATTTCGAAGTGGAGATAAATCTTGACGAACATCGACCCGCAAGTTGGATTCGATTGTGCCGCATTTCTTGGCAAAGCAGGTCTCGGACGCCGCGTCGTGGACTTGCAACCCAAAGACACCTTCTTCTCGCAAGGGGACATTGCCGACACGGTCTTCTACCTTCAAAAGGGACGTGCGAAGCTCACTGTGGTCTCGCAGGTCGGCAAGGAGGCGACGATCACTTTGCTGGCGGAAGGAGACTTTGTTGGCGAGGAATCGCTGGCGTCTGTGCCAGGCCTGCGACTTGCCACAGCTTCGGCGGTGAATTCATGTACGGCGCTCAAAATCACAAGGGATGCAATGACCAGCGCAATGCATGACGAGCCGGAATTTGCCGACATGTTTCTGAAGTTCATGCTGGCACGAAGCATGCGCACCCAGGCTGATCTCGTCGATCAGCTTTTCAACTCGAGCGAGAAACGCTTGGCGCGGATTCTCTTGATCATGGCCGAATTTGGCAAGCCGGGTGAGAGCCAGACCTTCATCCCCCCGATATCACAGGAGACCTTGGCGGAAATGATCGGCACAACGCGGTCACGGGTGAGCTTCTTCATGAACCGCTTTCGAGCACTCGGCTACATCAGCTACAACGGTCGAATTCAGGTGAACAAGTCCCTGCTCAATGTTGTACTTCTCGACCAGTTGCCGGAGGAGAATAGCAAGCATCCCCCTCTCCCCGTCCTCGGAGCCATACTCAAGCCGGTCATTCCCCTGGTCAAAAAGATCGTTGCGCCAGTTCGACCCGTGATCGGCGCGATCCGCCGAAAAATGTTGGTCGAATAGCTCGCTGCCGGACGATTAGCAATTGGCTGACCGATGATTCCCGATCACTCCGGTATCAATCAAAGTGACTTGTGCTCGCTGGGCGCCAATGGCTACAGCGTTTTCGATCCAAGTGCTTACAGAAACCTGGCAGCAAAGTGGCATTTTCCTCAAGAAAATGCCACCTATGAGGAATTCGAAACGTCAACATATGGATCGAAAGCGCTCTAAGCGTGAGGCTTATAGCTTCTGCGAAAAGGCTTCGCCAAAGCTCACAGTAAAGGCCTGCCGTGGCTCTTTGCCGGCGACGGCGATCCGCTGGGCAAATGCTTCGAGAAGGGGACGGGCTCTTTCCAGTGCGTAGTCGGGGCCGGCCGCAACGATGTCAAGCCGGCCGTCCGCGGCATCCATAACCGACCCAAACACCGGCGCAGCCACAAGGTCGACGTGACGCGTTGCGTGTTCCGCGGTGAGCCGTGCGCAGAAGGACGCGCTGATGTTGCCGCATAGGATGTGGAGCAGGCCGGGTGAGAGGGCATCCATCAGCCCGTGGACACCCAAAAACACCTCTTCGTATGCTGCATCGTCGAGCAGCATCGTGATGACAGCTGCGGCACCAAGTTCGGCTTCAGCAGGAGTAGCTGCGGCGATCGCGCCTTCGTGGATGACCGGCTTGGTCCGTTCTTCCGTGCGGTTCCAGACGGATAATTCGTGTCCGGCTGCGAGCAGCCGCAGCGCCATTGGAGTGCCCATGTTGCCGAGTCCGAGAAATCCAATGCGCATGGCAGGAGTTTTACTCACTTCTCAGGCGAAGTTGCACGGAGGCGGTCCGGGCGAGGCGATGAGCGTCGTGGAGGATGGCGAAGAGTAGCAAAGGGAAACCGATGACGGGCAGGACAAGGAACTGCTTGCGCTGCCCGGGGGTGAGGAGCCGGACGATGGAGCGGTGGAGAAGAATCTGCTGGTACCAGGGGATGCTGGGGACGAGGTGGTGGGCCATGTGGCAGGGTTGTCCCCAGGGGCCGCCGCCGACGAGCATGCCCCAGAACCCGACGCCAAGGCTGCGGGCTCCGCTGGTGGAATCGAGAGGCATCAGGTTGTGCTCGGTGTATTGGCGGAGGCGGTCGAGATGAAAGCCGACGTGAGGCAACAACAGGAAAACGATGATGGGAAAGAGAAGGCCGAAAAACTTGTAAAGCACGGTGAGATAGCAAAGGGTGTAAGCGGCGGAGAGGGTGAGCGAGAGGGCGGCGGAGCGGGTGAAGGATGGCGAGCGATGGACGTAGAAGTCGCTGTAGTTGAAGAAGCTGGCGAGAGGCAGGAGCATTGTCCAGAATCGACGCGGAAAGACCAAGTTAAGAAACTCGGCGTCATGCTCTGTGGCGAAGTGGCCGTGATGGGATTTGTGGGTTTCGGCGTAGGGGCGGGGTTCTGTGTTGGATAGGCGGCAGAGATTCTCGGCGAGGAAGCTTGCAGCGCGGCTGGCTGACCCACGACCGGGAAAGATGAGGTTGTGCGCCGCGCCCTCGTGCAGGGAATAGACGGCGAGGGTATAGAGCAGCCAACTGTGCAGGGTGCCGATAAAGATGGCGGTGAGGATGAGGGCTGGCATGCCGGGATGGGTGGCGATGATCCAACGAGCCAGATTGACGAAGCCGAACCAGTCCACGGCAAAGATCAGCAGGATGACAGAGATGCTGATGAGGTTGTGTGTGCGTGGATGGGACCGGAACCATCCGTGGAGGTTGCGTCCACGCGATCTTATCTCAAGGACCTGCGCCGGAGTCAGATGCTCGAAGGCGTGATTCTGATTGTATGTTCGGGCCAATTGAAATTCGTCTTCGTGGAAGTTCATCGTTCTGCCAATTTGGAGTCCGATCCAGCCAGGATGCTGTTTTTTTGAAGGGAGGCCTGGAATGGATCGGTCAGAATTTTGGTCCGCAGGTGGCCAGTATAGCCCGAGGCGAATGGGAATGGAGACAAGGGAACAGCTTTGGGCACAGAAATGGACAGCCCCAGATCTCATGATGGAGAACTGGGGCTTTTGGAGTGGGGTGTTGGGGCAGCTTAGGCGGCTTTAGCCTTGAGAAGGTTTAAGGCCTTGGTGAGGACATCATCAACCTTTGAGGGCAAGGCGTCTTCGTCGTCATCGTCGACAGTAGAAGCGACGACTATGTTGGGTGTGACGGCGTTGTCTTGGATCTTGCTGCCGCTGGGGCTTTCGTACTTGGCAACCGTAAGCAAAAGCGCGGCCCCATCGGGCAGATCGATTGTCTTCTGCACTGAGCCCTCGCCAAAGGTGCGCTCTCCCACCAAGTCACCGCGTTTGGAGTCGAGAACGGCTCCCGCTGCAATCTCGGCAGCGCCGTAGGTCCCCCGATTGACGAGAACTGCCAGGGGCGCGTCGGTGAGGAAGCGGGAGGGGTCTGCGGTGAAGGTCTGCGCGGGAAACTTCTGACCCTCGAGTGTTGCGATGGTTCCCTGCTTCAGGAAAAAGTTGGCGAGGCGCACGCCCTGCGCCGCGTCGTCGCCCGTGGCGTCGCGCAGGTCAAGCAGGATGCGGCGGCCCTTGGCGGACTTGATCTTCGCCGCTATCTCATCAACACGGGCGGCAGTGAGTGCGCCTGGCTTGAGATAGAGGATGGTGGAGTGTTCGTAGTCTTGCAGGCCGAGTGGGGCAGGCGCGGAGATGGCGCGCGTGAGGGTGAGCTTGTCAGGGTCTGCCTTGCGTGGGCGAACGACAGATATGCTGACGGTGGAACCGGGCTTGCCCTCAAGTAGAAGCTGGATCATGGCGAGAGAGAGC
>Ga0182012_10005676_pt1 | contig 12876 bp, 13 predicted proteins | sample 612S2SmetaG_FD_120486 | JGI IMG/M metagenome (GOLD analysis project Ga0182012, IMG submission 120486) | Permafrost microbial communities from Stordalen Mire, Sweden - 612S2S metaG | ecosystem: Environmental > Terrestrial > Soil > Wetlands > Permafrost | place: Sweden: Stordalen | collected...
ACCAGGCCGAAGACGCAGAGCACCCCCATCAGGACCGACAGCGCCGTGGTCGACCGGACCCGGGCGAACCGGGCCGGGCGGGCGGTCACCGACCCGGCGGGCCGGCCGAGACGGGCCGGCCGGGCGGGAGCGCCGGACGCAGGACGCAGGGAAGCTGTTCCGGTGGGCCGGGGGGCGCGGGGGCGGGCCACCCGGCCGGGGCTGGAGGGATGCCGCCCGCGGGTTGCCTGGCGGGTCGACAAGGTCTGCTCAGCCACGCCGGGCTCCTCGGTTCATGCCCCTAGCCTCGCCCACGTGGAGCGACGGGTGGTGGAACCCGGTCATCAGACCCTGCCCCCCGACAGTCATCAGACCCTGCCCCCCGACAGTCATCAGACCTTGCCCACCGAAAGTCATCAGACCTTGCCCACCGACAGGAAGTCCCCGTAGAAGATTCCCAGTCCGAGCGCGGAGAAGAGTCCGGCCAGAATCCAGAACCGGACGATCACCGTGGTCTCCGGCCAGCCCATCAGTTCGAAGTGGTGGTGGAGCGGCGCCATCAGGAACACCCGGCGGTGGAAGACCCGGAAGCTGATCACCTGGATGACCACTGAGAGGGTCACGATGACGAACAGCCCCCCGATGACCACCAACAACAGGTCCAGGTTCATGAGCAGACACAGTGCCGCCAGGGCCGACCCGATGGACAGGGAGCCGGTGTCCCCCATGAAGATGCGGGCCGGAGCGGCGTTCCACCACAGGAATCCCAGGCAGGCTCCGGCCAGGGCCACCGCGGCCAGGGCCAGGTCCAGGGCGTCGGCGACGTGATAGATGGCCAGGTGGCGGTACTGCCAATAGCCGATGATGGCCAGGCAGGCGAAACAGAAGGTCGACGAGCCGGCGGCCAGTCCGTCCAGGCCGTCGGTCAGGTTGACGGCGTTGGCGGAGGCGGCGATGACCAGGGTGGCCCAGACCACCCACAGCCCGGTACCCATGTGCAGACCGATGGAGTCGTACCGGGTGAAGGACAGGGTCGTGGCGGCATGCGCCCAGTACACGGCCAGGAGGGAGAACAGCACCCCCAGGCCGATCTGGGCACTGAACTTGGCCCGCTTGTTGAGCCCCAGGCTTCGGCGGTGGCGCACCTTGACCCAGTCGTCGGCGAACCCGATGAGGCCCGCCCCCACCAGGGCCAGCATCACCAGGGCCCCCGATCGGGAGAAGGTCACCCCGGGTACCGCGTGGGCGGCCAGGTACCCGATGATCACCGCCGCCACGATCCCGATGCCGCCCATGGTGGGTGTCCCGGCCTTGGCGATGTGGACCTGGGGCCCGTCCTCCCGGATCTGTTGTCCGATGTTGTTCTTGATCAGCCAGCGGATGAGCACCGGGGACGACAGCACGGCCACCCACAGGGCCACTCCGCCCGAGGTCATCAGTGAGATCACCGGGGGCGCCCTCCCTGACCGGTGCCGTCGGCGATGGCGTCGAGAGCCCGCCGGGCCTCGATCCGGTCGTCGAAGGGGATCACGGAACCGGCCAGGGCCTGGGTGGTCTCGTGACCCTTGCCGGCGATGACCACGACGTCCCCGGGCCCCGCCGTCCGGATGGCCCGGGTGATGGCACGGGCCCGGTCGGGCTCCACCAACGGTCCGGCTCCCCCGTCGAAGCCGGCCCGGATCTGGTCGATGATGGCCACGGGATCCTCGGTGCGGGGATTGTCCGAGGTGAGGACGGCGACGTCAGCCCACCGGGCCGCCACCGCCCCCATCTCCGGACGCTTCCCCCGGTCGCGGTCACCGCCACACCCGAACACGACGATCACCCGGCCCGGTCCGGCCAGCTCCCGTGCCGCGGCCAGGGCACCTTCCAGACCGGCGGGTGTGTGGGCGTAGTCCACCAGCACGGACACGGGTGGTCCGGCCTCGACCACCTCCATCCGACCGGGGACCGGGTCCGCCCCGGCCAGTCCCGCTGCGATCTGGTCGCCGTCGACCCCGAGGATGTCGGCCACGGTGGCGGCCATCAGGGCGTTGTCCACGTTGAACTGACCCGAGAGGGGGACGGTGACCCGCCGGCCCCGCCACCGGAATGAGGAAGCACCCACAGACAGCTCGACGTCGGAGACCTCCGAGCGCCGGACCCGGACCACCCGGTGCCCGGCCACCCGGTCGGCCAGCTTCCGACCCCAGGGATCGTCCACGTTGATCACCGCCGTGGTGGAGCGCTCCGGATCGAACAGTCGGGCTTTGGCCGCGAAGTACCCGTCCATGGAGTCGTGGTGGTCGAGGTGGTCCCGACTCAGATTGGTGAAGGCGGCCACGTCGAAGACGATCCCGTCCACCCGGTGCTGGTCCAGGCCGTGGGAGGAGACCTCCATGGCGACCGCCCGGGTCCCGTCAGCCCGGAGTTCGGCCAGCCGGACCTGGAGGTCGGGTGCCTCGGGGGTGGTCCGGGCTCCGCCGAGGGTACCGATCACCCCGGTCGGCGTGCCCGCCCGGGTGAGGATGGACCGCACCAGGTGGGTGACCGTGGTCTTGCCGTTGGTGCCGGTGACCCCGACCATGGTCAGGTCCCGGGAGGGATGGCCACAGAACGCCGCCGCCACCGTGGCCATGGCCGGCCTGACCCCGCCGGCGGCCACCCGCACCTGGCACACGTCGAGGTCGAGGAACCGCTCGCACAGGAGCGACGTGGCACCCGCCTCCACGGCGTGACCGGCGTGGAGATGACCGTCGGTGCGTCCACCGGGAACGCAGCAGAACAGGGAGCCGGGCCGGACCCGACGGCTGTCGAAGTCCACCGCGGTGACCGGGGTGGACGCCGGATCACCGCGCACATCGAGGACGTCGACGTCATGGATCAGCGTGGTCATCTGCACAGGTCGGTTGTCCCGGGGTATGGAGGAGGAAAGGGGGTCCGCACCGAGTGGTGGGGACCCACCTACGGCCCTTCCGTGGTCGCTCCAGCCGGCACCGCGATGCTACCGGTGCCGCCCACGGCGGAATTCGATGCCGAGGTGGTTCCGGCCGTCGTGGTGGGGATCCCGTAGTGGTGCAGGGCGTAGGCCATGATGGTGGAGAAAACCGGCGCCGCCACCGCTCCCCCGTAGATCGGGGTGGGATGGTCGAGGACCACGATGGCCGACAGCACCGGGTCCTGCGCGGGGGCGAAACCGCAGAACGAACCCACGTAGGCGCCGGAGATGTAGCCCAGGTGACTGGGGTTGGGGATCTGGGCGGTTCCGGTCTTCCCGGCCACCGTATAGCCGTCGACGGCGGCCTCGGTGCCGGTCCCCGAGGCCACCACTCCCTCAAGCATGGAGACGAGTTCCGAGTCGACGGTGGGGCTGATCACCCTGTGGGCGGATGAGGCAGGGACCGGGGTCACCCGGCCCGACGGATCCACCAGGCCCCGGATCAGGCTGGGGCGGATGAAGACCCCGCCGTCGGCCACTGCGTTGTAGGCGTCCAGGATCTGCTGCGCGGTCACTGCGTCATCCTGCCCGATGGGGGTGGAGCCGATGGACGTTCCGGTCCAGCCCTCGGCGCCCGGGACCAGTCCCTGGGACTCACCGGGGAAGTTGAGACCGGTCGGTTGGCCGAAACCCAGCTTGGCGATCTGGGCCAGGAGGGGAAACTCCCCCAGTCGCTGGGCGATGGCGATCGTGCCGAGGTTGGACGACTGGGCGAGGATCTGGCCGGCCGTCAGATCCTCGTCGCCATGGGATTCGGCGTCATGGAAGGTGTAGGTGCCCATCCGGAGGGAGGAGGGCACGTTGATGACCTGCTCCGGGGTGATCAGGCCGTCGGCCAGGGCCGCCGAGAAGGTGACCAGTTTGAACACCGATCCGGGTTCGTAGACCTGGGTGACCGCCGAGTTGGACGGAGCCTCCTCCACGCCGGCGGGCAGGGTGTCCGCCGAGGAGATCAGCGTGGCGCCGGACGTCGTGGTGCTGCCGGAGGGGACCACGGCGGCAGCACTTTCGGGCAGCGTGGCCCCGGTCGTCTCGGAGCCCGACGTGGCCTGGAGGTCGGCCATGGCCAGGATCTGGCCGGTCTTCACGTCCTCCACCACCGCCGTACCGCTGTAGGCGTGGGAGGCGGCGATCTCCGTGGCCAGGGCCTGCTCGGCGACGTACTGGACCGACTCGTCGATGGTGAGCTCCAATCCGGTGCCGGGTCGGGTGGAGGAGGAATGCCCGCCGCCGGGCAGGGTCACGCCGTCGGGTGCCTCCAGGAGGTTCTCCGTGCCGGACCGTCCGGCCAGAAGCGACTGGTACTGGTACTCGAGGCCCGACACACCGGCGCCGTTCCATCCGACGGTCCCCACCACCGGGGCGGCCAACTGTCCGTCCGGCTGCACCCGCTGGGACTCCGGGATCAGATTGATCCCGGTCAGATTGAGCGCCGTCACCCGGGCGGCCACGGCATCGGAGACCCGGTGGGCCAGATAGACGAATCCGGAGGGTTCGGTCAGATCGCTCCGGAGCTGGTCCGTGGGGATCCCGAGGACCGGTGCCAGGGCGTCGGCGGTGGCGGCCGGGTGGTTGATCAGCTCGGGGTCGGCCACCACGGTCTGCCTGGTCACCGACTCGGCGAGCACCTCACCGTCACGGTCGTAGAGCGCGCCGCGGACCGCCGGGATGGTGACCGTCTGGGTCAGCTCCGAGGTCGACAGTGACGCGAAGCGCTGATGGGAGAAGTCCTGGATGCCGACCAGACGGACCACCAGGGCCACGAACACCAGCATCAGGACCAGCCGCATGGCCCGGGCCCGGCGGCCCAGCAGGAGGGACGGACTCACCGGGCGACCGGTGCGCCCGTGGTCTGGGGGGCCGCCAGGGGGACGGAGAGAGGAACCTGGGGCAGGTAGACCACCCTGGGCGCCGGCTCCATGCCCTGGGCCCGGGCGTCGGCCACGACCACCGGCGGTGCGGCCTTCTCCGCCACCTCCACCTGGCGCGCCTTCTGGGTGGCGACCGCCGCCGCCACCTGGCTCTCGATGGTGGACAGACGCACCTGGCCCTCACTGACCAGTGCGTCACCCACCACCACGGCCAGAAGACTCCCCACCACCAGCACGGCCGACAGCCACATGGTCGACCGACGGACGGCCCGGGTGCCCGGCCTCCGGCGCGGCGGAGGTTCGAAGACCCGCAGCGGCGGCCGGCGGGTGGTCGACGGGGACGGTCGGGGCTGGGACCGGGCGGGGCTGCGGCGGGCGGTGGCGGGCGGTGGTGCCATCAGGCCACGTCCCCGGAGCCGGGGGATGCGTCGGATGGGGCGGGCAGGCGCTCGATGACCCGCAGGCGGGCGGCTTCGGCCCGGCGATTCCGCCCGATCTCGTCCGCGGTGGGTCGACGTGCACCCCGGTGGACCAGCCGGAACTGCGGATCCGCCCCGCACACGCAGGGCAGCCCCGGCGGACAGTGGCAGTCGTCGGTGGACTTGCGGAGGAATACCGTCTTGACCAGCCGGTCCTCACCCGAGTGATAGGCGATCACCACGCACCGTCCGCCCGGGACCAGCAGGTCCAGGGCCTGATCGAGAGCGGAGGCCAGCTGGTCCAATTCCTCGTTGACGGCGATCCGGATGGCCTGGAAGACCCGCCGGGCCGGGTGACCGCCGGTGCGCCGGGTGGCAGCGGGGATGGCATCCCGGACCACGTCGGCGAGTTGGCCGGTGGTGACGAGCGGCCGGGCGGCGATGATGGCCCGGGCGATGCGCCGGGCGAAGCGGCCCTCCCCGTTGTCGGCGAAGATCTGGACCAGGGCGTCCTCGTCGTACCCGTTGACCACGTCGGCGGCCGTGCTGCCCGATGTCGGATCCATCCTCATGTCCAGGACGGCGTCGCGCCGGTAGGAGAATCCGCGGTCGGCCTCGTCGAGCTGGGGCGAGCTGACCCCGAGGTCGAACAGGACCCCGCTCAGCCCGGTCCGGCTGTCCCCCACCACCCGGGCCAGGGTGTCAAAGCGTGACCGGCGGACGGATGCCCGCAGGCCGAAGGGTGCCAGTGCCTCGGTCGCCGCGGTCACGGCCCGGGGATCCCGGTCGATCCCGAGGATGGAGAGTCCCGGGTGGGCCCGGAGCAGTGCGGCCGAGTGCCCTCCCCCTCCGACGGTGGCGTCGACCACCAGGCCCGGGGGCACCGGGTCGAACAGGGCGACAACTTCGGACGTCATCACCGGCCGGTGGTCGAAGGTCCGGCTCATCCGCAGTCCCTCGACCAGCACGATTGGTGCGGGTGGAGTGCCGCCACGATCACCCTGGGAGGAGGCGGAGGAGGGATCTCCCGGGCCGCCGGTCGAGGGACTGCGCATGGGCCAGACTCGTTCGATGTGCACGTCGCGGCGGGCCACCGCGGCCAGGCCCGACTCGAACGGAGTCGGGCGGCGGCACCCTTCCGGGGCGGACGGACGCACGGCGTCGCGTCGTGCGGTCGATATGGAGATGGTCCGCACTGGACCCGTCCCGTCGTGGACCTCCCCGTGCCGGGCGGCACCGGCCGGATGGTCGGGATTGATCCGGAGGGAGGTGGAGGGTACGGGGGCGGCCCCGTCATGTGACGGTGCGTCCTCGGATGGGCGGCCGGTCTCGACCAGATGCAGGGGCACCGTTCCACTCAGCCGTCGTCGCCCTGGGTGAGTCGCTCCTCCTCGGGAAGGACCTTCTGGTCCCACAGCTCCCGGTTCCACAGCTCCACCCGGTCGATGGCCCCGAGGACCAGGACGTCCCCCTCCAGTCCGGCGTAGGCCCGGAGCCGGGGTGGAATGGACATCCGCCCTTGACGGTCGATCTCCAGCTCCTGGGAGTTCGAGGCCCACACCCGGGCCATGTGCCGCTCGCTCCTCCCGGTGGCCGCCCGCTCCAGCATCGCCTCCATCTGCAGTTCGAACTGTTCCGGAGTCCACAGAGACAAGCACCCGTCCTGGTACTCGGACAGGTAGCCACCGTGCTCGAACGGCCCGCGGAACTTCGCCGGCAGGATCACCCTTCCCTTCTCGTCGAGCGAGTGCTCGTACCTGCCGAAGAACCGTGCCACTGGTGATCGCTCCCACAACGCTCCCCGCAGTGCCCGAAACCCGATCGTTCGAGTTTCCTCCCTTTCACACCACTTTGCGCCACTCTACGCCCCCATCCCCCACTGGTCAACCACCACCAGCCACATCGGCTCCCCGGGATCCCCCGTCACCGGCACCGGCACCAGCGGGAGGATGTGCGGGAGCGGGGCGGGACGGTGGACGGGCGGCCCGGCCCGGTGACGATCCCGGGGGGCGGGGCGGGGGAAGGGCCGGGGGGCGGGCAGGGGGGGCGGGCCGAGGAAAGGCCGGGGGGAAGGAGGAGGGAAGTGGAGGAGCCCGGGTGGCGGGAAGTGGAGGAGGAGTGAGGGGGCCGATCAGAACCGGTCGAGATGGCGCAGTGCGGCCACCAGAGCGGACGCCATCCGGTCGGCGTCGATCCCACCGGACCCGGGGACGAGGTCCCGCACCCCGACGGCGGCGACGGTGAGATCGGCGACGGCGGCCGCCCGGTCCCGGGAGGACAGATCCAGCAGTCCGACCAGGCCCGAGGGGTCCCACTCGAGGTAGCAGGCGCCGTGGAACCAGGCTCCGGCCCGCGTACGCCGTTGGGACAGACCCACCACCTTGCGTCCGTCGCCGGCGACCACCTCCCCGGTCCCGACCCCGCCGAAGCAGACGGTCCGGGCCCACCGGGTGCACGAGAGGTAGCCGCCGTCGTGGGCGGAGACATCGTCGATCCCCACCCGGGCCAACGCCGCCACCCAGGCGCCACCCAGCCAGTCGAAGGCCCGGCCGACGTCGTCCCGCCACAGCTGATCGCCGCTGGGGACCCAGACGTCGACCCACACCGGATCGGCCGGGGTCACCATGACCGCTCCCCCGCCGGATCTCCTGCGGGTGACCATGACACCGGCGCCGGCGATCCGGTCCGGGTCGAGCACACCGGGCGACTGGGCGGACCCGAGGACCACGGCGGGCGACGTGACCCGGCACACCGCCACCGCCCGGTGCCCCGGATCATCCTCCACGGCTGGCCACGAGGCGTGCAGGGTTCCGGCGTCGGCGGTCCGCTCCTCGACCCTCCACCCCCCCGACCCCCGGCCGCTCTGCGCCCCGGTCATCCCGACCAGCTCAGGCGGTCATCTGCTCTCGCCGGCCGTCGGCCGCTCCCAGGTAGGTGTCCCAGTCCTCACAGCCTCCACCGCACAGCGCCAGCAGCTGCACCCGGTGACGCGGGGCCACCGGTGTGGTGCGCAGGACCATGCCGGCTTCGTGGGGGAGCCGGTCCTCCTTGCGGGTGTTGCAACGCCGGCAGGCCGCCACCACGTTCTCCCAGGTGTGCGGACCCCCTTTGCTCCGGGGGATGACGTGGTCCAGGTTCTCCGCCGCCGACCCGCAGTACTGGCAGCGCGAACCGTCCCGGGCGAACACCGTCCGTCGGTTGACGGCCACCCGGTAGTGGTACGGAATCTGTACGTACCGGACCAGGCGGACCACCGAGGGCTCGGGGACCGTCATCCGCTCCGCCCGGAAGACCCGCTCTGTGGTGTGGACCAGTTCGGCCTTGGTGTCGAGGACCAGAAGGACGGCCCGCCGGGACGAGACGATGCCGAGGGGCTCGAAGGTGGCGTTGAGCACCAGGGCCCGCCGGGACGGCGACATCGGGGACCGGACCGGCTCGGGGGCGGCGGGGACCGGTCGTCGGGAGGCACCGCTCTTCGTCGCCACCTTCGATCGTCGATCCATCTACCCGGAAATTAGCCCGATCGGGTCCCGGACCGATGCTGCCCGCCCGATCGGGTCCTCCCCCATACCCGCCCGGTCCGGCCGGACCGGGCCGTCGACCGGCACCATTCGAGGTAGGAGACGAGGTCCTCGGGCTCCGGTCGGGCGTCGGGGCGCCCGTAGGCCGTGATCATCCGGAACTCCCACAGCCGACCGTCGGGCAGCGGGAGCCGGGGTGCCGTCCGCCACCATCCGGGCTCCGCCATCCGGGACAGCGCGCCGAGGGCGGACCACCAGAGGGACGGATGTCGGAGGACCGCCCGGGTCAGCTGGCGACGCACATCAGGGGGCAGATCGGGTGACGAAGGGGACGGGGTCCTCACCGGACGGCGTCCCCGCCCGCGGTCACCAGGGCCCGCCGCCCCACGGCGGCCGCCCCGACCAGGGGGCCCTCCGCACCGAGGCCGGCAGGGATGATCCGGGTGCAGCGGGAGAAGTCCAGTTGGGCCCGCGCCCGGATCTCCTCGGCGGCGGCATCGAAGAAGTCGGTGCCGAATCCCAGCGCCACCGAGCCCGCCACCACGGCCAGCTCCAGATCCAACAGGTTGGCCACCGAGGCCACCGCCCGACCCACCAGGGTCCCGGTCCGTCGGCGGACGGCTCCGCCGGCTTCCGACGCCGGGCGTCCGGTCACCGCGGCGATGGACAGCCCCGACGCTTCGGCCTCGAGACAGCCGCGTCCGCCGCAGGGACACGGCCGGCCGTCGGGCTCGACCACCACATGACCGATGTGCCCGGCATTCCCCTGGGCCCCGTCCAGCAGCCGGCCGTCGAGGACGATGCCGCCACCGATGCCGGTCGACACCACCATGGCCAGGTAGTTGTCGACCCCACGGGCCGCACCGACCCACCCCTCCCCGAGAGCCAGCGCTTTGGCGTCGTTGTCCACCGCCACCGCCAGGCCGATTTCGTCGGCCAGCCGACGGCGCAGGGGGAAACCCCGCCACGCCCGGATATTGAGCGGGGAGACCTCCTCCCCCCCGGACAGCATGGGACCACCGCACCCCACGCCACAGATCACCGGCACGCCATCCGTCGAGGCCCGGACACGGTCGATCACTGCGGCCAGCGCACCGAAGACCTCTTCGGCGTCGTCGGAGTCGGGCGTGGCCGCACGGGCCGGACCGGAGACCACCCCACCGGAGTCGACCATGGCCGCGGCCATTTTGGTGCCTCCGATATCGACGGCCAGGACGGGGCTGGTCACAGGGCCGGCGCCCGTAGCACCGGGCGCTTCCGTCCGGCCGTCGGGGCCTCCGGCGGTTGCCTCGACGTCAGTCGTCGCGGTGGAAGCGGCCACGGATCCAGTCGCGGGGATCGTGGACGGTGTTGCCCAGATTGCGGCTGTGCAGGGATCGTGAGATGTCGTCGATCCCCGCCTTGCCCATGCGCCGGGCGTTGTTGGCGAACACCACACCGGCCAGAAACATCACGACCACCCCGGCGAAGCCCAGCACCACCGAGCGGGAGAAGGTGAAGAACATGAAGACCAACGCGGCCACGAACACCAGTGCCGACCAGACGCAGTACCGGCCGGCGTGGCGGTACACCGTTTCGGAACGGACGCGCTCGGCGAAGTCCGGGTCTTCCTGATAGAGGGACTGCTCCAGCTCGTGGAGGATGCGCTGTTCGTGTTCAGAGAGCGGCACGTGCTCGCCTCCTGCCCCCGTTGTCATGATCAGTGGAACCCCACCATCTCATCCTCGCGCAACCCCCGGTCGATATCACCGCGCCTCCCGTCGGACCAACGCCCCCGGGCCGCTCCGTGTTCCCGCATCTGACCTTTGACCTGGCACCGACACCATATTACAAGGTGGCCGGTGGTTCATCATCCCCCGGCGCCCGGTGGGTCGCCCACCGGGTCCGGGACGGTGGGTGGAGCCGGCGCGGACGCCCCACCGGCCCGCGGCCCCCACTGGGACTCGCCGCGGCTCCTCAGCTGGAGCCCCTCCGTCCCCACCAGGGAGGCCGGGCCCACCGACGCGCCGCCGTAGCGGGCCCGGATGGCATCGACGGCGGCGGTGACCGGACCCCACGCACGCTGGATGCGCTCGGCGTCATCGTGGGCCCGGAGGACCGGATCCGGCCCGGGTCGAGAGCCCCGGCCCCCGTCCGTGGCGGCCCCCACCCCGGTGGCGCCCACGCCGATCCCCGGGCCCGCCGGCGGATCGGGGGTAACGAAGCCGAGGCTCAACTGGACGCCCTCGTCGCCCCGGCCGAAGCCGGACAGGGACACACCGAGCAACCTGACCCCGGACCGCAGATCCACCGAGTCCAGGAGGGCCGCGGCCACGGCGCCCACGGCAGGGGTGGCGTCGATCGGGACCGACAGGGAGTGCGAACGGGTGATGAGGCTGAAGTCGGAGAACCGGATCTTCACGCTGACGGTCCGGGCGGCCAGGTCGGCTCGCCGCAGCGCCGTGGCCGAGGCGTCCACCATCCGGACCAGGCGGTTCTGCAGCTCGTCGTGATCCCAGATGTCCACCGCGAAGGTCTCCTCGTGGCCGATGGACTTGGCCTCCTGCTCGGGTACCACCGGTCGGGGGTCGTACCCCCGGGCCAGTTCGGCCAGGTGGGTGCCGAGGGCGGTCCCGAGGTACCGCTGGAGCGCGCCGTCCGGCAGGTCGGCGAGGTCGGCCACCGTCGTCACCCCGAGGGCCTCCAGCCGGCGGCCGGTCACCGGGCCCACGCCCCACAGGGCGCGCACCGGCAGGGGGTGCAGGAACGCCAGCTCCTCGGCGGCCGGGACCACCACCACACCGGGACCCGGGGCGATCCCCGTCCGGTCCGCCACCGGCTTGGCCGCCTTCGACGCCAATTTGGCCATCAGTTTGGACCGCCCCACCCCCACCGAGCAGTTCAGGCTGAGTTCCTCGGCCACCCGCTGCCGGATGCTCCAGGCGATGGCCGGCGCCCCTCCGAGCAGGTGCCTCGATCCCGTCACGTCCAGGAAGGCCTCGTCGAGGGAGATCCCCTCCACCAACGGGGTGAACGATTCCAGCACGGCGTGGAGCGACCGGCTCGCCTCCATGTACCGGTGGAACCGCCCGTCCACGAACACCGCCGACGGACAGAGTCGACGGGCCACCGAGGACGGCATCGCCGAATGGACACCGAACATCCGGGCCTCGTAGGTGCAGGCAGCCACCACCCCCCGGGGGCCCGAGCCGCCCACGATGACCGGCTTCCCCCGCAGGGACGGATCGTCCAGGACCTCCACGGATGCGAAGAAGGCATCCATGTCGACGTGGAGGATGGACCGCTCCGGAGCCGATCCCGACCCGTCACCCACCGAGTCGCAGCCTCCGGAATCCCTCGGCGAACGGCACCCCGGCCTGGCGACCGGCATCCTCGGCCCCCAGCCGGACGGCGGTCGACGCCCATTCCGTCCCGTCGGGGAACTGGCTCCGGTGGCAGGCCACCGCTTGTCCCTTCAGGTCCACCGTGGACGAGATGTCCACCCACACGTCGGGCTCCAGTGTCCCCGACAGCAGAACGGTCGAAACCTGGTGGGCGGGTCCGGCACGAGGGAAGTAGTGCGGCAGTGCCGCCGCCGGAGCCACCGCGTCGAGCACCGCCCACCCGGTGATCCGGTGGTCCCGGTGGTTGAAGTACTCCTGCCCGAAGAAGACCGCCGTGGGATCGGGACACAGGACGATCTCCGGCCGGAACCTCCGGACGGCCGCCACCAGTGCCTCCCGGAACGTGGCGTCGTCGACCAGTTCGCCGTCGGGATAGTTGAGGTGCTCCTGGGACGAGAGTCCGATCACCGCCGCCGCCCGGGTGGCCTCGGCCAACCGCCGGACGGCCAGATCTCCAGGGTCGAGGTCAGGATCGGGGGTTCCCTTGCCGCCGTCGGTGCACACCACCACGGCCACCTCACAGCCGGCCTTGGCCCAGGCCGCCAGGGTGCCGCCACACGAGACATCGGGGTCGTCCGGATGGGCGTAGACCGCCAGGGCCCTCGCCGGAATCTGATCCATCAGCTCGGCCACGTCCTAGCCACCCGGTCCCTTCGGCGCGGTGGTCTTGGTCAGCAGGCCCACTTCCCGGCGGAAGTCGTCCACGCCCTCAAAACCCTTGTAGAC
>Ga0182012_10005678_pt1 | contig 12875 bp, 10 predicted proteins | sample 612S2SmetaG_FD_120486 | JGI IMG/M metagenome (GOLD analysis project Ga0182012, IMG submission 120486) | Permafrost microbial communities from Stordalen Mire, Sweden - 612S2S metaG | ecosystem: Environmental > Terrestrial > Soil > Wetlands > Permafrost | place: Sweden: Stordalen | collected...
AAGTTGATCGCTGGGACCGGCAATGCGGGTATCGAGTTTCGCTGGAACAGAGACCGGCTTGGTAGCGACTTCGACGGAGGGCGCTGGTTCGATAGCGGGTTTGATGGTTGGTTCGGGAGCGGCCGGCAGCGGTGCGGTTGTGGGCGTAGGATCGGCGATGGGCGCAGCGGTTACGTGCGCGGTTCCGTTTTGCGCCCGTGCCTGGATGGGCGGCGCAGCTTCTTCGGCCTCGGGAGCGGGTTGGGCGGCGTTTTCATCGAGTTGGACGAAAAGGTCGTTCCAGCCGTCATCGACCGTGACTTGGTTGAGGCGATATTGCTGATACAGTTCGTCTTCTAACCAGCTATTGACGCCCAACGCCGGGGCATTTGCTTCTCTCATGTTGTTGATTTCTAGCAGGGCGGACAATGTGGAAAACACCACCGCGAAGATATCTCCATTGTAACGAAGGAGGGAGGGCCCAAAATGGCAGCCGTTTTGACTCATTAGCATTCGCTACGCTGGAACAGCAGTGCACGAGTACGATACCGTTCTCAAATCCTTGCTGCAGGATTCCAAGAACTCTTCGATTTTCGAGCAAATCACTGGCGCAAGACCCAGTCGCTGGATCAACGTCGAATTTCCCGAGGTGCAACAGACCCGTGTTGACCTTCTAGTCGAAACCGCGGATCTGCGGCTGATCAACATCGAACTGCAAAGCACCAATGACTCGCTGCTTCCGTTGCGCATGGCTGAGTACGCGCTTCGGGTCTACCGCCTGTATAAGCGGTTCCCGCAGCAGTATGTCCTCTACGTCGGCGACGCCGAGATGCGGCTGCCTTGCGAACTTGCCGGGACCGATTTCCAATGCCGTTACATAGTCAAGGACATTCGCGCGTTCGACGAAGAAGCGCTGCTTGGCAGCCTTTTCGCCAGTGACAGCATCCTCGCCATCCTCACCCGGCACAAAGATCGCCGCGAAACCATCCGCCGCATCCTCCGGCGAATCGCTACACTAGAGGCTGGTGCGCGTGAGCTGGCTTATTCCAAGCTGATGATCTTAGCCGGCCTGCGCAGGCTGGCAAAGGAAATCCAAACGGAGGTTGAACAGATGCCCATACTCAACGACATTATGGACCACGAAATTATTGGTCCCGCCATCCGCCAAGGTATGCATAAAGGCGAATTAACGATGCTCCGAGGCCTACTTGCAAAACGCTTCGGGCGCATACCCAACTGGGCCGACGAACGTTTATCGAACCTGTCCAGCACCGAACTCGAAGCCCTTTCTCTGCGCTTTCTCGATGTCAATTCGCTCGACGAACTCTTTGAACGCTAGCCGCAAGCTCTTTTTCGGCCACAGGCGTCAAACTGTTGTATCCCTATCGCTACACTAAAGGTTCTGCCCTTGCCATGGAGGCTAGCTCTTGAAGACTTCGGTCACTACTTTATCCACTCTTGCCCTGCTTTTCCTTCTTCCCCTGAATGACTTCGCGCAAACCGCTCTACCAGCCGGCGTTACCAAAGTCACTTCCGTCGAAGGCATTACGCAATACCAACTCGCCAACGGCCTGAAACTTCTGGTTTTCCCCGACCCATCTAAATCGACCATCACGGTCAACGTTACGTATCTGGTTGGCTCGCGGTTTGAAGGTTCGGGCGAAGGCGGCATGGCTCACTTGCTGGAGCATATGGTTTTCAAACCCAGCAAGAATCACGCCAACATTCCACAAGAGCTAAACGAACACGGCGCACGCTTTAACGGCAGCACCACCGAAGATCGCACCAACTACTTCGAAACTTTCCCCGCGACCGACGCCAATCTGCGCTGGGCGCTCGATCTGGAATCGGACCGCATGGTCAACGCCTTCATTAAAAAGGAAGACTTCGATAAAGAGTTCTCCGTGGTGCGCAATGAATTCGAGCGCAGCGAAAACAGTCCGTTCAATGTGCTTTTCGAACACACTAAGGCCGCCGCCTATACCGCGCACAACTACGGCCGACCGGTTATTGGCAACAAATCCGATGTAGAGCGAGTCCCCATTGCCAACCTGCAGGCCTTTTATCACAAGTACTACCAACCAGACAACGCCGTCCTCACCATCGCCGGAAAAGTCGACGAGGCGCAAGTCGTAGCGTTGGTTAACGAAGACTTCGGCAAAATCCCCCGTCCCACGCGCGTGCTGGAGCCGACCCACACCGTGGAACCGGCGCAAGATGGCGAGCGCACTACCACCGTCCGTCGCGTGGGCGATATTCAAGCCGTAATTGCGGCGTACCACATTCCCGATGGCGCCAATCCAGATTTCCCGGCGATTGAAGTGCTGGGCAGCATCCTTGGTGAAGAGTCATCCGGCCGGCTGTATAAGGCGCTGGTTGACAACAAGAAGGCGACCCAAGTCTTTGCCGATCCCGAACAGCAAAATGAACCGGGCCTGCTCATTACCGGGGCCATTCTGCGCGCTTCGGACAACGTCGAAGACGCCCGCAAAGCGATGCTGGATGTGATCGCCGCCGTGGCCAGCGAACCGCCGAGTAAAGAGGAAGTCGAGCGCGCCAAAACGCGTCTTCTGAAAAACATCGATCTCGCGCTGAACGACTCCAATCAAGTCGGGGTCTTCATGAGCGAAGCGATTGCGTTGGGCGATTGGCGTTTGCTCTTTCTCGATCGTGATCGTATCAAAGCCGTTACACCCGACGATGTGAAACGCGTTGCCGCCGCCTACTTGAAACCATCCAACCGCACCATCGGGGAGTTCATTCCGGATGCCAAACCCGACAGGGCCGAAGTTCCGGCGAAGACTGATGTCGCTGCCGAACTAAAAGACTTTAAAGGCTCAGTTGCGGTAGCCGAAGGCGAGGCGTTTGATCCGACGCCTGCCAATATCGACGCGCGTACGGAGCGACTCACCTTGCCCTCCGGCATGAAAGTGGTTCTCATGCCCAAGAAGACGCGGGGCGCTACGGTACATGCGGTGATCGACCTTCACTTTGGGACGGTGGAATCGTTGAAGAACAAAGATAGTCTCGGTTCGCTGACGGCCGACTCGCTCATCCGCGGCACTTCCAGCCTGAATCGCCAACAGATTCAGGATGAGATTGACCATCTGAAAGCGCAACTTAACGTCGGCGGCGGCGCCAGCAGCGCCAACGTCTCCATTGAAACCATTCATGCCAATCTCGTGCCGGCGCTCAAACTCGCCGCCGACATTCTGGAACATCCTACCTTTCCCGAGTCGGAATTCGAGGAGGTTCGCAAAGAAGAATTGACCGGCCTGGAGAACAGCAAGTCGGAGCCACAAGCCATCGCGCCGATGCAATTCAATCGCTTGATCCGCCCTTACCCGCGCGGCGATGTTCGCAGCACCGTTTCGATTGAGGAATCCATCGAAGACATCAACAAAGCCAAGGTGGAAGAAGCGCGCGCTTTCCATAAAAAGTTTTACGGCGCGAGCCACGGCGAAGTGGCGATTGTGGGCGATTTTGATCCCGCCGAAGTCAAGAAAGCGCTCACCGATCTTTTCGGCTCTTACACCAACGACGCGCCTTACGAGCGAATCAAATTTGGCTTTGAGAAAACGCCTGTCGTCAATCAATCTATCGAGACGCCCGATAAGCAAAATGCCATCTTCATCGCGGGTGAACGCCTCAACCTATCCGATACCGACCCGAATTACCCTGGCTTGGTTTTTGGCAATTACATGCTCGGCGGCGGTGCGATGAACTCGCGCCTTGCCACTCGCATCCGGGTCAAAGACGGCCTCAGCTACGGTGTTGGCTCTAGCGTATCGGCGTCTTCCCACGAGCCCGATGGCCAATTCATGACCTACGCCATTGCCGCGCCGCAAAATATCTCCAAGGTAGAGGCGGACTTTAAAGAGGAACTCGCTAAAGCGTTGAAAGATGGCTTCACGCCCAGCGAAGTGGATGCCGAACGCAGTGGCTGGCTGCAAAACCAGCAGGTTCGGCGCTCAGACGACCGCACGCTGGCTCAATTGCTCGCGACCCACGAACAAGACGCGCGCACTTTTTCCTTCAATCAGAATCTGGAAGACAAAGTGCGCCAGTTGACGCCCGACCAAGTGCTGGCCGCCATGCGCGCCGTGATTGACCCGGATCGCATCACGATCGTGAAAGCGGGCGACTTCAAGAAGGCCGCCGCCGGCGGCAAATAACGCTTACATCAGGTGGAACGCGATTTCAATGCCTACCCGGACATGAACTGCTTCCCCGCCTTTGGTGCCAGGCTGAAAGCGCCATTGCTTTACAGCCTCAACCGCGGTGCGATCTTCCTCCGTGTTGAGGCCCTTGGTCACTTCTATATCGCTGGGTAAGCCGTCGGGGGTCACGGTTGTTTTGAGCTTGACCACGCCTTCCACAAACGCTTCCTTCGACGATGCCGAAAATTGCGGTTCCACGTAGTGAACCACCTTAGGCGCTTTTACATCGCCGCCCGGGGTGTAAACGGTGGGCGCGGGCTTCCCGTCTTTATCTTTATCCTTCGATTTTTCTTCTTGTTGGGCAAGGCAAACGCTCACCAAAGCCATGGCCAGCGCCCGCAAAAACCATCTTCGATTTCCGTTCAAAGACACCTGTAGCCGATCTACCATACCAAGCGAGTAACTAACAGACGCCAAGTATCGCTACGAGGTTTCAGCTACCCGCGAAATAGCCTCGCCGCGGGAGCGGCGGCCTCGACATCTTCCAACACCGGAATTTCAATCAACGTTTTTGTCCCCTTGCCCTTGGTACTATCGACCGCCATCCGGTAACCCGCGCCGAAGAGGACGCGCAGCCGTTCGTTCACGTTGCTCACGCCAATGCCCGATTCAAACAGCGTCTCCAGCTTCTCTTCGTCAATCCCTACGCCGTCGTCTTCAATTGAAATGTTGAGTTGCGTCCCTTCGAGCCAAGTACGCAGCCGTACCGTTCCGCCCGCCACCTTACTCGCCAAGCCGTGGCGGATTGAATTCTCAATAATCGGCTGCAAGATCATGCTGGGCACCAGCCGGCTTAGTGTCGCCGGCTCGATATCTTTTTCAAATTTCAGCTTCTCGCCGAAGCGCACCATTTCAATCGCCAGGTAATCGTCGATGAAAGCAATCTCATCGCGCAACGGCGAATAGTTTTCCGCCTTGCGCAGCAGACGCCGCAGAATCTTTGAGAGCCGGTAAATCAGGTTGCGCGCGCCATCGGGATTGATACGAATCAGCGTGGCGATCGAGTTCAGGGTATTGAAGAGAAAATGCGGATTGATCTGGTTCGTGAGGGCCGCCAGCCGCGCCTCGGTCAAGCGGGATTGCTGCGTTTCCAGCTGTCGTTCCGCGCGATAGCTGCTCCATACCCGGATGGGCAAAGAGACTGCGAACAAAGTTGTTCCCGCACAGAACCAAAATAAGATCCAATCGTTCAACGGGCGGTTATCGAAGAGAAAAAAGGTGCCATGCACCTGAAACATGGCGCGCACGCCCCAGCGCAGAAACTCCACCAGCACTACTAGACAATTGCAAGTTAAGTTAAATGCCGCCAGTTCCAGCATGCGCCGCTGAATCAAGTCGCGCTTCAGGCGCAAGAGCTGCCGGATCAGCCGCCACAAATTCAAGTCCACAAAAGGGGAAAAAAACCAGATATCCTCCTGCCGCGGCGCCAAATCATGGATCAACGCGCCGATGATCCCCGCGGCGCTGAACAGCGGCATGGACATCCACTTCCCATTGAACATATCCGGTAGCGATGCCGCCAGTCCGGTAATGAGACCGCTTACGTAGCCGCCTAGAATCCCGGCAATCACCGAACCTTCCAGCGCCAAATCGATGGCCTGGTATTTATCGTGGCTTAGAATGCGAAATTCCGCGGTGGCGCCGAACAACAACGCGAAAATCAAAGCCAATTGCAGCCGTTCCCGCAGCGTTCGTTCGTCACGCAGGAGCATCCGCTGCATCGGGCCAAAACGCATCACGATGCTCGCCAGCGAAGTCGACACCGCGATCTTCAGCAACAGCGCCGCCAACTGCTCTTGGTTCAACATTCAGCTTTGGCTTCCATAATAGATGAGAATTTTCCGACCCTCGCGCCACGGCAGTATAGGAGTAAACCTATGAAAACCAAGGAAGCCTGCTGCCGGCAGTGCGGAAAGCCGTTCCTGGCCAAAAAAAGCGCGCTGGGTTTCTGGCGAGAATACTGCTCCGCCCGCTGCGGCCGGCTGCATTATGCGGAAAGCCAGGCAAAACTAATCAGGTCCGAGCCGTATCGTCCGCTGGGACTGGGCGCGCGCACGGCGCTGAAGATCGTGCGCTAGCACTTCTATACTGAAAGTTGTCAGACTTACAGCTCAACAAGGTGGCCGAGGCCGATTTCCCGACCCGCTTCGGCAAGTTCCGCATTTATGGGTTTACCGGCGTGCGCCCTAGCGAAACTGAAGAAGCCGTGGTACTTACTTTCGGCGATCTTAGCCCCGCTTTGGGTGCGCCCTTGGTGCGCATTCATTCCGAATGTTTGACCGGCGATGTGTTTCATAGTTTGCGCTGCGATTGCCGCTCGCAGCTGGAAATCTCGCTCGACAAAATCGTGGCGGAAGGCCGCGGATTATTTATTTACGAACACCAGGAAGGGCGCGGCATCGGTCTGCTGAACAAATTGCGCGCTTACCAACTGCAAGATCAGGGGCTGGACACGGTGGAAGCGAACGAGAAACTGGGTTTCGCCGCCGACCTGCGCGATTACGCTCTGCCCGCTGCTATCGTCAACTACTTCAAGATCCCCCAGGTCCGGTTACTCTCCAATAACCCGGAAAAAATCGCCGCTCTGGAAAAAGCGGGCATTCGGGTGGTGGAGCGCGCGCCGATTATTGTGCCAGCTCTGGATACTACGTTTGAATATCTCAAAACGAAACGCGAAAAGATGGGACATCTGTTCTAACTCCGGAAGTGTTAGGCTTGACACCGAGGACACGTTCTTATGTGGATTGCGGATCAAGATCTGGCCGTTGAGGCATGCGACGCAGCTGTTAGCGAGGCGGTTAAGAACATTGCGAGTGTGTTACTAAGGGATCTAGCGGCGAGCGACACGGATGCGGCGCGGGCGGAGGTGAAACAGAAGTTTCAGAAGGGTTTGGCTTTCTATAAAGACGCGCATGCGGTGCTGAAGACGCTGGTTGAGAATGCTTATCCTGGAGTGTAGGGGGGCAGGGCCGCAGGGTCGAGGCGGATCGTATTGACGCCATGTTTCTTTGCCTGTTCCACCAGGTCCTTGGTGCCGCCGGGACCGTCGCCTCCCTTGCCGTCCCAGAGGGCGATGAGCGAGAGATTGGGGGCGCCGCTGGCGAGGGCTTCTTCGAGCAGCCAAATGTTCGTGCGCTGCCACACGTCGTAGCCGACGGGCGCGTGCATCCAGGAAGGTAGGTCCTTCGAACCGCTCAACACCTGCACTTCATTCCTTCCTGGATGGCTTTCCATGAGCGCATTGAAGCGTGCGATCCAACCCGGTCCGCCGCCGGCGACTGATTCGGCAATGAACGGCCCCTCCGGCAGAGTCAGCAGAACACGCGTGGGAATCTTAAGTGACGCGCAGATCTCATGGAAGAGAATGTCTCCGCCGTTAGCTCCGCCGGCAACTCCGAGGATAGGCCCGGGCAGAGACTGCAATAACTGGCGCACTTCTTTCTCGATGGCGGCCCGCGCCTGCAACTCGGAACTCGCGGGAAAGCGCGGCGCTTCGCGGTCGGGCTTATCGATCATGTGGCCAGTGAAGAGAATGACTTGGCGCAGCCCCGGCGCGGGCGCGCTGGCTTCTCCTAACTTTCTGAGGCACAAGCTTGCCCGGTCGGCCCGCACATTCAGTTCCACGAACATTTCGAGTTGATCCCGCACGGAGCCGCGTTCGAATGGCTGAAGACCGGTAGATACGCGCTCGTATGCGGCGGCGGCAGCGGGATCTCGCTTGGCAGTGAGGAACAGGTAATCGGCTTGGGAGACTGCCAACCATATATCGGATTGGCCAGACTTTGCGCATGCTTCGTCCGCGGCTTGCAACGAAATGCCGACGGCTCCGGCTAATTGGTCGCGAGTGGTTTTGAGATCTTCCGCAGCTTGGGCCGCTTGGGCATCGGTATCGAACATCTGCTGCCACGCTTCCTGTTCCTGTGCGATGAGATCCAGCAATAGCGCTGACAGGGAGAGTGCGTTGAGCCCGGAATAGAAGTGATCAAGATTACATTTGAAACCCGCCGTGTAGGAATCGCGGGCTTGGGCGAACAGACCTTCTGCCAACACGCTCAAGCGTTTGGCTGCCAGGTCTTTGCCTGTCCATAGAGCGCGCCCCACGGCTTTCTGATTGCGGCCGCGCAAGGCGAAGGCTTCGGCACGAGCCTCGGAACGCGCCGATGGGTTATCGAGCACGCGCTGCAAGCACTGATCCGATTGCGTGATGTCTCCCAAGCGTTGATAGATGGTGCCGAGCATCAGGTTGGCTTCGGGGTCGTTTGGCTCCAGCCGTGTCACCGACTCCCATGTTTCGCGGGCGGAAACGAAAAACTTTCCCTTGAATTGACGCCGCCCCACAACACGCAGGCCTTCTTGTTCCCAGGAGAATCGTCCGGCCTCCGTCGCTAGCAAGCCGAGTTTGCCGCCTTGAGACTTGCTCGCGGCGAGAGCCACCTCGTCGGCGAAAGCCGGCGGGACGGGGCTTAGCTTTGAGCGCTCGGGTTCTTGCAGCCCCGGCAGCGATCGGAAGACTGGACTATCAACCCGGTTCGAAGCCTGGGTTTCCTTGATGCCTTGTACGAGTTGGTCCACAGCAGCGCCAGGGTTGGCGGGATCGTAGGTGAGATAACGATCGGTTTTCAGATCAAACGGGACTTCGTCCACTCCCTTGGCGCGGATCAAAAACGTCTGCCGGCCGCGGACGGCGTGGCGGATGCCCAATTCGTAAAAGACATTGGCGTTGTGGATCGAGATGTCCGCGATGACGAGATCGGCCACCAGCAGCAACTGGAACATGTCTTCGCGAATGTTGCCCGCTTGGAGGATTGATCCAGTGGTGCCGCCGGCGATGTCAGCCGCTCTCAGCGCGGGCAGAATCAACTTCGTGTGTACGAGTTCGAAATCAATCCCGTTCTTGGTATTGAATGGCCGAACGACGAAAGCCTGCATGTCGAGTCTCTCCTATTCACTCAAGAACGCGCCGAAGTGCTGCGGTTGTACCAGCGCTCCTACGGCCGCTCCGATTTGGCGTAAACGCGCGATGTTTTCCGGCGTGGCTAGATCCATTTTGAGGAGTTCATCCAACTTCGGAGTTAGAGGATCTAGTCCGAGGTCTTTGAGACCTTTTGGAGTTAATTCGGCGTTGTAGCGCGCGTAGCGAAAAGCCTTCTTAGGTTCGGGATTGGTGGAGGTCATGTCGCCCAGCTCACGGTCAATCTCGTTGCCAAACACACAGCGACCCACAGCGCGGCAATTGATGTCTTGATCCACCTCGGCCGCGAACATCAGGGCAGAGATCAAACCGGGGATTTGGGAGAGGATGGAATGGTCTGGGCTCTGATAGGTGGGTCCGGCAGTGGGCGCGGAGCCGGTGCCGACCGAAATGATTAGCATGTTGTCTTCGCCGGTCTCCCATTCCAAGTGATAGTGAGGAAGGGTGGCCATGCGATACATCTGAAAGGCGGGATTATTATACGGAGTTGCGCCGCCATCCACGAAGGCGAAGCTCTTGCTGGGATCTTTGGTGTCCCAGTTCAAAACCTCGGGCGGGAAATAAATCGGAGCCGCAGTACTGGCGCGGACTAATTGCCAAAGGGGAATGTTCAGATTGCAATCGGGTCGGCTGGGATCGTTATATTTTGCCTTGGGGTTGTTGCTGACGGGCCAGGGAGAATCAGTGGTCCAGTTGCGCGTCATGATGAGAAGTTTGGGCTTCAAATCGCTAGAGCCTAGGGTGCGCTGCGCGCCAAAGGCTTCCATTAACTTGTCTTTGAGCGGGTCGCTGGCATACAGGCTCTTATAACGCTGAAGAAGAAAGCGCGGCTCGAACATGAGCGGTCCACAATCGTCGTAAAACTGCTGTAATTTTGAGACGCTGAAGCCGAGGGCCAGGCCGGTGGCGATGATGGCGCCGGTGCTGGTGCCGCCGATGTAGTCGAAGTATTCGCCGAGCGGCTTGCCGGCAATTTTTTCAATTTGGGCCAGGATGCCGAGGCTGAGTACACCGCGGATGCCACCGCCATCAAGCGCCAGTAATTTTCGTTTCTGCAAAGTGGTCTCTCTTTTGAAACTTCTTCTTATCGCAAGGCTCGCATCGCTCATTGTATGCGAGGATAACTTCGCTTCAAGGCGACCGGTGGCAATTAGTTCAACAAGCCGTACACTACTAACTTGTTCGGCCGAGGTGACCCATCGTGAAAGGTTGCCAAGTAGACTTTGCCGTTTGCCACGACTGGGGAACAGAATTTAGCGAACATTCCGACATGGTCGCGGGCGGAATTTTGTTCACTATTCCAAAGTTCTTTCGTTAGGTCCAGAGCGTCAAAGGCGCGCAGCAGGCCGGGTACGGTTTTTAGGTTCGCATCACCTTCTAAGGGAACAGAAGCCCAAAGAATGGCGCTCCCCAGTGCGCGACCGTTTGCGGAAAGGCACAGCACACCGCCCGGCATGCTCTTTTCGGGAGCACGAACATTGCCCTTGCTCGCAGGCTGGAAGCGTTGGCCATCAAAGGCAAATTCCCGCGGGAAGTCCTCTTCGCCCCAGACATAAAGATGCAGAACGTTGTTGGAATCCCACCACACAACGGGCGTTCCGTGAATGTTCGATGGACGATCACCGCCGTAGCTATTCGTGCCGGCCTGGAATTCCTGCACAAGATGCATGTCTGAGCGGTCGACCACATAACATTTACCCGTTTTCGCGCACGCCAGAACAAAAGGTAAATCTGGCAGCAGGACAGGACCGGTAGATAGGTCCAAGTCATGATCATTCAAGATGGTATGGTCTTGCGGAATGAAAGCCTGTTTCACGCTGAGCAAGGGCCCGGGGTATAGCTGAGCAATGCTTTCGGCGAAGTTTCTGCCCGTGTCGCTGCCGTTTGCTATGACGGCGTAGAGCAGCGGAAATGTCCCTTCTCGTTCTTCGGCAGCGAGTCCCGCGCCACTCTGCCAGATTCCGCCTTGAATGCCATCCGGCGTGGTGCAGAGAACCGAAATCTGCTTGAGGGTGCGGGCAGCGTAGGCCATCACCCAACCGTGGTAATCAAACGCAGGTTCACCGTCGAGATGAGAGGTAAAGGCGAGATAGAGAACACCTCCCACGAGAAGCAAGCCCGGGCGGTTCAACATTTTTCTGGGCCGGAAGGCGATGCGGCCGTCCACATTGCCGGCGCCATTGCCGAGCGCGGACGCGGAAATTTTGACCGGGCTGTTCATTTCGGTCTTTTCACGACCGGTGGCTATGTCGAATGCGTGAATATGAAAGCTGTATTCGCCTGCCGTTTTCGAGTTAGCCACTACATAGATTGTTTTCGTTTGGGCGTCGATCACCGGCGTCGCGACAATACCGACCGAAGTGGCGAAGTTGAGATACTTCTGATCTGGCGGCATGTCAGTGACTTCATCTTTTGGCACCGGCTCGCCGAATACTTCGTGAGAATGACACCAGAGAGGTTGCGTGAAGCCAGGGGAATCGGCATCAAAGGCATAGAGGCTATTGTTGACGGTGGCGACGTAAACAACGTTGTGCGTGCCTGAACCCGGAATGACAACTCCGGTCTTGACAAGCGGCTGGGCATAGATATCGCCATCCACCGCGCGTTCAAAAAGCTTGCCGAAAGCGCCGTGGGAGATGCTGCTTGGCGTGAGGATCGTTTCCTGGATGTTGGAGCCGGTTCTAACAATGTCGTAACGATTGGTGAGTACATCTACGCTTGGAGCAACAGCGAAGACGGCCGGTGCTAACAAAAGCAGGCCAAGAGTTCGATTTTGCTTCAAGCCGTCATGAATCGCAGCGGACCCTCCTGATAGAAAGACGCCCGAAGCGCTGCCATTGTTTCAGGCTATGAGGTAGGCAGAATTTCCGTGAAAGGTCGGGCAGGGCTACAAGACCGCCTTGCGCGGCGCAGCTGGAACGAGAGACGGCTACAGGTAGCTCAAGAGCGGGTGGCGATGACGCGTCTTTACGCCGGCGAACCATTTGCATAGCGGATAAAGCGCGATCACGGCCGCAGCCCAAACTAAATAGACGACCCACAGATCGTAGCCGTAACCGGCGGGAAGCGGATGGGGCGATCCACGAAGCGCGAATGAATCCTGAAACAGCCAGGCGGCGCTCCCGTAACGAAGCAGGGAGAAGAGCACCGCCAAGCCATGCAGCAGCGGCAGATGGAGCAGGTAATAGAACAACGGCACGCGGCCAAAGACTATTAGCGGATTCGTTACGAGAGTTGGCAAGCGGTCGGCGAGAGATAGAACGCAGAGCGCGGGTCCGAGGGTCATAAGCAGGTAGAGCAGCGACGGTGGATACTTGGTGCAATTCAGAAAAGACAGGAGCGTATAGAGAGTATCGCGTTGTGGGCTCCAGGGGCGGGGATCGCCGTAAACATTCATGGCGCGGAGAACGGTGAATAGGGCGATCGAGGAAAGGCCGATCAAGAACAAGAGACGTTGACGCCTCTTCGGCTCAACAAGCGCTATTTCGCCCGCTCCATAGCCTAACGCCATGACGCCCACCCATGGGATCAACGGATAGAGCGAAGCTATGACAGAGTGGGGAAACGGCTGGAAGAAGCTCAGATTGTGAAGTATTTTCCAGGTAGCGGCAAAGCTTCCCAGCCACGCAATATGCGGCCCGTCAAAGATGTTATGTCCAAAGATGAAAATGAGTCCGAATGCGGCAATCAAGCGCGGCGGGAAG
>Ga0182012_10005680_pt1 | contig 12874 bp, 12 predicted proteins | sample 612S2SmetaG_FD_120486 | JGI IMG/M metagenome (GOLD analysis project Ga0182012, IMG submission 120486) | Permafrost microbial communities from Stordalen Mire, Sweden - 612S2S metaG | ecosystem: Environmental > Terrestrial > Soil > Wetlands > Permafrost | place: Sweden: Stordalen | collected...
AATCAGCATAGGTGTCCCCGATCAGGTATTTGTGCGGTTGGATTTTTCCTGGCAAAAAATCCAGGCTGGCATTTCTGCCGATGGGTACAGTTGTGCTGATTCTGCTCTAAATGTGGCGCGCCGGCTAAGGATAGCAGCGACCCGCTGCAGGTCTTCTTCTACGTCGACGCCGATGGTGTCTCCGAAGGCTTGTCCGACATAGATCGCAATGCCGTTTTCGAGTAGTCGCAATTGCTCCAGGCGCTCGATTTGTTCGAGCGGCGACGGGGCGAGTGCGGCGAATTGTTCGAGGGCCGGTTTCCGGTAGGCGTATACGCCGAGGTGTTTGCGATAGCCGGCATAATCGACGCGGTCGCGATCGTAGGGGATGGTGGAGCGGGAGAAGTAGAGAGCGCGGCCGTCGGCGGCGGTGACTACTTTTACCGCGTTGGGGTTGGCGATGTCGGCAGCTGGGCATGGGACGCTGATGGTGGTGACCTGCACTTCCGGACTGGAAAAGAGAGCCAGCAAGGGCGCGAAGTGCTCCGGCGTGAGCAGCGGTTCGTCACCCTGGATGTTGACGTAGATCTCGGCGTCAAGCTGGCGGGAGACTTCGTAAACACGATCGCTTCCGCTGGCGCATTCCGGCGAGGTCATGGCGACTGGGATGCCACGCTGGGCGCAGGCTTCTGCAACTTCCTCGGAGTCGGTGGCGACGACGACTTCATGCATGCAATTGCTGGCGACTGCAGCGCGCCAGACCCACTCCACCATGGGGCGGCCAGCGATATCGCGCAGGACTTTGCGCGGCAGGCGGGTGGAACCGAGCCGGGCGGGGATGACGCCGAGGATTTTTCCTTTACTCATAGATTGCCAGTGTAAATTGCCGCGTCTTACACGGACAAAGCGTCGTACCACTTTTTATGAACACGTTCAAAATGTCTTGACGAATGAGGAATTCGGCGTAAACTCATAATTGAACACGTTCAAAATCAGCGGATTCGCAAAGGAGGGGTCGAAAATCATGTATGTTCTTACCTGTTACCTGAGTTATCTGGCGATCAGCACTGCGCTGACCGTGTGGGTGGCGCGCACGCTGCACAAGAGCGGACGCGTCTTTCTGGTGGATGCGTTTCACGGCAATACGGAGCTGGCAGACTCGGTGAATCATCTGCTGGTGGTTGGGTTTTACCTGATCAATGTGGGCTATATCGCCGTGGCGCTGAAGACGACGGAGTCGCTGACCACGTCCCGCGAGGTGATAGAGCTGGAGAGCGGCAAGGTGGGCGTGGTGCTGCTGATCCTGGGTGCGATGCATTTCTTCAACATTTTTGTGCTGGGCCGGATGCGCTATAAGGCGCGAAGCCGGGCCAATCATAGAGAATCAATTCTGGCATGAATCTGACGAATTCCAGCACGAAGTCCAGTACAAAGAAGTCGGAAGAGACGCGTGCACGCATTTTGGAGGCCGCGCTGGCGGTGTTTCGCGAGCGCGGGTTTTCCAATGCGACGATGCGGGAGATCGCGGCGCAAGCGCAGGTGGCTTCCGGCGCGGCTTACTACTATTTCGACTCGAAAGACGCGATTGTGATGGCGTTTTACGAGCGGTCGCAAGATGAGATGGTACCGGCGACGATGGCCAAGCTGGATGAGGCCAAGACGTTGGAGGATCGCCTGCGCGCGATTATCGCGCATAAATTCCACTACTTCGGGCCGAACCGAAGTCTGCTGGGAGCGCTTTCGGCGCATACCGACCCGCATCATCCGCTTTCGCCCTTCAGCGCGGAGACGGCTCCTGTGCGTGAGCTGGATATTGGACTCTTTGCGCGAGCGGTGGACGAGTCGCAGGTGAAGCTGCCGAAGCGGATCCGGCCGTATCTGCCGCGTTTGTTGTGGATGTACCAGATGGGGCTGATCCTGTATTGGGTTTACGACGGGTCGCCGGAACAGCGGCGGACCTGGACTCTGTTTGAGAAGTCCTTGCAGATGATTTTGCTGACGCTGCGCTTTGCGAATAACCCGATTCTGATGCCGCTGCACCGGCTGGCGGCGGATCTGCTGGACTCGGTATACGGCGGCGCGACCGGGGAACCGGGCGAATGACCGGCGAGCCGTTGCGAATTGTGATTCCTGGCGGAAGCGGGCAGGTGGGGCGTTTGCTGGCGCAGCATTTTTGCGGGCAGGGTCATGCGGTGACGATTCTGACCCGGCGGCCTGCATCTGAAGCCCAGCTCTGGCTCGAAGTTGCGTGGGATGGGGTGACGCCCGGACCATGGATGGCGGAGTTGGAGGGCGCGGATGTCTGTCTCAACTTAGCTGGGCGGAGCGTGAATTGCCGCTACACTGCCCGGAACCGGCAGGAGATTTACGATTCGCGGATTGTTCCGACCCGGCTGCTGAATGAGGTGATTGCCGGTCTGAAGACGCGACCGCGCGTTTGGATGAATGCGAGCACGGCGACAATCTACAGGCATTCCCTGAGCGAACCGATGAATGAGGCGACAGGCGAACTGGGCGGCAATGAGCCGGGCGCGCCGGAAACATGGAATTTTTCGATCCGCGTGGCGAAGGACTGGGAGCGGGCGTTTTTTGAGACAGAGATACAGGGAACGCGCAAGATTGCGCTGCGGTCAGCGGTGACGTTCAGCGCGGATAAAGGCGGGATCTTCGATGTGTTGTCGACGATGGTGCGGCGTGGGCTGGGCGGGACAAACGGCAGCGGCGCGCAGATGGTCTCCTGGGTTCACGGCGAGGATTTTTGCCGGGCGGTGGACTTTCTCATCGCGAATGAATCCCTGGCGGGGGTGGTGAATATCGCTTCGCCGCATCCGGTTGCGAATCGCGAGTTCATGCGCGTGTTGCGGCGAGCCTGGGGCGTGCCGCTGGGACTACCGGCGCCAGCGTGGCTGATCGAAATTGGGTGTTTTCTGCTGCGAACTGAGTCGGAACTGGTGATGAAGAGTCGAAATGTAGTGCCGGGAAGGCTCGAGGAAATCGGCTTCCGGTTTCTGTTTCCGGATTGGCCTGAGGCCGCACGCGATCTGGTAACGCAATGGCGGAGTATAGGCCGGTAGATCGAGGCGTGGCCGCGCTCCCGATACACTTGTGCTTGCATCTTTCCTCACTTCGAGAGTCCCGAACTTGAGCCTTCCTATTCCGACGGAATTCAACCGAAACCCCAGAGCTGTGCGCGGGCACATCGCGCTTTGGACGCCTTGCGTGGCGATGCTGCTGCTTTCGTTTATCAGCCTCATGGACAGGAGCATCCTGGGGATTCTGAGTCCGGTGATGCTGCGCGATTTGCATTTAACCGCCGGGCAATACGGCACTGCTCTGATGGTTTTCAGCATCTGCTACATGGTGGCGAACCCGGTATGGGGATTGCTGATGGACCGGGTGGGATTGTTTGTGGCGATTGGGCTGGCGGTGGCGCTTTGGTCGCTGGCTTCCGGGGCGCATGCGCTGCTGAGTGGCTTTGTGGGACTGTGTGTGGCGCGGGGGTTGCTGGGTTTTGGCGAGGGCGCGGCTTTCCCTGCCGGGCTGAAGACGGTGACGGAGACGCTGCCCGAGGAGCGGCGGTCGTTTGGACTGGGACTGGCGTACAGCGGCGGTTCGCTGGGAGCGCTGTTGACGCCGATTGTGATTGTGCCGCTGGCTGAGCGATGGGGCTGGCGGGCGGCGTTCTGGATGTCTGCGGTGGTGGGCTTTGCGTGGATCGTCGGGTGGTGGCTCTTGCGGGCTTCGGGGCTCTACCGGGCGCGGAGGGTTGAGGCGGCGCCCGTGGCAGCTCGAATCGGAACGGGACGGTCGCGGTGGAATCGCGATCTGTTTGCGACAGCGGCGATTTACGGGCTCGGCGCTGCGCCGTTGGCCTTTGGGCTGAACTGGGCCGCGGTGTATCTGACCCGGGTGCTGCATCAGCCGACGGCTGTGCTGGGCCACTGGCTTTGGATTCCCCCTGCGGGCTGGGAGGCAGGGTATCTATTCTGGGGGCGCATAGCAGACCGGCGGAGGAAACGGGCGCTTGAAGCGGGCGCGCAGCCGCGTTCGCCGCTTGGGCTATTCGGCGGATTTGCAGCGGGGAGTCTGGTGCTGGGGCTGATTTCGGCGGTTGCGGGACGGCCGCAGGCTGTGGCGATCACCATGGCTATCTTTTTCCTGGTGATGTTCTTTTCTGGCGGCTATGTGGTGATTGCCCTGGCGCATGGAGCCACAACGCAAACGGCGGAGAATACCGGGCTGCTGGCGGGGTTCAGCATCGCGGGGTGGTCGCTGACGACGGGCTTGCTGATGTGGGTGGTGGGGCGGATGTTCGACCGTGCGGAGTACGCGGCGAGCTTTGCGCTGGTGGCTGCGCTGCCCGTTGCCGGGGTGGTGGTTTGGCGGTTCCTGAGCGCTCCGGCGACGGCTACAGAGTTGGCCCGAGTCGCCAAAGTTTGACCGGGAATCCGGCGGCCCGTATCATCAAAGAGGCGCGTTGCTGCAAAGTCTCTCTTTGCCCGCGTCCCACGCCCAGCAACACCCCTCCCGGCGGAGTAGCTCAGATGGTTAGAGCGACGGATTCATAACCCGTAGGTCGGCGGTTCGATCCCGCCCTCCGCCACCAATCGCCTCTCATGGCAAGTTGATCTGCAAGCGGTCTTGCCGCTGGCGCTCGGCGGTAATTGTTACGAAAGAAAATCCTTCCCAATACATCCCCAACGCAATCACCTGTCATCTCATTCAGGAATCGCTCCGGACTGGTTTCCCCTTGGAACGCTATGCTGGAAGCGACTCATTCCAAACAACTAAGGAGAATGCAATGGGTTTGCTTTGGTGGATCATTGTGGGGATGGTGGCCGGTTGGGCTACCGGTAAGATCATGCGCGGTTCGGGATACGGATTCATTGCCGACACCGTTTTAGGCATCATTGGCGCCGTAGTGGGCGGATATGTTGCCGGATTCCTGGGAATCTCTCCGGTCGGCGGCCTTCTGTATACCATCCTGATCGCCATCGTTGGCGCGGTCATCGTTGTGTTTCTCTTCCGGTTAATCGCGGGAAGACGCTGACGCCAGCGCGAACTTAGCCGCTCGTCTAGTTTTCAAGGAGCGGCTAAGGTCGCGGCGGGGTTGCGGGAGTCCCAGTCGGAGCCACGTCGGATTCGCGGACGAGGACTGCGAAGCGCGGGAAGGCGAAGCTGCCGCCGGCGTCGTCAATGATATTCAACTGTCCGATGTAGGGACCTGGCTTCAGCTTATCCAGCGGAACATCGAGTTGCACGGCTACGGCGTCCCGGCCGGCGACGTTTAGCGCGGTTGCCTGTACTACCGGAGTTTCAAATACTTTGGTTGAGCCCTGAATCAGTTCCAGGCTGCTGATCAGATTGATGCTGCCTTTCACGACTTTATTCGCCGTGCCGTTGGCGTCGGTAACTGGCTTGACCTTCACCGGGCTATAAACCTCATAGAGCAGATACAAATGCTGGCCGGCGCGGAAGACATGGCTGATATTCGGCACATATTGTTCGCCGTCATGCACAAGTGGGTTTGTGGCTTTGGTTGGAACGCGCTGCGAAGCCAACAGTATGGAGCTGAGCTTGAGCGGGGTCTTGCGCAGATCAGGCAGCGTGATGTCGGTCTCGAATGAGCCCATGTGGCCGGTCTCATTCTCGCGGACGACAAACTTCAGGTGATACTTGCCCGGCGGCAGGTTGAAGTTGGTGGAGTACTGGATATTCTTCTGCCGCACCTGCTGGTTCTCGCTGACCGCAAGCTTAACCGTCTCGCGCACGTTGCCGATGGGGCGCTTGGCCTCATCAATGACTTCGCCGATCACATCCAGCGTGGCTTTGTCCTTGTCACCGCCTTTGACGAATGGAATCTGCGAGCCGGGAACGATCAAGGAGACGGGCACGTAGAAGCGGTTTTCGTCGAGGCGGAAGTAATAGGCATCGAGGTAGAGGGCGACATCGGTTGCGGGCAGGTCGCTGGCTAACTGGTCCTGTAACTCGCGTTCGCGGTCTTCCTTGCCGGAATGCTTGAAATCCGCAGGCGCGTAGTAGCCGGGGCGGTACTCGAGCTTGACGCCAGGGCGATTCACCTTCACCTGGAGCTTGCGGAAACGGCCGTCGCGGGCGCGATTGGTGGAGTTGAATCCGATGACGTAGTAAGCGGAACTGTCTCGCTGAATCTGCGCGAAGGCTGGAGAGAAATCGTTGTTATCGAAGAAGGCTTTGCCGCCGGTATCCGCGGAGAGCGTGCTCATGGTCTCCTGCGAGGCGAAGTTGGCGTTGAAGTTGTTTTGAATGGCGGCGCCGTTGTAACTTCCGGTGCCGCGCAAGCTGCCTGTAGAAGCGTCGCCGACTGGAGAAATGGCTTGCAGGCCGCGCGTATCCAGGCTGTAAATGGCGAGATTGGCGCGCACCGCGGCGTTGATGGCGGCACGGAGCGAGGCCTGGTTTTCAATACCGTCGCGAGTGAGTCCGCCGGAGAAATAGAGAAGCGATTTCTTCTGGTTGATACGCTCGAGCGACTTGGAGATAGCCTTCAATGCGTATAACTCGCGGTCGGTGTTGACGTCGTTGTATTCACTCTCGTCGGGGGTATAACCGCTGGCGTCTTCCACCTGGTTGGAGTTGGCGTTGGCTCCCTGGGCGAAGGCGCTGCCTTCGGTGCCGTTGTACATGCCGATCTCGGCGGAGAGTTTGTCTTTATCCGAGGTGAAATCCTGATCGATCTTCAATGAGGTATCGAGGGATACGAGAGCAATCAGATCGGCGGGCTGCATTTTGTGAGTTAGAAAGTCGCGCGCCGCATCCACGCTGCGATCGATGTCCTCGGGCTGCATGGAGGTGAGGTCGAAGAAGAAGACGATGAGACGATGATCTTTCAGATCCACGGGGCGCACGCCGCTGGTGGCTGTCTTACCGGTGGCGGAAGATGCGAGGCCGCTGATGGTGGCTTCATTCAGCGGCTTGGCCATGTCCACGCTTTCAAAGTCGAAGCTGGAAATTGGTTGCGGCTTGCCGTCCTCGAGGATGGTGAAGTCACTTTGCTTGAGTCCAGTGACGACATCGCCGGTCTTCGAGTCGCGAACGACAATGTTGGTCAGCACCAGGTCGGACTCGGACCTGAGAACGAAGCCCATGTCCTGATTTGAACTACTGGCGCTCTGTTGCGCAGGCAACGGCATGGCCAGCATGGCTGCGAGTCCCAGGGCGAAAACGCGTTGTATCTGGCGAAGCACGTGATATCTCCTCGAACTTAGAAGCGGAACCGGGCAATAAAGCTGAATGAGCGCATTGTCCCGGCGGATAGCACTTCCGCGAAGGTGGGCGAATTCGCGTTGGTGTCGACGCCCGAGTATTGCACGGTGTTGAAGACATTGTTGGCCGTGGCGCGCACTTCAAAGCTGCGGGTATCTCCCAACTGCGCGGTCTTGGATAGGGACATGGCGTTTAGAATTGTGCCCGGCGCGGGGATGGAGTTACGCGAGGCATTACCGATGCCATTGGCTGGCGCGGTAAGGCTGAATGCGCCTTTGTTGAACCATTCGTGGATATTGGTCGCGCCGGCAGTGAGCGATGAACCAGGAATGCGGTTGGGCCGCTCGGAGCCCTCGGTAAAGCTATCGACTTCCGTTGTGGATGCCTGATAGGTCGGCGAAAGTGGCATCCCCGAGGCAAAGGTAAAGGTGCCGGAGATCGACAGGCCTTCGAGCGCTTTCGACGCGAAGCCGCCTCCAGTGAGATAGGCCTTATCTTTGCCGAAAGGCAACTCGAAGAGATAGTCTCCGGTGAGGCGATGGCGCTGGTCGATGCTGGAGTTGCCTTCTTCCGCCGGCAGGTCGCGCCAGTTCTGCGCGACTACGGTAGAGGTGCCTCCGATGGAGCCGGCGTCATCAATGGAGTGCGAGTACTGGTAATAGGCACCGAGGGAGACTCCCTTCTGCAGGCGCTTGCGCAGGCGGATTGAGCCATCGTGGAAGTTGGAATAGGCGCTGGACTGCTCGTACTTGAAAGGCTTGATGGACGAGGCGAGGGCGCCGTTATACGTCTGGCAGGGCAGGAAGGTTGCCGTGGAATTGGTGTTGCATGGGATGGGCGCGCTGGTGACGTCGAGATGCGTTCCCTTGGTACCGTTGTAACCGACATTGAGGACGATGCCCAGGGGGAGGGTTTTCTGCACATCGATGTTCCACACTTGCACGTAGGGAAGTGTGTAGTGCGGATCGAGCGAGTATGTGGGAACCTGCGCGGATTCCGGAGTGGGGAAACCATTGGCGAGAGTAATGGCCTGGCCGTTGACAAGCGAGTTCTGCTGCACGTTGGCGAAGGGCGGCTGATGCACCATGGACGTAACAAACGTGGAGTACTGACCGTTGTTGAAGTTGATGGCGTAGCCGGCGCGCAGCACGGTGGACTTGGGCAGGCGCAAGGCGATGCCGATGCGCGGTGCAATGCCGCCGTGAAATGGATAGACCAAGGAGCGCGGCACGGCGCCGCAGTAGGCGCCGGTGCAGCCGGGATAGATTTCGGCGATGTTTGTGAAACCCGGATTGGCGGCTAGCTCGGCCAGGTGATTGAACTTCTCGATATACGGCGAGAAGTATTCATAGCGAATGCCGTAACTCAAGGTGAGATTGGAATAGGCGCGGAAGTCGTCCTGCGCGTAAATGTCCCAGACGTTCTGACGCAGGTAATCTTTGGAGACGGAAGACGAAATAGAACTGGCGTCTGGCGTGCCGGCGAGGAGCTTGGCGAAGGCTTCGTCCGCGGTTCCGGTGAAGTCGAAGGTGCCCGTGGAGTTGGAGCTGCCAAGAATGTCCGAATGGACGCGGCGATAGTCCCCGCCGAAGCGGTAATTATGCTTGCCGTGGCCGTAACTCAAGGTCTCTGACAGCGAGATCGTCTGCTGGATGCGGAAGCTGGGCTGCTGTTCGTTGAGTCCCGTGGTGCCGCTGAGCACAACGTTGGGAATGCCGTAGTTGATCGGGCTGGAGTTGAGCGGATCGGTTGAGCCGCCCGGGCCAAAGACGCCGATATCGGATGCGATGTTCTCGCTGTCGGTGTAGAAGTTTTTCACCTGACTGAGGCTGCGGTTCCATCCGGCTGTGAGATTGCTGTTGATGCGGTGGTAGCCGAGGAGTAGCCGGTCTGGAGCGAGTAGTTGTGCGACGCGGTCTTGCCGCCGAGCTGGGGAAAGAGATTGACATTATCGGAGGCCGAGTCGCCGTAGTTGAAGTTGGCGTTGACGCTCTGGCGCAGGCCCTGATTCTGCTGATTGCGGCGTCCGCCTCCTCCTCCGCCGCCTCGGCCGCCGCCGGTGGGCAGAGATGCGTTGGGGCCAAGAGCGCGGATGTAACGTAATCCGCCCTGGGTGGAGTTGGATTGGCCGGTGGAGGCAAAGTAATAGTTATAGCCCTGCCTGTTGGTGGCCAGGTTGGGCATAGGAAAGAACGTCAGGAGGTTGCATCCCGCCGATTGCGACGAAAGAGTGTTGGAGCATGAGCCGCGCTGCGCTTCTGTGGGAACGATGGCGTACTGGTCGATAGGCGTGGAGGTCCGCGTGGCGGAAAAAGTAAGAAACAGCGTGTCTTTGCCGCTGGGCTTGGTGAGCTTGGGAATGTATGGCTCGCCGATGAACGTGAATCCAAAGTTATTGGAGCCGTAGTCGGGCTGGGTCTCCTGCTGGCCGCTGACGGCGAAGGGCAGCGCGTTGAGTGCCGAGTTGTTGCCATTCCAGAAGACGGCGCCGTGAGGCTGGTCGGCGCGGAAATTGCGGAAGTTGCCGCGCCCGCCGCCGCCAAAGCCGCCAGGTCCGCCTCCGCCGAAGCCGGGGCCGCCGAAGAATCCCCCGCCGCCCTGGGCGCGAATGGTCTCGATAGCGTCCCGGATGCGGTCGGGATCGATGCCGGCGAGCGGGCTGACGGAGCCGGACTGGCCGGTAATGGCGACGGAATCCGAGCCGGATGCGGCGCTGGTTGCGGCCTCCGGCAATGCGGCTCCTGCGGAACTCGTCCCGCCCTCGGCTGCATCCGTACCGGCGGCGAGCGAACTCATCAGGCTGAGGCTCTGCGCGCCGGCTCCCAATTGACGCATGGCCGCGGCAGCCTGCTGGGCTGCGCCCTGCTGCTGATCGCGGGCATCCTGCGCGGCGGCTCGGGAGGCGAGGGTGAGATCGAAGTTGATGGCCGAGTCGTGGGAATTTGCGTTGAAAAGCGCCTCATGCGTGCTGGGCGCGAAGGCGGCAAAGTCGGTGCGGATCACGTAGCGGCCGTTTTGCGGAATGGTCATGGACCACGCGCCGTTGATGTCCGTCGTAGTGGCGAAGCTCTTGCCGGTAAGGCTGTTCCTGGCGGTCACGGCCACGCCGGGTAGTGGAATTTTGCCGGAGGTGATGACACCGTGGAGGGTGCCTCCGGTAATTGTGGCTGCCGGCGCGGCCTGAGTGGTTGGAGCCGGTGCGGTCGGAGCAGACGCTGGCGGTTCGGGTGGTGTCTGCTGAGCCCAGCCGGCCAGTGGCGCCAGGGTGAGCAGTGTTGCCAGTAAGCCGCTCAGGACGAGATTTCGGGGCGCGACGTGGCGAGGCTGTCCAGCGCTCCGGGCCGCATCGGCGGCGTTCCACACTTCCACTGTCCTCATCCGTTTCAAGTAAGCTCCGCAGGGTAGTCTGCTTGCATTCGTCTGACGTACTGCGCCGGAATAAGGTTTACGCTGCGGAAATTCTCCCGCAGGGGCGAGATAGCTTCATCGTAGACTTACCTATGTTCAAAGCTTCGCCAATCTCCCACACCAGTCTGATGCTCGAAGAGCTGGCTCCGGGTTCAGCCGGCTCGACGATCGAAGCCGCGCGAGATTTGCTCTTGGATTATGGCCGGTTTGTGCAGGCGCAGTCCGGCGTGGCGAGTTTCTGCTTTGGCGCGCTGGAGCGCGAAGCGGAGCGGTTGCCGGAAAGCTATTGGGAGCAGAGCGGCGGTGCGATTCTGGCTCGGCTCGCAGGTTTGCCAGCAGGGTTTGTGGCATGGCGGGCGGTTCCAGGCGTGGCTTCTGCCTTGGAATTGAAACGTCTGTGGGCTCGACCAGAGGCACGCGGCTCGGGGCTTGGCCGCAGACTGGTCGAGGCTGTTGAGGAACGGGCGCGGGCTGTTGGAAAATCGCGTCTGGTGCTCGATACCGCGCCGGAGGCGATGGCTGCCGCTCACCGGCTTTACCTCAACCTGGGATTCCAGCCGTGCAGGCCCTGCAACGGACTGGCGCTCGAAGGCATTGTCTACCTGGGCAAGCAGCTCTGAATTCCATAAAATCTCCCTTGCTTTCGCCTGCTGCGCATGTTAACTATTAAAGCAACATCTCAGACACTGCAAATGCGGATGTAGTTACCGGCATGCCTGAGGATTTGGAGCGGCAACATGATGCAAATCGGGACGACGATTCGCGGCCACCGCCTGCAAAAAGGCCTGTCTCAGGGAGACATCGAGAAGAAAACCGGTCTCCTGCGCTGCTACCTCTCGCGCGTGGAAAACGGGCACACCGTGCCGTCGCTCGACACGCTGTCGAAGATTGCGCAGGCGCTCGATTTGCCGATCTCGCAGTTTTTTGTCGAGGACTCGCTGAATCGCGATCTGAATGCGCACAAGCTCTCCGACGAAGAGCTGAAGTTCCTCACGCAGATCCGACGCTACTCGACGAATCTGAATGAAAGCGATCGGAAACTGCTGCTGGCGATGGTGAAGAAGTTCGCGGCGACTGCGGTTCGGTAGCGGATTTGCCGCTTTACTTCGCCGGCCAGGTCGAGCCGGGAAAGACGGACGTGAGATAGAAGCCGAAGAAGACCAGCACTCCGCTGACAATCGTGACGGCAATGCGGCGGCGAAAGAGAAAATGCTGACGGGACGCGGCGATCAGCGGCACCAGGGGCAGGGCAAAGAGGATTCCACACAGGAAACCGCCCAGGTGAGCCATGTTGTCGACGTACAGGCCCAGGGCGAAATAGTCGCTGAGACGGTTCACTCCAAAATCAATGACAAAGTTGATCACGGCAAAGTAGATGACCAGGCGGCGCAGGCTCTTCAGTTCTTTGGGGTCGATCTTGAGGCGGGGCGACTTCAGAAGGACAATGAGCAATCCAGCCAGTCCGAAGACTGCGCCCGAAGCGCCTGCCCCGACGGCTAGATCCGCGCTATTTTGAGGAAAGCGCGTGTAGTCGAGCATGTTCACGCCGATGGAGAGCAGATTGCCAGCCGCGCCTGAGAGGATGTACGCCGCGAAGACGCCGAAAGGACCGATAAGCGGCTCGCCCAGCAGACCCAGGTTCCACAGGCACCACATGTTGGTGGCCAGATGCACGATGCCCACATGGACGAACATGGCCGTGACTACCAGCCACCATTGACCACCGAGCAGCACCGCTTTGGGTTGGTTGGCACCGAAGAGGAGTAGCTGAGCCGATGTTGGATTCCAGATGGAGACGTGGCGCAGCAGCATGGCAACGAAGACCAGGCAGTTGATAGCGACCAGGACGTAAGTGGCCGGCGCGTAGGCCCAGGAGCGCTGCTCGGGATCGGCGCGCTGCCTTTCCTGCGAAGCGAGGTCCCTGACGCTCTCCGGCACCAGGATTTCCGGCGCAATTTCTGACGCAATTCCTGGAGGATGCGTTGGAAGGCCAGACGGGGAGGGAGGACTGCCCATGGCTCTACTTTAGTTTGGTTCCGGCGCGGTGGCAATTCGGCGGTGGAATTCCACCGCGAGCGATTGCGCCGATCTGCCCAAGCGCTCTTACCCACTCTTTGGATGTACCCTGAAGAGTGCGCTATCCGCCGTGGACTCGGGCAGGACGGCCTGGCACGCATCTCCCGCAGGAAGGGTAGCAATGCAATATATGGGCAACGATTTGAAACCGATTCGCCGCGCGCTG
>Ga0182012_10005681_pt1 | contig 12871 bp, 9 predicted proteins | sample 612S2SmetaG_FD_120486 | JGI IMG/M metagenome (GOLD analysis project Ga0182012, IMG submission 120486) | Permafrost microbial communities from Stordalen Mire, Sweden - 612S2S metaG | ecosystem: Environmental > Terrestrial > Soil > Wetlands > Permafrost | place: Sweden: Stordalen | collected...
AGGAAGAGACCGAGCCAGGGCCATGGGATAAAGGTGAAGATTTTGAGGAGCGGCGCGAGGCCGGCGATGAGTTTGGAGACGATGTAAAGGCCGACCAGGAAGAACATCATGGTGGCGTAGCCGGCCCAGCTCATGAGGCCGACGAGTCCTCCGCGGGTGCGAGGTGGGAAGCGGAGAATGACGCCGATTTCGAGGGCTTTGCCGAGGCAGGCGGCGGCGACGGTGATGGGGATGCCGATGAGCAGCGCGGCGGCGAGGCCGATGAGCGGGTCGTAGGCGATGCCGTAGAGGAAGCCGGCAAAGAGCAGGCCGGTCCAGTAGATGGGGTTGGCTGCGAGCGGCGAGATCATTTCGGCGAGGAAGATGGCGCCGGTGGGGATGGGATGCGAGTAGAGCCACTCCCACATGGGATGGCGGCGGCGCTGGAAGTCGAGTTCGAGGCCCTCGCCCTGAAAAACGAGCATGACGAACCAGAGGGCCAGGAAGGCTGAGCCGACGAAGGCGGTGAGGCGGCCGGTCTTGGGAAGGGCCTTCAGGCCGGGGGCGATTTCGCCTTCCGACACCAGGTCGGCTCCATTGCGCAGTGCGATAGAGTCGAGGATACGTTCCTGGATTTGTTTGGCGGAGCCTTTGGTATGCCGCGCAATTTGTTTGGCTTCGCCCTCGTAATCGGGATGAAGGAAGACTGGGTATTCGTGTCCCGGCATTGACTGGTGGGTGATCATGATGCGCACGGAATTCAGGAAGTCCTGGCTGACGACGATTTTTCCCTGAAGGCTCACTTGGGTGCGCTGAGCGGCTTGTACGGCAAGGTTAATGGCGAAGGCGGCCATGATGTTGACTGCGGCCATCAGCAGGATGCCGAAAAAGATGCCGAGGAAGCTCCAGTCGGTAGTGCTTTTTTTGGCTCTGCTGTTGAGCAGCTCCTGCTGGCGGCGCTGGCGGCCGGTGGCGCGTTTGCGCGCGGTTCGCAGCAGGATGCCCACGGTTCGCCAGAAGCTGGGCGGGGTGGCGACGGGATTCATGCGATTCGCGCCGCCGCTGCCCCTTGTGCCGGCCGCGCTGTGAGTTCGAGGAAGATCTCTTCCAAACTGGCGTTGCCATGCTCGGCGGAGAGCTCCGTGAGCGTAACCTGGGCGACGACTGCGCCTTCATTGAGGATGACAGCGTGGGAGCAGAGGCGGGTAACATGGTCCATCAGGTGCGTCGAAAAGAGGACGGTGGTTCCCTGGGCGGCGACTTCCGAGATGATTTCGTAGAAGAGGTGGGTGGATTCGACGTCGAGGCCGTTGGTGGGCTCATCGAGGACCAGAAGTTTCGGCTGGTGGAGCAGGGCGAGGAGCAGGCCGAGTTTCTTTTTCATGCCGCGGGAGTAGTCTTCGGCGTAGTTGTCGATGTCTTCGGCGAGGCGCAGGCGAGCGATGGTGGGTGTGAGACGATCCATTGCCGCCGGAACGTCGAGGCCGTGCATGGCGGCGCTTAGCTCCAGGATTTCGCGGCCGGAAAGGTACGAGTAGAAAACCGGCTCATCGGGGAGGAAGCCGATGAGGCGCATAACCGTGACGCGCTCATCGAAGCAGTCGTGGCCGTCGATGCGGAGCCAGCCTTCGGAGGCTTTGAGGATGCCCATGAGCAGGCGGAAGAGGGTGGTTTTGCCGGCGCCGTTGGGTCCGAGGAGCCCGCAAATCTGGCCGGCAGGGACGGAAAAGGTTATGCCCTTGAGGGCGGTCTTTTCCCCGAAGGTTTTTACTGTCCGATGGATCTGGACGAGGCCGGGTTCGGGTTCAGGAATGGTTTCGAGGGCCTGCGCTGGAGGGTGAGCGGGGAGAACGGCGGGTTCAGACAGGTTCAGGTAGCTGGGAGCCATGTTGGGCTGTAACTCGATTTGAGTTTGCTTGCTTTATTACGGCTGAGCATACCAAAGGAGTTCCCATCCCCGGAAAATATCTCGCTGCTCGCCGTTAGGTCATGCAGCGTTGGGCCTGGGCAAAAGGGCAACAAACTCCTGGTCTCCCTGGAAGCAAGCGAGGTCGTTGTCGAGAGGATCGCCGGTGACCCAGAGAATTTGCTGCAGGCGGGTTGCGGCGCTGTGATCGAGAGACAAAGCTTTTTTGACGGCTGCCAAGGCGGCTTCGCGGGTTTGCGTCAGGTCATCGGCCGGAGTGTCTGGATTCGTGACGTTGTTGCGTTGATTGGTGATATACGCGAATTTCTGGCCATATGCGCAGGCACGGTTGATTTCAATGGAAGCGTCGGATTGGGATGCCTTCGAGTCGAATTCTGCGAGTGCCCGGAGGGCGTTTTGATAGCCTGCCGGCGGAGTCTGATACAGCCAGAGGTAAGCCAGCGAGGCGTAGACGGAAGTCAGGGCCGATTGATCGGAAGTGGATGTCAGCTTTCTGGCAGCAGCTTCGACGATGGGCAAAACAGCGTCCAGCCCCGAACCGGAATTGTGCAGGGACCAGGCGTAGGTGAGTTGAGCCTGCGGGTCGTCGGGGTTCTTTTGGATGGCAAGGCGCGATGCGGTGAGGGCACGCGCGATATCGCCAGTGAGGGTGGCTCCCTTGGCGAGGCGGAGGGCCTGATCGCCGGTCAGCGACTCCGTGATGGGAACGGAGTCGGAGGCCAGAGCTGCCTTGCGCAGGGACGGGTCGGCGGCGCTGGTGGATCCGCTGTCTCCGAAGGCGACCGTGGCGCTATCCAGGGTGGCGGCGGCTTCGTCCGAGAGGCTGGGGCCCTGATCGGCGAGGGCAAAGGCGCGAGCAAAGAACAACCGGGTGAGGATGTAGCCGGAGAGAAAGCCGAGGGCGCTGTAGTAGAGCAGCAATGCGGCATAGAAGCTAACTTGAGTGGCATCGGGGGCAGACATGAACTGAGCGGCACTGCCAATGGCGGTGGGAATCTTAACGATCTGGGTGAGAGTCGCTCCCACCAGCACCTTGGTCAACCAGTCGGAAATGTCTTCAAGATTGGTGTTGACCTTGAGCTTTGGGGCAGGATTCTGAGTGGGGTTGCTGAGGGCGGGATTGGTCGCCGAAGTGGTAGCCGCAATGACTTTGGGGATGCCGAAGATGAATCCAAAGAGAAATCCACCGGTGAGCCACGCGAGAGTCCAGATAAAGGCTGTCTCGGCATTGTGGGCGAGGCTTGCGTAGGCGGAATCTCGCAATTCCACCTTCCCATACGCGGTGGAAAGCACTTGTACGATAATCCGCAGGAAGAGTGCGCCCCAGCCAAGAAAGAACGCAACGAGCAACCACACGGACGTAGTTTTGAGGTCCTGGTTGGCTTGCTGCTCGCTCATTTGGGCTGTCATGGTGGCGGTCCTTTCCGACGAAATCCCGGCTGCGATTGGGACAAACGTTGCAACCGCATGCGAAATTCTGCAAAAGGAAGGCGTGATTTCTCAATTCGCCTGGCTGATCACGGAAAGCTACACCAGCAAAGATGCCTGAAGCAATGAGTATTTTTGAAAAAGACGATGGGGCTTACTTAGGGCCAGCTTCGAGGGTGCCGGCGCGTTCATGCACCTCGTTCAGCCCGGCCTTGGCCTCATCGCTGTTGGGATCGGCGACCAGAGCGGCTTGAAAGCCGCGTTCGGCTTCGAGGAGCAGTCCGCGGTTGAGTTTCTCGCGGGCTGAGGCAGCCAGTTTCTGAGCCCGCTGCGGGCCGGGGAGTGCGGCGAGGCGGGCGTCTTCGACCTGCTCCAGCATGAGGGCTGCCTGGCGGAAGGCTGCGCCGTTGTAGGTACGCTTGATACGTTCAAGTGGGTCGGAGGCGGCGGAGTTTGCCTTCCAAGCTTCCATGGCAGTTTTGGCTTCGCTGTCGTTGGGGTGGAGCTTCAGCGCTTCAGCGAGTTCGGTGAGGGACTCGGCCTGGTCTCCGTGGCGATGGAGGCTGACGGCGAGGTTGAAGTGGTAATCGGCGTCCGTGGGGTCGGCCACCGTGGCCTGGCGGAAGAGCGGGATGGCGTTGGCGGCATCCTTGCTGCGGCGGCTTAGGGCGACGGCCTGGTTGTTGACTACCTCGGGCAACGGCAGGACGCGGGCGACGGCAGCGAAAGCCTCTTCAGCGCGGGGATAGTTGCCGGAATACATGAGGGCAAGCCCGCGATAGAAGCCGGCTTCGAGAGCGGAGGGGTCAGTTTTCGTTACCTTGCTGAACGAGACTGCGGCCTGCTCGAATTGCTGACTGGCAAATTCCTGCTTGGCAGTCACCAGCCACGCTTCTGTGAAGTTGGGGTTAAGGTCGGTGGCCTTTTTCAAGTGGCGCAGGCGATCGGCGGGGTTGGAATCGGTTTCGCCGCGAATGTACTGCTCGAAAGCGTCCAGCCGCAGATTGGCGCTTGCGGCGCGGAAGGTTTCCTCCGCAACTCCGAAGCTGGTGTCGAGCTTGCGGGTGAGTTGCCAGGCAAGGGAGTTCAGCAGCGGAATGAGCTGAGCGATGGGGCCGGTCTGGGTGATCTCGTCCGAGAGGCGCAGCTTGCCGACATCGACGATGCGGGACTTCAGGGTGAGCGTGCCGGCATTGACGCTGTAGCTGCCGATGAGGATGTAGTTGGCGTCGAGGATTTCGGCGATTTTGAGCGCGGTGGCGCGGCTGGGCTGAAAGGTTTCCGGCAGACCGAGATGGTCAAGAGCGTAGAGACGGTCTTCGCGAGTAAGGGGAAAAAAGCCGGCAGAGGTGAATCGGCTGTTGAGGATGTCCGGAACGGCTTCTCGAATCCAGTCGAGATTTGCGGCGTCCAGACTGGCGGAATTTGGATTCGCCGGGGTGCCAGCGGTTGGGGGCGCGGGCATTGCTGGCCCGACGGGGATGGTGAGGTTGTCGAAGGGCAGGACGAGAAGGATGCGGCCCTGGCCCGCTTCGGCGTCCGGATTGGACGGAGTCTGGGCCCGCAGCGCGATGGAAAACAAGAGCGCTGCGGCGAAAAATAGCTTGAACTGGATGCGGGCGCGGGATGGGACGTGATTGGTCACTTCTAGCCTGATTATAGGTGTAGACGGGTGGGACTCAGGGCCGAGAGCACGGACGGATAGTTCGGGCCTTCAGCCCTTGGATCTCTCAATTTGCGCCCCTAACCCCGGGCGTTGCCCAGGGCTGGGATAGCGGCGCACCTTCGGCGCTTGGGACCGGTGTGGCTTTGGGCGGTTTGCCCGGTCACTTTCGCAGTTGAGCTTCTACGGCGCGGTGGAAGCGCAGAACTGCGGCCCACTGCAGGCCGTCCGTGGTTTGCCAGACCAGGTCGCCGTCGAGCTGATGAGCGATTTGAGCGGCGCTCAGGTCATGGTGCAGGCCAAAGTACTGCTCCTCGGTCGCCGGGCTGTTCAAGTGAAATGGCAGCGTGGCTGGCTCCTCTTTGGTGGAGAAAATGAGCGCTGACGAGTATTCCCAGGGAGTCTTGGCGGCGCGATCGATCTGGTCGGCGGTGAAGTCTTCGATGCGGTCGACGTCCCAGGCGGTCTTGACGTAGCCGAGTTCGGGGCGGGTGAGTTCGTCGGAAACGGGCCACGCTGTAAGGACGGTCGAGCCGGGAAAGTGCGCGGTGATCTGGCGGATGGCTTGCTGGTGCAAGCGAATGACGTGGGCGTAGGTGAGGTTGTCTTCGGGGGCGAAGCCGTAGGGGGGATTGATGAACAGCGCAATCACGAATGCTGCCGCGGAGAACGCCGTAAGCAGTTGCCAATGGCGCACCCGGCGGTGGAACGTCGAGACGGCGACCAGCAGAACGAGCGGGTACATGGGCAGCAGGTAGCGCGTGAGGAGCGCTCCGCCGAGGACGGAAAAGGCCAGCGCGTTGGCGAGCAGGATGGCGTAGATGCGGGCCTGGGCGGGAACGCTGACCCGGGCCAGCGTTTGGCCGCGCTCATCCTTGACGGGATCGAGGACCATGGCCGCCAGGGTGCACAGGACCGGCACGAACATATTCATATGGGCGAAGAGATGCAGCAGCCGGTGGCCGAAGGCGGCAAGGATGCGCACCGGCGCGAGAGTCGATGTGGCGTTATAGCGAAGAAATTCCGGATTGCCGAAGAGGAAGCCGGTTTTCGCGTAGTGCCAGCCGTACCAGGCGGCAAGGGGAAAGAGGCATGCGCTGTAAGCCGCGGCGAGTTGGTAACTGCGGCGGCGGATGGGCCGCGTTTTTCGGAAGCCGGAAGTAAGTTCAAAGGCGGCGAGGGCGATAGGGGTGACGATCGAGGTCTCTTTGGCCAGCGCAGCGAGAGTGAACCAGAGCGCAGCAGGCCAGAGGCTGGCGCCGGGCTTCCGGGCATCGTCTGGCAGAGCGTAGACCAGCGCCCAGAGCGTGGCGGCGGCGGCGAAGATGTCGGCGTGGGCCAGGGTGCTTTGCGCGAACCAGATGGGATAGAGGCCGGTGAGGACGAGTGTCCAGAAAGCGACGAGCGGATTGGGATTGAGGCGCTGCGCGAGTTTCCAAACGGCAAGCAGGCCGGTGGCGGCGACGGCGAGCACGGCTTCGCGGGTGACCTCAGGATAAAAGCCACAAAGCTTCCACCAGAGCGCGAGATAGATGGATGGGAGCGGCGGATGGGCGTTGCTGATAGTGGTGCTGGGAATCAGTGAGCCGGTGCGGAAAAAATCCCAGGCGGCCGGAATGTAGTAGCCGGCTTCGTCCCAGTAGTAAGGCAGACGAAGGAGCGTCCAGTGGCTGAGATAGAGCGCGGCGAAGATGACCGGAAAGATCATCCACAGGGGTAGAGGCGCGTCCGGCTTGGGAAGCAGATCGGCAATGAAATTGGAGAGCGGACGCGGCCTGGTCATCTAGTTAACGATGCTGGAGGGGAAGTTGGGGCTTTGCGGTTCCAGATTCAGCTCGCCGAAGGCCTGCTCGTATTGGTGCAGGTTTTGCCCGAGCACGTTCCAGAGCGCCTTGGCCTGCTGCGGGCTGAGGAAGATTCCCTGGTGATTCTGAATGGTGAGCTGATCGGGCTGCTCGGAGTTGGCCTGGCCGAAGACCAGATGAAAGTCCCAGACGCTGACGCGGATTTGAACGCTGTTGGCATAGGTGTCGCGATAGCCGGGGGCCTGGGAGAGATTGACGCGGGGCTGCTGGTTGCTCTGGCTCATAGTGTCAACAGATTACTCCGCGAGGCGTTGGGAACGCGACTGCACGGCTGCGGTTATATTGGCATGAAGCGCGAAAATCCCTGATGGATGCGAGGAACGATGCAGAGTTCTCTTCGAGTGAGCTGGTGGGCCGCAGTTTGTGGATTGGCAATGCATGGATTGGCAATGCATGGATTGGCTCAGGCGCCAGCGGCATTGAAGCCGTTTGTTGCCGAAGACGCGCCAGTGCTGGTGCTGGAGCATGTGCGGGTGATCGACGGAACCGGCGACGCGGCGCGCGAGGATCAGCGAGTCGTTCTCGATCACGGAAAGATCGCGAGCGTAAGCGCGGAATCCGCGGATTTCAAGCAGCCTGAGGGCGCAAAAGTGGTCGACCTGACCGGGAAGACGGTTTTTCCAGGCCTCGTTGGGATGCATGAGCACCTGTTTTATCCGCTGCCCGAAGGAGGGCCTGGGCTGTTGCCGCTCTATGGCGAGATGGCCGACAGCGCGCCGCGGCTGTATCTCGCCGGTGGAGTAACTTCGGCGCGGACGGCGGGAAGTCTGGAGCCGTACACCGATATTTCGGTGAAGCAGGCAATTGATGCGGGCAAGATTCCGGGGCCGCGGCTTTTTCTTACCGGGCCGTATCTGGAGGGTGAGCCTTCGATTGGGCCGCAGTTGCATGCGCTGACCGAGCCTGAAGATGCCACGCGGCTGGTGAACTACTGGGCCGAGGAGGGTGCTACCTCGTTCAAGGCGTACATGCACATCACACCGCAGGAGTTGAAGGCGGCGATTGACGCGGCCCATGCGCGGGGACTCAAAGTTACGGGACATCTGTGCGCCGTGGGTTTCCAGGAAGCGGCGGCGCTGGGCATTGACAACCTGGAGCATGGGCTGGCGGTGGATACGGAATTCTTTCCGGGAAAGAAAGAGGGCGTCTGTCCGGGACAGAATCCGGGGCAGGCCGCGCTGGCCAAGCTGGATGTGGAGGGGCCGGAGATTCAAGGGACAATCAAGGATTTGATTGCGCATCATGTGGCAATTACTTCGACCCTGGCGATCTTTGAGAGCTTTGCGCCCAACCGGCCTCCGATGGGCAAGGAGATGCGGGTGCGAAGCTCGCTGATCCCGGAGAGCTGGGCGGATTATGCGACCACGCGGGCGGCGATTGCCGAGCGCGGCGAGGGCCCGATCTGGCCTGGGCTGCTCAAGATGGAGTTTCAGTTTGAGCGCGATTTTGTGAAGCAGGGCGGCCTGCTGATGGCTGGCTGCGACCCGACCGGCTACGGCGGCGTATTACCCGGATTCGGCGACCAGCGCAACCTGGAGCTGCTCGTGGAGGCCGGCTTCACGCCAGTGGAGGCGATCCATATTGCGACGGAGAATGGCGCACTCTGGCTGGGCGAGGAAGCGCATTTCGGTACGATCGCGGCCGGGAAAGACGCCGATCTGGTGGTGGTGGATGGGAACCCTGCGGCGAAGATCGACGATATTGAAAAAGTGCAGCTGGTCTTCAAGGATGGGATAGGGTACGACCCGAAGAAGCTGACCGATTCGGTGCGGGGGTTGGTGGGGATTCGTTAGAGAGAGTGGGCGGCGATCAGGAGCTGGCCCAGGCTGAGGCCGCCGTCTCCCGGTGGAACTTGGGTGTGCTTGTAGACGCGCAGGCCTGCGTTGGTGAGTTGCCGTTCAAGACCTGCGGCGAGGATTGCGTTCTGGAAGCTGCCGCCGCTCAGGCAAACCTGGCGAATACCGCTGCTTGCCGCGATGCGTCGCGTGGCTTCGGCGAGGGCCTCAATCAGGCCCAGATGGAATCGGCTGCTCAGTACGTTTGCTGGGACTTTGCGGCGCAGGTCTTCTGTGATCGCTGCGAAGAGCGGTTTGGCGTCGATTTGAATCGGATCGGAAGCAGCGATAGAAAACGGGTATGCGCCTTGGCTCAGGAAGGGGTCGCAGACGGCTTCGAGGGCGATGGCGGCTTGGGCTTCGTAGCTGACGTGAGTGCGGTTGAGGACGAGGGCAGCTACGGCGTCGAAGAGGCGGCCGCAACTGGAAGTCTGCTGCAGGCGCTGCGGATTGCGGAGTTGCTGCTGGACGATTCTTAGCTTGGCGGGAGCGATTTCCGCCAACAGCGCCGGCGCGTGGTTGGGCCAGTCTAGACCGAAAGCCGCATGCAGGTGCGAGGCCGCCATGCGCCAGGGTTCGTGAACTGCCATGTCCGCGCCGGGCATGGGAACGTAGGCCAGGTGCGCGGCGCGTTCGAATCCATGAAAATCGGCAACTAGGATTTCCCCGCCCCAGATCTTGCCGTCCGTGCCGTAGCCGGTGCCGTCGAGCGCGATGCCGATCACTCGTTCTGTCAAATGATTTTCGGCCATGCAACTGGTGATGTGAGCGTGGTGGTGCTGCACGGCGATTCTGCGGATATTGGGTTGTTTCTTCGCCCATTGCGTGGCGAGATAGCCGGGATGGAGGTCGTGGGCGAGGATTTCCGGCTGCACTTCCAGGATCGTCTCGAAGTGGGCTATGGATTCCAGGAAAAAGTCGTAGGCGGCGAGGTTTTCGAGGTCGCCGATATGTTGTCCGAGGAAGGCGTAGCGGCCTCGGGAGAGGCAGATGGCGTTTTTTAGCTCTCCTCCGACTGCAAGAATCGGCGGCATCGGCTCGCTCAGCAGGATGGGCGAGGGGACGAAGCCTCGGGAGCGGCGGGCAAATTGGGTTGCTCCGGCGCGATGGGCCACGACGGAATCGTCGCAGCGGAGAAGGATGTCGCGGTTGTGAAAGAGAAAATAGTCGGCGATCTGGCTGAGACGCTCGATGGCTTCTCGGTTGTCGTTGGCGATGGGTTCTTCGCTCAGGTTGGCGCTGGTCATGACCAGAGCTGTGAGGTCGGAATTGGCGAAGAGTAGGTGATGGATCGGCGTGTAGGGCAGAAACAGGCCGAGATCGTTGCCGTCCGGAGCGATTCCCTCCAGTTCCCTTCCCTGTTTACGCAGGAGAACGATTGGGCGCTGTGGAAATTCGAGCAGGACGGCCTCTTCTGCTGACACATGGCACAAGGCCCGGGCCGCTTCGAGATTGTCGACCATGAGGGCAAATGGCTTTTCGCCACGGTGCTTGCGGCGTCGAAGCTCACGGACGGCTTCCGCGTTGGTGGCGTCGACCGCGAGGTGAAAGCCGCCCAGGCCTTTGATGGCCAGGATTCTGCCTTCGCTCAGTAGGCGAATGGTTTCGGCGATTGGTTCGCCGGGTTGCGCGACATCGTTTCGATCGACGAGCGTGAGCTGCGGGCCGCAGTGCCAGCAGGCATTGGGCTGGGCGTGGAAGCGGCGGTCGAGCGGGTCGTCGTACTCGGCCTGGCAGAGCGCGCACATGGGGAAGTCCGCCATGGAGGTCTGGCTGCGGTCGTATGGAACGGAGCGGGTGATGGTGAAGCGTGGACCGCAGTTGGTGCAGTTGAGGAACGGATAGCCGAAGCGGCGGTCGGAAGGGTCAAGAAGTTCGCGCAGGCAGTCGGAGCAGGTGGCGATGTCCGGCGAGATGAGCGTGTTGGCGGTCTGCGAGCGCGTGCTGTGCTCGATGCGGAATTCGGATTCTTCGCGGAGCGCGAGTTCCGCTATAACGATTTCGTCGAGGCGGGCCAGTGGCGGGGCTTCGGATGGGAGCGCGGCCAGAAGGGCGGCTACGTCTTCAGCGGCGCCCTGGACTTCGATCGCGACACCGGACTCGGAGTTGTGGATGCTGCCGGTCAGATGCCATTGGTGGGCGAGGCGGTAGATGAAGGGCCGAAATCCCACGCCCTGCACGATGCCCTTCACCTCGACCCGGATTCGCCGCATGGTGGATTCCCGGCGCGCCGCAAGCATAGCCGTCTGCGCGCGCAAAGCACGATTGTACAGAAGGCTGACGCAACGCTCTGCCGTTACAATCGTTGCGGAGAAGAACCATGGCCCAACTCAGCCGCACCGGAGTATCGCTCGAAGAGGATCTGCTGCACCAGTTCGATCACCTGATTGCCCGGCGCGGGTACGCGAACCGTTCGGAGGCCATTCGCGATCTGATTCGCGAGGCGCTCTTGAGTGAGACGGTGGCCACAAACAAGCCTGTTGTGGGCACGCTGACGCTGGTGTACGACCATCATGTGCCGAATCTCTCGCAGAAGCTGACCGAAGTGCAGCATGGCGCAGGAGCGATGATCCTGGCCGCGACGCACGTGCATCTGGACCACAACTACTGCCTGGAAGTGATCATCATGAAGGGCCGGAGCAAGGATTTGCAGGCGGTTGCCGATGGCATGCTGGCGCTGCGCGGCGTGGAGCTGGGCAAGCTGGTGCTGACCAACTCCGGCAAGGATCTCAAGGTCGCGAAACATTCGCACGCTCACTAACGCGACCGTTCGTTCCGCCCCTTGCCGGGGCGAGAGACTACGATTTTCAGATTCGTGTTACACAAGCCAGATCCGCATACACTCGCGCTCCGAACACGACTGTGACGGGAAACAGTTATACACTTTTGAAATACGTGTTACGCGCTGGTCGCCTGACCGGCGTTAAGGAATTGGATGCCCTCTTTTCTCAAGAAGCTGCTGCAGGACGATAATAGCGACACTCGGGGCCGCATTCTGGGCATCTATGGCGTCCTGGCAGTCTTCAATCTGGGAGTGTGGGCCTTGGCGCTGACAGCGTTTCGCGGGTTTCCCCTGCTGCTGGGCACGGCATTCCTCGCTTACAGCTTCGGACTCCGCCATGCCGTGGACGCCGATCACATCGCGGCCATCGACAATGTGACGCGCAAACTGATGCAGGAGGGCAAGCGCCCGGTCGCGGTGGGATTCCTGTTCTCTATGGGACACTCGACGATTGTGGTACTGGGGTCGATTTTGATCGCCGGAACTGCGATCACCATGCAGCATCGATTCCAGAGTGCGCGCGAGATTGGCAGCGTGATTGGCACGCTGGTGTCGGCGTTGTTTCTGTTTGCGATTGCCATGGTGAACCTGATGGTGCTGCGTTCGGTATACCGGACGTTTCAACGGGTGCGGCACGGGGAGCCTTACGTGGACGAGGACCTGAATCTGCTGCTCAACGGGCGCGGCGTCCTGGCCCGGCTCTTTCGCCCGATTTTCGGCATGATTCGCAGCAGTTGGCACATGTATCCGCTGGGTTTGCTGTTTGGGCTGGGATTCGATACGGCGACGGAGATCGGGCTGCTGGGGATTTCCGCGGCGGAGGCATCGCGCGGGCTCTCGATGTGGTCGATTCTTGTGTTTCCCACGCTGTTTGCCGCCGGGATGTCGCTGGTGGACACGACCGACAACATCCTGATGCTGGGCGCATATGGATGGGCGTTTGTGAAACCCATCCGCAAGCTCTACTACAACATCACGATTACGTCGGTCTCGGTGATTGTGGCCTTTGTCGTCGGGGGAATCGAGGCTCTGGGGCTGCTTTCGGACCGATTGCATCCGCAAGGCGCGTTCTGGAAGCTGGTAGATGAGATGAACGGCAACTTTGGCGTACTCGGGTACTTTATCGTCGCATTGTTTGCCCTGAGTTGGGTAGCGTCTATCGCGTTCTACCGGTGGCGGCGGTTCGATCTGCTGGAAGTGGAAGAGCTAGTTCCCTGAGGAAACGGGAAGCGCATTCGCATGAAAGAGTCTTCGGTGTCGGGGTTGGTGCGGAAGAGGGGACTTGAACCCCTATGGATCGCTCCGCCAGATCCTAAGTCTGGTGCGTCTGCCAATTTCGCCACTTCCGCTCGTAAACCAGTTTACAACGGATTGGAATTTTGGCGTTTCTAG
>Ga0182012_10005682_pt1 | contig 12870 bp, 10 predicted proteins | sample 612S2SmetaG_FD_120486 | JGI IMG/M metagenome (GOLD analysis project Ga0182012, IMG submission 120486) | Permafrost microbial communities from Stordalen Mire, Sweden - 612S2S metaG | ecosystem: Environmental > Terrestrial > Soil > Wetlands > Permafrost | place: Sweden: Stordalen | collected...
CGCATGACTGCCGAGTCGTCCACAATCAGAATCCGGGTCCGGCGGCTCCGCGCCATCGCTCAGTCCTCCACAAATCCGAGCATGGCCAATTTCTCGCTCAAGGCTTCCGCGTCGAAGGGCTTCATCAGATACTCGTCCGCGCCTGCGTCCAGAGCGCGCAAAATGAAATCGTTCTCCGCCTCGGTGGTCACCATCAACACCTTCACCTCCCCGAACCCCTCTGCGCGCAGTTGTTTCAACATTGCCAGCCCATCCATAACCGGCATGTTCCAATCCACCAGTGCCAAATCGAAAGGCGCACCGGCGTGAATCTGGTCGAGAGCCGCCTGACCGTCGCCGGCCTCCATGCACTCGATGCCACGCTCCTCCAACATCCCGCGCAGAAATCCCCTCACAAAGCGGGAGTCATCGACGATCAGTGCTCGCATGTTTACCTCCAGACAAGAATGGACTCAGCCATGCTCAACTCAAGCTGCCTGTGCCGCGGGGCCCCGCATCGTTTCCGTTTGCGCCCTGTCATGCTGCGTTCCTTCCAGCAGGACCGGATCAAGCCGCACCGGATCGAGACGCTCAGGATCGAGCATGATCATCAGGCTGTCCTTGAGCTTGTACGCGCCCACAAACAAGGCTCTCCGCCGCTCATCCAGAATCGAGGGGTTCGGTTCGTAATCGAGCGACGAAACCGTCAGCACCTCGCCCACCGAGTCCACCAGCAGCCCGAAACATCCTCCCGAGCTTTCCAGAACCAGAATGTCCTGCGGCCCATCCCTGGGCGGCAAATCAAGCAATTGCCGCAGACTCACCGTTGTCAGCACATCGCCGCGGTAGTGAACCAGTCCGCCTACGAACCTGGGAGCCAGAGGAACCGGCTGCGGCCGGGCTCCGCCTACGATTTCCAGAATGTGCTTGATCGGCACCCCGAAAAGAGTCGTGCCCAACCGCACTGAACACATCTCCACCAGCGTCGCCGCCGCTTTTTCCTTGCGATTGAAACCCACGCCCATATTGCTCATCGCGCCGCCTCCACCATTCCGTTAGTCGACTGTCCCCACTCGCTGTTCTCACTTTCCCCAACCGGCAAAGGCGGAACACCACCAAGGTCCACTACTCCCGTCACACGATTCTTCAGCAGTGTCACGCCGCCCGCGCGAGCCTTTGTGCCGGCCTCGAACAGGTCTCCGCCCGCCGCCACATCCAGTACATGTGAAACCGCGATGCCCACGTGCCGGTTGCCTTCCCTGCACACCACCACGATGATCTGCCTCTCTGAAGCATCCGGCGCCTCCAGATCCGCCTGCGCGGCAGCCAACACTCCGCCTGAATCCTCTACCGGGAGCAATTGCCCTTCGAAATTCAGCACCGGACGGTAGCCGATGTACTCGATCCGCGAAATCTTGACCTGCTCAATTCGCAGCACGTCGGCCAAGGGCACCGCGGCCTGGCGGTCGGCAACTTCAACTAGCAGATACTCCGGGCTCTTTGCTGCTTCGCTCTCTGTTTCAGCGTCGGCTCCGCGCCCGGTCTTTTCATCGCTGCTCATGGTCACGCCGGCCTTCAGCGCGATCGATCCGGGGTCAAGAATCAGCGCCAGTTCCGCGTTGCCCAGAACGGTTGCCCCCGAGTACAACCCAATGTTCTTGAGCACAGCCGATAGTGGCTTTACGACAATCTCTTCCGGATCTGCCAACCCATCCACCACCAAGCCGAACTGGCGTCCGTCGGCATTCAATACGGCAATAAAGTTTTCCTTCTCCGTCGATCCCTTGTGCGCGCCCTTCGGCATGAGCAGTCGATCGAGAAAAACCAGCGGGAGAAACTTGCCGCGCAAGCGGTAGAGCGGCGCGCCTTCCATCCACTCAATTGCGGTCGCAGCCTGTTCCGGCGGCACATGAACCAGTTCCGAAAGCGCACCCTGCGGAAGCGCAAAGCTTTGCTTTACGCTGTGCACAATCAGCGCGGGAATGATCGCCAGCGTCAGCGGAATCCGCAACCGCAGCGTGGTCCCCTTGCCGGTGCGCGAATCGATCTCCACCTTGCCGCCGATCTTCTCCACGTTGGTGCGGACCACATCCATTCCCACTCCGCGCCCGCTGACGTTGGTCACCGCGGCAGCCGTCGAGAAACCGGGCAGAAACACCAGTTGCAACAACTCGCGCTCCACCATATACGCAGCTTTTTCCGCCGTTATCAGCCCACGCTCAATGGCTTTCTGGCGCACCCTTTCCACAGCGATGCCGGCTCCGTCGTCGGAGACCTCGATCACCACGTGGCTGCCCTCCTGCACGGCGCGCAGGCGCAGCGTTCCTTCCGGGTCCTTGCCCGCCGCGAGACGCACATCCGGCGGCTCAATGCCGTGATCGAGCGAGTTCCGTACCGCGTGCGTCAACGGGTCCTTGATGGCCTCAAGGAGACTCTTGTCCAGCTCTGTTTCCTGGCCCTCCATCTGCAGGCGCACCTTGCGGCCCAGCGACTGCGAGAGGTCGCGCACAATCCGCGGCATCTTCGAGAAGATATTCGATACCGGCTGCATGCGCGCCTTCATCACGCTCTCGCGCAGGTCCGCCGTCACCATGTCCAGCCGCCGCGAAAGCAGCGTCAGGTTAGGATCGTTTGCCGTGGCCTGCAATACCTGGTTGCGCGTGAGCACCAGTTCGCCGACCAGGTTCATCATCCGGTTCAGCAACGTTACGTCCACCCGCAGCGTGCTCTCCGCCGCCGTCCCGGTGCTCTGCACACGCGCCTTGGCGCCCTCACCTTCCGCGTCGCCCGACGCCTTTTCCGGACCCTTGTCCGGACCAGGCTTCGGTGCCGCGGCCACAGCGGCAACAGGCGCAGTTGGCGAAACCTGCTCAACGGATGGATGTTCTGGACTGGGTCCGTGCGCTGTTTCCGGCATGGCAGGATGCTGTTCTTGAATGAGGCCGGCAGCCGCACTCGCATGCACATGGACTGGGGCCTGTAATTCCTCCAGACACTCAATCAAAACCGTATCCTCGCCGTCGCCTTCAGTGCCCTCCACCTCAATGGATTTCAAAATCGAACGCAAGCCGTCCATAAGCTGCAACAGCCCTGTCGTAGTCGGCCTGTCCGCGGTCACCTTGCCCTCGCGCAACAGACCCAGCAGGTTCTCGCCCGCGTGCGCCAGCTTCTCCAGCCGCTTGAAACCAAGGAAACCAGTCGTACCCTTGATGGTGTGCACCGAACGGAAGATATCGCCGATAAGTCCCGCATCCTCCGGCCGTTCTTCCAATTCGGTCAGGCACCGCTCCATGCGGTCCAGACCTTCCTGGCTCTCGATTAGGAATTCTCTCGTCAATTCATCCAATGCCATCGCGCCTGCTCATCCGCCCGCCCGAATTCGGAATCCACACCACAGCGAGCACTCATGACGTTTATCGGAGAGAAGTTGCGCAACTTGAGAAATTGAGACATTTGGGCCAAGCGCCCAGGAGGAAATGAGTGGCTGACGCCCCGTTCGTCCCGCCCTTCGCAATCGGAAAAGGCTCTGGAACCGCCAGCTTCCGTCTGAAGTCCATACCCCGGATGTACAGCACCCGGAGCAATGTTTTAGCCTCAAGCTTCATGCCGAACTCGAACACAAATCTCGATCTTGCCCTCGAAGACATGCTGGAACAGGCCCGCCAGGCCGCCCTCCACTCCTACTCGCCGTACTCGGGATTCCGAGTTGGCGCGGCCCTGCGCCTCACCAACGGCGCAATCGTGACCGGAACCAACGTCGAGAACGTAAGCTACGGCCTCACCATCTGTGCCGAGCGTGCCGCGTTGGTGACTGCCGTGTCCCAATTCGGTCCCGACATTCGCATTGACGCCGTAGCCGTCGCCAACCTCAACCAAGCCGCCAGCCCACCCTGTGGCGCCTGCCGGCAAATGCTCTCCGAGTTCATCTTGCCCGACGCCCCGATCCTCTTCCCGGCCGCCGACGGCGAACGCGCGATGCCTTTCTCCGCATTACTCCCGCTCGCCTTCGACATGAAACTGAAATCATGAAACCGAAATAAGGACCTGATCCAACGCCATGCAGCCAGAAAACCACCCCTCCCACGGCCCAATCCACGTCGTCGACCTCATCCGCAAAAAGCGCGACGGCGGCTCGCTCGACCCGCACGAAATCGCCTTCCTTGTCTCCGGCGCGGCTTCGTCCGACCTCCCGCTCGAACAGCTCTCCGCGTGGCTGATGGCCGCCTGGATTCGCGGCCTCTCACTCGATGAGACCAGGGCTCTCACCCTTGCCATGCGCGATTCCGGCGAAAAATTCGATCCCACGCCGCTCGGCAAGACCGCCGTCGACAAGCACTCCACCGGCGGTGTCGGCGACAAGACCAGCTTCCTTGTCGCCCCCATCGCCGCAGCCTGCGGGCTTGCAGTTCCCATGATCAGCGGACGCGCCCTGGGCCACACCGGCGGGACTCTCGACAAACTTGAATCCATTCCCGGCTATCGGACCGCACTTTCATTGTCCGAATTTGAAACAGTCCTCGAGCACTGCGGCGCATCCATCGTCAGCCAGACTTCCGCACTCGTTCCCGCCGACCGCGTCCTCTACGCACTCCGCGACCGCACCGGCACCGTCGAAAGCCCCGGCCTGATCTGCGCGTCCATACTGAGCAAAAAACTCGCCGCCGGCCTCAACGCCCTGGTCCTCGATGTAAAGACCGGTTCCGGCGCATTCCTGCGCAAGCAGGAAGACGCGGAGTATCTCGCCGCCCTGATGGTCGCCACAGCCGAAGCCGCAGGAACCCGCACAGTAGCCCTGCTGACAGACATGGGACAGCCCCTAGGCCGCGCCGCCGGTAACTGGATCGAGTTAGCCGAATGTGTTGAACTCCTCCGCAACCAGCGCCCTGCCGAGAGCGAAGACCTGCGCGAACTATCGCTGATTCTAGCCGGTTGGATGATTCACCTCGGCGACAAAGCGGAGTCACCATTGATCGGCCGCCAACTTGCCGAAGCCGCCCTCGAAGACGGAAGTGCTCTTGCCATTTTCTTCAAGATGATCGAAGCCCAAGGCGGAGACACGAGCGTCTTTTCTGATCCAGGAGCTTTCCATAAACCCGGCTCAGTGCGAACGCTCAACGCCTGGGAGACCGGCTACATCGCGGAAATGGACACGACGAAGATCGGCTGGGCCGTTCAGCGCACGGGTGCAGGCCGCGAAAAGGCCGGCGAACCTGTTGATCCGCACGCCGGCATCCTCTTCCACGCACGCCGCGGCGCCCAAGTCGAAAAAGGCCAACCCATCGCCACTCTCTACGCAACGACCGAGGCAATGCTTGCCGAACCAATCGAACTCCTCAAACAAGCAATTGCCATTGCCAACGAAGCGCCAGAGCCGGTGCCAATGATCAGCCGCATCTTTACGCGCGAAAATGCTGAATCTCATCTGCGCGATAATGTAAGGTAATCGAAGAACAGCCTCTAGCTTTCAGCTCTCAGCTTTTTAATTCGCAGAGGACCAATCTCACCGTGAAGACACGAACGTCTGGGCCCTGCAAGTGCAAGCTGAAAGCTGATAGCTGAAAGCTGATAGCTGATAGCCGCTCTTCAAGGAGAAACCTTGGATCGATTCACCGGACTACTGGGAATTCTTGCCGTGCTTCTGGCGGCCTGGCTGGGCTCGACAAATCGCAAGCGCATCCGCTGGCGCACAGTCGCCTGGGGCCTCGGCCTGCAAGTCTGCTTCGCGTTCCTCGTCCTCCGCTTCGACTACGGCCAGCGCGCCATGACCTGGGCCGGAGGCGTAGTCAACAACATGCTCTCCGCCACATTCGCAGGAACCCGCGTGCTCTTCGGCCAACTCGGCCTGCCCAACTCCGGCGCATTCGGCAACCTGCTCCCGGCAAACTCCGGTTCGATCTTTGCGTTTCAAGTCCTGCCCACCATCATCTTCATCTCCGCATTTTTCGCGGTGCTTTACCACATCGGCCTCATGCAGATCGTCATCCGCGCCATGGCCTGGGTCATGCTCAAAACCATGCGCATCTCCGGCGCTGAAAGCATGAACGTAGCCGCCTCCATCTTCATGGGCCAAACTGAGGCCCCGTTAACGATTCGCCCCTTTCTCGCACGAGCCACGCGCAGTGAGCTAATGGTCATCATGACCAGCGGCATGGCCCACGTCTCCGGCGGCATCATGGCCATGTATATCTCGCAAGGCGTCGAGGCGCGCCATCTGCTCTCCGCCGTCATCATGACTTCGCCAGGCACCATCCTCATCGCCAAGATGCTGGTCCCCGAAGTCGGCATCCCCGCTACCGAAGGCCGCGTCGTCATCCCCAAAGACGAACTGCATCAGGATGAAAACCTTATCGGCGCCATCGCCCGCGGCACCATCGACGGCGGCAAGCTGGCCATGAACGTGGCCATCATGCTGATCAGCTTCCTGGCGTTGGTTGCCCTGCTTGACAGCCTGCTGCTATGGACGCACGGCCTGGCCTACATGCATTGGGTCCCCGGCTCTCTCGGGCAAATCCTCGGCTATGTATTCGCGCCCGTTGCTTGGCTGATCGGCGTTCCCTGGCACGACTGCCTGGCCATCGGCAACCTGCTCGGCACCCGCATGGCTCTCAACGAAGTGATCGCCTACATCGCCCTCGGCGCACAGAAAGCAACGCTGGCTCCGCGCTCCTTCACCATTGCGACATTTGCATTATGCGGCTTCGCTAACTTAGGCTCCATCGGTATGCAAATCGGCGGCATCGGCGCATTAGTCCCCGAGCGCCGCAACGACCTAGCCAAGTTAGGCGTTCGCGCCATGTTAGCCGGCACCATGGCCAACTTGATCAGCGCGTCCATAGCCGGCATGTTTCTCGGATAGACGGGTGCCCCAAGCTTGGATCTTGAGACATAGGAGAGCACTAACAACTGATAACTGACAACCGACAACTGGTAACTCGCTGGCGTTCTGTCTCTAAAACTCATTACAAAACAGAGGCTGTCATTCTGAGCGAACGGGGCCCCGAACGTTTTTCAGTTCGGGGGTGGTGAGTCGAAGAATCTGCTTTTGTCTTTCTCGCGACTTAGGACGACTTTCAGAGACGGGACACCAGCTACTTCTCCGTAACACTCCAATCAAAACTCAATCCATTGATCAAGCCTTCCAGCTTCTCCGTCGCCGCTTGTTTCTCCAACTCCAAATCCGCCATCTGCTTCCGCGTCGCCTGCAACTGATCTTCCGCGCGGTTCAACTCATCCACAAACCGCTTCGCCGCATCGTTCCCCTTCAGCGCCGTCAGATTCTCGCGATCCCGCGCCTCATCCGCGGCAGCCGTTTTTTCCGTTTTCTCCGCGTCGGCAATCTTGGTTTCCAAATCCGCAAGTGCCGTCTCCGCGTCGATCACCGGCTTCAGCTTGTCCACCGCATCCGGGACCCTCTTCACCAGGTCCAGCAGATACTCCTGCTGTCCGGCGTTGGCGTTCAATGTCACGGTCGTGTACTGCGGACCCCGCTCGCGTACTTCAAGCTTCGCAGTCGAATGCGCCGCCACCGAAACCTTGAAGCGATACAAATTCGGCGAAGTCTCTTCCGCCTTCAATCCATCGTCAAGCGTCCAGCCGTTGTTTCTCCGCGCATGCTCCAGCAGCACCACCCGATCCACGTCCGCCGAGTTAGTCGCCGAGTAAGTCTCGGAAACAACGTTCATATGCGTCTCCACAATCACGCCCTTCTGGATCGACACATGATGCAGCGTCCGTTTATTGTCCCGATTGGTCACCTTCACCCGCACCGCCTGGTCCGTCGCATAACTCAGCAGCCGCTTTTCCCCAGGATGAATCGGGTCCAGCAGCCCCTCGCCCGCAAACTCCCCGCTCTCAAAAATCGAGAAACTCCCCGAATCCAGAGTCAATTTCGAAGTATTCTCCAGCCACACCGCCCGCAGCGGCGTTGGCTCACTCTCGCTCCACAACGTCACGTGGTCCGCCGGCAATTCCTGCTGCAAAATTGGCACCATCGCCGACTCATTCTTATGAATCGTCACCGGCGCAGCCAGCGCATATTCAAAGAAATCGTCGAACGCGTTGGTGGAAACGTCACCTTCTGCGATTGCATCGGAAGGTCGGTAAACGCCGCCTCCAATACCGCCGCCCGCCCCGGCACCGTAACCAGAGCCAGAGCCGGAACCCAACTCCCCATTCACCATTTCCGACTGAACATTAACCGTTTGATTTTGGTAGTTGCCATGAAGCTGCTGCTGCAACTTTTTGTCGTTACTTAGAGCCGCAAAATTTCGGTTCGCCGAATTCATTTGCATCTGTGCAGCCCCCGCCATTGGCCCGGCGTAAGCCGAAACTTGCGGAGGCGCCGCCATAACCTTCGGCGCATCCATCTCCGCCGCCTCATGCGTCTGCGGCGTGGTCTCCACCAGCGTAGCAATCGGAATCTCCGGCCGCCGTGAATACAACGGCTGGCTCAGCGGCTGAATAAAGCTCTGCGGCGCGCCCGCCACCAGCGATAACTGTACGCTATCCCAGTCCGCGCCCACCGTGTTATCCACCACAGCCCAGCCCTGCATCGTAGCCTTCCCATTCGCCTCGCGCGGAAACACAATGCGATAAGTAGACTTCCACACCGGCACCTCGCTGATATAACTCACCCGCAACTCCCGCTGCCCTTGTCCAAGAGAGTCCAGCGTCAGGTGCCGCAAGCCCGTCGAATGCGTCGTACTCAGCAATTCGAGGTACCGGTCAAGCTGTCCCTGCAGATTCCCATCCAGCGGCCGCACGCTCAAAGCCGGTGTCACCTCAATCACCCGCACCGCCCCCGAACCCGCCACCAGCGTCAGATAGAACTTGTCCACAGTCGCATCGCCAGTCCCCGACTTCTCCGTTCGCGATTCAATGGACATGAGCCTTCCGGTAATAGCGCCACCCGGACCGCCCAGCACTTCAACCCGCTGCCCACGCAGCGCCTGAAACAGTTCCGTCGAGGTCGGATCGTCCGTCATCCCCAGCGAGAGGGTCTTCAATTGCTCGGCCAGCGGAGTGGTGGAGTTGTAATTCACGCCTGCAATCCGCCCGCCGCCCTCATCCAGCACAGTCAGCGATTGCAGCACGTCGTTCAACTGCGGCGAGGTGAAATCAATGGTCACGCGCTGGTTGCCGCTCACCGTCCCTGCGTGTTCGAAATAGCCCACGCCATTCTTATAGAGCACAACCTTGCGAACCGGCAGGTCTTTTATGGCGGCAGGAGAAGAACCTGCAATCGCCGTCTCGGAAGCCTTTGCGGCAGCTTTGATTTGCGCCGCGCCCCCCGGCGGAAACTGCGCTGCAATGGTTAGCGTGAACGCCAAAAAACTGAACGCGGCAAGATTACGGCGCATAGGTCCTCCTCGGACTAACTCGATGGGAATACTATTCCCTTGGACCCCGGCGCAGTGAAAATGGTTCCCGGATAAACGCAAAATCGCCGCAGTCCTCACTGATTGAACGAGGACCCGGCGGAATCTTGCATCAATACGAGTAGTTTTTCTTCGCACCCACCCACAAATCCGGGTGCCCCTGGTCTCGCTCTTGAGACCAGGGAGACCACAAATCTAGACGGCCGTAGTACCACCCGGCGCGGCGAGCCTCTTTAACTGCCCCAAGTGATTCAGATCGTGCCCCGCCATCGTCTCCACAAGCGTAAGGAACGTCATCGCGCCCCGCTCCGGGTGAGTCACCGGCCGCTCTGCCGCTTCCGGCAGCGCCAGCCCAATCAGCCGCAGGTTCCACCCGCGCAGCGCGGTAAACACCTCGAGCGCCTGCCTGGCCGGAACTCCCATATAAGTCGCCGCCCACTTATCCTGATCGAACGGCTGAATCACCGGCGCATCCTCCGCCAGCGTCTGCCGCAACCTAAACCCAAACACCAGTTCGCAGTCGGCAAGGTGGGCAACGATCTGGGCCGGGCTCCACTTCCCCGGCGCGATTGGAACATCCAATCTGTCGTTGCCGATTTTCGCCAGAAGATACGCTATCCTGTTGATCGAGGCATCCAGAATCTCCTCCAGCGCCCGCCCATCCAAAAACCTGTCATAAGGATTCAACTCACTCATCCCACTACCTCTCAGCTCTTAACTGTCATCTGTAACCTGTCATCTGTAATCTGCTACAGGTACTGATCCACCATCCGCATCCACGTCGGCCAGTCGTGCGCGTTATACGAGTCCCACACAAACAACTTATGCGGAATCCCTTTGCCATTCATAACTCCATCGAGCCTCTGGTTCTGCCCCAGGCATTGATCGTCCCACCCTGTAGCCAGCACATAACTCGAACGCCGATAGCGCTCCAGAAACCAGTTATCGCCCAGGTTCGGCAGATAGTCCAACGGCTGGTTGAAATAGCAGTCCTGATCGTAGTAGCCATTGAGAAAATTGCGCAGATCGAACGCCCCGCTCATCGACAGGAAGCCCGTGAAAACATCCGGATGCTTGAGCGCCACGTTGACAGCGTGAAATCCGCCAAAGCTGCATCCCAGCGAAACCAGGTGCGCATCGCGGTTCTTCACCCGCACCAGCGGCACCACCTCATGGATCAGGTATTCGTCGTATTGCACTTGGCGCGCAATGCGCCACCGCGGCGGCACGGCCTTGTTGTACCAGCTCTCCATATCCACCGAGTCAACGCAGAATGTCTGCAATTGCCCCGCGTCGATCTTGCCGCCCAGGGCTCCAATCAACCCCCGGTCTTCAAACTCGTAGAATCTTCCGCCGGACGTGGGAAACACAATCACCGGCAGCCCCGCATGGCCAAAGACCAGCAGCTCCATATCCCGGCCCAGCCGGCTTGAATACCACTTGTGATACTCGCGATTCATGATCTTCCCCCGCCCTGCCCAGCAGCCCGCCTCAAACCAGCCAATTGGAGAACTGCTAATTTCTTGATACTGTAACAGCCTGGGTTGCTGTTTTTTTATCGCTGCCTCGCTTCCCCGAGCCGATATAAGAATCTGATACACCATAAGGGATCGCAAAGCTTGAATCTGGAGCAGCATCACTCGGACGACACTCCCTGGGCGAACCTGCCCAAGGGCCTGCTCGCCTCTGGCCAGGCAACGCCCCATCCCCGTCTTCGCCTCCATCCCGGCTTTCCGAGCCACTATCTTCCGGACAAGCGGGATCTGATCGTTTACGTTCCGCCCCGCTACGATCAGGACACGGGTCGCACCTACCCTGTCCTTTATTTGCAAGACGGGCAAAATCTCTTCGACCCGCGCACATCCTACATTCCCGGCCGCACCTGGGAAGTGCGCGAGCAAGCCGACGCAGCCATCCGTGCCGGCGAAGTGGAACCGCTGATTATCGTCGGCATCTACAACACGCCCGCGCGCATCGCCGAGTACACCCACGAACGCGACCGGCAGATGGGCGGCGGCGAAGCAACCCAATACGGCCTCACGTTAACCCGCGAAATTCTGCCCTGGATCGCCACGCAGTACCGCGTCCGCACCGATCGCGACTCGACTGGCCTGGGCGGATCGTCGCTCGGCGGGCTGGTTTCGCTCTATCTCGGACTGCGGTATGCAACCTGGTTTGGCAAGCTGGCCATCCTGTCGCCCAGCGTCTGGTGGAGTCGCAAGAGCATTCTCGGCTACGTCAACGAGCATGCCCCATCCATCTGGGACAGGCCGCGCGTGTGGCTGGATGTCGGCGACAAGGAAGGCAAGCGTACCGTGCACGACGTGGAGATGCTCAACTGCCGCCTGAAGGCCAATCACTGGAAGCCTGGCGAAACTCTCCATTTCGAAAAGGCGCACGGCGGAACGCACGACGAGTCCAGTTGGGCAGCGCGTGTGCGGCCTATGCTGAAGTTTCTTTTCCCGTCAGAATGACCCCGGAGATAACCGGGCCCCAGAATGAAGTGCATTCATCTGAGGCCTTCAGGTCCGGATCTTTGCCATCGCGAACGAAGATTTAATGAGCCCTGGCTTCAAGTTCAGCGGCAATTTCCGCTTTGAGGGCAGTCAGATCTTTCCCCGCGGGCACACGGCCTTCAAAGGATTCACGTGCCGCCACTGAAACGGCCGCCGCTTTGGCCAGAATGTTATGCCCGTGAGTGGTCGGATGCAAATCGTCCCAGAAAAGATAAGTGTCCGGGTCCACCGGCTCTCCCTGGGAACTCTTCGTCACGTTCACAAGCGAGTATGTTGACGGCGAAGCTATGATCTCATTGAACAGAGAAAAGACGTCAAGCTCCGATATATCGAGTTTTTTGCCCGGATTGATATCGCGAATAACCGTGATCGCGATGCCCAGAACTTCGTTGTAGAGGGCGCTTGCCTCGGTGGCAGGAACCGAGGTGACAGGAGAGCCATTGAGGCGCGGCACCGCGCCCAGCGGAGGTAAGTTGGGAATGAGGAAATGGGTAGCTCCGGCGTCAACGAGAGTTTGAATGTCGAGTGCCTCGTAGGCGGCCGCGAAGATCACATCATCCTCTGAGGTAGCGCCGAGAACGTCGTTGGCGCCGCCCCAAACCACGAAAAGCGTCTCATCCGTGATTTTGGGCCTTGTCGCGAGGTAGTCGGAAATCTGCTGGCTGACATTCTCCACGTCGACCGAGTACTCATTCGAGGGGCCGAATGGGAAAACCCCGAGGCCCCAGCCTGTGGTCGCGTATCCGTAGGCAAAGTTCGTTCCGCCGTCGAGCGAGTCCTTGACTTCCGGCTTCGTCGGGAGGCTGGCGGCGTACTGTTCAATCCAAACACCGAAGTACTTTTCCGCGGGCGGCAGTGTATCTGCGCCATCGGTGAATCGGCCGTCTGTGTAGTCGGCGATGGGCCCTGGAACGCGGAAGCCGTATTCTTCTTGCGTCTCGTGCGCCACATTGCCGGTGTCGGAGAGCGAATCTCCGAAAACGACGATGGAGTTGATA
>Ga0182012_10005685_pt1 | contig 12865 bp, 13 predicted proteins | sample 612S2SmetaG_FD_120486 | JGI IMG/M metagenome (GOLD analysis project Ga0182012, IMG submission 120486) | Permafrost microbial communities from Stordalen Mire, Sweden - 612S2S metaG | ecosystem: Environmental > Terrestrial > Soil > Wetlands > Permafrost | place: Sweden: Stordalen | collected...
CGCTGAAGCAGGTGACCACGGGGGCGCACGCGGGGTAAAAACAGGTTTCAAAGTTTCAAGGTTTCAAAGTTGCAAGGTTTCGGAAGTTGCGGAGGTTTCGAAGTTGCAAGGTTTCGGAAGTTGCGGAGGTTTCGAAGGTTTCGAAGACCTGCAAGAGCCAATTCAAAAGCAAAGGCCGCCTGCGATGGCGGCCTTTTTGTGCGCGGAGAGCGCGGGATTATCGCTTCCCTGCTTCCGGCTACTTCACTTCTGACACCTGGGGCAGTAGTGGCTGCTGCGGCCGGCGATGACCGTGCGCGCGATGGGCGTATGGCAGACGAGGCAGGGCTCGGCCGTGCGCTGGTACACGCGGTGCTGGAGTTGAAAAAAACCTTCATCGCCACTGGCGTCCACGTAGTCGTTGATGCTGGAACCTCCGGCGGCGATGGCCTCGGCCAGTACCTGCTGCACGGCCACGCGGAGGGCGAGCAGCTCGGCGCGGGGGATGCGAAGGGCCTTGCGGCGCGGGCGGATGCCGGCGCGAAAGAGGCTCTCATCGGCGTAGATGTTGCCGACTCCGCTGAGAAGGGACTGGTTGAGCAGCGCGCTTTTGATGGGCGTGTTGCGGCCCTTGAAGAGCCGGACGAAGGCCTCTTCGTCAACGGTAGTGGGCTCCTGGCCGGGGGCCTGGAACTGGTGGCCCTTTATGACCTGGAGTTTGCCGAAGCGGCGAGGGTCCACGAAGCGCAGCTCGACGTGGCTGGCGAGCGTGGCGACAAGGTGCGTGTGCGGCGCGGTTGGGTGAGCGGGCTCGCAGATCAGGCAGCGGCCGGTCATGCCGAGGTGGATGATCCACTGCGCCGGGCCTTCGGCGGAATCGAGGTCGCAGACGATGTGCTTGCCGACGCGGCGGAAGGCCGCAATACGCGCGCCGGTGAGGACCCTGGCGATCTGGCGGGCAGGCGACTTGAGCAGGTTCGTCTTGTTGCCGATCCAGACTTCGGCGATGCGTGCGCCGGCCAGGCGCTTGTGCAGGCCGCGGGCGATGGTTTCCACCTCGGGTAACTCAGGCATGATGGCAGTGTAAACCACTCTGTGGGCGGCGGATATGCAACCGTCCATGCACAACCGGTTGAGCGTGGCGACGGTTATGCTTTGATCCCGGCCCCGGACGCGATAGAATTTGTTGTACACACCGCCGAGGCTCACGCCGCCGGCTTCCGCCTGAGACGAATTACTCCCAAGCCTGTGTACGACGAACTTTTTCGCGGCACGCCGCTGTGCGTGTGCTGGAGACGATTGTGAACAAGACGAAGACCGCAGTGGTGCTGGGCGCCCAATGGGGCGACGAGGGCAAGGGCAAGATCGTAGATGTGCTCTCCGACAACTTTGAGGTGGTGGCGCGCTACGCCGGTGGGCATAACGCCGGACACACGGTGACCATCAGCGGTAAGAAGTTCGTCCTGCAACTGATTCCCTGCGGCATCCTGCGGCAGGAGTCGCAGGCGGTCATCGGCAACGGAGTGGTGCTGGATCCCTTTGCGCTGATGAAGGAAGTGAACACGCTGCGCGGCGCGGGACTGGAAGTGGCCGGGCCGGGCGAAAAGGGCGCGTCGGCGAATCTGTTCATCAGCAACCGCGCGCACGTCATTCTGCCCTACCACCGCATGATCGAGCTGGGCGCGGAGAACGCTCCCGGACGGGTGAAGATTGGCACGACCTCGCGCGGCATTGGCCCCGCTTACGAGGACAAGATGGCGCGGCGCGGTTTGCGCGTGTCCGACCTGCTGGACAAGGCGCTGCTGAAAAAGCACATCCAGAACGCCTGCAAGGAGAAGAACACCATTGCGCACGCGCTGTTCAACGGTGAGGCCATTGATCCCGACGAGATGTACGAGCAGTACGCGAAGGTGTCCGACCAGATCGCTCCATTTGTGGCCGACACCGCGCTGCTGCTGAACAAGGCCATTGCGGCCGGCAAGAGCGTGATGTTTGAAGGCGCGCAGGGCACGATGCTGGACATTGACCACGGAACGTATCCGTTTGTGACCAGCAGCAGCGCCACCAGCGGCGGAGCTTCCATTGGCACGGGCGTTCCGCCCACGGCGATCCGCACGGTCATCGGTGTGACCAAGGCATACTGCACGCGCGTCGGCGAAGGGCCGTTCCCTTCCGAGATTCCCGGCGAGCTGGGCGACGTGGTGCGCAAGAAGGGCAACGAGTTTGGAGCCGTCACCGGGCGTCCGCGGCGCTGCGGATGGATTGACCTGCCGCTGCTGCGCTACTCCAACATGATTAACGGCACGGAGTGGCTGGTGGTGACCAAGCTGGACGTGCTGGATGAGCTGGCGGAGATTCCCGTGGTGACCGGCTACAAGCTGGATGGCAAGGTGGTGGAGGAGATTCCGGCGCAGGATTCGGGCTACCGCAAGATTGAGCCGGTGATTACGACTCTGCCGGGCTGGCAGGAGAACACCTTTGGCACCACGGAGCACGACAAGCTGCCGAAGAAGGCCCAGGACTATCTGCGCTTTTTGCAGAAGGAGTCGGCCTCGACTATCGGCATGGTTTCGACCGGACCGGACCGCGACCACACGATCTTCGTGGACGAGTTCACGAGCTTTCTGAAGAGCAAGTAGGGATAAACGGCGGAAGCCGGAAGTGATGCAGAAGCTCCGCCAGGCGCGGGGCTTTTGCTTTTACCGCGGCTTCAGTTATTGCACATTCTTGGGCTGGGAAGAAAACAGGCCGACATGACCTTTCTGGTAGTGAACCAGGGCTTCGCCGTTGTTACCCAGAAGCCCAATGGGTTCTGAATCATCTACGGAAGGGAGATGCACCCAGCTTGCTGCTCCACTCGAAGAATCTTTCTGCAATTCGTAGATTCCCAGTTCCCTTTCATCCTGCGTCAGCTTGCGATGCCGCCACAGAGAAGCGTAGACCCTGCCCGACGGTACCTGCGCAAGGCCATCAGGTGCCGCGTCCGCATAGGGCTGGGTTGGGCGGATGGCATAGCGGGAGATCGCCCTCGTCGTCGTATTCAGCTCAATCCACTCCTGCGTAGTACCGGAATAAATTCCCACCGTATTCGCAGTGCAAGTCAGATAGACGGGCTGCCGCCCGCCACGCGACTGAGCCGGCCATTTCGCGGAAGGGTCGGAGGTGACGGAAACAAAATCGGAGACTGGCAGGTATCCTTCCAGAAAGCCCTTGCTCAGGTCGTAGTGGCGAAGCAGGTAGCCCTTGGTGTTTCTGTCATCGCCAAACGCCCAAACTGTACCATCTGGAACAACACAGATATGTTCGACAATTAACGGATTCACCTGAATGACACGGCCTATGTGCCCGGCAAAGTCAGATTCCGCGATGAACATAGCCGTTGTGCCATCGCTTTTCTTGGCATAGCCTGAGGCCAGCAAAGCGTTGGCACTCGAAACGATGACAGCCGAAAAATGCATCTCCGAGGAACCCGCAAACCAGATGTGTGGTGTAGCGACCTGCTGTCCCTTCGCGTCCCAAAGCGATGCACTTACGTCATCAGGACCGTGCGTGTAGAAAGCCTTCTGTACTAGAAATTCGCCCGACCAATATGGAGCCTCAAGTCCCTGCAAGGTACCTGCGGCGGGAGAGACGATTTCGTGTCCAGAGGGCGTGAGCTGATGTGTGGGTTTGGTTTGTGCCTGCACGGCTAACGAGAAAATCATTGCGTACAGAGAAATTGCCATCACAAATCTCATCTTCTTCATCTTCATCCTCCGCTGCACTCAATTTGTGTCTGGTGGGCAAGAATATGGGAAGTCGAGTTGGCAATCGTTACCATCACCGATACCGCCGCCGCTGCAATCGACGTCAGAGTTGACACAACCTTCTTCCTCTGGACATCCAACATCATTTACTGGGCAAACAAAGTACCCATCGTCCTCATGCCCTTGACCACATCTTCACACTCGATAAATCCTGTACAAATTGCTGTATCTTGCAAGCAGTTCCCCCAGTTCCACATGACATAGTTGTCAGAACTTCAAAATTGTCTACACAAGCATCAGAACCTATCTGTGTTCTTCTAAGAGCCGGAGCATCCTGAGCATCGAAACCCAAGTGCAACAGTCTCGTTTTATTGCTTGTCCCGTCCTTAAACCTTGTACTTCGGCATCTAAACACCGGCCCATGAATAATTGTGTCTCCAATCGAGCCTGGGTGTAGGCCTGCATATATGGAGAGGATGCTATTCCCTCTAGTATCAATAATGCGCATCGGCTTACTACCATTTATTACTGAAGTCTCCGCCATTAGCATTGCCCCATACAATACAACGATAATTTGGTGTGAGTAGTCTGTAGGTGTAACGCATTGGGGATAGTGCCTCCTCGTACTTTTTGCTGAGAACAGGCACAAGCTAGCAAGGGGAATGTAGCTCAGTCAATGCCCGCTAAAAGAAAACTCCCATATGGGTAGGTTGGCAATTTGGCATTGTTCTAAGCGATCATATTGATCATTGTGATAACGCAGGAACACATTGGAGGCATTATGACCATCCTCGCCGTCAGCATGACCATTCATCCCGGAAAAGTTGAAGAGTGCATCCACCTGCTGAAACAGATGCGGGCCGAGACCCTGAAGGAGCCCGGCTGCCTGCAGTACGACACGATTCAGTCCGACGAAAACCCTTTGCAGTTTTTCTTTTACGAGCGCTACAAGGATGACGCCGCATTGGAGGCGCACCGCACCTCCGCGCACTTTGCAAAGTACATCACCGGCGGCGTGGATGCCTTGGTGGCGACGCGCAGCCGCGAGCTCTACCACCCGGTGGATTAGTCCGCGCGCGGACCGGCAGTGGAGCGGAACAGCCCCCCGCACGGTAGACAACGGCCAAGTTCTGCGTGCTATACTTCCGCCCCCGCCAGTCAAACGGCGGCCCAGGAGGCAGTATGCGAGAAGAGCGGCAAGCCATCACCCCTTCGCTTACCGTGCACGACGCGGCAGCGGCAATCGCTTTTTACGAAAAGAGCTTCGGCGCCAAGGTGGAGGGCGAGCCATCGCGCGGCAAAGATGGCAAAGTATTGCACTCCGAGCTGTTGCTGGGCGGAATGAAGTTCTTCGTCAACGACGAGTTCCCGGAGATGGGCGCGTACGGAGCCGTGCACTATGGAGGCTCGCCGGTACATTTGCAACTGCGCGTAAAGGACGTGGACGCGGCTTACAACGCGGCCGTCGCCAACGGCGCCAAGTCCATGATGAAGCCGGAAGACGCCTTCTGGGGCGACCGCTACGCCTGCGTGACGGATCCCTTTGGGCACGTGTGGGGCATCAGCGCTCCGAATGAAGACCTGAGCGAGGCCGAGCAGAAGGAGCGCACCGACAAGTGGATGCGCGAGCAGGAGAGCAGCAAGAAGTAACCAGCACGAGATGAGTGGAAAAGAAAAAGGTGCCTGGCGATTGCCCGGCACCTTTTGCAATCTGCGCGGAAAAACTACTTGGCCAGTTCGTAGCCGGAGAAGAAGAAGCTGAGCTCGAAGCGGGCGGTGTCCTCGGCGTCAGAGCCGTGGACGGCGTTACGCTCGATGCTTTCGGCGTGCTTTTTGCGGATGGTGCCCGCCTCGGCGTTGGCCGGGTTGGTGGCGCCCATCAGCTTGCGCCAGTCGGCGATGGCGTTGGCCTTTTCCAGGGCCAGCACGACGACCGGACCGCTGGTCATGAAGGCGGAGAGCGAATCGAAGAAGGGTTTGCCCACGTGCACGGCGTAGAAGGCCGAGGCCTGGGCCTTTTTGAGGTGCAGCATCTTCAAACCGATGACGCGGAATCCGTTTTGCTCGATGGTGGCGATGATGTCGCCGGCAGCGCCCTTCGCGACGGCGTCGGGCTTCACAATGGCAAGCGTGCGTTGCAAGGTGTCCATAACAATCCTGAAGTTGAATTGAAGACTTACCGCGCACGGCAGGCCTGGAAAGACCTGCCGCACGCCTTGTATAAGACTATCAGTTTCGCGCCGAGGGCGCCTGTTTAGTGCTTGGCGCCGAGGGCGGCGACGAGCGTTTCTCCCATCAGGGCCGGCGACTTGACGATGTGCACGCCGGCGGCCTTGAGGGCCTTGAACTTCTCCTCCGCCGTGCCCTTGCCGCCGCTGATGATGGCTCCGGCGTGGCCCATGCGGCGGCCCGGAGGCGCGGTTTGGCCGGCGATGAAGCTGACCACCGGCTTTTTGACCTTGGCCTTGATGAACTCGGCCGCGGTCTCCTCGGCGTTGCCGCCGATTTCACCGATCATGATGATGGCATCGGTTTCGGGGTCGGCCTGGAAGAGCGCGAGAGCGTCCACGAAGTTGGTGCCGATGATGGGATCGCCGCCGATGCCAATGGCCGTGCTCTGGCCAAGGCCCAGTTGCGAGGTCTGATGCACGGCCTCGTAGGTGAGGGTGCCGGAGCGCGAGACGATACCGATGCGTCCCGGACGGTGGATGTTGCCCGGCATGATGCCGATTTTGCACTGGCCGGGCGTGATGATGCCGGGACAGTTGGGGCCGATGAGGCGCGACTTCTTGCCTTCCAGATAACGCCACGCCGTGACCATGTCTCTGGCCGGAATGCCCTCGGTGATGCAGACGATGAGCGCGATGCCAGCGTCGGCGGCTTCCATGATGGCATCGGCGGCAAACGGCGGCGGCACGAAGATGACGGTCGCGTTGGCTCCGGTGGCGGCAACGGCATCGCCCGCGGTGTTGAAGACCGGCCAGCCCTCGTGGGTGCTTCCGCCCTTGCCGGGCGTAACGCCGCCGACAACCTTGGTGCCGTAATCGGCACAGCCCTTGGCGTGGAAGGTGCCTTCACGGCCAGTGAGTCCCTGCACAATCAGCTTGGTGTTCTGGTCAACCAGGATGCTCATGGTTACTTACCCCCCGCCGCGGCAACGACCTTTTCTGCCGCGTCCTTCATGGTCTGCGCCACGATAAAGTTCAGTCCGCTGGCCTTCAAAATCTCGCGGCCCTTTTCCACGTTGGTGCCTTCCAGCCGCAGCACGATGGGCAACTGGATGTTGGTCTTGCGAGCGGCTTCAACGACGCCGTTGGCCAGGGTATCCACGCGGAGGATGCCGCCGAAGATGTTGATCAGCACGGCCTTCACGTTCTTGTCAGCCAGCAGAATCTCAAAGGCGTGCGTGACCTGCTCGGCGTTGGCGCCGCCACCCACGTCCAGGAAGTTGGCCGGCTCGCCACCGGCGAACTTGATGATGTCCATGGTGGCCATGGCCAGGCCGGCGCCGTTGACCATGCAGCCCACGGTGCCATCCAGCTTGATGTAGTTGAGGTTGTACTTGCTGGCCTCGACCTCAAGCGGATCTTCTTCGGTGATGTCGCGCAGTTCCTTCTCGTCCGGGTGACGGTAGAGAGCGTTGTCGTCGAAGTTGACCTTGGCGTCGAGGGCGAAGACGCGATCGTCGGTGGTGGTGATGAAGGGATTGATCTCCAGCAGCGAGCAATCCGTCTGCTCGTAGGCCTTGTAGAGGGCGAGCATGAACTTGGTGGCCACGCCGATCAGCTCCGGCTTGAGGCCGAGGGCGAAGGCGATTTTGCGGGCCTGGAAGGGCTGCATGCCAACCGCGGGGTCAATGTACTCCTTGATGATGGCCTTGGGATCCTTGGCGGCGACCTCTTCAATCTCCATGCCGCCGGCCTTGGAGGCCATGAAGACCGGGCGCGAAACGGCGCGGTCGAGAAGGATTCCGAGGTAAAGCTCGGTGGCGATGGGCAGAGTCTCTTCAATGAGCAGCCGCCGCACCTTCTTGCCCTCCGGGCCAGTCTGGTGCGTGACCAGTTGCATACCCAGAATCTTCGCGGAGAGTTCGGCCGCCTGTTCAAAGTTCCTGGCGATCTTGACGCCGCCGCCCATACCGCGTCCGCCGGCATGAATCTGCGCCTTGACGACCACGCCGCTGGCACCAGAGTCCAGAAGGTCCTTGGCAGCGCGCTCGGCCGCCTCACGCGATTCAACCATTGTGCCGCGCGGCACCGCGACCCCGTACTTCGAGAGAATTGCCTTCGCCTGATACTCGTGAATTTTCATAGATGGATTCTCATGTGTTGGTGTTTTCCCACACGCTTGCCAACCGGTGTTTGGCAACCCCCACGGTTGACCAACGACCTGCAACCCGTCCAAGCAGAACCGGCGACGGTTTCGCCACCTGAATGTTAGGACGGATGATTATAAGTGCCGGGGAGGAAAGCGCAAAGCGGATTCGGAGGGGCGAAAATGGGTAAATTACGGGGCTCTTTGCACGCCCGGAAATGCCCCCTGGGGCGGGGGCAGAAGAGCGCGGCTAGCGCGCCGTCTGTTTGACCCTGAGCACGCGATTTGCGTCGTATCCACGGGCGGCCAGGCGGCTGGTGATGGAGGCGTATTGCTCCGGACTCATCTGCGGCGTGCGGCTCAGAATCCATAGATATCCGCGGCCGGGCTCGCCAATGACGGCGTACTCGTAGTTCTGGCCGAGCTCCAGCACCCAGTAGTTGCCAAAGAACGGCCAGAAGAAGGTGACCCGGAGCTTGGCATTGGTCGCCGTGTCCGCCACCTTGGCCCAACCCGTGGCCTCGTAAGGAGTGCCATCGGCCTTGACGCAGGCATTCAGCACGTTAATGCGGCCATCGGGGCGGAGGCTGTAGGTGGCCGTCACGTCGCGGTCGCACTGCTTTTCAAAGCGATTGGGATAGCGGGCAATCTCATACCAGCGGCCCAGGTAGCGCTGCAAATCCACGTGGGGGACGGTGGGCAGGTCCGCCTCCGATGGGGCGGCATAGGCGGCCGCGGCGAAAACGACCAGCATGGCGCACGGCAAAAGAATCATCTTCAAAGTCATTCGATTCATTCTCAGGGCTTTCATCCTCAAGGCTTAGCCGCTTCAGTGGGCGCCGACGAAATCTGCACGATGTTGTCGCGCGGCTCGGCCTCCGGCACGCTGCCGTCGTTGACCTCGGCCTCGGTGGGAGTCTTTTCAAAGGGGACGCGCACAACCGCCTTGCCACGCGCCGGGACCACGAGGCGCACGTTGTTCTCGCCGCCGGCGCCGCGCACCGCCACCGGAACCTCGCACCAGACGTCGCTGAGGTTCTCAATGGTCACCGCGGTCACCGTCTTCCCGTTCATCGTCTGGCGCACATAGGCCGAATCCACCTTGAGGCGCGGCAGGCCCTTGTCGCGATAGACCCATCCGTCGAAGAAATTCTCCAGGCTTGTGCCCTTGGGAAGCTGAGCCTCCAGCACGCGCTGCATGTAGCCGGAATCGTGGTCGTCTTCCGCGCGATAGCGGGCGAGCGCCAGTTGTAAGGGCAGATCGCCAACCATGTCGCGGAGCATCCACCAGACGTAGGCGGCCTTGGTGCGGAAGAAAATTTCATCGCTGGTGGTGATGAGCGGCTGCGGACCGGTGGTGGCGAGCGGGTCCTCGCCCGGCTTCGCCGCCTCTCTGGCCACCGCGCCGCTGGCCTGCGCCTCGGCGACGATGAGCGCGGGAGAGAACTCGCCGAGATAGGCCAGCGCGCCACGACGGCCGCCCTGGTGCTCACGCACAATGGCCTGGGCAAAGCCGGTGAGCCCTTCGCGAATCCACGGCCGCGGCGACTCGATCATCGAGTGCGCCACGGGGCGCGCCAGGGCGACTTCCGCTCCAGCGGCAACCACGGAGCGCATGGGCGCAAAGAAGAAGGAGCCCACGTCATAGGGCAAAGCGTTGGGATCGGTCAGCTCGACCAGCACGATGCGGCTGCGGGGGGTGCCAAACCACTCCTCCAAGGCCGGAATGACCGCCTCGGCGGCTGCCATGTAATCGCGCGCGTGGACCAGATTCGCCTTCGTGTAGTAGGCCGCCACGCGGGGACGGTCGGTGGTGCTGACCGCATCGTGCAGCAGAACCACGACGGGATCCACGCCACGGAACTCGGCCTTGACCTGCGGGCCGGGCTTGGAAGCGGCATCGCTGGTGACGATCAGGTAAGGCGTCAGGTCATCGCCGGGAAGCGGGGTGCGGCGCACCTCCAGCTTGAGCACTCCACTGCGTTCCTCGCGCCAGTTGCGCAGGGCTTCAAACAGCTCGTTGCCCTGCTCCAGGCTGACGGCCTCCATGGCCACGGGATACCAGGCGACGTGGCCGATGCCGCGCAGCGCAGTGAAGCGGTCGTCAATCTCATCCCAGTCACTGCGGCGGGCGATGTTGGCAGGGGTGCCGATGCGCTCCAGGCGGGTGGCGTCCTTGGTGACGACGCCGCTGTAGCGCACGTTGAGCGTGACCGTGCCGCCGGGCTCGATGGCCTTGGGCAAGTGCACGATGGCCTCGCTGAGCGCTCCAGTGTGGTCCACGTCGGTGGTGTAGAACTGCTGCAGCCACTCGACCTCTTCGCCATTGGCGAGCACGTTGACCCAGCGCAGGGTGCTGGTGATCTGCAAAACGACGTCGCGCTGCGGCTGCTTGCTGCGGTTGACGACCTGAATCCTGCCTTCTGCGTAGAGGGCGTGCTGCGCGGGGTCGAGCGTGATTTGGAGATCGGTCTCCTGGAAGGCGAAGGCCGTGCGGTCCAGCGCGCAGGCGGGCAACGTGAAGGCCAGCGAGGCCAGCAGAAGGCACAGGAAACGCAAAGCGAAGCGGCGCAAACTACTCCTCCCGCTTGGCGGACTTCTTCTTCGGCTTTTTCTCCACCGGCGGCTGCAACTTCAACTTGGCCTGGCGGCGCTGGCGCTGCACTTCGTACATCACAATGCCTCCGGCCACGCTGACGTTCAGGCTGCTGACGGCGCCCATCATGGGGATGGAGACCAGCAGGTCGCACTTGCGGCGGACCAGATCGTGGAGGCCTTTGCCTTCCGCACCGAGGACGATGGCGCAGTTCATGTTGTAGTCCAGCTCGTCGTAGCTTTTCTCGCCGCGCTCGTCGAGGCCGACGATCCAGACGTTCTGCTGCTTCAGGTCGTCAATGGTACGCGCGATGTTGACCACCTTGGCGACGCTGAGGTGCTCGCTGGCTCCGGCCGAGGTCTTGACCACGGTGCCGGTGATGCCCACGGCGCGGCGTTCCGGAATGACAACGCCATCCACGCCCGCGCCGTCGGCGCTGCGGATGAGCGCGCCGAGGTTGTGCGGATCCTCGATGCCATCGAGCACGAGCAGGAAGTTGTAGTCACCGTGCTTCTCTTCGAGCAGCTCCTCGATGCCGGTGTACTCCTTGCGGCTGGTGACGGCCATGACGCCCTGGTGGGTGTTGGTGCGCGTGGCACGGTCAATGTCCTCACGCGGAACAGAGCGCAGGGTGATGCCCTGCTCGCGACAGGCGTCGAGAATGGGCTGGAGACGGTTATCGGTGCGGTCGCGGCTGACGGCCACGTAGTCGAACCGCCGCCCGCCGCGCTTGAGTGCTTCGCTGATGGCATGGATGCCGTAGATCACTTCGCTCATACTCTTTTAGTGTACGGCACGGGGGCTTTCCCATCCTTGCAAAATTGTGCTCCGGGCTTCCGGGCGGGTGTCCGCAGGCTCTATACTCGTCTGTTGCTGCCCCAGGGAGGGTGTTTCCAATGCCGCTTTCGGTCATCATCGTGGACGATGAACAGCTTGCCCGTGAGGAGCTCAGCTACCTTCTGCGCGACCTCGACGACGTGGAGATCATTGGAGAGGGCAAGAACGGCGTCGAGGCCGTTACCCTGATCAAGGAAAACTCTCCCGACCTGGTCTTTCTGGACGTGCAGATGCCGGGACTGGACGGCTTTGGCGTCATCAAGAAGCTGGTGGAAAAGAAGATTCCGCTGCCGCGCATCGTCTTTGCCACGGCCTTTGACCAGTACGCGGTCAAGGCCTTTGAGGTGAGCGCGCTCGATTACCTTTTGAAGCCCTTTGAGAAAAAGCGCGTGCTGCAGGTGGTGGAAAAAGCCATGCGCGCCCAGCAGCCCGAAGCCTCTCCGGCCGACAAGATTGAGACGCTGGTGAAGATGCTGGAGCAGCAGCGGACGCAAACCAACAAGGTGCTGCTGAAGGCCAATAACCGCCTGTTTCTGGTGGACCAGAAGGACATCTGCTACGCCTCCATTGAGGACGGCGTGATTACCGTGGTGGCACAGAACATGGAAGGCCAGTCGAATTGCCGGACCCTGGAAGAGCTGCTGTCGGCGCTCGATCCGAACCTCTTCTGGCGCGCCCACCGCTCGTTTCTGGTCAATATCAACCGCATCAAAGAGGTGGTGCCCTGGTTCAAGAGCAGCTACCAGGTGCGGATGGACGACAAGAAACAGACGGAGATTCCGGTGAGTCGTGCCCAGACGCGCCGCCTGAGAGAGCTTTTCGGGCTGTAGGCGTTATAGCTTTACTTCCTATCTGTATTTGGAGCACAGCATGAAGAAAGAATTGCTTTCACTAGCTGGCGAACATCGAGTTGCTTCTGAATTATGTAAGCGCGGCGTATTTGCCACTATCACTCCTGGCAATCGAAAACAGACTGATATTTACGTTATCGATGATGATACAAGGCAATACATTCGCATTGAAGTAAAGACGACGCAAGCCCGGAGCTTCCTAACTGGTCTCAACAAACGCAAAATTAAAGGTAATGGTCCAGATTTTTGGGTACTTGTACTGTTCAAAGACGGCATTGAACGCTTTTTTGTGCTGTCTAATCTTGAAATCGAAAAACTGCAAAAGAAAGTAAACGACAGGTATTTTGAAGCCTACCGGAAGCGTCATGATGGCAAAGTGCCTGACCCCCGTAGAGGAGTCGACAATCTGCCAATTTCAACGATCGAGAATGCACGTTGCGAAAATCGTTGGGACAAGATTGAATTGTGGTTAGCAGGCAATTCTACGAAAAAGAGTCACAAGTCCTAACCACCGTGGCGGGTATAATCAGAGGTACCCATGA
>Ga0182012_10005686_pt1 | contig 12863 bp, 9 predicted proteins | sample 612S2SmetaG_FD_120486 | JGI IMG/M metagenome (GOLD analysis project Ga0182012, IMG submission 120486) | Permafrost microbial communities from Stordalen Mire, Sweden - 612S2S metaG | ecosystem: Environmental > Terrestrial > Soil > Wetlands > Permafrost | place: Sweden: Stordalen | collected...
AGCGGAAGCCTCCATGCTGGGACAGCCGGTTTCGATGCTGATCCCGCAAGTCGTTGGCGTGAAGCTCACCGGGCGACTTCGCGAGGGCGCGACCGCGACTGACCTGGTTTTAACGATCACTGAAATGCTGCGCAAGCACGGCGTGGTTGGCAAATTCGTCGAGTACTTCGGACCCGGTCTGCGCGACTTGTCGCTTGCGGATCGCGCCACGATTGCGAACATGTCACCCGAATACGGCGCGACCTGCGGCATCTTCCCGGTAGACAAAGAGAGTCTCGCATACCTGCGACTGACCGGTCGCTCGGAGGATTCGATTGCACTGGTCGAAACCTATTGTCGCGCCCAAGGCTTGTTTCACGACGAGCACACGCCCGAGGCGGAGTATTCCGAACTGCTGAGTTTAGATTTGGCCACGGTCGAGCCGAGCCTCGCGGGGCCGAAGCGCCCGCAAGATCGCGTGGCACTGGCGCAGGCTGGAGAGTCGTTTCGCATCGCGCTGCCCTCTCTCATTAAACCGAAAGCATCAACCACTCCCAAGCAGGAGAATCGCTGGGAACAAGAAGGCGGCAATCCCACTTCGGTCGGCGTCGAGTCGCATGACGTGCAAGAACATGTCACTTCGAGCGTGAGGAAATCGCTGAAACACGGCAGCGTGGTAATTGCGGCAATCACTTCATGCACCAACACTTCTAATCCGTCGGTGATGGTCGCGGCTGGATTGCTTGCGAAAAAAGCAGTCGAGAAAGGATTGTCGGTTCCAGCATGGGTGAAAACTTCGCTCGCGCCGGGATCGAAAGTCGTCCGCGACTACCTGGAAAAAGCCGAGCTTCTTTCTTACATGGAGAAGCTGAAGTTCCACATCGTCGGCTACGGCTGCACCACCTGCATCGGAAACTCCGGCCCGCTGCCAACCGAAGTTTCCCAAGCCATCGACGAAGGCGATCTAGTCGTTGCATCCGTGCTCTCCGGCAATCGCAACTTTGAAGGGCGCATCAACTCCGAAGTTCGCGCGAATTACCTTATGTCTCCGCCTCTGGTCGTGGCTTTTGCGCTGGCTGGACGCGTCGACATCGACTTGCACAAAGATCCAATCGGCCACGGCAAAGACGGCAAGCCCGTGATGCTCTCCGACATTTGGCCCTCGCAGCAGGAAGTGCAGGACGCCATGCAGCACAGCATTTCATCGGAGATGTTTCGCAGCAGCTATGCGCAGGTTTATGCCGGCGACGCACAGTGGCGCGGCCTTCCTGTACCCAAAGGAGACACTTACGCATGGGATCCGGACTCAACCTACATCCGCCGCGCGCCGTTTTTCGACGACATGAAGCTTGAGCCTGCGCCGGTGCGTGACGTCAAGAACGCTCGTGTGCTCGCCGTGCTCGGCGACAGCGTCACTACCGACCACATTTCTCCCGCAGGATCAATCAAGAAAGACAGCCCTGCTGGCCGCTATCTGATTTCGCACGGCGTTAAGCCTGCCGATTTCAACTCCTATGGATCGCGCCGCGGCAATCATGAAGTGATGGTCCGCGGCACGTTCGCCAATACGCGCTTGCGAAACAAAATGGTGAACACTGAAGGCGGCTTCACGCGGCATCTGCCCGACGGCGCGGAGATGTCAATTTATGACGCCTCAGAAAAATACATCGCCGAAGGTGTACCGCTGGTCGTACTCGCCGGAAAAGAATACGGCTCCGGATCATCGCGCGATTGGGCCGCGAAAGGACCGCGGTTGCTGGGCGTTCGCGTCGTCATAGCCGAAAGCTACGAACGCATTCACCGCTCCAATCTCGTTGGCATGGGAATCCTGCCCCTGCAATTCGCTGCGAGAGAAAACGCGCAAAGCCTCGGCCTGACCGGCGAAGAGGTCTTCGAGATCGCCGGCGTTCGCGAACTCTGCGAGAACTTCACCGCAGGACAGCAGATTCAAGTCCGAGCAGCTGCCGATGGCAAGACAAAAGAATTCTCAGCCCTCGTCCGCATCGACACTCCACAGGAAGCACAATACTACGCCAATGGCGGCATTCTGCAATTTGTGTTGCGGCAGTTGTTGTCGGCACAGCCGGTGCATGCGTAATCCGGCGTTAACAGCTAGTTGCCGAACCCCGGCCGGTCTTCTCTTATCCGCTTCGAGAACTCAGGATCCTTATCCGCCGCCCGCGCCGCCGCATTGATGTGCGCTCGTGCTTTCAACTCAGTAAAAGACAAGCCATCCGTCACAAGCTGATGCTCGTCATACATCATCTCGTCCGATTTCCCGCTAAGCAGAATGCGCCAATCCCAGCGCGGCTCGTGAATTCCGCCGGCCGCCGCGGAGACGGCGATGTTCGTGGTGCAGTTGTTGGTGAGAGCGTTGTACCACTCCGGTGTTCGGTGCAAGCGGTTGATGTGATCCATATATTGCAGGAATAAGCCTCTCGCCTGCTCTGGCGAAGCGGCAGTATGGAACAGATAAACTTCTTCGGCCGTACGAAAGTTAGTGCGCAATCGGATGAGGTCGCGTTCGTCGCTTACGACGTAGATCAACTCGTACTGGCGGAAGAATCCGAGAATCGCTGAGTAACTTTGGCCAACAGCCTTACGTGTCTCGATCGAGATCGGCACATGCCCCTCATCGCCGAAGTCGAAGATCGACATGGTGTGAGCGATCCACGGCGATCCCCAGTAGGTTAGTGCCATATCGAGTCCGCGCAACTTCGTTAGGTCAAATGTGCGCGTCTGCCATTCGCAGGTGTAATCGAACTCGGCCCGATAATCGCAGTGCCGTACATTATGGATGACGACTTGATCGCCACTGATTTCAGCCCACGGAGTTTGCGCAACGTCCGCCTGCCAATCGCGCGCGTTCGACGGCTTGATCGACAGCCACCAAATCAGAACGAAAATAAAAGCTGCGACCACAATCATGAACGCAAAGCGGCGATAGAAAACGAGTGTCGAGACAACGGCTACCAGATAGACTGCCGCGAACGGCTTGCGGAGCGAAGCCAAAGGCAGATCGAAATAAAGCGCGGACGCAGCCCACAGCGTGAGTACGCCCGCGGCCAGGATGGAGGCGAGAGTGCGAAATATCCAGAGGGCTTTATTTCGAGTCGTAATCATCACTGCGTTCTCATTGCACGAAGGTGGATTCTTGCGATTCGTTAAGACTCATATTCGTCAGCTGATTGCTTCGCAGTATGCCACATTAGCGGTGCGCGAATGCAAAGCGTCTAACCGGATTGCGAACCCTCGACAAGAAACGATACACTCGCTTCTTTCCGGAGGCTCACATGAACAAATTTCTCTCCCGATTACTCACTGTAACGCTGCTGGTGACCGCAGCTCTGCCCGTTGTCGCCCAATACACCGATCAAACGGCAATCAACGATTTAGGGGGTCCGCAAGAGTTCGCCCGCCGCCGTCAAGAACTGGCGAAGCAGGCGCAGACGGGTTACATCATTCTGTTTGCGCGCGTCATTCTGCCCGAGGCCAATCACTATCGCGAAGACAACGACTTTTACTATTACACCGGCCTTGCCGACCCCGGCGCTGTCATGGTCATGGACGCAGCCAAAGGCACGACGACAATCTTCGAGCCCGAACAAGTTGGACGAACCAAGCAAGTCTACGGCCCCAATTTACTTTCGCGCTCCGCCGATGAACAGTCCAAGATGGGCTTCACGCGGGTTATGCCGATCAGCGCGCTGGACATCGGTCTCTCGGCCATTCTGGCGACGGGGCCCGACGTCTGGGCGCGGCTAAGCTTTCCCGACAAAGCCGACGGCGCTCGCCAGGAAACGGGCCGCGACTACGGCGACGAATACAAGGATCCCTACGGCCAGTCGCTGCCCGGCGACCGCGAAGCTCTCAAGAAGCTCGCCGAGCGTTATCCCGCGGCGCACTTGAAAGACGTCACGCCCTTTATCGACGCCATGCGCAACATCAAGACGCCGCCGGAGATCGAAGTCCTGCGCCGCAATGGCAAGCTGAGCGCCGAAGGATTGCAGCAGGCTATCGCACACGCTCATCCCGGAATGTTTGAGTATCAGATCGAAGCGCAGGCCGACTTCGTCTTTCGCAACGGCGGAGCGCAGGGCTGGGCCTATCCCGCAATTGTGGGCACTGGCGAGAACATCAACACGTGGCACTACTTCAGCGACCGCCGCCAGATTCAGGCCAATGATCTCGTGGTATTCGATTTCGCCGCCGACCTCGATCACATGACCATGGACATCACGCGCACCTTCAACATCAGCGGCAAGTTCACGCCCGAGCAAGCCAAGTGGTACGCTGTCGATCTCGAATCGCAAAAAGCGTCGATCGCCATGCTCAAACCGGGCAATACCTACGAACAAGTCGCCGACGCTGGCAAAGCTGTGTTCGCAAAAAACGGCATCGAAAAAATGTGGTACGGATTCCCCGGCCACTTCGTCGGATTGGCCACGCACGACGTGATGCACCCCACCGGCCCAGTAAAAGTAGGACAGGTCGTAACCGTCGAGCCCATCGTCGAGTTCCCCGACAAGCAAATGCACTTCCGCGTGGAAGACACAATCTTGATCACAGAGAACGGCCCTGAAATCTTGTCGTCCGGCGTACCCAAAGAAATGGCGGATGTGGAGAAGTTAGTGGGCAGCGTGAAGTAGGAAGCGAGAAGCAAAGCTCTCGTGAGGACCGTTGGACTTCGTTTGCAATTATTTCGGAGTGGCCAGAATCAGATTCTTCGTGTCATTGACGAGTGCGTTCATTGCAGTGGCAAAATTCGTTTCACGGTTCTTAGACTTTCCGGCCCACTCCACGTGTTCCGTAAGAGCCCAAAGCGTCGTGCTGGACTTTGGGTCAATCATCAGCAAGCGAAGCTGCGTAAGGATGGAACTGCCGCTCAGTCCGGGCACAGTTCGGTCTTCGAATCTCAGCTCGAGGATAATGTCGGCCTCAGCTGGAGAGGAAACGATCTCGATCTGCGGCCATGCCTTCACAGCTGAATAGAATTGGTCATACGCTCGATTGGGGCCGCCGACGTAATGGTTGAGCTTGTCCTCGAAGTAAGCGCTTTCGGTGCCGGCATTAGCAATGAAAATCTTCTTGGCGGTCGTAATCTGCGCAGGGACAGGGGCGCCCGCATTGGTTTCTACTTGAGTCTGAGATTGCGACGTAATTCCCACGAGCAGCATGACCCCAAGCACTGCCCCTATCATCGCCGAACGTAGTCTTCCGGGAATTTTCCCCATACGTATCCCTTCCTTTTGACCGAAAGCTACTGGATAGGACTGAAGGATCGAGCGAGAAGTTGCCCTCGACCCATCGATTTAGAACGAGTGAAGGTAAAGTTTTGTAAGCTCTCGGTCAACTAACGAGCAGTAGATCCCCCCTCAACGGGTGATTCCAAGCTCGACCCGACCGGCATATACCGATACTTCCTACCGTCCCAATAAGTGGCGGATGTCATCTGATCGCTGCCGTTTTCCAAAGCGTAAATCGCCTCGATCGACTTCTTCTTCATCTTCATCTTCTTCAGGTCGATTTGCTTGTAGGAGAGATTGACGATAAGGAACTTCTCTTTCGGCGTGCGCCATGCATCCTTGCCCTTGCCGTGGATAATGAGCAGTACCAAGCTGCGGTTCTCTGGAAGTTCGGTCGAATACATCGTGGTGACGGCAGGGTTGCCGTAGCCATAGAACGTGAAGAAAGGATCGATGACTTTGTAGTTGAACTGGCCCTGGTCCATCATAGGGTTCGTGCAACGCGCAGGGATCACGATGTCGTCGACGCCGTCGCCGTCGAGGTCTGCCACGGCCGGACTGACCAATGGGTTGAGCGAACAGCTGGTGCCGAATTGCTTCTGAACGAAGTCGTTGTCCACGAGCGCAGTCGGGGCGCTGACCTGAGCCGAAAGGCAAGCGGAAAAGAGGGCGAACAGAACGCACGTTGAAAGAGACTTCATGCATTTACTGTAGTCCGCTTTGGCGCGCATGGGTGGATTGAGTGTTACTCGAAGGTAACCAGAGTAACGTGGCCAAATCCCACTACTGCTAAGGTTTGAGGAAGGCGTCGATGTAGGCGTCGATCACGCCGGTGAACGTCGTCGAATCGGTTTCCGGCAGACAGAATTGCGGATAAGGATCCCACGATTGCAACAGCACGTAATCGGGTTGGCCTCCGTTCGATCCCTGATAGAGCTGGAAGCGGGCGACGACTTTGCCGGACCACTCCGCGTCGGAAGTGTCGGTCAGATCGCCGATATAGATGATGCCGAATTTCAGTCCGCTTTGCTTCGTCGCAACTTCAAGTTGCTTGACCAGCGTCGGCCATGAAGGATTGCTGAAATCGATGTCGGCGAAGAAGAACGGGAACGGTGCGCCGGTGACGGTCTGATAAGTCGTATGCCACTGCGTGAGCGCGGTGATGACATCGGGCGAGTACGCGTTTTGAATGATCGGTTCGACGTCGCCGACTTCCGCGTCGGGATAAACGGTCTTCACGATTTGCACATACTGGCCAATTTCAAAAGCGATCTCCGTTGTGGAGAAGTGGCACGATCGGGGATCGCCGACGACGTTGCCGAAATAATAGGGCTCATCGACCTTAATAAATGCCACGTTCGCCCCCAGCGCTTTCAAGCGCTGCAAGTAAGCGAGAGTGAAAGCCTGCACGGTCTGACCGTAGGGCACGAATCCTTCAACGCCTGAGCCGCAAGTGGCGAGCGCTTGCAATGCCGGAGCTTCGATCTCAATCCCCATATTGTGCGCGTTCAAAAAGGCAACGACCGACTGCAATGTCGGGTCGTCGATAGTGGTGATCCAAGCGGCGTACATTCCGATCACTTGCGTTTTCGCCATGGCGCGTGGCCAGGGTGCGTTGTCCTGGAACAGCGAGAGGTAGTCGGTTGAGCCGCCGCCGTTTTGTCCCCCCGGGCCGCCCGCGCCGGTAGGATGCGGGTGGAACCAGATCTGCTCCGAAGATTGCTTGGAGGTGGTGGACGCTGGCGTGCTTCCCGAACCGCCGCAACTAGTGATGCCGAATGCGACGGCGGCGAGAGTGAAGGTCGCGATCAGGATTCTTCGGAAGGCATTGTAGCGATTGGAATTTTCTTCGCTGCTTGCGACGGACAGCTTGCGCATAATAGAACTCCTCCAAATCGACGAAAACTTACTGCGGCGGGCAGGTCAGGCTGGGGTTGGCCGTGATCGTCGCGCCCCCGGACGGCGGCACTACTTGCGAACACTGATAAAGCGGATTGAAGGGATTGCACAGCGGGTCGCCATTGCTGTTGGGTGGAAGGCCATCGATCGGGGCGCAACTTTGCGGCGGAATTCCGTTTCGCTCTTCGCCCACATCGGTCATCGTTATGCTGGAGCCCGCGCCCGACGCAGAAATGAAGTTTCCGTGAAGCTGGCTGGCGCTGATCGATATCTTTCCCCCATCCTCCGCCAGTACGCTTTGCGACCAAATCTGGCTGCCGCTGATGGTCATGATCGCACCTGTACCTGCGGCTTCAGTATTGGCCAATTGAAGAATGCAGTTGGAGACATCGACCAGCCCGCCGGTCAAAGCTCCAATCTCATTGACATCGGAGTTCGTGACCGAAACCGGAAAATTGTTGCTGTGATTGACATAGACCTGCCATGAAAATGGTTCGATATTCACGTCGTTCAGTTGCAGGGTGCGACCCTGGTCGGTGAATTGTTCAGTGATATCGTTTCCCGCATTGAGGCCGTCGATGTTTACGGGGCCCGTGCTGTTTTCCACGTAATAAGCGAAGACGATGGCGGCATCATCGGCGCCCGTGCCATGGCCGTTCACGATCAGAGTCGAATCGGGGTGGGAATTAAAGCCCAGACGCCCAGCGCTGGCCGAGATATTCACCGAATAACCGATGCCAGTACCCGGCCCGAAACTGAAGCTATAGTTGCCATCCGAGTCGTACGGGGGAAGATTCGCCGTGGCATTGCTGCCGGGCTGAAAGTCAAGCCACACGGTTGCGAAGCTGGAGTCCGAAGAAATGGCAATCCGCGCGTTGTCTGACGGATACATTTCCGTCGGGAGGTTTTGAGAGCCGGTCACGTTCAGGCTTGACCCACTCTTGAAATTTCCTAGGAGCCAGCTTCCGCTATTCGTATCCAATGTCGAATTTTCAAAATTGACGACTGACGAGTCATTCGCCTGCAAAGTCATCGAGAAATTATTTTGCGGAGTGCCGTTCGTGATCCAGGAGGAATTGGTCAGCGCCAATTGCGAAGTGCCGTTCAAGGTAACCGAGTATTGGCTGTAGTTGGTCTGCGGAAGAGTCAGACTGCCGCCAGTTACAGAGAGCTGCGAGTTGTCGCCGAGAACAACGTTGCCGGCGATCGAGAGTGCGCCGCCCGTCATCGTCAGTGTTGCCGAGCCGGAGAGATTGACGTCGCCCGTGATGGCGCAATTTTCCTGAAGGTTGACGATACCCGCCGAGGAGGTGAGGCCTGACGCGGGACAGACTCCGGGACTCGCGACTGCGGCAGGGCTTTGTCCGCCGCTACCGCCGCATCCCGTCGAGAAACACGCCAGCAGAATTAGCCAACGATGGAGCGCCATAAGCGTCGCCTCACCTGAGGCGCAACCTCTTTACGGGACGGTATGCATGCCTCTTCTTCATGATGGCTGCCGCCGCAGCTCCATCAATTTGTTCTGCTGCGCTTCGGTAAGCACGTTCTTGATGCGGACGAGCAAAGATATTTGTGCGCGCTTGATCTCGCGTTCACGATCCAGCACCTTGTCCACCTGCGCGAGGACGGCGTTCTCGTCCACGGGTCGAGCTTTCAGCAAGCCGACCAGCTTTCCTGTTTCGGCCTGCATGTCCCACTGCATGTCCACAAATTTCGCCTGCGCTTTCTGGATCGCATCCTTGATCGCCTTGGACTGGCTGTCATCCAGATTGATTTCCTGGTGGTATTTCATGACCAGTTCGGGCGGAAACAGGTTCTGCGCGATGGGATCGTCCGCCGGTTGTGGTTGCTGGGCAAAAGCTGACACGCCGAATAAAGCGAATAAGAACAAAGCTAAATAGGATTTCAAGAGCATTCCTCCTTAAGGTCGAACTTGTTTCTTCTGTCGCCGATGATCGCGTCCAAGCAGCGAAGCACCACCAAAATCTTGCGAAGTTCCGAGAGTCGGAACGGTCTGTAGCAGCTCTCGCCCTGGCGTCTGGAGCAGAAAGTCAGTGGGGGCCTTCCACTGGGCGAGAGCAGCGACGGGCTGCCCCTCCCGCCTCGGAGACGACGGGCGCCAGAAGGCAGCGGCCACGATGATCGCAACGCAGGCAGTCGCGGCGATCAGCTTTCCGGGGATGCCGGAACGTTGCCGAGCCTGCGCCGCGTAAGAAGCTACAAACCTCGGGGCTCGCGCCTCTTCCTCCGCTCGCAATGTAGCGAAGCGTCTGCGGAGATCGTCATCCTCGAAGTCGTTAAGAAATGCCACGTTTCGTTCCTTCTTCCACAAAGATTTCGCGAAGCCTAGCTTTGCCACGTTCAAAGTGAGTGCGAGCGGTCCCAAGCGCGATTCCGAGAATTCCAGACGCTTCCTCGATGGTGAGTTCCTGATAGAACACCAAGTGCAGGACCTCCCGCTGCCTTCTCGGCAGATGGCTTAGTGCCACCCGCAAGGCTCTGTTACTCTGCGCCCTGCCAGCCGCTGCTTCCGGATCGGGTGCATGCATCGGAGACGGCTCGCGCACCATCCATCTCTCGAATAGCTGTCCCCGCAGCCAGCGCCGGCGGCGTTGCTCCCATGCGGTGCGACGGATTACGCCGAAGAACCAGGTTCGCAGGCTTGATCTGCCATCGAATCTTGCTGTGCCTTCCAGCAACTTCAGGTACGCAGTTTGCAAAACTTCTTCCGCCTCCTCGCGGCGATGATCGCAACACAATAACGCCCAGCCGAAACTGGCAGGATGGAGCCGTTCGAGTTCATCTTTATTCTGCAAGTCATTATTCTGCAAATCGGCGCCCTGCAAATCGAATTGCGTCACTCTTCGGGATTGCCCGCCATGTTCTCGACTTCATAGTATGAGTGCCTTAGGGTGGCCACTCATATGACAGGAACGCTACGGCGTTTAGGGTGTGCGCTGAAAGTGTTGCCAGCCTTGGGGTTTCAGGAGGACTGGCTTAGATGTGGGCGAGGTGAGCCACATCTTGCCGCCTTTGACGATTCGCCCGATTTCGGTGACGCGGACACCCCCGACGCTTTTCGGAACTCGGACGCGAGGCGAGACAGTGAAGAGAAGTTCATAGTCTTCGCCGCCGTGGAGTGCGAAGTGAAGCCCTACGGGATGCTTCGAGCCTCCGATGCAGGCCAACGGTAGGGTCGAGACAGCGATTTCGGCTCCAACGCCGCCTTCTTCGCAAATGTGGTTGAGGTCGGTGGAGAGGCCGTCGCTGAGATCGATCATGGACGAGGCGATTTTCTTTTCTCTCAAGTAGCGGCCAACGGCAATTCGCGGCTCGGGGTAAAAGTGCCGCATGAATTTGCCTGGCGAGGGCCTGCGCTGGGGATTGGAGAAAAATAAGTCGAGCGTTGCCGCCGACGCTCCTAACTCGCCCGTCACGTAGATCGAGTCTCCCACTTTGGCCCCAGAGCGCGTGATTGCCTGATCCCTTGGAACCGACCCGACGACCATGATGTCGGCCAGTATCCCCGACGGCGATTCGGAAGTGTCTCCGCCCGCGAGAGGAACTTTGAACTCCTCCGCTAGACCGAGTAGTCCAGATACGAATGCATTCACCCAAGTCTGAGGAGTGTCGGGTGGCAGCGCCAAAGATAGAAATGCGGCATGGGGCTGGCCGCCCATGGCGGCGATATCGCTCAGGCCGCGGGCGAGGCATCGGTGTCCGACGGAGCGGGGCGGGTGCCAATCGCGGCGGAAATGGACTCCCTCGATGCTGAAGTCGGTCGTGACGAGCGTGTCGTCGCCCGACGGCAGGCGGAGGATGGCGCAATCGTTGCCAATGCCTGTTATGACGGCACGATTGCGTCCTGTTTGGCGGCGAATCTGCACGATGATGTGCTTCTCGGAGAGGGACACGCTGCTGTTTGTATCATAACGGGCGGCTTCCGGGTCTCATTTCCCGAAACGGACTGCCCGTCCGGACTGTCCCGAAATAGGACATAAGTAACCGTCGCCAGGTCCCTTCCGCGATTGACAGGGGGAATCTAGTTTGCTACCTTGGGGAACGTTCCAAATGTCATAGGCCCAAGCAAGTGCCTCATTCTGTGCTCATTGCAGGCAACAGTCGTTCGCGTTTTGCGGCTTCTGTGCGGCTAGAATCGCCGCTTTTAGTAGATGACGTAACGGCAGTATACAAAACTTGACCTTTACGGAGCCCAGTCAACCGGCCCGGGTCATTATGAATCCGATACACTGAAGCGGAGAGCGATTGCGCAAGCGTTTTTACATTCTTTTTGTGGCCCGCGGCGACGACGGGCAGTTGCGCAAAATTCCCATTCCGGCACACTATCTTTATGTATTCCTCGTTGGCACCGCGATTGGCATTCTGGGCCTGACCGGTATCGCCAGTTCCTATATGCGGATGCTGTTCAAGGTTTCCCAGTTCAATGCGCTTCGCGTCGAAAAGGATCAGCTCCGCAACCGTTACTCCAAGCTGGAGCAGGTTGCCAAAGAGCGCGATATTCAGGTCGCATCCCTCGGATCGCTGGCCAGCGAAGTCTCGTCCCTCTACGGACTGAAGACTGGCCCATCGCTGGTCACAGCATCATCCCCGGCGGTGGAAGATCAGGGTGTCAGTTCCTCCATGGATCGCCTTTACATGCTCAAGGCGACCGCGCTCAGCGGCGCGGCCACAACTGGAATCTCTCTAGGACTCACCCGTGATGTGACTCCTGCCGACTGGGTGCAAGCCAACTCGGCGCCTAATCTCTGGCCAGTCGAAGGCGCTGTGACCGGATCGTTTGGCGAGCGCATCGATCCCTTCAACGGCGAGGGCGCGTTCCATTCCGGCGTGGATATTTCCGCCTCGTACGGCCAGCCCGTGATCGCTCCAGCGGACGGCGTGGTCGAGTTCGCCGACTTCATGGGTGGCTACGGTCGCGCCATCATTCTCGATCACGGCCACGGCCTCAGCACCCGCTACGGACATCTCTCCAACTTCGCCGTCACCCAGGGCGAGTACGTACATCGCGGCGACACCATCGGCTACGTCGGACTAAGCGGCCGCAGTACCGGCCCCCATCTGCACTACGAAGTTCGCATCAACGACACCCCAGTCAATCCCCACAAGTATCTCCGCCTGACCATCGCAAACGCAGGCGGCTTCGCCGCAGGCAGCTAGCCGCAATCCCTTCTAGCAGCTAACTTCCTCATATTCCGTATGCAGTCGTCCGGCGGTTTCCCCTTTAAACGGCCGGATGGCCCACTTTTACGTTCTTTGTAAAGGTGGGCATTCATGCTGCCTCGGTCGAGAGTTTTATCTTAATCTCGCGCTGCTGATTTAGTTTCACTGCGCCCTCTTCCCCGAAAGCATAACTCCGATAGCTGCTCCGGCGCCACTGCTTTGTCTCTGGTCACTTGCGCGCACTAACCTTTTGCCAGATCAAAAGCTGCGACCACTGGCCGCGCAGTGCCCACCTTTACAAAGAGCGTAAATGTCGGCCACCCGCCCATGTCCGGAGAGGGAGCAGTGCTTCGCCGACGCGCGACAATTTTTTTATACGGAGCTTGCGGCGTGCGGAATAGTCTGCCTACTCCAGCCTGAGCTCTGCCCTGAGTGCCTGGCAGGGGCCTCGATACGCTATAGTGTGGATTTGGCCAAGTGCGTGCGTCAATATCCGTGCCCGTAACGTAGGCTTCAGACGGTGCACGCAGGTTAGTAATGTTTCCGACTTTCGTCGCG
>Ga0182012_10005687_pt1 | contig 12863 bp, 23 predicted proteins | sample 612S2SmetaG_FD_120486 | JGI IMG/M metagenome (GOLD analysis project Ga0182012, IMG submission 120486) | Permafrost microbial communities from Stordalen Mire, Sweden - 612S2S metaG | ecosystem: Environmental > Terrestrial > Soil > Wetlands > Permafrost | place: Sweden: Stordalen | collected...
GTACCTGATTCGTAAACTCTGGCGAAAATGACGGTTCACGTTGCTGCTCGTCCATTCTTATCCCTCCACTTTTCCACCACCGCTATAGCCTCCCCGACCGTCTCCGGCAGAGGTTCATCGGACACTACGTAGACCAGTTCCGGCTCGTCCGCCACCTGTATGAACGCCAGCCTCAAGTCAGGGTGCGACAGATAGCGCGTCGTCATGTGGCTTGTCGGGCGCGGCCAGTTCGGCTTGATGTCAGACGATTCTAGGCGCTCCACGCTCATAGCTCAAAGGCCCCTTTGCTCGAAGAACGTACGTGGAGGCGGAAGGTCGGCCATCTCGTCAGCCGCCCTCAAGATCGAAAACACGCGCCTGTTCAACTGGTCAGCCAAGGGTGAAATCTCCCCCGATTCCTTCTTCCTCGCTCCATCCCACGTTAAGCCTTGCGAAATCAAGCCCGATCGCAGGTTCTCCACCCAGGTCCAGTTGGCAAGGGCCATGCCGAACGTTCGATCGTCACGTTGCCGGCCAGGAGCAGAGGCGCCGATGTCGCCCCGTGTCTGCACGACGTTCGCCATTTCATCAAGTAGAGGGATGGACCGGACTTCGATTAGATTGGTTACCCACGAGTCGCGCAGAATGTTCATCATGCGGAACTTTAGGTCAACGCCTAGTTTTGTGTTGTAGGCAAACCCAGGACCCGGCGAGTCTATCCGGCGATACAGGTGCCAGTTCGCTGCCGGCAGAAAGTCGTCAAGTTCCCACTTCGGACCTTGGTTGTGACCGATTGACGGTAGCTTGCCTTCAGCCTCACGGCGAGAGCGGTTCTCCGCCATCTCCTTCTCTGCCAACTTGCGGATTTCGTCTTGATACATCTCGGAACGCATACGGACGCGCAGATCGTCAAACGCCTGCATCACCGCGGCGCCGATACCGCCAGTGAGGTCGATATTGATCCGGCAGTTCTGGTATTGCCCCGCCATGTAGGCGGTTACCCATGCGCAATGGCGGGTCTCGGGGATGGAGTCGGCCCACTCGGCGACTTGCACCAGTTTGTCGGCGAAAACACGCCACACGGACACGCAGTGATTGTTGCTGTCTTCGCTCCGCCCCCCGGCAGGGTCCACGCCAATTACGTAGATGCCTTCCGGATGAGGCTTCTCCCACACACGCAACTTGATCTGATCGGCTGGTATTGCGTAATCGACTTCCTCCACTCGGCAGAGGTGGAACTCGTCGGCAAGGTAGAACTGATATACCTTGTAGCCAAACCCGCCATTTTCTACGCTGGGGTCTATTTCCTTGCCTTCGGCCTCCTGCCTCTTGGCAAGTTCATCGTTGGCATCGATAATGAACTGGCGGCGCTGCGCGAGCAGGCGGTTTTGGAAGAAGGAGACGCCAGACTGAACAAACGCTTGATCCTCGGTCCAGCATTCGTTTTGGTCCATTTCCCCTTCATCGGTATTTGGCTGTGTAACCTGATACCTATACCAAGCTAGTTGCTCCATAGTGACCTCAAAGTTGTAGAGGTCTCTTACCTGGATGATAAGTTCATTCTCCTCTGGCGACGGCGGATGGACACCGAATACCTTCCACTTGGGATCGGTCATCTTGATCCTATGCAGATCGTTTGACCACCACCCTAAGAAAATACAACGTGACCCGAATTGTGCCACACGCGCCGTCTGCCACATATCTTGCCAATGATTTGGCCCCAACGCCGTTGACTCAAACACGTAAAGAGAGCGCGGGTTTTCGGGTGCCATAGTATGACGAAATGACGAAATACCTTCAGGCTTCCCGAACTTTGACACTTCAGTCAAGTGACCTACTAAATATCCTTCACCTTCGGCCCAAGCTACTTTGGACTTGCCGGCAACCAACATATCCAGCCTGGAGCCATTAGAAAACTCGAACCCGAATCTGTTGTCTCCTGTCACGGAAAATGATTTACCCATGAAGTTAACTAAGGACCTCAGATAACTCCGTATCATTTTTCTATTTTTGGCAGAGTTCTTGTCGCTATCGCAGGCAAGGCATCCAACGGTGTTCGGATGAAGAGCCAACCAAAACAACAACAACGCCGCTGTTATTGTTGTAGCCCCTACCTGACGGCTTTTGAGAATATAGAAGACGTGTATGTCGTCCTCCAACCCGGCGCATATTTCATCTAACAGACGCTTCTGAGATGTCCACAATCTAAGAGGTATGCCCTCACCATCAGGGTCAGATGCCGCATGTTTTGATTGGATGCGGATTTCCTTGATGAATTTCCTAAATAGGGGAACCCAGCGGGTAGCTGATTTCGCCATTTTATCTGCGCCACATGGAGACAGGTCCGGACCAAACAGCTACTATCCCAACGTCCTTAACGGACATTGGCATGGCAGGTATCGCGATGCTTCGTAAGGTCTCGCTGCGCACCGTTCCGCCATGCACGGCATGGCAGGTATTCGACCAGAGAGAGCGGTGTTTCGGCTCCTCTTTCCATTTCAATCGCCCGGTCACTGTGCCCACCCCGGAAACGCCCCGGCCCCGGTGACGACGAACCCACGATCTGGCTTTGCCTCGGCTGCGGCCTTCATCAGTCCGTCGAGGATTTGCAGCAGCACCTTGTCGTCGTTCTCAATGGTCTCGTCGGCTTCGGCGAGAAATGGGATACGCATCAGTCCGTCAGGCACGGCCCCGCGCATCGGATTGTTCTTCGGAACGCGCCACACCAGGACGCGGCGTCGGGTCGCATCGTGCATCCCTAGCGCCTGCCATGCGGTGCCGAACTCGCCGAGCGCTGGTTGCCGGATGCGGCACTGGCGCTTGGGTTGCTGGCGGAACCACAGAACGTCATCGTTCACCTCCGTAAATTCCCGGCCGCAGTCAGCCATTCGCGGAACTTTCCAAGCACAGCGCTGTATTCATCCCAAGTGGCCTCTGTCTGAACCTCATTGGGATGATCGAACGGCAAGGCGTTGCGCTCTCCCATAGTATATTCCATGCGGATAATTGCAGCAGACCGACCTCTGTCAGACAAGCGACAAAAGCCGAACTCATCCGGAGGATCACACGGATAATTGCCGCTCAGGCTCCAGCTATCTGGCAAACTACGCAGAGGATACATACCTACCATCCCCTAAACCACATCACGTCGTCATTCATCGAGATTACCTGCGAGGTCCATCTCGTCAACCAGCCCGCGCACCAGTTCCACGAGTTGCCCTTGGGGGACAAGGTTGCTCACCTCAACATACCATTCAGCCATCCAACCACCCCTCCAACTGCTCCGGGTCGAACTCGGCCGCCATCGGCACCCGAATTTCCGTCACGTCTGGTGCCTTATACACCTCCCGCACGGACCAGATAGCCGACAGGAAGGTCAGACGCTCATCGGCCGGGTTGGCTGGCCATACTACGCACAGGCGGGTCTGGACTCGGGCCAAGAGATCGGCAAGTCCTGCCCTGGCGCATATGGCATAGCCGCAGAGGGTTGCAAACGGGCCAATCTCGGACAGCGGCACGTCCACGGGGATAGTGCCCGGTAGCGTATCCAGCACGGGTGGGTGTCGGCTGTGATCGAAACCCCTGCCCCTGTTGGCGACGTTCATGGCGACGGACAGCCCGCGCCATGTGAGGTAGGCCACAAGATCGCGCCACCACGGGTCATGGACTGGCGGCATGGTGTGCGTGGACGGGGCCAGAAGGACCGTGCGTCCTTCTGGCAGTCGCGCATCTACCATGCGACGCTTGGCCTTCACGGTGGCAGTAGAGGGCCACTCAGGCTTCGCCATCTGTGTGCCGTGGGGCAGTCGGAGTATGTCGCACATGGCATCTGCCATCGTGCCGCCGTGGTGCTTGAGGTAGGCAACCTCGTCGCCTATCCAGCGCGGGTGCCACGCAAGGACTGGCTCATTATCCGGTCGGGCGCGCAAGACCATAAGGTCTTGGATATAGCCTTCCAGGTAGTCCACAACGGTCAGATCATCATACGAGTCGCGGAATAGCATCGTTAAGTCGAGCATCGAAAACGAGCATTGGACGGACGTTTGGCCGTATCTCTCCCGATACCCCCTCAAGTGCGACAGCCACAGGACGTGATCGCCGATACCAGAGAACATCAGGAACGTGGTCACTTTGCCAGCGCCATAACCGCAGCCGTCTTCTGCTCCTGCGGCCCGGTCCATCCGGCTTCCTCGTTGATGCGCCGCTTGATCGCGGCCCGACGCGCGTTGGCCTCGAACGCGCCACGGACGGCCTGTTGGAAGCGCTCGCTGGTGGTGTCGTTGGCGGCGAGGCACTCGGAGATGGCTTCGATATTGTCGAAGCTGTTCCGGTTCGCGATGTATAAGTCCTCAGAAAGCGCCGTCGTAATCCTGAACGACTCACTTAGCATCCAGTGCTCCATTCGGACGGAAAGCCATTTTTCTTCCTCTAATGGGCCGTCCATTTTGGCTCTCAGAATAGAAATCCTGTCGGCAACCTCGCCAGGAGATAGGTCGATCATCATCCGAAATGCCTCCGATACAGATCCCAGGCAGTCACGGCTCGTTCCGGCAAATAGTTCCAGATCGTCTCTATATTTTGCGCCATCGCATTGAGAAGGTTGAGGTTGTCCGAATACCCCAGGAACTCCGAAAGCATGTCTCGCGTCAGGTCATGCGGGTTGCGCGCGTGGAACACTGACGCCTTGCCGTACACGCAGCGGTGGCCTTTGGCCTGCACGTAGTAGGACGCCCATATGTCATCCTGCCGGCCGATACCGGGGAATAGAAAATAGTCTGGCAGCACCTTCGCAGACAGGAACGTGTTTTGACTGTTGAACGGCCCAGGCTTGTCAGATGCCATCGGAAAGCTACGTGGGTCAAAGTTGCACTCTGGCGCGTGTTCCATCCGGCATATCGCGTCAACGTCCGGGTCGCCGTTCCAGAAGTCGGCCTGGATGTCCGGCGTGATGGTTTCACGCTGCACCAGGAACGTGTATCGGCGTTTCGATACGAGTTGGATCGGAAACCCCCGGTGCCAGAGGTATTCGTATTCGGTGGCGCCGATCGGATCGAAGGCTGGGGATTCGGTAGGAAACATGCGAACGCTGGTCGGTTTGCCGATCATCAGGTCTTTGCCCCAGCCGTCCATCGGCACGTTATCATCGTCCACCGTAGCGACGACTTCTGCGCCCATATCCTTTGCCAACAGGAACCCGAAGTTACGCCGCTGCAAGCAGTTCCAACCGATCGCATCGGATAGCTGTCGGTCGTATGTCTCCTGATCCTCGGGGGCCATATATGTGCCCCGTTCCAGGGTGTAGCCGAGTGGCGTCTCGCGATCACCCACCACGACCAAGTGCCAGTCAGGCATCGCGTCAAAGCGGCGGATGGCATCGGTAGGTGAGTTGATCGTGGTGCAGACGATGACCTGTTTCATCCGTGCATGACTTCTGGGTCGATCAGGCCAATAGAAACGGTCTTGCGGAGGCGTTCGACTTGGACCGTTCCCCCAGCCTGGTCGGTATGCTCGATGGCAAGGCGGACGGCATCCGATACGCTAGCACCAGCGGCCATTGCTCCGAGCAAAAAAATCTCTGCTCCACCTGCGGCGTGATACTCATTCTCAATAGTTACCGGCATCATCTTGCTATCGAAGATCGTGACCTCTCCGCTCGGTGAAACGACCATCGCCTGAAACTCGCCGTCAGGCTCTCGAATATCCTCCGTCCGGCATCCGGCATCGAACCACGCCGGGAACCACTGCATTGCCCCACCTGAACCGCACACCCCTATCAGGCTGCCATCCTTGGCATGCGTGATCTTCTTGCGATGGCCGCAGATGGCGGTGCGCCCTGACCACATCGCAGTGTCAGCGGCCATGATCCCAGAACGATAGGCGATTGCGGTTATGACACGTCTCCTTGTAAGTCCTTCACCACGCGATCAATCACTGGCTGCCAGTGACCAAGTCGAGGTTGCTGATACACCGTCATCGCGTCATACCAGACGGTCGGGCCATCCTTACGCATCCAACGCCAACAGGAGTCGAAGCGCGACAGCATGAGCGTGCGAACGCCGAGCGACGCGGCCAAATGGCATACAGCGGAGTCAATCGTCACCACCGTTTCAAGCGCTCCAACTATGTCGGCAGTGTCCTGCCAGTCTCGACAACCGAGTGACTTCAGTTCTTCCCACATCAGAACGGCACACGGGCGACACGCTTCAATGATAGGCTCGAATTGAGCCTCGGTCAGTGATCGGCGCTTATCGGTGAAATGCGCTGGCGGGTCTTCCGGCCGCGAGCCCCCCGCCCAGCACACACCATTGCGAGCGCCAACGTTGCGCTTGGAACTGGCGTACCGGATCGGCGGGGGCACCGTCTCTGGTGTTGTTCCGAACAACAGCGGCAAGCTCATCAAGCTCGTTTGATGGTCAAACTGGGGCACGTCGTCACGCCGATGCACGATGATCTGCGCCGGCAGTACGTGGAACAGCCGCTCCAACTCGGCCTGCGTCTCGACAATGACGTGCGATGCGAGTTCGGCAACCATCGGCACATACCGCGCGAACTGGATGCTGTCGCCAAAACCTTGCTCGGTCCTCAACAGGACTCGCTTGCCCCGTAGGCCGTCAAGATCACCTTCGTAGAGTGGTCGCCCTTTGTAATCCCATGGGCTGACTGGCGCGAGGATGCGCCATCTCGCCTCAAATCTCGCCCAACCCTCAAGCCAGCGACCCATCCGCAAAAGAGTGAAAGCCTCGCCTGCCTCCGCGTCGGCAAAGTCCGGTCGCGCCTTCTGCGCCAGCCTATAGTGGTGCAACGCCCCTTCTTCCTCGCCCAGGGAAGAACACATCACCGCCATGCCGTGATTGCACTCGGCATCGTCTGGCGCCATCGTCACGCCGCGCTCAAGGCAGGCAAGCGCCTCGCAGTGCATCTGCAACATGCAGTAGCACGCGCCGAGTTTGTGCCATGCGCCGGGCATCGTGTAGTTCGTCCGGTGCAGCACCTCGCGGAACGTCGGTATCGCCGCCTCGTATTCCCCGAGCTTGAACTGTGCCATGCCGATGTTGTTGAGGATGGCAGCGTTCTCGGGGTTGAGTTCGAGCGCTTGCTCGAAAAGGACCTTGGCCTCGCGCCATTTGTGCTGGCGCATTTCGATGGCGCCGCGAGCGGAGAGGATGAATTGCTGGGGCACGCCTTCCATCGCGGCGCGGGTGACCGCGCGCTCGGCGTATGGAATATTTCCGTCGCGGACGTGGCGTAGGGCGAGATCGAGGTTGGCGTTCTGCTTGGTAGTCACGCCTTGTCGGCCTCCGGAAGGCGCCCAAGAATCGCGCTGATAAATTCCGGCGTCACAACCCGAATAAAACCTGGAATCGTCCGCCAGAACTCCTCGCCTCGATCCTCGGAATAGATCGCCTGTTCCGTAGTCGCTACAGTCTCCGACATGCCGCCTTCGCTGCATGGCAGACCATGTGTCTCCGCTTGCTGGATCGTCTTGATTTCCGCGCGGTGGGTGTGGCCGGCGTAATCTACCACCATGCGAACCGGTCCGCCGCGCTTTGGTAGCAGAAGAAAGCCTATGACTTTAGTTGGCTGGCAGCAACACCGCACCGCGAAGAACTGGCGTTCCTCTATACGAAATGACGTGTCTGATATCTTGCTCACCACCGCCTCGCCATCAGGTCGCCGAACGTGATGTAAGCCATGCCGTCACCGCGCCTCTCCTCTGGCACAGGATCAGCGGTGAATCGCACTCTATCGAGCACACCAAGCGCCTGATCGACCACCGCCACGCGAGACGTGAGCAAGGCGATTTGTGCCTCAAGGTGACGCACTCGATTAACAACAATCACTTCCATTATGTTTTCGCCGTCAGTTGACCACCGACCAAGCAACTCCTTGGAACGATCCACGTTCTTTTGGAACTCGTGGATAGCTTTCGTCAGTTCTGACCGCATTTTGCAAAGCGAGTCCTTCATCAGCCGAATCATGTCGGATTGGATTGGCGGCTTGGACCTTTCGTAGAGGTGCTGCATAGCCATTTCGAGGCCGGTGGCGAGCATCTCCATGAGTTGCGCCCGGCTGTTGTCAACCGGGTTTTCTTCGGCCTCTCCGGTCTGGTCGTAACGGGCTCGGCGCTGTTCGTCCGTCAGCGTGTCGTGCGCGAGTTTGACCAGTGCGAAGCGCGCCTTGGAACCGTTCGGCGTGTCCGGGTGAGTGTCCCTTGCCTTGCGTCTGTAGGCACGCCTGATCGCCGCGTGGTCGGCATCGCGAGGCACGTCCAGAGCGGCATATAGGTCAGCCGTCACGTCTCTTGGGCGACCACCGCCCGTATCAGAGGCATCAACAGATCGAACGCCGTCATCGCCGTGTCAGATGAAACCGACTTCAGCAGTTCGCGGTCTGGTCCGGTCGCCGGCCAGGGACGTGCTGCCGACGCGGCGACGGCAAGCAACAAGGCGCGTTCTTCTGGCGTCATTGGCGGATTGCCCCTGCGTTGTTGATGCTCTGCGCTAGGCCGTTGGAGGTCACCGCGTTCTTGACCTTCTGGTTCATCTTGACCTCGGTATCGGCGCGGACCTGCGTCAGCGCGTTGGCAATGGCGTTGTGTAGATTGGACAGCACGTTTCCATCGACCGCCGCCGCCACGTCCTGCACCAGCGTGATTTGCACGTCGTTTGGGTGAAGACGAAGATTGCGCCCGAAATCGTCGGTGATCGTCACCCTGTCAGCACCATGCGGGCCGAGAGGATCAATGATATCGCGCGTCGAGACGGCCTTCTCATGGCTCTTGAATTGCAGGACCAAGGCTTGTGCCTGCCCGGTCGGGAACACCATCAGCGTCCACACGTTGTCCATCTTGCTTCATTCCCCTAACGACTCTGCGGATCGCATCGCGACCGACTTTGAGATGCTGCCTGACGTGCTCCTGGGTCCAGCCTTGGCTCAGAAGTTCCTTGATCTTCGGCTCTTTGGGCGTTGGCGGGCGGCCTTTAGCCATGCGGCTTGAGCGTGCCGAAACCTAGCGCGCGCGGTGGTAGCGGTTTGGCGGTGGCCTGCGGGGGTGGTTTATCGGCGACCGTGGCAGCGTCGCTTGTTGGGGCTTCGACCCACCGTCCGGCATCGGTGTCCCACTGATACAAGCCTCCGTTTGGTATCCTTGAAAGGGGAGGATGCGCGCGGAGCATGGCGTTCTCGTTCAGCAGACGAGCGTTCTGCGCTTCCAGTTCACGCGACCGGCAAACTGCCGCTTCGCTCTCCAGGTTGCACTTGTGCCATGTCTCGGCCCAGTATTCACCGGCATCGCCGCCGGTTTGCAGCGCAGCGGCGGCGGTTAGTTGGGATTCTAGGCTGGCAATGCGGACCGCTGCGTCCTCCAGCGCGGCCAAATCCTCGACGTGCCGGCTGCTCATCATAGCATCCACGGCGGCCTGCGCGGCTTCGTCCCGCCACTCCGCCGGGCCGAGGTAGCGGTAGGTTGGAAGGTCTTCGCAGCTAGGCTCCAACAAATCCGCCACACCAGGAATGAACCACTTGCCGACCACCCACTCCCATACGCAGCGTTGTCCAAAAGGATCAGACACCCAGTGCAGGCGCTTGTCGGCGTGCTCTGGCGGCGGCCGGAGTTCGGCGGGTCGCGTATCCACCATCCGGCAGTTGCCGTTGCCATCATGCTCGAACACCGAGACCGCCGTCTCATCTCTCGCCTTCGCTTTTTGGGCGTTCTCCAGTAGGAGATTCAACAGGGGGTGTGCTTGGTAGACCGAAAGCAACGCCACCTTGCGCTCGGATGGGATGGGGTCGTTGGTGGATGGCAAGTCACTCATCGACAAACGTCCCCTGCTTGGCCGGCGGTTCGGGCACCGGTTCGGTTGCCGTCAGGAAGCGGTGAAAGGCGTGGACTGCCTCCATCGTCTTTTCAGTTCCCCACGGATAGAGGGATTTTGCTGCCTGTTCGAGCGCGACGCATCGGGCAGCGTAATCGTTTGGCAGATCGGCGATCACGGCGGACCCCTGCCTCTCATCGGCTTCGTCTGGCATCACCACCTTGCCGTCTCGGACGCCCCATGCGACTTCCGTCCCCACGGCACCCACAGCAGAATCGCCTAAGCCACGATCCTTCAGAAAATTCCGCCCACTCACGGCGAGGTCGGCTTGGCTGCATCGGTCGGGTCTGCCTTGGCCTGTTCGGCTTCTGCCGGGGAGAACGGATACGTTGCCGATGCCGCCGCTTGCTGGGTTGGAGTCGCGGTTGGCGCTGACTTGGCGCCGAAGTTGGCCTTGAACCAAGCTTTCAGGTGTTCAACCGCCGCCGCAACGTCGTTGTGCGTGGCGTTGTTGCTGCCGGTCGGCCATTCGTAGTTGGGATCGAGGTGCGGTGCGTCGGGCATTTCGGGTTGCTCCTTCCTGTCTCAATGAGACCATCGCCGACATGACTGAAATCCGCAAGGGCATTTTCAGTCATGTGACTGAAATTCACGCAGCCGCGGGTTCCTTGCTCTCGTCCAGAATCCGATATACCGATGCCCGCGCGATCCCGAGGAAGGTGGCAATTTCGGTGGGTGACATTGCCTGCCGAAGCTTCATCACCTTGGCCCGGTCGATTTTCTTTTCGGAACCGCCGATGCGTTTCCCGGCCGCCCTCGCCTTGTTCAGCCCCTCGCGCTCGCGTTCCAGCATGATCTCCCGCTCCCAGGCGGCGACGCCGGCCAAGATCGTCAGGATCAGCTTGGATGTAGGGTTGCGGGTGTCCACGCGCTCACCGCCCATCGACAGCACGATCAGGCCGATGCTGCGGGCGTTGAGGTCTTCCACGATCGACAACAGGTGCGATGTAGAGCGGGCCAGCCGATCCGGCTTGGTGACCATAAGAACGTCGCCGGGTTGCAGCGACGCAAGGCACCGCTCCAGACCGGCACGCTCTGCGACGGAACTGATTTGCTCGGATACGAGGCGCTCGCATCCGGCGGCTTTCAGATCACGCTCCTGGGCTTCGAGGCCAGCGATCTGCTCTATCGTGGAGGTGCGGCAATAGCCGATGGTGGTCATCGTATCTTCTTCCGTGCAGCGCCGCATGTGCATGGCCCCCGCGGAAGCATCGCTTTGGACCAGTTGTTGGCTGGACACATTGGCGCGTGGTGCCACTCGTAAAAAGCCACAATGCCATTGCGCAGCGCGATTTCCTGTATCTCGTCAGCTATCTTGCGCTTATCTGGCGGGTCGTCCCATACTAAGCGACCACCGCGCAAGGCGTTGATCGCGGTGCCTAAAAGCCATGCGGCGAGTTGGCGCTGCCGGGCGAACGTTGGATCGTGCTCCAAGTCCTCTGGTATCCCCTGTCTCGCGCTTGTCGCCGTCGCCCGATCATAGGCATCCATCGGTCTCTCCTTCTTGAACCATTGCGGGTCAGCGACGTTGCCTCGCAGCTATGTCGCGCCGCTTATCCGGATCGCACGCGCTCAGAATGTCTGCCGCGATCTGACTGGCGATCATGGCGGCCATCTTGTTGGCCTTTTCGTTCCGCATCATCCAGTCGCGTTCCGCACCGTATTGCATGAAGTCGTTCGGCGGCTTGCCGGGGTTCATGTCCTCCGCGTGCTGCCGGTCGATCGACACTATACCCCAGATCAGCGTGCCGTCTGGCCCGGTGACCTCCCACCTGATCCCCACATCACCGGTTTGCCGCGTGGCGCTGCTCATGGCAGCGAACCTCCCGGCTTCCGACCGAACGGCGAGGCCACCATCACCCGTGGGTGCATCGCCCGATGAAGCAGCGCCATCACGATCCCGCGAAGTTCGGCGTTGGTGGTCTCGTGCGCGACCTCCACGAGTCGGAAAAGCTGCGCCGGGGTCAGCGGTGGCTTTTCCTCCGGCATGAAAGTCACCACGCCGGCCGGGCGTTGCTTAGCGATCGTCTCCAACGCATCGTTCACAGTTGCTCTGCTGGTCCTGAGGTCGGGGTCAGTGACGCGCGGCGTGCTGTGTGGTGTCCCGTGGTCCATGTCACACCCTCCTATCCTTGCTGACTTCATTAAGACAAAGCAAGTCCCATTGTCAATAGGTCAGCGGGACGGGTCGATTTCGCCAATTCGCCAATTCGCCGGCTGATTGGCGAATTACGACCGCAAGACGCGGGCCGGCGGCTACGGCTGCCGACCTCGTTCCTCGGCCAGCAACCACGCCTGCCCGAACGGGTGCCACGGCACGATTCCAGCAACACGACATCGCCGGTCCATGTCGCGTGTTCCACGGTCACCAGGGAATCCGACCGCCTGATCCGGCTTGCCATCGCGCAACATCCTGGCGTTCCGCATCGGCCCTGCACCAGGCCATTGCCCGTCAGTGACGTGGTTCACCGGGTAACGCTCACTCACGACATTGTGTTCCGCCGCCCACTCGTGCGCCAGCAGATCAGCGCCTCCCATGGGGCACGCGCCATCGATCACGCACGTCAGGCCATGTTTGCGATGGATCGCGTCGAGGATGCGCCAGACTGCGACCATGTCGGTGTAGAGGCGACCCCCGAAGACCAGCAGGCGCACGTCGTGCCATCCCCCCTCCCAACAAACAGAACAGGCACCCGAAGGTGCCCATTCCGCCGTGTGCGCCCACGGCAGCCCCGCTTCGGCTCCGGCCTTGCGATCTGTCGCACGGCCAACAACGCTTGGCAGGCGCGGCATTGGTAGCGGAGGTCAGATTTGAACTGACGGCCTTCTGGGTATGAACCAGACGAGCTAACCGAACTGCTCCACCCCGCACCAGAGATGTCATCCTACGTAGCCGTAGGCACCTAGTGCAATACCCCAAAAGGAAACGGGCCGGCTGTTGACAACCGACCCGCTCCTGGCGTTTGTTATGAGGGTGGCCGGCGGGTTGAAGCCCGTTCCCGGCCCACA
>Ga0182012_10005689_pt1 | contig 12861 bp, 11 predicted proteins | sample 612S2SmetaG_FD_120486 | JGI IMG/M metagenome (GOLD analysis project Ga0182012, IMG submission 120486) | Permafrost microbial communities from Stordalen Mire, Sweden - 612S2S metaG | ecosystem: Environmental > Terrestrial > Soil > Wetlands > Permafrost | place: Sweden: Stordalen | collected...
GAAGCCCTCCTCGCAGCCTCAGCTCACCGGAACCTAGATTCTTACTTTGAAAATCGTGCCGCAGCCGGAGCCACCGCAGCCGGTGCCGCCACCCGTGTACGTCGTGCTGTAGAGGTCGTGGCCCTTGGCGACGAGCGCGGCCTGCGGGTCGGAGCCGTCGGCGCCGCCGAGGAACGAGTACAACACCGTCTCGACGCCCGACGGCGTGATCGAGAACACCGTGCCGACGCGCCCTCCCGAGCGACCGAGAACGGCCGGATTTGGGCGGCCCTGACTCGAAAAGGGGAGCCATATGGGGAATCCCAGCTCAAGTCCCCCGCCTTCTTGCATTTCCATAAAGACCCGGCCGGCATCTTTGCCGACGTCAGCGTCGACGGCCCGTGGCAGCGACTCCCCGTCAACTCCAAAAAGGACGAGGTGGCCCTGTTGCGACTCGTGTCCGAGGTCGTTGCCGCACGCTCGAGCGCGCGCTAACGCGTCTCGCGCAGGCCAATCGGCGGCCTAGGGCAGATGGTGGCGCGGCCAAAAGTACGGCACCTCATGAAGAGGGTTTATGCTTGTCTGGCGCTGGCGGCCTCAACCTGCCTCGCGATGCCGTGTGCCGCGCAACCCCTTGAGATCGCCGCTCCCGGGGTGATAAAGGCGATGCCGGATACGTCGGATGGGATCCACGCCTTTCAGGCGTTTAACTACGACATCGGGTCGGACGCGGCACGGGCTCACGCCGCCAGATACGACTATCTCTGGTCGGCATCGCTCTATCCGGTCGTCGCGCCGTGGTATCAGGGACATCCCGCGATCGTTGCTACGCATTACATCCCCTACGCGCGCGACGCGAGCTACCATACCCTAAAGTGGTTCGAGCGAAATCATCCAGATTGGATTCTCTATCGATGCGACCGTAAGACGCCGGCGTGGGAGTACGGGGACACGAGGACGGTGCCGATCGATATTACCAACCAGGACGCCGTCGCGTATCAGCTTGCGTCCGGTATCTATTACGCCCGGTCCTACGATCCTAGCGGCGTGGTCGATGGCATCGCCGCCGACAATCTTTCCCTCAACAACCTTTGGGGCGGCTGCGGGGCCTTCCGTAAGAATCTCTGGGTGCAGACGTTTAGCGGTGCAATGCAGGACCCCGCTTGGCGTAACGCGACCGTTCGCTGGGTGGCGAATGCGAGCAGCCTTCTGCACTCGCAGTCACCACCGCTCAGGCTCGACGGCAATACCTCGCCGGTCTTTGAGAAGTTCGACGATGACGCCGAACGAAAGATCGTCCAAACTCTTGACGGGATTTTCGACGAAGCCGGCTTCACCGATTACGGAAGCGGGCTCTTTTCGGGCGCGCAATGGCTAAATGCGGAGAGGTGGCTGGCGTTCGCACAAAGCATCGGCAAAACGTGGTTATCGGTAAACGGATTCACGCCCGGCGACGCGCGTATCGTCGAGTTCGCCGTCGCCTCATACTTGATGGAGAAGGGTCATTCGGCCGCAATCTTTATCAGTACGACGTCCAAGGCGGGCGTGATCTACGGACGCGAGGAATGGAAAAAGATCTACACTGCGCCGATCGGTACGGCCTGCGGGAAAATGTATTTCGACCAGGACGTTTACTTTCGACGCTTTACCCGTGGTCTCGCGGTGGTCAACGCGAGTGCGACACGTACCCTCGTCGTACGGTTGCCGCAGCACCGCTACACCACAACCGACGGCGAACCGGTCGGAAATGCGTTACGTCTTGGCCAAACGACCGGGGTCGTGCTGCTAACCGTCAACGGATGCGGCGCCTGAGCCCGTCGACTCACCGGCGGCAACTCGAACCGTACCCAGAAGAACCTCAGCGGCACTTCGCGCCGAGCGTGCCGCTTCAGGCGAACGGCGGATCCGACGTTAAATGCGGGCGGCGAGTTCTTTCTCGTGTGGGGCCTCTTCGCCGCGGGCGTCGACTGCGCAAACCAGTTGATCTCGCAAGGGCTCTTGCCGGTTAAGTGCATCCAAGAGTCAGACCCGGTGCTGCTCGACTTCGGGCACTAAGCGAAGCGCCGCGAGCCGACCCCCCGTTGTCCCCCAGCCCAGAGGACGCGCAGTCCAACGTCGATGCACGAGTATCGGCTTTGCATCAAGCTATGCGTCGCAAACCATTACGCGACCGGCATTAGCGGCGAGCGAGCAGAAAGGCAAAACCGTTTTGCCACTCGATGCAAAGGCCGGCACGTAGGCCGAGCGCGAGGCGCGGAAACGCGAGAACAGCGGAAAACCTTACGGGACGGGCGTTTGCGACGCAGGGCACGCGAGGCGAGGATAGGCGGAGCTGGCAGGGGGGTGGCCGGTTTCGATCTGTTCGCCTATTCCGCTAAGCGCTCGTCAGACCGTGGCAGCGCTTGTACTTTTTGCCGGAGCCGCACGGGCAGACGTCGTTGCGGCCGACCTTGTCGCCGGCCTTCGTCGGCTTGCGGGGCTCGCCGTCGTCGCGGTTCGTGTGCACCTCGCGGATCGCGCTGCTGGGCGCCGGGCCGAGCAACTTCTCCGCGAACTGCGTGTCGAGCCGCGCGGGCTGCGGCGTCATCGCGCCGGCCGGGATCTGTTCGAACTGGGGACCGGGCGCCGCGCCGCCGGGCGCGAGCGCGTGCGGCTCCTCGGAGGCGCCGTTCATCAGTTCGAACGGCGACGCGCCGTTGGCGCCGAGCGCGTCGGGCTGCGGCTGCTGCTCGATCTGCACGCGGAACATGCTCTTGATCGCTTCGTCGGCGATGTTATTCTTGAGGTCCTCGAAGATCTCGTAGGCCTCTTTTTCGTACTCCACGCGGGGGTCTTTCTGACCGTAGCCGCGCAGGCCGATGCCCGTCTTTAAGGCGTCCATCACGTAGAGATGGTCGACCCACAGGCGGTCGATGATCGGCAGCATGATGTACTGCGACTCGATCACGCGCATCAGTTCGGGCCCGATCTCGGCTTCCTTGGCCTCGAAGGCCGCGGTCCCGAGCGCGAGCAGGCGCGACTTCATTTCGCTGCGGTCGATCTTCTCGAGGTCCTCGACCGTAATCTGGCCGTGCAGCGGGAAGATCAGTTCGGTCTCGCGGAGGATCTCCGGCAGGTCCCACTCGGACGGATGCACGTTCTCGGGCGCGTTCGAATCTACGGCGTAGTCGATCTTCTCGCGCAGCGTTTGCATCAGGAACTCGCGCGTCGCGAACTCGCCGCGCAGGATGGCGCGGCGGTCGGCGTAGATGACCTCGCGCTGCTTGTTCATGACGTCGTCGTATTCGAGAACCTGCTTGCGGACTTCGTAGTTGTGGTTCTCGACCTTGCTTTGCGCGCGTTCGATCGACTTCGTGATGATGCCGGCTTCGATCGGCGTCTCGTCGGTGAAGCCGACGCGGTCCATGATAGACGTCAGCCGCTCGCCGCCGAACAGGCGCATCACTTCGTCTTCGAGCGAGATGTAGAAGCGCGTGCTGCCGGGGTCGCCCTGGCGGCCGGCGCGGCCGCGCAGCTGGTTGTCGATGCGGCGCGACTCGTGACGCTCGGTGCCGATGATGTGCAGGCCGCCGAGCTCCTGGACCCCGTCGCCAAGTTTGATGTCGACGCCGCGGCCGGCCATGTTGGTCGCGATCGTAACGGCGTCGCGCTGGCCCGCGTCCTTGATGATCTGCGCTTCCTGCTCGTGGTACTTCGCGTTGAGCACGTTGCACTGCACGCCGCGCCGGCGCAGCATCATCGCGAGCTGCTCGCTCTTGTCGATCGATCGCGTGCCGACGAGGACCGGGCGGCCCTTCTCGTGCTCGGCGACGATCTCGTCGACGACGGCCTCGAACTTGGCGCCCTCGGACTTGTAGACGATGTCCGAGACGTCGCGCCGCGCGATCGCGCGATTGGTCGGCATCGTGACCACGTCGAGGCCGTAGATGTCGCGAAACTCGCGCTCCTCGGTCTTGGCCGTACCGGTCATGCCGCCCAGCTTCTCGTAGAGGCGGAAGTAGTTCTGGAACGTGATCGTGGCGAGCGTCTGATCCTCGCTGCGGACCTTCAGGCCTTCTTTGGCCTCGATCGCCTGGTGGATGCCGTCGGAGTAGCGGCGGCCATACATGAGGCGGCCGGTGAACTCGTCGACGATGACGACCTCGCCGTCCTTGACGATGTACTGCTGCTCGTTGTGGAACAGGTTCCACGCCTTGAGCGCGGCGTTCAACTGGTGCGTCAGTTCGAGATTGCGCTGGTCGTAGAGGTTCGTCACGCCGAGCATCCGCTCGACCTTCGCGACGCCCGCCTCCGTGATCGGCACGGCGTGCGCCTTCTCGTCGACCGTGAAATCCTCGCCCTTCACCAGGCGCGGCACCAACTGCGCGAACTTGGCGTAGAGGTCGGTCGCGTCCTGACCCTGGCCGCTGATGATGAGCGGCGTGCGCGCCTCGTCGATGAGGATCGAGTCGACTTCGTCGACGATCGCGAAGTAGAGTTCGCGCTGCACCATCTGGTCGAGCGCCCACGCCATGTTGTCGCGCAGGTAGTCGAAGCCGACTTCGTTATTCGTGACGTACGTGATGTCGCAGTTGTACGCGGCGCGCCGGTCGTTCGGCTCGAGGTCGTGCTGGATCACGCCGACGGTCAGCCCGAGGAAGGTGTAGATCGGCGACATCCACTCGGCGTCGCGCTTGGCCAGGTAGTCGTTGACGGTGACGACGTGGACGCCGCGGCCGAGCAGCGCGTTGGCGTAGACGGCCAGCGTGGCGACGAGCGTCTTGCCCTCGCCCGTCTTCATCTCAGCGACCTTGCCTTCATGCAGCACCTGGCCGCCCATGATCTGAACGTCGAAGTGGCGCATGCCGAGCGTGCGTTTCGAGGCCTCGCGAACCACCGCGAACGTCTCGGGCAGCATCGCGTCGAGCGCCTCGCCGTTGGCGAGACGCTGCTTAAACTCGGCGGTCTTGGCAGCCAACGCCTCGTCGCTCAGCTTCGAAATTTCGGGCTCGAGGGCGTTGGTCGCAGCGGCGGTCCGGCGCAGCCGGTTCACTTCGCGCTCGTTCGCGTCGAAGACGGACTTGAGGAAAGCCATACCTAGGGTTAACCGTTCTGCGGCGGGCGCGGTTCCACCCCGGCCTCAGGTGCCGGCGGGTGCGGGAACGCGGGCCGCTCCGGCGGCGGCGGGCGCGGCGGGGCTGGTCCCGGCCGGCTGGACATGGCCCCGCTCGAAGATGACGGCCGCAACGACCAGGACGACGACGACCACGAAGACGACCGCCATGAGGATCCGGCGCCGGGCGATGGTGGCCGCGGCCCCCTCGGTGTTGATGATCTGCCTACTCACGGGTTCAAGCCTATGCGCGCGGAGCGCCCGTTCCCCTTCCGGCTAGACCGGGTGGCGCTCGGGGTGGTCGATGACCCCGGCGGGCGCCCGGCGCAGCAGCTCCCCGACGGTCACGAAGTCGAAGCCGGCCCCCCGGAAGCGGGCCACCAGACTGGGCAGCATCGCGATCGTGGCCGGGCGCCCGCTGTGCAGGAGCACGATGTCCGGGGCGGTCGCGTGGGCCGCGATGTGGCGCTCGAGGTCGCCGGCGGTGACCGAGCGCCAGTCGCCGGGGTCGTCGTTCCAGAGGATGACGTCGTAGCCGGCGCGCTGGGCGACCCGGACGGTTTCCTCGGTGAACCGCCCGTGTGGAGGCCGCATCATGGTCGAGATCGCCGGGTCGGGGGCGAGCGCGGTGAGCGCGGCCTTGCCCTCCTGCAGTTCGCGCTCCACGCCGGCGTCGTCCAGCTGGTCGAGGTTGGGATGCGTGAGCGTGTGGTTGGCGATCTCGTGGCCCTCGCGCTCGATCCGCTGCGTCAGTTCGGGGAACTGCTCGGCGTCGCGGCCGATGAGAAAGAACGTCGCCTTGACGTTGAGGTCGGCCAGCACGTCGAGCAGCAGCGGCGTATCGACGGGATACGGCCCGTCGTCGAAGGTCAGCGCGACCAGCTTCGGCCACGACGAACGGTCGGACGGCGGCCGGTCGTGGAGGAACCGGTCGACGCGCGCGAGCGGGTCGCGCGACAGCGCGCGGTGCGCGTCCATGTCGCGCGTGACGATCGCGGGGATGACGGGGGCGCGCACGTGGACGACGAGCCGATACGCGGCATACGCGACGACGACGCAGAGCGCGGCCAAGACGGTCGCGCGCAGCCGCGGGTTCACTTCGACGCCGTAACCTGCTTCTGGGGAGCGTTCGCGTAGTCGCGGCCGACGATCACGGTGACGTCGGCGGCAGAGGCCGTCGCCGTCGCGGTCGGTTGCGGGGCCGCTGCGTCGGTCACCGCGGGCGACGGCGCGGCGGTCTGTGCGGCGAACGCGTCGGCTGCCGGCGCCACGGCCGCGGGCGGGTCCTCCACGACGGCTCCGAACGGCAACACGAGCCGGATGCGATCGCCGGCGAGCGGCTGCGCCGCGGCGTGCACGCGAATCTGCGTCTTGTCGTAGTCGAACCTGTCCGCGTTGGCGACCGACGAGACGACGAAGCCCTTCGCCTTCAGCGCCGCCGCCACGCGCATGCCGAGACCTGGCGTCCCGCTGCCGTTCTGCACCTCGACCGTGATCGTTGACGGTACGATGGCGGCGACGGCCAGCGGGTCGGGCGTCGGCGTGGGCACGGTGGCGACGACGGGGTCGATGAAGAGCTTCTGCGCGAGCCTGGCTTTGGCCGCATTGTCGGGCACGAGCACGTCGCCGCAGCATGCCAGCACCTTGTCGTCGACGTACGGCACCTGATCCGTCGCGACGTCCTTGAGGTCCAGCCCCTTGAATGCGTTGGCGAGGCTGATCTCCTCGGCGGGCTTCAGGTCTGTGAGCACGTTGCGGTTCAACACGCCGACGAGGTCCTTGATGCGCAGCAGGTCGTTGAACTTGTCGTTCTTGAGCTTGGCGATCATGATGCGGACGACTTGCTGTTGGCGCTTGATGCGGCACGGGTCGCTGCACGCGTCGTGGCGGAAGCGGCTGTAGGACACGGCCTGCTCGCCGTTCATGTGGTACTTCTTGCCGCCGATGAAGTGGATGTGGAGGTGGCCCCACGTGTCGTCGTAGTTCATCGTCTCGTCGGGCACGACGTCGATACCGCCGATCGCGTCCACGAGTTCCTTCGTCGCGTTGATGCGCAGCGCGACGTACCGGTCGAAGCCGGGGATGCCGAGGAACCCGGCGATGACCTTCTCCGACTCCTTCGCGCCGCCGACCGCATAGGCGGTGTTGATCTTGTCCTCGTGGCCGTCGGGCATCACCGCGTCGGTGTCGCGCGGCACCGATAGCACGCTGACCGAGCCCTTCGGGTTCGCCGCCGTTGGGAAGTTAAGCGAGATCGCCATGATCGTGTCGCTGCGCGCGCTCGACGAGTACTCCTGATCCTTGTTGTCGTAATTGTAATCGATCCCGAGCAGCAGCAGCGCGATGCGGTCCTTGTGGTAATACGTCTGCGGCGGCTCGATGAAATAGGCCGTCACGACGTCGGCCGGCGAGCGCTTCTGCACGACCGACTGCGTGCCGACGACGGCGGCCGCGATGCCGATCGCGGCGGCGAAGACGACGGCGGCCACGATCGCGATGCGCGACCAGGGGATCTTGCGCGGCGCCGGGGGGCCGAGGTGCCTGCCCACTAGACCCCGGCAGCCGCCAAGACGCCGGCCGGCGTGCCGTAGTAGTCGAACGCGGTCGCGCCGTCGATGCGCACGTCGACGAAGGTGCCCGGCTCCACGTCGGAGGCGAAGTAGATCAGCCCGTCGACGCCCGGCGCTTCGCCCATCGAGCGGCCGGTCATGGCGCGCGTCACGCCGAGTTTCTCACGCAGCGGGTCGGACGTGCGCAGTGCCTTGCGGCCTTCGGCCAAAACCCGCACGGTCGTGCCGACGCGCCGCAGCCGCACGCGCTCCGAGATCGCGCGCTGCGCGTTGCGCAGGCGCAGCAGCCGCGCGCGCTTCGCAGATGCCGGCACCTGCGCGCCGAGTTCTGCCGCCGGCGTGCCCTCCTCTTGGCTGTAACCGAAGAAGCCGACGCGGTCGAGTTCCGCCCGCTCCAGCCACGCCTCGAGGTAGTCGACGTGCTCGTCGCGTTCGCCGGGGAAGCCGACGATGAACGTCGAGCGCATCGTCACCTCGGGGATGCGGCGGCGGAACTCCGCCAGAATCTCGAGATAGCGGTCACCGTTGCTCGGCCGCAGCATCGCGCGCAGCATCTCGGGATGCGCGTGCTGCAGCGGCATGTCCATGTACTTGCAGACCTTCGGCAGCGTCGCGATGGCGTCGATCAATTCGCTGTCGACCGTCGCCGGATAGAGATAGAGCAGCCGGATCCACTCGATGCCGTCGACGTCGTGCAACCGGCCGAGCAGATCGGCGAGGCCGCCGCGGCGCGCGCCGCGGTCGCGGCCGTACATCGAGGTGTCCTGCGCGATCAGGATCAGTTCTTTCGTCCCGCCGCTCGCGAGCGCGCGCGCCTCGGCGACGAGCGACTCCTCGCCGCGGCTGCGGAACGTGCCGCGCAATTGCGGGATGATGCAGAACGTGCACGGATGGTCGCAACCCTCGGCGACCTTGAGGTACGCCGTCGCCCGCGGCGTCGTCACCAGGCGCGGCAGAAAATCGTGTTCCGGCTCGGCGTCGAACTGCAGGCGCACGGGCTGCACGCCGGCCTGCGCCTCGTCGAGCACCTCGGCGATGCCGCCGTAGGCGCCGGTGCCGACGATGCCGTCGATCTCGGGGATCAGCGCGCGCAACTGCTCGCCGTAGCGCTGCGAGAGGCAGCCCGCGACGATCAGCCGCTGGCCGGGCCGCTTGCTCTGGGCCTGCGCGAGGATCGCGTCGGTCGACTCAGCCTTCGCCGGATCGATGAACGCGCACGTGTTGACCACGACGGCGTCGGCCGCCGACGGCTCCGCGGCGAGATCCCAGCCGGCCAGGCCCAGCTTCGCGATCATCACCTCGGAGTCGACGAGATTCTTAGCACACCCGAGGCTAACGAAGGCGACGCTTCCGCGTCGATTTCTCATCTATAATTAACGAACTGCAGGGGCAATTCGAAATCCATGTTGAGCAGCAATTGCTGCACCTTCTGCAAGTCGTCTCGGCTCTTCCCGCTCACGCGCAACTGTTCGTCCTGATATTGTGCCTGAACCTTGAGCTTCGATGCTTTGATGGCGTCGATCAGCGCCTTGCTCTTGTCCTTGGGAATGCCGCTGCGCACCGCGATCACCTGGCGCACGGCCTGGCCTGCGGCCGGCTCGACCTTGCCGAATTCGAACGACTTGAGCGAGATGCCGCGCTTGACGGCCTTGCTCTGGAGGATGTCGACGACGTTGCGCAGCTTCATCTCGTCGTCGGCGACGACGGTGATGTCCTTCGGAGTGCTCTCGATCGACGTCTTCGAGTTCTTGAAGTCGAAGCGACCGGCGATCTCCTTGCGCGCCTGGTTCAGCGCGTTGTCCATTTCCTGGGCGTCGACGCGCGATACCACGTCGAACGAAGAGTCCGTAGCCATGACGTTACGTATTACCTACTGTTGCGGGAGGCTAAACGTGCGCTCGACGACCTCGCCGGTCGTGCCGAGGGGCCCCAGGTTCCGCCCGCCCGCGGTGATTTCGACGCCCGCCGCGTTGCCCGCGCGCACGGTCGCCGCCTTACCGTGAAATACTCGCTGCGTCCCGGCGGGATACATGCCCTCCATCTGGACCGCCCCGTCCACGCTCACCCGCAGCCACGACGGCGAAACGACCCGGACGGTCAAAGCGTTCGCAGCGGCGCCTGCCTGCGGCGAGGGCGTCGCCGCCGGAGCCGTCGCTGCTGCCGTCGCCGAGGCGGCGGCGGGCGAGGCCGGCGCCGAGGCGGCGGGGGCCGCCGCGGCAGCCGGCGTCGCGGTGGCGGCCGGCTCCGGGGCGGCTGAGGCGCCGGGCGTTACCGCCAGCCGGTGCTGGTCGCGCTGGAGTTCGTAGTAACTGTAGCCGACGTAGCCCACGAGGATCACGGCCGCCGCCACCAGGATCCAGAGCCACGGCGACGGGCCGCCGGCACTCCGGGAGGCGCTCCGGCCGGTCCGGGTGGTCGCGACGCGCCGCTCGCGCGACGGCACCGGCAGGTCGCGGTCGGGTAGGGTCGCGTTGAAGCGCGCGACGGCCTCCTCGGGATCGAGCCCCAGGAACCGCGAGTACGTGCGCAAGAAGCCGCGGACGTAGACGGGCGCCGCGATCGTACCGTAGTCCTCGTTCTCGAGGCTCTGCAGGTAGACGGTACGAATGTGGATGCGCTCGGAGACGTCGGAAAGCGAGAGGTTCCGCGCTTCGCGCGCAGCGCGAAGTTCCTCCCCGAGACTCGGCATGGCGCTTGAGTTAGCGGGGGTTGCGGGTTATCCTGTTCACGGTCATGGAACGTGTGGTCGCCGCGATGAGCGGCGGAGTGGACTCGGCGGTCGCCGCGGGTCTACTCGCGGAGCGGGGCTACGACGTCGTCGGCGTGACGATGAAAATGTACGCGCCGAAACGGCCGGCCCATGCCCGGAGTTGCTGCGGCGCCCAGGACTTCGACGACGCCCGCGCCAGCGCGGCTCTCCTCGGGATCCCGCACTACGTGCTCGACTTCGAGGAGACGTTCCGCAAGAACGTCGTCGACCGCTTCGTCGACGACTACCGGCGGGGTCGCACGCCGAACCCGTGCGTCGCCTGCAACAACTTCGTCAAGCTCGGCACGCTGCGGCGCTTCGCCGACAGCCTCGGCGCACGCTACGTCGCGACGGGCCATTACGCGCGGCTCGCGCACGGCGGCGACGGCCCCCACCTCCAGGTCGCGGCCGACGCCGCCAAAGATCAGTCCTACGCCCTCTCCCAGCTCACGCCCGCGCAACTGGCCGGCCTGCTGCTGCCGCTCGGCGAGCTGCGTAAGGACGAGACCAGGGCGCACGCGCGCCGCCTCGGCCTGCCCGTCCACGACAAGCCCGACTCGCAGGACGTCTGCTTCGTCGAGGGCGGCGACTATCGCGACGTGGTCGCCCCGGCAGCGGCCGCCGAGCCCGGCGCCTTCGTCACCACCGCGGGCGAACGGGTCGGCACGCACGCCGGCGTGCCGCACTACACGGTCGGGCAGCGGCGCGGCCTGCCGCCCAACGCCGGCAACGACGGCCCGCGCTACGTCGTGCGCATCGACGCCCCGTCGAACACGATCGTCATCGGCCGCGAGGACGAACTCGCCTCGGACGGTCTCGTCGCCGACGAGGTGAATCTCATCCGCCCCGAACGCTTCGCCGCGGGCCGGGCGCGCGTGCTGGCGATGACGCGCTACCGCGCGCCGCTCGCACCGGCCGACGCGCTGCTCGACGACGACACGCTGCGCCTACGCTTCGACGCGCCCGAGCGCGCCGTCACGCCCGGCCAACTCGTCGCGCTCTACGACGAAACGGGCGCCGAGGTCCTCGGCGCCGCCACGATCCGCGAAGCGACGGGGTAAGCGCTCGCGTTCAGCTCGCGGTTGCGAGCGGCATCTCGGGGCGCAGGTTCCAGTACGTGTCGCGAACGACCGGGTTGTAGCCGGCGCCGCGGATCGTGTGCTCGAGCTGGGCGCGCGTCGCCTCATTCGTGGAACCCGCGTCGTGGACGACCTGCTCTTCGAGGATCGTGCCGCCCATGTCGTCGCAGCCGTACAACAGCGCGAGCTGCCCCATCTTCAGGCCCGGCGTGAGCCACGATGCCTGCAAGTGCGGCAGGTTGTCGAGGTAGAGGCGCGAGACGGCGAGCACGCGCAGGTACTCGAGGCCACTGGCCTCGCGGCCGCGCAGCGGCGTCTTGTACGGCACGTAGTACCACGGGATGAAGGCGGTGAAGCCGCCGGTCTCGTCCTGCAGGCGGCGGATCACGTCGAGGTGCTCGACGCGTTCCTCGAGCGTCTCGATCGAGCCGAACATCATCGTCGCGGTCGTGGGCATGCCGAGCAACTGCGCGTCGCGCATGACGCCGATCCACGCCTCGGGGACGATCTTGCGCGCGCTGATGCGCTTGCGGACGCGCTCGACGAGCACCTCGGCGCCGGCGCCGGGCAGCGAGCGCAGGCCGGCGGCCTGCAGGCGGAGCAGCACTTCGCGCGGCGAGATACCCTCGATCTGCGAGAGGCCGCTGATCTCCGAGACGGACAGCGAATGGATGTCGATGTGCGGCACTTCGCGGCGCACGCGCTCGAAGAGCCGCTCGAACCATTCGATCCGCAGTTCGGGATTGACGCCGCCCTGGATCATGATCTGTGTCGCGCCCTGGTCGGCGGCCCAGCGCACGCGCGAGAGCACCTCGTCGTACGACATCGTGCGGCCTTCGCCGTGACCCTCGGGCCGGAAGAACGCGCAGAACGAGCAGTGGACGTTGCAGACGTTGGTGTAGTTGATCGTCGTGTCGATGACGTAGGTGACGTCGTCGCCGGGATACATCTGCGTGCGGCGCGCGTGAGCCGCCGCGCCGAGTTCGTGGAGCGGCGCTTCGCGCAGCAGTTGCACGCCCTCGTCGTATGACAGGCGGCCGCCGCCGGCGGCGCGGTCGAGAACGCTAGCTAGAGACACGCACGACCTCCGGCTCCGTCGGGCAGGCCGCGTCGAGCGTGCCGGCCAGGACGGACTCCTCGACGAAGCGCTTGAGTCCGGCCCGGGCCTGCTCGTCGAACGAGAAATTCAGCGTCTCGTAATAGGCTGCGTAGAAGCCTTCGCCGCGCGCGTGGACGCGCTCGGCCGCCGCGATCACGCGAGCCTGATTGGCGAGGCCCCAGGCGCGCGAGGCGCGTAGCGCATCGAAGGCCGCCGCCACTTCGGCGGGGCGCTCGCGCAGCACGTCGCGGCGCACGGCCCAGACGGCGTACACCATGTCGAGGCCCGTCCAC
>Ga0182012_10005693_pt1 | contig 12856 bp, 15 predicted proteins | sample 612S2SmetaG_FD_120486 | JGI IMG/M metagenome (GOLD analysis project Ga0182012, IMG submission 120486) | Permafrost microbial communities from Stordalen Mire, Sweden - 612S2S metaG | ecosystem: Environmental > Terrestrial > Soil > Wetlands > Permafrost | place: Sweden: Stordalen | collected...
CGAACCATCCACCAGCGGAATAATTATTATAGACCCAAACCCCCGTGTTGGGATCGGCGATCGCGGCGACGTCCGGGGTGCCGCGGGCGCTGCCCACAATAGCCGAGATGCCGTTCTGGTAGCTGGGACGCGCTTCATAGAGGCTGGGGCCGCCGCCGGTTCCCGTAAAGCTATAGGAACTGTTCCATGTGGCTTCGCCCTGGAACGCGCCGGTGGTCTGGTCGCGGCTGATCGTGGTCCCGCCGACTCCAATAACGTATGGAGACGCGGCCGGATAAGACACCCCTGTGTAATCTCCAGCCGCCGCGAAATAGGTGACATAGGAGCTCGTGAAAATCGAATCGTAACTAGCCTCGGTGGAGAACTCATCGGAGCCCCAGCTCATCGACACCTGGCCGCCACCCGCAGCCTGCACGCAAGCTGTCGCGACCGCCGCAGCGTTCATCAAGTCGGCAGTCGCCGGCGAATTGGCTTCGACCAGAAAAAGCGTGGCGTTCGGCGCCATTGCATGCGCCATTTGCACATCCAAGGACGCCTCCTGATCCCAGCCGCTAGTGCCGGCAGCGGGCGGCGCGACGCCGGTCCGCGCGGCGGGGCAGCCGTTGGCGGGATTGCCGGTTCCGTAAATCACCCGGAAGTTCGCCCCGGGCAGGCCGAACTGGGCGATGTAGACGTTTAAGTCGGCTTCCGCGGTCGGGTAATCGAAGGCGTCGACAACGGCGATCGCCCTCGAACCGCCCCGGGGGACCGCCGTCACGACGTTAGGATTGCACCCCGAGGCGCCGGGTAGAAGACGATAAATGCAGGCTATGGAGGCCGGGGTTTCGAACAGATACCCGCTGGAGGGAGTTCCGATTTGCGGCCTCACGCCCTTCGGGTAGCCGCCTGCGGGAATCGCGATCTTGATGTTGGAATGGAAATAATTGGGCTTCCCTTGCCCGGAAGGCGGGTCGATAAACTGAGGCAAACCGGGACGAGGCGGCTTTACCTGAGCCCATGGCACATTGGCGAAGGGCGCGTCACTCTCCGACGCAATTGCTCCGTTGATGGACGCCAAAAGCATCGCCGCCGCATACGGCCAACGCCCCCTTCCCGGCCCTTCGTGATTCGCCATCCTGCCCCCTCCCTTCGAGCTACCGCTTTAATTACTGGCGCTTGACACAGAATTGGCGTCGAAACGGTCGTCCATCGCACTATGGTTGAGAGCAAGACGGCGTGCAGAATCAAAGCGCTTTTCGAAGCAAGTATAGTTCTATTATAAACTTTACGCAGAGTTACTTAAAAGTGACTTACAACCGAAAATGTGTCCCTAAATTTATGGCGCGTCGAAAAACTCCCCCGATGGCGTGACGAGATCGGCGTGCGTGATTTTAGCGTGGTTAGATTGTTCGCACGCGTGAAACAGCCTTCATTCGCATCCCTTCAGCCCAGGAAGCTTCGCCGAGCGTCGACGTTGAGCCTCGGCAATTCGTGTTTTGCCTTCGGCGGTGTTGGGGCCCTTTGGCGCATCGGACCCAGTGGCTAGACCGTCTTTGATGCTCCAAACCTGCTGTATAATAGCCTCCTGGCCGCGCTCCAATTCATCGACTTAAACAAACCACGCCGACTTTCTTATTGATTCCGCTTTTGGGGACCGGAGATCGTGAAGGTGGAGATGGAATCAACCGCCCAACGGAACGCCTCGCGCAGCCGCAAGCGTCTGCTCATGTGCAATCCGGATCATTTTCAAGTTGATTACGTCATCAACCCGTGGATGGAGCAGCAGGTCGGGCGCACAAACCATTCTCTCGCGACCCGCCAGTGGAGAGCGCTCCATGATTTTCTGTCGTCCGTGGCGGCGATTGAACTCATCGCTCCGCAAGCGGGCTTGCCCGACATGGTGTTTACGGCGAACGCCGGCCTTGTGATTGATGAAACGGTGGTCGTGTCGCGCTTTCGCTCGACGGAGCGCCGTGGCGAGGAGCCTCTCTTCAAGCTTTGGTTCGAGCGCCATGGTCTCGCCATTGCGCCCTGGCCGGACGACATTTGCTTCGAGGGAGCGGGCGACGCTCTCCTGGATCGGGCCAGGCCTTTGCTCTGGTGCGGATATGGGTTTCGCACCGACGCCGGGGCTCCAGCCCTGCTTGAGAACGTCTTCGGTAGAAAGACTGCGCCCCTGCGCCTCGTCGACCCCCGCTTCTACCATCTCGACACATGTTTTTGCCCGCTTTCGGGAGGCTATCTGATGTATTACGCGCCCGCATTCGACGCCGCCTCGCTGGAGCGCATCGCCGCGATCGTGGAGCCCGAAAAACGCATCGAGGTTGGTCCCGAGGATGCGCTTCATTTCGCCTGCAATGCTGTCGAACTCGGAAGGCGCATATTCATGAACAATGCGTCGGGCTTGCTTCAGAGCCGACTGCGCGCCAGGGGGTTCGAGCCGACGATCTGTCCGCTCCCGGAATTCATCCACGCGGGCGGCGCCGCGAAATGCCTCACCCTCGAACTGGGCGACGCATGACCTTGCGTTGACGGCGCCCCAGATAGACGGCCAGCACCCCAAAGGAGCCCGAGGCCCATGGGCCGAAGTGGGGGCGCGAAGCCCCGCCCGATCTTGCAATGTGCGACCGCGCACAAACCCTGTCGAGCCCCGCCGCTAGTTTCTCACGATCGGAACTCAGAAGCGGCAGGGGAAATAAAATGATCGTCACCATCCAGCGTCTCATTGATCAGGAAGCCAGCCTCGCCATTCCGGCGGCCAACCTCACGCCCCGCGCCGACCTCTACAGCCTCGGGCTGACCTCCTTCGACGCGATCCGCCTGCTTGTCGCCGTCGAGCGCGCCTTCAAGATCGAATTCCGGCGCGAAATGCTGAATCGCCAGTCGATGGCCTCCATCGAGGCGATCGCCAGGGCTGTGCAGGCCATGCAGCAGACGCCTGCCGTCGAGTTGCTCAAGGCCGCGTAACGCCTCACCATGGAACTTCGCCAAGCCGCCGACGTAGCGCGGCGACGACGGTCCAAAAGAGGCGGCGATCTTGTGAGTGGACCGCGAACAACGCCTCTACTGGCTTAGATTGCGAAGCTGTTCGACTCCGGCGCCCGCGCGGAAAGCTGGCGCAGCCGCCACAGCGCCCGAGTTTGCTTGCGAACCGCGCCCAGATTGTTCAAACAAACCGAGCCAGTTCTACTCATGGCTCCGTCTTGAAAAACGCCCGCTGGCGAACGTTTCAACCCGGTTCGAGAGCATCTGGCGAATACCGGTTCACTGCCCTGACGAACCCTGAGCGCCGTGCCGACCGTATACGACATCTCCATGCCAGGGAATGTCGGTAGTAATGCGTTCAAACCCCGCATTCCTGAGAAAATCACTCACTTCGGGTTCAAGGGGCGCGCCTTCGTAAATTGATTGCTTCGAGACCTCAACTTCGACAAATTGAGTGTTCTCCAGATATTTTCCGCTACCCTGCAAGGCCATCAGCTCCGCACCCTGGACATCAAAAATCATGACATCCACATTCTGCGGAAAAATGCCTTGCTCCGGAAAAAGGCTGTCAATCCGGCGACTCGTCAATTCGATAATTTCGCCCGTTTCCTTGACGTCCGGCCATGCCTCATTCAACAACGGCGTAGCTGAAAACATGCTTGATGACACACCGTAGTTGCTGAAGCGATGAAACGGAACAATGTCGCCATCCTTATCGGAAATCAGCGCATTCAATAGAATCTGCCTTGGCGTAGCTTCGCGCTCTTCAGGCGTCACCGCTCTCTGCAAACCAGCGAAAGTCTCCGGATCCGCCTCTACCCAAACGATCAGTTCGGGGTTCAGCGACTTATATCCTTCACGTTCCTGTCCGAAGTGCGCGCCCACATGAACGATCCCCTTCGGACGATAACCAACATTGCGCAAGTGATGCACAATTATCATGACACACTCCGCTCATCGGCAAGCTGGCTACGTCGTATCTTTTCAAGTCAATCAAGATATCCGGGGATGCTTTTATCCGATGTTCGCCGGATTTCCTTTTGTTGCGAACCAATTTTGCAACGGCTTGGCATAATAGGCAAGTCAGAGACCACGACGCGTTCCATGCGGTCCCGTCCTTGGGAGCCGGTGGCGCCAAAGCGGGTGAGCTCCTGTTTAGCCGCGCCCTCGTTGTCCTTCCGCAACTCACGGACCTTCGGGTGCGGGCGCGCGACCTTGGGGATTGTCGCCCCCGGCGATATCGTCGGCAAGCTGCGGTTTCCTCATGGGATGGCGCTCCATCGAACGCGCTGGAAAATCGGAAAACCATCGCCAAGCACAGGGACAGGCGCCGAGCCCCATGAGTGGCCAGCCCTCCCAACCGTAGCTCCAGCCGATCGGCTCAGCCAAAGCCGCTCGCTTGTCATGCGAGCCTTACCCGTAAAGGATAATGACATTGGACAACGCAGATGTCTTGCCGTTTCAATGCGCGGACCCTAGTTTTTGAAACGGCGCCTCGATCGGCGTGCGTATCTGCCGCATTTGCAAATTGCCGACGCAGATTTGAGAAAGCGAGAGTCCAATGAAAATAAAAGCCGTTCTCTTCGCGGTAGCGTTGCTCGGGGCCATGATGGCGCTACCGCTCTCACCAGCAAGAGCAATGCCGAGACTTGATCCGGGCGTTGGGCAGACTGAAACAATGAGCCCTGTCGAAAAGACCTGGTATCGCTATTATCACAGGCCCTATTACCATCGTTATTATTATCGCCCGCACTATTATCATCGTTATTATTATCGTCCGCATTATTATCATCGCTATTATCGTTGGCATCGCCGGTATTGGTAAAAGCGAGAGCGGAAATAAGACGGGCAGATCGTGCTCGCCCGTCTGGAAAATTGCGCGGCGTGCTCGAGAGAGCGCGTCGCGTCACATCGCCTAACCGCCTAACAGGCCGCCCCACTGACGGCGCCTAAAGGGCGAGAAGGCCGGTGGATCAGTGACCCGATACTTCAAATCCTTTTTTGATCAAAGATCGCATACCGATGGGCTTCGAAAAGATCGGCGATGTCGAGAAGACCATTGTGAATGATGCCGAACCAAATCGGCGCGATGAATAGTCGAGAAAATTCGATCAGCCTGTCATTCCCCGCTTTTCGCCTACTTTCCAACAAGAGACACGCGCATTTCACCTGCTCCAGGGCAAAATCCTTAACTGTTCCAATAACTCACACCTAATGATGATTCCCGGTCTCGAGGATTTCGGCATGGACTCCGGCTGCGATGCGCCCTAGCCTTTTTATCGAGTCGTCCATGGAACGGGCGGCGCGAGAGAACCTCAAGGAGACTGCTTCATGATGAAATCTTTAACTGTCGCCATCCTCGCTTTTGCTGGACTCGCCGCCTTCACCGCCGACGCCAACGCGATTGTCTGCGCCCGGGGGCCCTACCGGGGGGGATGCGCCGGGCCACATGGAGCGGTTGTCGGCCATCGCGGCTACTATCACGCGCCCTACTACCGTCGCGGCGTCGTTGTCCACCGCAGATATTATTGAGCGTCAATAAAGACGGCAATGCCGAAGGCGTGCAGCCTCTCCATCATTCCGGAAGCAGTGGCGAATGATGCGTCGGGCTTGCGCCTCACAAAAAAAGTGCCCGGCCAGAAGGCCGGGCCAGTAGAGGAAGTGGAGGCTTGCTCTCCAATTTAGGACGGCGAATTTCGCGCGGTAGTCGCCCCAATGTCATTTGACGCGCAATTTTCGCCATCGAACCTGCGCCAACTCCTCATGAGTTAAATTGTCGCGCGCCAATTGAACCTGCGTTCAAAGCACATAGCTCAAGCGTGCCCAGAGCGGCACGGCGGAGCTTTGCGCTCAAGGCTAGTGGACGCAGGCCCCTGAAAGGGAAACGAGGAGATGTTCAATATGCAGCAGAAGCGTGATTTCAGACGGACATTATGCGCGGGAGCGGTGATTGCGATGTTGGCTCCCGCGACTTCATTCGCGGCTGAGCGGGTCGGTCTGCTCGAATGTCATCTTTCGGGGAACGGCGCTACAGTCATCGTCGAGAACCAGGCGCTTGATTGCGCCTATCAGGATGACGCCGAAGGCGCCACGCCCTTGCATTACACGGGCCGGCTAACCAAGATCGGCGCCAATCTGACCATCAACGGTCCGGGCGAACTCGTCTGGGTGGTGCTTGCCGCCACTCGAACATTGGGCCCAGGCGCGCTTGCTGGAGATTATGTCGGACCGGAAGCAACCGTTAAGGTGGGTGTCGGCGGCGGCGGCGCCATACTTGTAGGCGGATCCAACAACACGGTCTCGCTGCAGCCCTTCAATGTGGAGGAAGGTACAGGCGTCGGCGTAACCGCTGGCGTTGAACGGCTGGCTCTGGCCTTTGCTCCCGATCAGCCGCCTCCGCCGATACATCGCCATCATGTCGGCCCTATAGGACATCTGATCGCAACGATCAACCACACTCAGGAGGCGATCGAACATGGCAGGCTAGGCCATGCGGATTTGCTGGTTACTCACGCCGAAGCCGCGCTGAAGCACGCCAGGGAGTCCGAGGCCGCCGAGAAGAACAAGCACGTCAAGGAAGGCGTCGTTCATCTCAACGCCGCGATCGAACACGGCAGGCAAGGGCATGCCGAGGTCGCGACCAAACACGCGGAACAAGCCCTGGTCCACTTCGACGCCGGCTTGGCCGAGGAGCATGTGATTGCCGCCATAGGCCATACGAAAGAGGCGATAAAGCATGGCGAGGCGGGTCATGCCGCCGTCCTCGTCACGCATGCGGAAGCCGCTCTTGGCCATGCCGAAGCGGGCGAGAAGGTCAAGGCGAACCCTCACATTGAAGAGGGAATTACGCATCTGAAGGAAGCGATTGATCACGGCAAGCAGGGCCATGCGGATGTCGCGACCCATCATGCGAAGGCGGCCCTGGAGCATTTGGAAAAGGCGAAGTAGCCCTGTTTTCCAACTGACGGCTTGGGGCTAAGCCAAAGAGTCTGGAGAGGCGATGCGAGGATGGAGAGAACTCCATCCCCGCATTTACATTCATTTCGAGAGCTGAAGCCGATGGAGCGGGTAATCTCCCCAAGCCCCGGCGACTGACGATCACATGCGTTGCCAATGAATCCACATCCAGCTATGCCGCACCGCCTTGCACGGGAAGCCCGGCGGCAGCGAAGCAACCAGACGTAGAAGCGATATATTTATCAGCCCTTTATAAATAGCGCTGGCGCCGCCGACGAGCGGAGCGCCCCATGATCCTTATGACTTCCTTATATGGCGGCGCAGCATTTCAAATGGATACCTTACGCGGACTGAATATATCCACTTGCCATCGGCGCGGCGACTTCAGCATGCGATTGCGATCCGCATTACCAAATGCCTCACGGCCTAATGTGCGTGTTACGAGGAGGGCCACAAATGGCCAGCAAGCTTGCCTTTCAGTTGAGCGAAGCGGGAGTTCCCAACCGATATTCCATCCGTCTCGTGGATCGGAAACAAATCGCCGCGCTGGCGCAGGATCAAGGATTCAGGAAGCCCATTCCTCTTGAACCGATCGTTGTTGTCTACGACGAGGGAAATGGCGAGCTTGTGCCCGTGGAGAGCTTCGACGACAACACGCCAAGCGGACGTATCGCGATGAAGATCATCTGCGACACATACGCCGATGCCCTGAAGGAGATTGCCTCGCGCCATGCGCATGGCGCGCAATCGCAGCTCTGAGACGGAACGGCGGGGCGCGGGTCGGATGTTGAAATCATGGCTCGCCACCTCGCGGCAATCCCAGAATCGAGATGACGGTCGCGTATAAATCTTCAGCCATTTATTGCAAAAGGCGACGGTCCGACGCGTGACCGAGACGAGTCATCAGCTTTCAACGCGCGAAATACAAGATGAGGTCGCGTCCGACCGTGCTGCACGCCGATCTGGGGACAACGCCGCCCTTCCGCAGGAAGAAATTGCAACCCCGCTCCGCGGCTCAGAGGCGGCCAATTTTCCGCGACATTGACGCTGGAGAATAAGGATAGCATCATAGCCGGCGAGGCAAGGCTTCCGCCGCCCTCAAATGCCTGGTTTCCAGAAAACGTCAGGCGTCATGACATGCTTAAACAAAAAGCCTCGAACGCTCAGCCTCCCGGAGTAGTAGCGGCTGTGCGCGGCAGCGTCGTCGACGTAAGGTTTGATGAAAATCTCCCCTCAATATACTCGATCCTGCTGGCGGGTGAGAAGGCACGCATCGTCATCGAGGTTCTCACGCAACTGGATGCGCGCCACGTGCGCGGAATTGCGCTGACGCCGACGCAGGGTCTCGCGCGCGGGATGGCGGTGGAGAATACGGGAGGCCCCCTGAAAACGCCGGTGGGAAAGGGCATTCTGTCGCGCATGTTCGATGTCTTCGGCAATGTCATAGATCGCGGAACTCCATTATCGCAGGTCGATTGGCGCTCCGTGCATCAGGCGCCGCCCTCATTGATGCATCGGTCCACCAAGTCCGAGGTTTTCGAAACCGGAATCAAGGTCATCGACGTGCTGATGCCGCTGGAGCGCGGAGGAAAAGCAGGTCTGTTTGGCGGGGCGGGCGTGGGCAAGACCGTGTTGCTCACGGAGATGATTCACAATCTTGTGAAACAACACGAAGGCGTGAGCATTTTTTGCGGCGTTGGCGAAAGATGCCGGGAAGGAGAAGAGCTGTATCGCGACATGAAGGCCGCGGACGTGCTGGCGAATATGGTGATGGTGTTTGGTCAGATGAACGATCCGCCCGGCGCGCGCTTCCGGGTCGCTCATGCGGCGCTGACCATGGCGGAATATTTCCGCGACGACGAACATCGCGATGTCCTGTTGCTCATCGACAATATTTTCCGCTTCATTCAGGCCGGCATGGAAGTGTCGGGCCTGATGGGTCAAATGCCGTCGCGCTTGGGTTATCAGCCGACCATGGGCACGGAACTGTCGCAACTGGAGGAGCGCATCGCCAATACCGAGAACGGCGCGATCACCTCCATTCAGGCGGTATATGTCCCGGCGGATGATTTCACCGATCCAGCGGCCGTGCACACATTCTCGCATCTTTCGGCGTCCATCGTGCTCTCGCGCAAGAGGGCCAGCGAAGGACTGTTTCCAGCTATCGACCCGTTGCAATCGAGCTCAAAAATGGCGACGCCCGGAGTCGTTGGTCAGCGCCATTACGAACTTGCGCAGGAAATCCGGCGCACGCTGGCGCAATATGAGCAGCTAAAGGACATTATCGCCATGCTCGGCCTGGAGCAGCTTTCGCGGGACGACCGCAATGTTGTCGCGAGAGCCCGCCGACTGGAACGCTTCCTGACGCAGCCGTTCTTCACGACGACGCAGTTCACGGGACTTGAAGGCAAATTCGTCAGCCTTGAGCAGTCTCTGAACGGCTGCGAACGAATCCTGCGGGATGAATTCAAGGACTATCCCGAAAGCGCGCTCTATATGATTGGCGTCATCGACGAGGCGAAGAAAAAGGCGCGGCCAGCCAGCGGCGCCGAATCCAGGGCTTTGGACAAAGTCTAGCGCGAAGAGTTATTATGGCTCGTGAATTGGTGAGACTGAGGATTCTTTTGCCTTTCCAGGTCTTCGCTGAAGCAAGCGATGTCTCGCGCATAGTAGCGGAGACTCGGGGCGGTTCCTTCGGACTCCTGCCACACCGGCTCGACTGCGTGGCGGCTCTCATCCCGGGCATTCTGATCTATGAATCGGCGGGCAAGGGCGAAACATGCCTTGCCGTGGATGAAGGCGTGCTGGTCAAGGCCGGCGCGGACGTAACCGTGTCGGTGAGAAACGCCATTCCCGGAACGGACCTTGGCGCGTTGCGCGCCGCGGTGGAGCGCGAGTTTCTGTCACTCGGCGAACAGGAACAGGCTGTAAGGGCGACGCTCGTCAAGATGGAGACCGAATTGATGCAGCGCATGGTGGCGTTCAGACATGGAAGATGACGCTGGAGGCCAGCCCTCGGGGCGACAATCGCCCCTGGCCGAGGAGATCGGGGCAAAGGCGCGGCGAAAGCTGAAAGCGCGACGAAGCCCCCTGCATGGCGTCTGGTATGGCCTCGGCATGATGGGACTGATTGGATGGTCGGTGGCGACGCCGACAGTGCTGGGCGCGGGTTTGGGATTGTGGCTGGACCGGCGTTATCCCGGCCCCCACTCATGGACATTGACGCTTCTCATTCTAGGGCTGATCCTTGGCTGCTGGACGGCTTGGCGCTGGGTCGCCGAGGAACAAAGGCAGTTGCGGGAGCAGCAGGAGAATGACGATGCGTGAAATCTTGTTTCTCGCCGCCTCGACTGCCGCTGGCGCGGCGCTGGGCGCGGCCTTTTTCGGCGGCCTCTGGCTCACCGTGCGCAAAGGGGTTTCGTCACAGCAGCCAGCGCTTTTGTTCATGAGCAGCCTGCTGCTGCGCATGAGCGTCGCCCTTCTTGGATTTTATGTTGTCTCGGGCGGTCACTGGGAGAGGCTTCTGGCCTGCCTTGTCGGCTTTACGGCGGCGCGCGTCATCATGACGAGAATGACGGAGCTGAATGCAAGCGGCGCGGGGGAAACCAGCCGTGCGTCTTAGCTCCGACGAAGTCATCTTCTGGCAGAGCGGCGTTTTCAAGCTCAACGCCACCATCGTCTATACTTGGGGACTGATGCTCACGCTGACGGTCGGCTCAATGCTGGTCACGCGCAGGCTTTCCTTGGGGCTGCATCGGTCCAGGTGGCAAAATCTGCTGGAAATAGTGACAACGGGCATCGAGAGTCAGATCGCGGACGTCGGTCTCCGCCGCCCAAGGAAATATCTTGGCTTTTTGGGAACGCTGTTTTTATTCGTCGCAACGGCCAATCTCTTCACGATCATTCCGGGCTACGATCCGCCGACGGGATCTTTGTCGACCACCGCCGCGCTGGCGCTGTCCGTTTTTGTCGCCGTACCGCTTTACGGGATAGCGGACCAAGGGCTGCTCCGCTATCTGAAGACCTATGCGGAGCCAACGATAATCATGCTGCCCTTCAACATTATCAGCGAACTTTCGCGAACGCTGGCTCTGGCCGTGCGTCTGTTCGGCAACATGATGAGCGGATCGATGATCCTCGCCATTCTGCTCACGGTGACGCCGTTCATATTCCCGATCGTCATGAGCGCGCTTGGTCTGCTCACCGGCATGGTCCAGGCTTATATTTTCTCGATGCTCGCTGCGGTTTACATCGCGGCGGCCACGAGCGACCGCGAGTCGCCAAGCGGAGCGTCCGATGAAGCTTAACCCACGAAAGATTGAGGCCGCACAATGGATAGCGCGACACTGATAGCCATAGCTTCGATCGTCACCGCCGGCCTGACGATCGCTCTCGGCAGCATCGGCCCCGCGCTTGGGGAAGGCCGCGCGGTCGCGACGGCGCTGAGTTCCCTTGCTCAACAGCCCGACGCCGCGACGACGATCACGCGCACGCTGTTCGTCGGACTGGCGATGATCGAATCCATCGCGATCTACTGCTTCGTCGTCTCGATGATCCTTATATTCGCCAATCCATTCTGGACCCATGTCATCGCGGAAGCGCCCGGTAAGTAATCCATGCTCATCGACTGGTTCACCGTCGGCGCGCAGGCGGTCAATTTCATCGTCCTGGTGTGGTTGCTGAAGCGCTTTCTCTACAAGCCGATCCTCGACGCCATCGACGCGCGCGAGAAGCGAATCAGCGCGCAGCTCTCCGACGCCGAGGCGAAGGAGGCGCAAGCCGTCAAAGAGCGCGACGAATTCCTGCGCAAGAATGAAGCCCTCGACATGACGCGCGCAACGCTCCTCAAGCAGGCCGAGACGGAAGCGCAGGCTGAGCGCGAGCGGCTTCTGAACGAGGCCCGGAGCGCGGCGGACGCATTGAGCGCCCAGCGCGCGGAAGCGGCGAAAATCGAGGCCAGCACTCTTGGTCGCACAATCCGCGACCGCACACAGGCGGAAGTTTTCGCGATCACGAGAAAGGCGCTGACTGATCTAGCTTCGACATCTCTGGAAGAGAGCATCGCCGAGACGTTCGTTTGTCGGCTGCGAGACCTGGCGGCGCCCGCCAAGGCGACCCTCGCCGCCGCAATTCGGAGCGGTCCGGAAACTCCGTTGATCCGAAGCGCTTTCGAGCTTCCGGAGGAACAGCGGCGCAACATACAAAGCGCGATCAACGAAGAGCTCTCAACCAGCGCGTCGCTGCGCTTCGAAACAGCGCCGGACCTGATCGCGGGAATCGAACTTGCGGCGAACGGACAAAAGGCGGGCTGGTCTATCTCTGACTATCTGGCGACGCTGGAGCAGGATGCGACGGCGCTCCTGCAACGGAGCGACACGACCAAAAGCCGGGGCCCTTGACGATGGCGCCTGATGGTTTCCAAAAGGCTGTGGACGAGGCCTTCGCCGGTTTGGACGAAGCCCGGCGCTCGTTCGCACCGGAACTGCGCACGCGCGAAATCGGCGTCGTCGCCAGCGTCGCCACGGGCATCGCGAAAGTCTCGGGGCTGCCGGGCGTCGGTTTTGAGGAATTGGTGAAATTCCCTGGCGACCTGCTCGGCATAGCGTTCAACGTTGACGAAGACGAAGTGGGCGTCGTCTTGCTCGGCGAATATGAGCGCTTGCAAGCAGGCGATGAAGTGGAGCGCACGGGAAGGGTCATGGACGTCGCTGTGGGTGACGCCTTGCTCGGCCGCGTGATCGACCCGCTCGGCCGCCCAATCGACGACGGCGGACCGGTGAATGCGATTCAGCGCCTGCCCATCGAGCGGCCCGCAGCGCCGATCATGGACCGCGCCCCTGTCGTGGAGCCGTTGCAGACCGGAATCAAGGTCATTGACGCACTCGTCCCCATAGGGCGCGGCCAGCGCGAATTGATCCTGGGAGATCGACAGATC
>Ga0182012_10005695_pt1 | contig 12850 bp, 11 predicted proteins | sample 612S2SmetaG_FD_120486 | JGI IMG/M metagenome (GOLD analysis project Ga0182012, IMG submission 120486) | Permafrost microbial communities from Stordalen Mire, Sweden - 612S2S metaG | ecosystem: Environmental > Terrestrial > Soil > Wetlands > Permafrost | place: Sweden: Stordalen | collected...
GGGATCGGCCTGCAGGAAGCCGGCCGGCCGGTCCGCGCCGCCGCCATGTTCCGGCGCGCGACGATACTGATGCCCGAGAGCGCCGCGCCATGGATCAACCTGGCGTCCGCCCTCCTCGTGCTGCACCACGCCAGGGCCGCGCGCGCGGCGGCGCGCCGCGCGATCGGTCTCGCGCCGGGCGATGCCGACGCGCTCTACATGCTGGGGCTGGCCGAACTGGCGGCGGGCGATCTGCAGGCAGCGCAGGGTGCGTTCGCGGAAGCGGTCGCCCGCCGCCCGGATTTTGCCGCCGCCTGGAGCAACCTGGTGCTCGTGCTCACCCGCGCCGGGCGCGTCGGGCTTGCGGTGAAGGCGATCGAACGCGGCCGCGCCGCGTGTCCCGACAGCGCGGGGCTCGCCGCCGCCGCCGCCGGGTTCGCCGTGCTCTCGGGCGACCACGATGCCGCACTCGCCGAGCTTCGCGCGGTCCTGGAGCGCGATCCCGGCTGCATCGCCGCGCGGCTCAACCTGGCCAACGCATTGCTGCTGGACGGCGAAGCGCGCGCGGCGCTGCGGCTGCTCGACGGGCCCGCGCCGCAGGGTCGCGACGGGGCGCACTGGCTTGCACATCGCTCCCTCGCCCTGCTGCAACTCGGCCGCGACGGCGAGGCCGCGCGCGCGCTCGATGCGATCGCGCAGCCCTACGGCGATGCGGAGATTCTGGTGCTCTGGCGGCGCATTTATCTCGCCGCGCGCGCCGGCCGAAACACCGAGGCCGGCGAACTGGCGGACCGCCTGGCCGCGCTGGCGGACACCGAGGGCGCGAGTTTGTTCGAACATCGGGTGATCGCCCATTTCGACCTCGCGCGCTTCCGCAACGATCGCGGCGAAAAGAATGTGGCGTTCGGACATTGGCGCGCCGGCCATGCGCTGGTCGGCCGCATCCAGCCCTTCTCGCGCCAGGCCAACGCCGCGTTCTTCGACGCGACGATCAGCACCTACGATGCGCGCCGCCTGCGCGAGGGACCGGCCGCGGCAAACACCGATGCCGCGCCGCTGTTCATCGTCGGCCTGCCGCGCTCGGGCACCAGCCTCACCGAGCAGATCATCGCCGCACATAAGCTGGTGCATGGCGGTGGCGAACGGGCGGCCTTGCACCGGAGTTTTACCCGGCTGACCAATGGCGGGGCGATCGACGCCGCCGCGGTGCGGGCCGCCGCCGCACTCGACGCCGCCACACTCACACGAGAGGGCGCCGCGTTCCTCGAAGACATCCACGCGCTCGCGCCGGAGGCGCGCGTGGTGACGGACAAGATGCCGGCGAACGCGCTGCATCTCGGCTTTCTCGCCACGCTGCTGCCGGGCGCACGGGTCATCATCTGCCGCCGCGATCCGCGCGACATCGGCCTGTCGATCTTCCAGCTCCGCTTCTTCGGCTATCACCCGTACGCGCACGACCTCGCCGATCTCGGCTGGTACATCGCGGCCCATGAGCGGCTGATGGACCATTGGCGCGCGGTGCTTCCGCTGAAGCTGCTGACGGTCAACCTGTCGGACTGGGTCGATGACTTCGCCGGCACGCTGGACCGGGTGCTCGGCTTCCTCGGGCTGCCGCACGATGCCGCATGCGAGCGTTTCTTCGAGCAGAAGCGGCGCGTGCGGACCGCGAGCGCCCAGCAGATCCGCCAGCCGATCAATGCGCGCGGGATCGGCCGCTGGCGCGAATTCGCCGCGGACCTGGCGCCGATGATCAGCGAACTCGAAGCCGCCGGGCTGATCGACGGGACAGGATGAGCCTGGATATCGGCGCAGCGCTGCGTCGCCTCGCATCGGCGCCGGACACGGCCGCCGCCTGGCACGACGCGGCGGTAGCGCTCGATCGCGGCGGGCGGGACGAGGACGCGCGTGCCGCGTGGGCGCAAGCCCATCGTCTCGCGCCCGGCGATGCCGCGATCGCGGCCGGTCTCGCCCAGGCGGATGTCGAAAGCGGCCTGCGCCGCCTGCTCGTGCACGAGCCCGCCCGCCTCGCCGCGCGGCTGCGGCTCGCCCGGTTGCTGCGTGCCCGCCACCGCCCATCGGCCGCGCGCGATGTGTTGCGGGCGGTCCCTTCCGGGCAGGAAGACGACGCCGCGCTGCTCTCGGCACGCGCGGTCACCGAACTGGAACTCGGCCACCAGGATGAGGCGCGGCGCCTGGCCGAACGCGCCGTCGCGCAGGAACCGGAGGCCGCGTCCTTTCACCAGCTGCTCTGCACGATCATGGCGTATCAGGACGGGGTGAGCGGCGCAGAGCTGACCGCCTGCCTGCAGCGCGCCGCGGCACTCTGGCCGCGCGCGCCGCACCCGCCCGCACCCCGCGCCGATCCGGGCCGCCGGCTTCGCCTCGGCATCCTCGGCGGCGCATTCCGCCGCCACCCCTCGACGTGGCTGACGCTGCCCGCGTTCGAGCATCTCGATCGCGACGCGTTCGAGATCCACTGCTTCGCCGTCCAGTCGATCGATGACGTCTTCACCGCGCGGTGGAAGGCGATCGCGGAGGCCTGGCACGAGGCCTCGCAAGACGATCACGCCGCCATCGCCGCCCGCATCCGCGGCGCCGGGATCGACATCCTCATCGACCTCGGCGGCGCGCTCGAAAACGGCCGGCTCCCCGTGCTCGCGCTGCGCCCTGCGCCAGTACAGGTAAAATGGGCGGGCGGCCAGTACCACACCACCGGCTTCGCCGAGGTGGACGCCTTCATCACCGACGCATTCGAGACGCCGCCCGAGCTGGCGCATTTGTATCGTGAGCGACTGATCGTGATGCCCGGCAGCTATGTCTGCTACGATCCGCCGCGCGATGCCCCCGGCGTCGCAGCACCTCGCGGCGAACGCGCGATCACTTTCGCCTCGTTCAACAACCTGATGAAGATCACCCCGCGCGTGCTGGATACGTGGTGCGCCATCCTGCGCCAGCTCCCGGACGCGCGCCTGCTGATGAAGACACAACAACTCGACGAGCAGGCGGTTCGCGACGCGACGCTTGCCGCTTTCGCCAGCCGCGATATCGCTTCGTCGCGTATCGACCTCAGCGGCGAATCCGACCATGTCGGCGTTCTGGCGGCGTATGGCGCGGTCGACATCGCGCTGCAGCCGTTCCCGTATTGCGGCGGGGTCACGCTGCTGGAGGGCCTGTTCATGGGTGTCCCCGCAATCGCGCTGGCCGGGGAGACCTTCGCGGCCCGTCACGGCGTGAGTCATCTCAGCAATGTCGGCCTTGCCGACTGCATCGCCGGGACAGCGGACGACTACATCGCCCGCGCCGTCACACTCGCATCCGCACGGCCGCGCCTCGCGTTGCTCCGCGCCCAGTTGCGTGACCGGCTCCTGAACAGCCCGATCTGCGACGCCCCGGCCTTTGCCCGCAGCTTCGGCGCGGCGCTCCGCGGTTTGCATCGGGCGGCTTGACGCGGCTGCTCTGATCCCGAGCGATGCCGCTGAAACGACAAAAGCAGGTGCTCGGTTGCGCAGAACGACGGCATGACGCACCTGGCGTTGCGACTGGACGCGCCCCCGCTACGCCTTGCGCACATCCCAGAAAAGCGGGAAAGGCGCAGGCGTCACCCCGGAAACGCCGCGCCGCCAGGCCTGATATCCCAGGAAGAACCCGGTCGGCACGTAGGTGACGAAATCCATCGATGCAGCGTTGATGTTTTCAATCGCGGTCTTCTCCGCCACCGCGTCCGGTGCGCCGTACCAGGCATCGATCGTCTGCATCACCGCCTCCGATTTCGGCCAACCGAACCAGGCGTCGGCACCCGTGGTCATCAATGCCGGATATGCCGCGGGGGAGACGCAATCCGCGCCGGCGTGCCAGGTGTGAAAGATGTTCCATCCGCCCGCGGCGGGCGGCGTCTTCTTGTTGCGCCGGGCGGCGAGCGTGCCCCAGTCGGTCACGACGTAGTCGACGTTGATTCCGATGCGGTCGAGCATTGCCGCGGTCACGTCGCCCTGCTCCTTGGTCAGCGCGATATCGCTTGCCGCGAGCAGCACGACCGGCGCGCCGGAATATCCGGCCTCCGCGAGCAGGCGCTTTGCCTCGTCATAGCGGCGCGCGCCCTTCAGGTTGTCGGCGCCCACCTCGGTATAGGCTGGCGTACCCGGGGTAAAGAAGCTGGGGCACGCGCGCCACGAGGTCACGTCGTCGCCGGCGACCGCGCTCATCGTGTCGTCCTGGCTCAGCGCCATCTGTACCGCGCGGCGGGCGCGCACATCGTTGAACGGCGGCTGCAGATGGTTCATCCGCAGGGAACCGATATTGCCGAGGTGATCGGCGATACCGACGGCGATGTCGGGTTCGCCGCGCAGCATGGGCAGCAGGTCCGGCAGCGCGGTTTCCAGCCAGTCCACCTCGCCGCGCTGCAGGGCGGCCGCGGCGGTGGCGGGGTCGGGCAGCACCTGCCACTCCACGCGATCGATAAACATGCGCTTGCCGCCGGCCATCCAGTCCGCCGGTTCCGCGCGCGGCCGATAGGCGGGGAAGCGCGCGAAGGCGGCCAGCGCACCGGGCACCCATGCGTCTGCAAGAAAGCGCATCGGGCCCGAGCCGATTGCCTCGGGGATGGTCTTGAAGGGATCGGTCTGCGCGATGCGCTCGGGCATGATGAAGGCGACGCGGCCGTTGCCCTTGGCGAGTGCCAGCAACAGTTTCGGATAGGGCGTGCGCAGGCGGATCTCGAAGCTGCGGTCGTCGGTGGCGGCGATAGCGACGAGGCGCGCGCTGATCATCAGGCCCATCGCATCGCGCGCCATCCAGCGCTGCAGGCTGGCGACGGCGTCGCGCGACAGCACCGGCGTCGCGTCGTGGAAGGTCATGCCCGGGCGCAGGCGGAAGCGCCAGAGCAGGCCATCGGCGGATACCTCCCACGCCTCCACCATCTGCGGCTGCGGCTGCAGCTTCGAATCAATACCGAACAGCGTGTCCCAGATCAGCAGCCCGGCGTTGCGCACGACGTATTGCGCGCCGGCGATGGGATCGAGCGTCGGCAGGTTGGCCTGCGGCACGAAGCGCAGCACCGATCCATCCTGCGCCCGCGCGATATGGGGGGTGGCGAGTGCGGCGGCGGCTGTCAGCAGGGTCCGGCGCCGCAGCATCGCCCGGAGCGCGCTAGCCGGCGGCGGTGGCGGTGACGAAGGCGGGGCGCTCGGCGAGGCGTGCGCACCACTGGGCCAGATGCGGCGTCGGGGGACGCTCGAAGGGAAAGGCGACGCAGCGGCGCAGCATCGGTCCAAGCGCGATCTCCGCGAGACTCATCTGCTCGCCCGCCAGCCAGGCCGTGTGCGCGAGGCGCGCATCGAGAATCGCGAGTTCCGCGGCGAGGTTTTTGGCGGTGTCGGGGCCACGCTCGGCCTCGGGCTTTTTGGCGTCGCGAAACCCGGCGAGGAAGACCGGGTTCAGCGTGGCCAACCCCCAATCCATCCAGCGCTCCACCGCGCTGCGCGCGGCGGGATCGGTCGGATACAACGGGCTCGCGTGCGTGGCCGCGAGATAGCGCAGGATGGTGTGTGATTCCCAGACCACCGTCGCGCCGTCAATCAAGGTCGGCACCTTGCCGGTGGGGTTCATCGCGAGGTATTCGGGGGTCGCGGTGTTGGCGAATTGTCGCCCGTAATCCTCGCGCTCGTAGGGGATGGCCGATTCCTCAAGAAGGAAAATCACCTTCTGGACATTGGCGGACGTCGCGCGTCCGAGCAGCCTGATCACCGATTTGATCCCTTCACAAAGGTCGGTAGGCGATGCACTCGATCTCGATCCGGGTGCTGATCACGGCGCGCGCCTCCACGGTGGTGCGCGCGATCCGGCCGTCCGGGAAAAACTCCTTGAAGACGCCGTTGTAGCGGCCGAAATCGCGGGCGTCCTCCAGATACGTGGTGACCTTGACGATGTCGGCGAGTTCGCAGCCCGCCTCCGCCAGCACGCGCTTCACCGCCTCGAGCGTGGCGCGGGTCTCCTCCTCGATCGTGCCGGAGACCATCGCGCCGCTCGCGTCCTTGGCGACCTGGCCGGATACGTAGACGAAATCGCCGGCGCGCACGGCGGGGTGGAACGGCAGGTTTGGATTTTTGCGGCCGTAGACATGCGTCGCACCGCGGCCGGCGGTTTCGGGCGCGCTCATGCGGGGAACATCTCGATGATGTCGACGCCGCGCTGGCGGTCCGTGAGGTAGGCGAGGCCGCGCGCGTCCGTGGTGACGTCGTTGGAGGAGACGCGGTCGAAGCCCTCGGGCACGTCCGGCTCGTAATAGCCGATCTCCTTCGGTGCGAAGGGATCGGCGATGTCCATGATGCGCAGGCCCTGCGCGAACCAGGCGAAGGGCAGCACGGTGCCCTCGAAGCGCTCGGAGGGCTGATGGCAGCCGGTCATCGGGGGCTGCGGCGCGCCATCGGGGTCGAGGCCGGGCACCTGGATGGTGGCGACGGGCAGCGGCTGGGTCTCGTCGGTGATGTCGTAGACCCAGGCGAAGGCGGGCGGGGAGGGGCGCAGCTTGGCCACGTCCTCGTCGGCCACCACCATGATGCGGCGGCCCTTGAGCGTGGTGGGGACCGGCAGGCAGGTATGGGTGGGGTGCGGATGGGCCGGCGAGGTGTTGAGCGCGGAGACCAGCTTCGGGCGCGCGAGATCGGCGATGTCGAGGATAAAGAAACCGTGATGCCAGTAGGAGACGTAGAGCCGGTCGCCCATGCGCAGGGGATGATGGCAGCGCGGCTTCGGCGCGTCGCCCCAGGGGTAGTGTTCCCCGCCTGCCGCGTGCTGGCCGGGAATCCACCAGCGCCCCACTTCCTCGGGCCGCGCGGGATCGGCGAAATCCAGGATCTTCACGAAGTTGCCGACATAGCCGTCATCGGTTGGCGAGGCGTAGACATGGCGGCCGTCGAAATCGAAGCGATGCACGCCGCTGCCGCCGGTGCGCCATTTCGTGATCTCACGCGGGGCGGCGGGGTTGGAGACGTCGTACACGCCAAGGCCACCGCCGAATTCCGGCGCCCCGTCGCGGAATTTCTCGTGATTGACGATCATGATCCCGTCCTGCGCGCGCACCTTGTGCGAGTGCCAGCCGATCGGAATGGAAATGGTGCTGAGCAGGCGCGGATGGCGCGGATCGGCGATGTCGTAGAGTGACGTGCCGTGCGGCGGGCGCATGTGCGAGACATACAGCACGTTGCGGTCGACCCAGACCTGGCCGCCGCCCTCGCAGTCGATATGGGAGACGAGCCGGGTGTTGAGCGTGCGTGCCATCGTTTCCGTCTACGCTGGGCCCGGACGCGGAAGCACGCCGACGGCCAACGGGAGCGGGGATGCGAGCATCTGCGGCGTGGTCCGTCAACCGATGCGGATGGCATGTGCGGGGCGGGCGCCGTATCGTGATGGTTTGCAACAGGAGGCGCGCATGGTCACGACCGGCAGGATCGAGCATCGCACACTGGGCCGTGGCGGGTTGTCGGTATCCGCGATCGGGCTCGGGTGCATGTCGCTTTCGGGCGTCTATGGCGCGGCCGACGACACGGTGTCGGAGGATCTGATCCGGCACGCGATCGACGAGGGTGTCGATCACCTGGATTCGTCGGACATGTATGGCTGGGGCCACAACGAGGAGGTGGTCGGGCGCGCGATCAAGGGACGGCGCGAGCGCGTGGTGCTGGCGACGAAGTTCGGCCAGATCCGGCGCGACGGGCAACCCAACGGGGTGGATGGCCGGCCCGAGTATGTGCTGGCGGCGTGCGAGGCGAGCCTGAAGCGGCTGGGTGTGGAGGTCATCGATCTTTACTACCAGCATCGCGTCGATCCCGGCGTGCCGATCGAGGACACGGTCGGCGCGATGAAGCGTCTGGTGGAGCAGGGCAAGGTGCGCCATCTCGGCCTGTCGGAGGCGAGCCCGGCGACGATCCGCCGCGCGCACGCGGTGCATCCGATCGCCGCGGTACAGACGGAGTATTCCCTGCTGTATCGCGCCGAGGCGGAAGAGACACGGGCGACGACGCGCGGGCTCGGCATCGGGTTCGTGGCCTATGCGCCGCTGGGCCGGGGGTTTCTCACCGGGGCGATCCGGACGCTGGACGATATCGATGGGCGGCGCGCGTCGCATCCGCGCTTCCAGGCCGAAAACTTCGCGCACAACCGCGAGCTGGTGGCGGGCATCGAGGCGATGGCGAAGGACAAGGGCTGCACCCCGTCGCAGATCGTGCTGGCCTGGCTGCTGGCGCAGGGCGAGGACGTGGTGGCGATCCCCGGCACGCGCCATGCGTCGCGACTGGACGAGAATGTCGGGGCATTGCGGGTGAAGCTGACCGCAGACGACGTCGCACGGATGTCCGCGGCGATCCCGACGGGGGCGGCGGCTGGGGCGCGCTATCCGGCAGCGGGGATGAAGGCGGTTTATGTCTGAGGCGCCGGCCTTTTCCTTTCTGCGCCGGGGGCCGTAGTCTCGGTGGAACGATCGCGTTTTTGGAGGAACCAGGTTCATGGCGACTGCCGCAACACTGCTACCGACGCGCGTGATGTCCGAGTTGCTCTGGCGGCCATCGGGGCGCGCTAGATCGCTGGTGCTGGTGGTCGCAGGAAGCATCGCACTGGCGCTCTCCGCGAAGTTCTCGGTGCCGTCATGGCCGGTGCCGATGACGATGCAGAGCCTTGTGGTGGTGCTGATCGGCGTGGCCTACGGCAGCCGGCTGGCGGGGGCGACCGTGCTCGCCTATCTCGGCGAGGGATTGATCGGGCTGCCGGTGTTCGCCGGCGCCTCCGCCGGGCCGCTGTACATGATGGGTCCGACGGGAGGCTATCTGTTGGGCTTCCTGCTCGCGGCGGTGGTGACGGGCTGGCTGGCGGAACGGCGGTGGGACCGCTCTCCGGCACTTGCCGCCGCCGCGCTGACGATCGGTCATGTCGTGCTGTTCGTCCCCGGGGTGATCTGGCTGGCGGTGCTGATCGGATGGCCGAAGGCGGTCGCGCTGGGTGTGACCCCGTTCATTGCCGGCACGATCGTCAAGATCGCGCTGGGAACGGCGCTGATCGTTGGATCGTGGTCGGCGATCGAGCGGCGCGCGTCGGCGCGCTGAGCGCGGCGCCGGCGACGGAGCTTTACCGGGTCGACGATCTCGTCGGGTTCCTCGCGGGAAGCTGGCGGATCGACCGTGAGTACCGCGACGGCGGCGGCCACCTGATCGGCGCGATGACGGGGACCGGCCACTACACACCGGATACCTCGGGGCTGCGCTACACCGAACGCGGCACGCTGAACTCGGCGGGGTATCGCGGCGAGGGCGAGCGGCGCTACCGGTTGATCGCCCAAACCGCTTCGCGCGCTGCGATCCGGTTCGAGGACGGGCGCCCGTTCCACATGCTCGACCTCTCCTCGGGCCGCGCCGAGGTTCTGCACCTGTGCGGGGACGACCGCTACGGCGGAAGTTATCGCGCTTTCGGGCTCGGGCGCTGGACGCTGCGCTGGGTAGTATCAGGGCCGCGCAAGGAGTACGCGATCGAGAGCGAATACACGCGCGCGATCATCGCTGGTCAACCCGTGAGTTCGGCTTTGTAGCGCTCGACGAAACCGGTAAAGACGCGCCCGGCGACGAATTCGGGGTGGGCCATCGTCCGTGCCAGAAACTGCAGATTCGACCGCGGCCCTTCGATCGCGATGTCGTCGAGCGTGGCGGACATTTTTGCGATCGCTTCCTCGCGCGTGGCGGCGTGGCAGATGATCTTGGCGATCATCGGGTCGTAGTACGGCGTGATCGTATCGCCCTCGCGGAATCCGGTATCAATGCGCACGTCCGGCGTGGTCACGGGATGACGGAATATCGTGAGCGTGCCGGGCGACGGCATGAAGTTGCGCGCCGGCGCCTCCGCGTACAGCCGGCACTCGATGGCGTGGCCAGCGCGTGCGATCTCCGATTGCGCGATCGGCGGCAGGCTGCCGCGCGCGAGTTCGAGTTGCATCGCGACGAGGTCGGTGCCGGTGGTCATTTCGGTGACGGGATGCTCGACCTGAATGCGCGTATTCATTTCCAGGAAGAAGAAATCTCCCGTGCCGGCATCGACGATGAACTCAACCGTGCCGGCGCCGCTGTAGCGCTGCTCCCGGCAGAGCCGGACCGCCGCCTCCGCCATGGCGGCGGTGATCTCCGGGTGCAGGCCGGGCGCTGGGGTTTCCTCGATGATCTTCTGGAAGCGCCGCTGCAGCGAACAGTCGCGTTCGAACAGGTGGATCGCGGTGCCGTCGCCGAAGCCGAAGATCTGTACTTCCACGTGGCGCGCGACAGGGATGAAACGCTCAAGATAGATGGTGCCGTCGCCGAAGGCCTTCTCCGCCATCGAGCTGGTGGCCTCCGCCGCCTCGAGCAGAGCGTCGGGGCCATCGACGCGGCGCATGCCGATGCCACCGCCGCCGGCGGTAGCCTTGACGAGAAGCGGAAATCCGACCGCGCCGGCCGCCGCCGCCACGCCGCCGAGCACGCCCGCGCTGAAACGCGGGCTGCCGGGCAGCACGGGCACCCCCGCGGCGCGCGCGATCTCGCGTGCGCGCTCCTTGTCGCCCATCGCCTCGATGGTCTCCGCACGTGGGCCGATCCAGATCAGGCCAGCCGCCGCGACGCTGCGCGCGAAATCCGCATTCTCCGCGAGGAAACCGTAGCCGGGATGGATGGCGTCGGCGTGGTGCGCGGCGGCGGCCTGCAGGACATGATCGGCGACGAGATAACTTTCGCGCGCCGGGGCGGGACCGATCGGGTGGCTCGCATCGGCCGTGGCGACGTGCAGCGCATTTGCATCCGCCTCCGAGTACACAGCGACGGTGCGCAGCCCGAGGCGGCGGCAGCTGGCGATGATGCGGCAGGCGATCTCGCCGCGATTGGCGATCAGGACGGTCCGCATCGCCGCGGTCAGACCTCGAGGCGGACCAGCACCGCGCCTTCGGCGACCGCCGCGCCTTCCACGGCCAGCATTTCGGTCACCACGCCGTCCTCCGTCGCCATCAGCGGGATTTCCATCTTCATTGATTCCAGGATCACCAGCGGCTGGTCCTCGGTGACGCGGTCACCGACCTTCACCACGATCTTCCAGACACTGCCGGTGATCTCGGCCTTGACGTCCACGATCGCCATCCGGCGTCCTCCTAGGTCTCGGTTTGCGAGAATACGCTGAACCGCTCGTACTCCGCCACGCAGGCGAGTGCGGCCGCGGCATCGACGAGCTCGTCGAACACCGGCACGCCGAGTGCGAGCGCCGCGGCGCGGTAGCGGTGGCGCTCTGCTTCGATATCCAGTTCGCCGTCCGAGCGCAGCACCAGCACGAAATGCAGCCGCGCGCGCCCGCCGGTCTGCAGGTCCAGCGCGCCCTTGATAAGATTGGGCAATATTTCCGGATCGGAATAACTGAGGATCACCGGCATGTTGAGATGCATGACGATGGCATCGATCCCGGGCGCGTCGGCGACCGCGGCCAGGATCAGCCCGCCGAGTTCGCCGCTGCGCTGGCGCAATGCGCCGGCGGGGGTGTCGATCGGGTTGCCGAGGCTTGATCCCGGCGGCAGGTGCAGCGCTTCCAGCCGGGCGGCGGTCTCGCCTTCGAGCGCGGAGATCGCGAAGCCGGCGCGGCTGAACGCGTCGGTCGCCAGCACGCTGGTGCCGCCGCCATTGCCGAACAGCACGACATCACGGGTGACGCGGCCGGCGCCGAGCGGGGCGAGGCACTGGAAGGCCACCAGCGCGTTGAGGAAGCGGTCCAGCGTATCGACCATGACTGCGCCGGTCTGGCGGCACAGCGCCTGCCAGAGCCGGTCGTCCTGCGCCAGCGCGCCGGTGTGGGAAGCGGAGGCGCGCTGGCCGGCTTCGGTGCGCCCGCCCTTGAGGATCACCACCGGCTTGCGCGCGCGCGCGGCGCGCAGCGTTTCAAAAAAGCGGCGGCCGTCGCGGACATCTTCCAGGTACAACCCGATGACGCGCGTAGTGGGATCGTCGAGCAGATGGGGCAGCAGATCGGCCGGGCCGAGATCGGCGCAGTTGCCGAGCGTGACCAGCGCGCTGAAGCGCAGGCCGCGCATCTGACCGCGGCGCAGGATGTCGGCGCCGAGGCCGCCGCTCTGCGACAGCACGCCGACGCCGCCGGGCTGCATCTGCACGCGGTCCATGAAGGAGACGCGCCCGGCCGGCGAATGCAGGCCGAGGCAGTTGGGACCGATCAGCCGCATCCCGCCCTCACGGCAGGCGGCGACGAGGTCGGCTTCCAGTTCGGTCTCGCCGGTTTCGGAGAAACCGCTGGAGATCACCTGGGCGAAGCGGATGCGCCCGGCGGCGGCGCGCAGCAGGTCCGGCGTGCGGGCGGCGGCGACGGCGACATAGGCGTAGTCCACGGGTTCCGGCAGGTCGGCGATGGTGGGAAAAGCGGGCCAGCCTTCCACCGTTTCGGCGCTGGGGTGCACGGCGTAGACGCGGCCGGGAAAACCGGTGGCGCGCAGGTTACGCAGGAAATGGCTGGGTACGCCGCCGCCGGTCGCGGAGGCGCCGATCACCGCGATCGATCGCGGCGTGAACAGCGGGGCGAAATCGGGCGGGGGATCAGTGTGCATCGGCGTCGCGCAGTACGATGCGAGCGTCCACGGCGGTGACGCCGTGCGCCGATACGATGAGCGGATTGATATCGAGTGCCGAGATCAGATCGGCCAGCGCCGGGAGCAGCCCGCCCTCGCCGCCGACGCGCAGCGTCGTCTCGATCAGCGCCGCCTCGTCGACCGGGGGCGCACCGCGCCACCCCCGTAGCAGCGCCGCGCCGCGCAGCGTGCCGAGCATGCGCGCGGCGTCGCCGCGGCGGATCGGGCAGATGCCGAAGCAGACATCCTCGA
>Ga0182012_10005696_pt1 | contig 12850 bp, 14 predicted proteins | sample 612S2SmetaG_FD_120486 | JGI IMG/M metagenome (GOLD analysis project Ga0182012, IMG submission 120486) | Permafrost microbial communities from Stordalen Mire, Sweden - 612S2S metaG | ecosystem: Environmental > Terrestrial > Soil > Wetlands > Permafrost | place: Sweden: Stordalen | collected...
TCCCGGAAATCCGGAACTGGAAGTGGGGCCGTCACGTATCTCAACACAGCAACCCTTCAGCGGTCAACCAGCGCTGATCAACGCAGGAGCACATAATGCCTATTCAAATAAACGAGGAAAACGGAGGAAAGTTCATCGCCGTTCATGTCAGTGGAAAGATCGTAAAGGAGGATTATGAAAAACTCTTTCCAAAATTCGAACGACTGGCCCGTGCTTACCAAAAATTAGGTATACTCTACGAAATGAGTGATTTTCACCGATGGGATCTGGTCTCCCTATACGAGGGAAAGGTGCTGAAGATCCAATGCTCCGACATCTTCAAACATGTGGAACGGTGTGCAATGGTCGGGAATAAAAATTGGCAAGAGGTGATGACGACTCTTTGTAATCCATTCACGAAGGTGGAAATTCCATATTTCGATCTTCGCAATATTGCTTCAACACGAAAGTGGCTGGAAGAGGCATAGAAACCTATGGACAAGAAAAGTCACCGCCAGCCTCATCATGAAGATGGTCCGGGCCACGGTATTCACTACGCTCATAGCCCGTACTGGAAACGGGCTCACTATGACTGGCGGTTCTGGATCGTCGTTCTATTGATGCTGGTGGCTATGTTGACCTATGTGGGCACGGAGGATCTGGCTTGGCGTCCACGCCTTCCCTCAGAGACTCTATTGAGAGGGGGACTCATCAGATAAAAGGATTAAGAACACATAAGAGCCATCCGCCATGAATATTAATAAACTTGCCGATAACATAGGGGCTCTTTTTGCAGGTGATCGTGGACTGCTGGCTATGGATGAGAGCAATCCCACCTGCAACAAGCGGTTTGAAGCAGCCGGAATATTACAGGATGAGGAGAGCAGACGGGAATATCGTGAAATGGTCATTACGACGCCCGGTCTGTGTGAGTACATCGGCGGAGTTATCCTCTATGATGAGACGATTCGTCAGGCGAAGCGCGACGGCACCCCCTTCATTCAAATGATAATAGAGGCTGGGATCATTCCAGGTATCAAGGTTGATCTGGGTGAAGAGGAACTGGCAGCCCATCCGGGGGAAAAGATCACCGCTGGCTTGGATGGCCTACGCGAGCGCCTTGATGATTACTACAAGATGGGAGCCCGATTTGCAAAGTGGCGTTCGCTGATCGCTCTTGGCGAGCGCATTCCAAGCCGGGGGTGCCTTGAGGCAAATATGCAGACGTTAGCCCGCTATGCGGCACTCTGTCAGGAGTCGAACCTTGTCCCCATTGTCGAGCCGGAGGTCCTGATGGAGGGAGATCATACCTTAGCAAGATGCCGCACAGTAACAGAGGATGTGCTGCATATTCTATTTGAGGAGTTGTATCACCAAAGTGTGCTCCTGGAGGGGGTGATTCTCAAACCTAATATGATTCTGCCTGGGTTAACTTGCCCGCGTCAGGAATCGATAGAGGAGGTAGCAGAGACCACGGTTCTCTCTCTACTGCGAGTCGTACCAGCGGCAGTTCCTGCCATCGCCTTTCTATCAGGCGGGCAATCGGGAGAGTTGGCCTCGGAACGACTCAATACCATGAATCTTCAATTCAAAGGACGTTTGCCCTGGATACTCACCTTTTCCTTTGCCCGTGCCATCCAGCACCCCGCTCTGGAGATTTGGAATGGCAAGGAGTCCAATGTCCCTGCGGCCCAACGGGCACTCGCTCATCGCGCCAAATGCAACTGGGCTGCGCGTGGTGGAAAATACGTTTCTTCAATGGAACAGCATCCTCAGGAGAACATTGATATTCGCTCATCAGATTTTGAAACCAATAGAGTCCGCCTTTTCGAAACAGAGAGAGCATGAGCAGAGAAAATGCAATTTATCCCCCGATGGCGGCGCTTTTGAAAAAGCTTCAACTGCCAATGCTATTACTCTGTTTTGTATGGCTAGGCATCCTTATTAGCGGAGTCGCCTTTGGGGAGAGTCGGGCATTCTTATATGTTGGCACCGGTATTTGGATTCTCTTCATCCTTTATTTTATCGTACACTTGGTGACCGTTACTAATCGGATAGCATTTCTTAAAAAGAATTGGCTCTTTGTGCTTGCGCTTCTTGTTTCTGTACTGCGCTTTTTCCCCGTTCTGCAGAGTCTTCCCTTGGTGCATGCCATGACTGCAACGTTCGGAATGCAGGTTATTTGGATGTTCGCATCAGCAGATCAGGGAATGCGTTCCCTTCGTCGTGCCCTTGGCCATCGCGGATCTGGATATGCACTCGCTCTGACCGTGGTGGTGATCCTTACCGGTGCAGCCTGCATGCTTCATTTTGAGGGGGCTTCTGATGATCCAAAGAGCATCCACACTTATCTGAATGCTCTCTGGTGGACGGCCATGCAGATGACGAATATAGGAAGTTCTTATACTATAACCACTACCGGCGGGCGAATTCTCTGTCTTGGCATATCGATCTACGCAGCTGTGATGTTTGGTTATCTCACAGCCCTCTTGGCAACATTCCTTATTGATCGCGATATCAAAGATCCGAAGCCGGATATTGGGTATCAGAAGTCAAATCAGGAAATTCATGAACAAATTATCCAATTACGCCAAGTCTTAGAGGAGGTTTTGATACGTCTTCCCAGCCATACCAACTGATTCAGTCATCAACTAATCTCTCTATTCATGGGTTCCTATTTTTCGATATGCTAATCCACTCTCCATTTCCATCCGGACGATTTGCTTATCCTAGCGGTACAACGGATGCCGGTTTTGGCAGGACGGCACAATTCTGACCTAAGTTGAAAATGCGCCGGAAATTCATCATCGGCGATTGGAAAATGCATACAAATGCAGATGAAGCAGGACAACTTGCCAGGGATGTAGCTGAGGGCTTGGAGATGGGAAAACGGGTATATGTCGGGATTTGTCCCCCACTTCCTTATCTGGCGCTTGTCGGAGTAAATATAAAGGGCAGCCAGGTTTCCCTAGGAGCTCAGAACCTCTCTCCCGAAAAGGAAGGAGCATTCACCGGCGAAGTCAGCCCGACGATGTTACACGATCTCGGGTGCACGTTTGTTATTCTTGGACACAGCGAACGCCGACACAAGCTGGGTGAATCCGATGCGTTCATCAACCGGAAGGTCCATGTTGCCCTGGATGCCGGCCTCGATGTGATCTTCTGTGTTGGTGAAACGCTGCAGCAACGCGAGGCCAATCAGACCTCGGAAGTTCTTGAAAGCCAGATCATTCTGGGTTTGGCGGCACTTTCATCGGCGAGCTTGCGCCAGCTCAGCATCGCTTACGAACCGGTCTGGGCCATCGGGAATACCGGACACCAACCTGCGCCTCGGCAGGCGGAAGAAGAGCACATTGTTATCAGAGATAGCGTCGCTCGGATGTTTGGGGAAGCGTCCCAATCTGTTGTGATTCAGTATGGAGTCAGCGTCGAACCTGAGAACGCTGCTGCGCTGCTGGTGCAACCCAACGTGAACGGTGGACTTAACGGTGAGGCCAGCCTGAAAGCCGACGAATTTCTGGCCATCGTTCAAGATGGCAATCGAACAAACGTAAATAGAGGAAAAAGCGACATAAAAGGAATCCCTCTACTCCCTTGCCAAGTGCAAGCACGGCCACGACGACTATGACTAAGATACCACTCTATCCTCTGCGATTTGAGCCGATCTATCAGTATCGCCCCTGGGGAGGGCGCCGTCTGGCAGATCTGCTATTCAAGCCATTACCAAAAAATGAGCCGATTGGGGAAGCGTGGCTCCTAAGCGACCGCGATGATCACGCCAGCATCGTTTCGCATGGAGCGCTCAAAGGTAGCACCTTACGAGAGCTGATGCAGGGTCGGCCAGAGGAAATCTTGGGAAAACTGGCCTCGGATTTTCAACGATTCCCGCTGCTGCTTAAGTTTCTGGATGTACAGCGAAAACTATCTGTTCAGGTGCACCCCTCGGATGCAGATACGAAATACATCCCAACGGGAGAGAAAGGGAAAACAGAAGCCTGGGTTGTGTTGGAAACGGGTAAAGAAAGCCGTATTTATGCCGGATTGAAGCCATGGACCACTGAGGACATCCTGCGCCAGTCGTTGGAGAATGGATCACTGGCCGATCATATCTCAAGCTTTATACCCAAGCTTGGCGATGGAGTCCTGATCCCTGCCGGCACGGTTCATTCTCTCAGTGATGTGGTGGTTTTCGAGGTTCAGGAAAACAGCGATATCACTTTTCGTCTCTATGACTGGAAAAGTATTGATCCCAAAACAGGCACGCTTCGCCCTCTTCAGATTGATCAAGCACTGGCCTGCACCAAACTGACACAGGTTGAAATCCAAGCCTCACAACCTGTGGTGATTGAGCTGAATCCTATCCTTCGAGAGAGGCTTGTTGCGTGTGATCATTTCGTACTCTGGAGGTGCCGAGGCGCATTGCCGTTCATCGTCGGTGCGGTAGCAACACCTCGGATCCTCGTCTGCATCGATGGGGAAGGCCACTTGGAAAACGCAGGGGGCAGTTATGCCATCACCAAAGGGGACGTGCTCCTGTTGCCCGCTATCCTCGGCACTTCTCTCTGCCAACCTCATGGAGAAGTTAACCTTTTGGAGATTTCCCTGCCAGAGCGCATAAAGCAATGAAACAGCTCATCGTTTTTGACCTAGATGGCACACTTGCCGAGAGCAAATCCTCACTTGATGCAGAAATGGCATCACTTCTGACCGCACTGCTCGGGATTGTCAGAGTCTCCGTGATCTCCGGAGGTGACTGGCCTCAGTTTGAGAAGCAGGTGCTGGCCGATCTTCCCCATGATGACCGCCTTAAAAACCTCTCGCTGCTGCCAACCTGCGGTACGAAATTCTACCAATACAGATCAGGTTGGCAGAAGATTTATTCCGAAGATTTCACCGGAGAGGAGCGCCAGAAGATTCTCTCCGCAATGAAGAGATCCATCCAGGATTCGGATTTCAAAATCGAAAAAGTTTGGGGAGATGTCGTTGAAGACCGGGGCAGTCAGATCACCTACTCAGCACTTGGGCAGCATGCCCCTCTGGAAGCAAAGAAGGTCTGGGATCCGGACTTTGCCAAACGCCGGAAGATGAAGGAGTTCTTGGATCAGCTAATTCCTGAATTTTCTGTCAGATTGGGCGGTGCCACCTCTGTCGATGTAACGAAACCGGGCATCGATAAAGCCTATGGCATTCATAAGCTTCGCGATATTCTGAAGATCTCCATCGAGGAGATGCTTTTCATCGGGGACGCCGTTTTTCCAGGCGGGAATGATTACCCTGCCAAGCAAGCAGGCGTTTTCTCCATCAGGGTCAGAGATCCTCATGAAACCAAGCGCGTGATTGAAGCGGTCATTGCCTGTCTGGGGGGGGAATTATGAACGGCTTCAAGTTGCAACACTTGGGAATGATCATGGAGCCGGAAGCCGGTAATTCGCAGGAGGTTGAAGGAGTGCTCAATCCAGCTGCGGCTCGTGGCCCCGATGGAAAACTCTATTTATTTCCTCGCATGGTTGCTCGGGGAAATTACTCCCGAATCGGCATTGCTCGGGTGATTTTTAACCAGGACGGAAACCCATCTGGGGTGGAACGACTCGGTATTGCACTTGAACCCGAAGCTGACTACGAGCGGCGGCCAGATGGTGGAGGCGGTTGCGAGGATCCACGGATCACCTTTCTCGAAACACTTCGCTGCTACATCATGAGCTATGCGGCCCTTTCATCGATCGGCCCGAGGATCGCTTTCGCTATTTCAAAGGATTTATTTCACTGGAAACGGCTTGGACTAGCAACCTTTGCTCCCTATGGAGGTATCGATTTCGTCCATGTGGATAACAAGGATGCCAGCCTCTTCCCTATCGCTATCCCCAATCATGTCGGCAAAATGCAGATGGCTCTTCTCCATCGGCCCCTCTTCCCTGGCAGTACTCCTGAGGAAATTGTCTGTCAGGACTGCTCAAGGGTGGTGGATCTCGATCATGAAAGCATTTGGATTTCCTACTGCCCAATGCCGGATGAGCCAGATGATCGCATTCCTTATCGGTCTGGGGGTGGGGAGATGGCTGGCATTGAGATTCAGCGGCTCGGGCTCTTTAATTCGCATTTTCGACTGGCAACCCCTGCTGCCCCCTGGGAGAGACTGAAAATCGGCCGTGGCACTCCCCCGATTATGACTCGGCACGGCTGGTTGATCGTTTACCATGGTGTCAGTGAGATTCCGAGTGCAGGTACGGAGGGACACAAGCTCTGTTATTCAGCCGGCGTGATGGTGCTCTCCCGTGACCACCCGCACGAAATCCTCTTTCGTTCAGCGGAACCGATATTAAGACCTGAGTTGCCTCAGGAGACAGAGGGATCCGTCCCGAACATCGTCTTTCCCACCGGAATTGACCGCCGCGATGACATCGGTTTGCCCGATCGCTTAGATATCTACTACGGGATGGCCGATAGCCGGATCGGAGTGGCCTCTCTGGTTCTCCCAGAATTTTTACCTGCGGCATCTACAGGATAGCCCCCCTCTCATCCACTCTGCTCACACTGAAAATAGACCATGACTACACCCTCGATTAACAAACAGACCCCTCCACAAGGAAAGGCTGGGAAGAAGCCGGATGCAAGGCCTGAGAACGAATTGAAATCCCTGCCGATGCCTGAGCTTGAGAAAAAACTGGGCACGTCGCCGGATGGTTTGACTAAGGCCGAAGCGTTCAAACGCCAAGCTAAGTATGGACCGAACCAGCTCGAGGACAAAAAGACCAATGAATATTTGAAGTTTATTTCCTACTTCTGGGGTCCCATTCCCTGGATGATTGAAGCAGCCGTGATCCTCTCCGGGGTTGTTCGCCACTGGCTGGACTTTTTCGTCATCCTTGTGCTGATCCTTTCCAATGCTTTGGTCGGATTCTGGGAAGAACACCAGGCCGGCAACGCAATCGCCGCACTGAAAGCGCGTTTGGCGGTCCTTGCGAAAGTAAAGCGAGACGGTAAATGGATAAATCCAAAGGCGAGCGAATTGGTCCCTGGTGACGTCATTCGACTTCGATTGGGAGACATCGTTCCCGCGGATGCTCGTCTTCTCGACGGAGATTCCATTCAGGTAGATCAGTCTGCACTGACAGGCGAGTCGCTACCAGTCACCGTCAAGTCCGGCGGCGCTGTCTACTCGGGTTCCATCATCCGCCAAGGTGAAATTGACGCTATCATCTATGCGACTGGGACGAACACCTATTTCGGTAAGACCGCGCAACTGGTGGAGCAGGCACACACGGTCAGTCACTTCCAAAAAGCTGTGATGAAGATCGGCGACTACCTGATTATTTTGGCGGTAGCACTGGTGGCCGTGATTCTTGTGGTAGCCATCTTCCGCGGTGACAAGGTTCTCACCACGCTGGAATTTTGCCTGGTGCTTTTGGTGGCGGCAATCCCTGTAGCCATGCCTACTGTTTTGTCCGTAACAATGGCCGTTGGTGCAAGGCTTCTTGCGAAGAAGGAAGCGATTGTGACGAAGCTCTCAGCCATCGAGGAATTGGCCGGAGTAGACGTGCTTTGCTCTGATAAAACTGGCACCCTCACTCAAAACAAACTCACCCTAGGTGATCCATTCTGCGTCGATGGAATTTCCCCGACGGAAGTTGTTTTGTGGGCAGCTTTAGCCTCACGAGCGGAAGACAAGGATACCATCGACTTGGCCGTGCTTGGGGGAGTGAAAGACGACAAGGACCTGAAGAGTTTCAAGGTTCTTCACTTCATGCCCTTCGATCCGGTGCACAAGCGCACGGAGGCTACCGTCAATGGGGCGAATGGGAAGCAGTTCTTTGTTGCCAAGGGGGCTCCACAGGTAATTCTCAAGATGGCAACGAATGCCACTGAGGTCAAAGGAGCGGTGGATAAAGGCATTCTGGATTTTGCCAGCCGCGGCTTCCGCTCGCTGGGTGTCGCGAGAGCCGAGGAGGAGGGAAAATGGAAGTTTGTCGGCATACTTCCCCTATTCGATCCGCCTCGAGTGGATGCAAAGGAAACCATCTCAAATGCCGTACAGATGGGCGTAAAAATCAAGATGGTGACGGGCGATCAACTTGCCATAGCGCATGAAACCTCAAAACAACTGGGTTTGGGCACCAATATCCTAGACGCAAGCGCTCTTGGCGACACAACGGAGAAGGCAACACCTGAGATTTCCGAGGAGATCGAAAAGGCGGATGGCTTCGCCCAAGTATTCCCAGAACACAAGTTCTTTATCGTGAATACACAGCAGAACTCCGGCCACATTGTCGGCATGACGGGCGATGGAGTGAACGACGCGCCTGCACTGAAGAAGGCCGACTGTGGCATCGCCGTCTCCGGTGCAACTGACGCGGCCCGGGCGGCAGCCTCGATCGTCCTGCTCACTTCCGGGCTCTCCGTGATTATCGATGCGATCAAGGAGAGTCGCCGCATCTTCCAGCGGATGAACAGCTATGCAATTTACCGGATCGCAGAGACGCTGAGGGTACTCTTCTTCATGACGCTGGCAATTCTTGTCTTCAACTTCTATCCGGTGACGGCGGTGATGATTGTCATGATCGCCTTGCTGAACGACGCGGCCATTCTCTCGATCGCATATGACAACGTCTTATATAGAAATAAGCCCGAAGCGTGGAATATGCCCCTTGTACTCTCGATCTCCACGGTCCTTGGTGTGATAGGAGTCGTGGCGGCCTTCGGGTTGTTTTATCTAGGAGAGAGGGTGTTCAATCTGAGCAGAGACATGGTGCAGACACTGATGTATTTAAAGCTCTCGGTTGCCGGCCATCTTACCATCTTTCTCACGCGCACACGCGGCCCCTTCTGGTCAATCGCTCCAGCAAAAACACTCTGGATAGCGGTGCTTGGCACACAGTGCGTCGCCACTTTGATCGCCGTATACGGAATTTTCATGACTCCACTCGGCTGGAAATGGGCAGGGTTCGTTTGGATCTACGCAATCTCGTGGGCTCTAGTCAATGACCGTATCAAGCTGCTCGCTTACCGCATTTTTGATTCGCTCAAAGCAAAGGGTGCAACCGTCATCTCCCACGATTTATCACCGGAAATAGCAACAAAAGCCTATGAACTTTATGTTGAGGAAGGGCGGCATGATGGCGGCGCCGTTCAGGACTGGGTGGAGGCGGAGAAGGAGATTCGTAAAAACTAATCTAACTTTCATCAGAAGGGGCCCCCATCAAATAAGCGAATCTCAGGAACCAAGAATAACAGAATCAAGATGAATATCCAATCCAAAGACTTCCGCATTAAGCCGGGCACAGAGGTTGAGCTCAGAAAATGGGAGACGCGTGGCAAACATGATTATAAGTCACACAAGCAGTATCATCACGTCATCAAGAAGCATGCGGAGGAACTCAGTGAATTACAGCAGCTTCACTATGCGTCTAACCGCCATGCGCTGCTTCTGATTTTCCAAGGAATGGATGCTTCTGGCAAGGATGGGTCCATCCGGCATGTCCTCTCGGGAATCAATCCGCAGGGTTGTGATGTTTTCAGCTTCAAGCAACCGAGTGGCGAGGAGTTGGAGCACGACTTTCTCTGGCGCACCACATGCCGTCTGCCGGAGCGGGGACGTATCGGCATCTTCAACCGTTCCTACTACGAGGAGGTCCTTGTCATTCGCGTCCACCCCGAGGATCTTGTCGCGCAGGGACTGGAGGCCGCTCTGCAGCATCGAAAACCAATCTGGAGGGAACGCTATGAATCGATTGTCAACTTTGAAAAGCACCTATTCCATAACGGAACACGAATTATAAAATTCTTTCTCCACCTTTCCAAAGAGGAGCAGCGAAAGCGCTTTCTAGAACGGATTGATGTCCCTCACAAGAATTGGAAATTCAGCCTCTCAGACATTCATGAAAGAAAATTCTGGAAGCACTACGTGAAAGCTTACGAGGAGTGCCTGAGTGCCACGAGCACCCACTATGCACCCTGGTATATCATTCCAGCAGATAATAAGGAGAATGCCCGTCTGGTTGTTTCCCAAATCGTTCTGGATACCCTCAATGACCTTAAAATGGAGTATCCCAAAACGACACCCAAGCGCAAAAAAGAGATGCAGGTAATGCGAGAAAACCTGATGAACTAGCACACACTCAACGGCCGGCATGAACTGCTACGCTTTGCGCATCACCAAAAGCTACTGAGATGTAACTTCAAAAGCTGTTCGCCTATGAACCCAAACGCCGTGAACGGGTTTCCGATAAGGCTGTGTGTCTGCATCTGGATTATTTCGAAGAAGCGGATCTCTGACGAGACTCTTGATATTCAAGTCTAACTTGCCAATGAATTCGATTTCAGACTGCGACAAAAACAGAGACGAATACTTTTCACTCGGTAACACGACTCTGGGAAATGTTAAAGGTTCAAGCCAGCATGAGTAAAGACCCCGAAGAATAAGTTGTATTAATTTCCTCTTAAAACATGCCTTTCGTGATGATTCTGGGATCAAAGATCATCTTAGATTCATCAAAGCCTAGTTTCCCGGCTCTCTGCAAAAGATCCTCAAGCTTATAGGCAGGGATCTTGGGGGTGCGTGCCAAAATCCACAGATATTTTCTGTTCGGAGTGCCCACGATTGCCTCCTGATAATTATCGTCCAGATACAAAATCCAATAGTTCCCTTCTTTGGGGACGGGAATGAATGGTGCAAACCATGTTCTAAAGTGCACGGAAAGTTTTGTATTTTCAGGGGGATTTAACACTTCAGCATAGCCATGGATGTCATGCAGTGAACCGTCGGCACGTATGGCGATGTTGTGAACGGACAGCCTACCGTTAGGCAAAGAACTATACTCTGCAAAAGCTGCTTCATCGGCCTTCTGAAAGGGCATCGGCAGGCGCGCTATTTCGTACCACCGTCCCGCATACCGAGAAATGACAACACTCTCATCGGTGGCAGGCCGTTGTTGCTGGGATGAAGAGCAGGAAGAATAAAACAAACTGATGTTTGCCGTCACAATCGCCGCAACCACCATGAACAATGACTTTTGCGTCATTTTTTGATGCATGACGTTCATTCCTGGGGAATCACCAGCAGGAGTTCCCCATGGGACTCTTCTATGTTATCCCGAATCAAATCTACAGCCGCCTGGCTGAAAAACTGTTTTTTATAATGGGTCTGGGAAGGCGGTGGCATTGTGTCCGGCAAAGGAGTAACCCAGAACGCATCATCCTCAAATGCTTGCAGTGCACTCACAGTGCAGCTTCCAGATTCTGAGTTGGTTGGTTGATCATATGATACGTCCACACGGGATTGATACTCGGATTCTCCATCCACGATTAGGATGGATTTGCCCTGCAATAAGCCGATGCGCGGGCTGGGCAGCAACCAAATTCTAGTTTCTGTGAGATAGTCAATCATGACGATGGCTAGGGCGTGATCTTATCGAAACATTTTCCTTAAATCTAAGTACTCATGGGGTGTGATGTTCTTCGATTGTCGTCGTCGTGTTGCCATGCCGGGTGACTTCGGTTCTACGAATAATCCTCCGCTGAACAAAACGAGACTCGCCAAAAAACCCCGCAATGCCGGTGACTAGATAAGCCCAGAACCAGAAATTGGTCGTGCCAATATCTGTGTAGATATAATAGGCCATGAGAAAACGGGGGAAAAAGATCCAAGAGAAAAAACTCAGCAGTACAGAAAGTATGTTTGGAGGATAATTTCCTGTTGCGAGGAACCCGAAAAGTAAGGCTAAACGAGGAAAAAACAAACCTATCACTAGCAACAACAGGGCTATGTGACCGGTAGCCAGAAAAATGGTTAAATTCACACTTCACTATTATTAGGGAACGCAGGTCATTTCTATGGGGCATTCACCCCGTGGCAACAAGCCCAAGCCACTAGATTGAATCGAAAGAGAGCAAAGGCAAAAAGTCACTCAGCAATAGGTATCCTGATGCCCTCTCCGAAGAAATACTTGCTATTGGGTAGGGTTAAACCCCATAGGTCAGTATTGCTTTTCCAAGCATAATGAAAGCATTAACAAGACAATCAAATATGCGGAGATGACGGATCAGGTATGGCAGCCGTGTAGTCGGGCATCTCGTGGTCGCCTTTCCAAGGCGGAGAAAGATTTGCTGCCATCAACTGCATTCGCGTTTCCCCGAACGCGGAAGGAGCCAATGACAGATGCGGTGCATGTTCGTGATGCAATGGCAAGGTTCAATCAGGTTAAGGAGGTCACCGACTCCGATCGGGATCTGGCATTTTCCAACATTAAAAAGGCCGCCGATTACTTCAAGATCCGGATGAAGGAAAGCGACTGGCATCAATTTTCAGGCAGGGTCTAAAAACTCAACCCTTTCGCGGCTTCCATGAGTAGATTCTTCAGAACCTAAACCCTTCGTTTTCCGAGCGGAGAATTAGATTGATGACGGTAGAGCCATCTGAAACGGAAATGAGTCCATAGTAGCTTCCAAAACTGTCCGACCAATTCTATGCAATAAACGCCGCTTCGATTTAAAAAAAACTAGGTATCCAGATGATTTCCGCGCGGGTAGGGATGGCCGCGAAGCGTATAATAAACTCTGGGGGCCAAGCTAAAACGCGGGGCGATATTGAAACCGATTTGATAGTCATGAAATGCTTTTGCAAAGGTTGAGAAATGAGCCCAGTAATATTTTAGTGCCGATGAGAAGGGATTCCTCCGCAAGGTCAAAGGTAGGTGTGTGAAGTGCTCGAATCTCCCCGCCTTTAGCTTTCACACCAAGCCTAATCATGCAACCAGGAGCTTCGGTGAGATAATCGGCAAAGTCTTCCGCTCCCATGCTGGGACTTGCTTCAGTAACCATTTTCTCACCGATCACTGCGCGGGCTGCACCGAGACAAGCCTCCGTTACAAATGGATCA
>Ga0182012_10005698_pt1 | contig 12845 bp, 11 predicted proteins | sample 612S2SmetaG_FD_120486 | JGI IMG/M metagenome (GOLD analysis project Ga0182012, IMG submission 120486) | Permafrost microbial communities from Stordalen Mire, Sweden - 612S2S metaG | ecosystem: Environmental > Terrestrial > Soil > Wetlands > Permafrost | place: Sweden: Stordalen | collected...
CGCAATACCGTCGATCAACCTGCGGCAGTATTATGAGACCGCCATCAAGAGTTGCATAGCAACGCGCCATCTCGCCGGCGATGCGGACTGTCGCTTGCACAGGCTAGCGGCAAATGGCGCGGAACCGAGCGGTGGCCAACCCCGGCTCGACCGGATTCGGCGACGAAGTTGCGCGTTGATGCTGCCTTGCGCCGCTCCGTAAGCCTTCGCGGACAGGGTTCCAGATCACTTCGCACCTCAGCCCCGCGAAAGCGGGGATCGAGTATTCCAGAGAAATCAGCGATGAATCGAAAGGCCGCGGCGTACTGGGTCGCCCGGTCAAGCCGGTCGATGACGACTGTTGATGACGGGCGGCTCAGTGCCGCCCACTCCTGCTCACCTCATGCGGTGGAACCGGGCTCCCTCGCAATTCGGCCGGTTTCATCTCATGATTGCAAAAATTCAGGGTTTGAAGCGGGCGTTTTTCGTGTGCCATAGTCGGCGCGCCAATTCGGGTTCCGCGGGTAGCGGGCGTGTGACAGCGACGTGAACAAAGCCCCTCCCCATGCCCTCTGTTTTGGCCTGCTCGTCGTCCTGATCGCGACCGTGCCGGTGCTGGCCATCAGCCCCGGCTGGCTCGGGCCGCAACTGGTGACCCTAGCCACAGCCATCCTGCTGTTGTTGTTGCCAGGTGCGGCGGAGGCCGACCTTCGGCGCAGCGTGGCGATCTCCAGGCCGCTCGCGATCGCGGCGCTGGCGCCGGCGGCCTGGATGGTGCTGCAGATCGTTCCGGTTCCGCTCGGATCGGTCGAACATCCGGTGTGGCGCAGCGCCGCGGCGGCGATGCCGGATAGCATTTCCGGCCATGTCAGCATCGATCTCGGAGCGACCATGCGCGCGCTGTTCGGCTATCTCGGCCTGGTGGCGCTGGCATTCGTCACGCTCGTGCTGACCCGAAACCGCGACCGCGCCCAAACCATCCTGTTCGCGCTGTGCACGGTCACCACTGCCATCGCCGTCGAACTCCTGCTGTTGGGTGATTTTTTCTGGCTGAAGCCCGGCCATTGGTCGGACGGATCGGTCGATGCGCTGGTGGCCTTGACGGCCTTTGGCGCGATCCTGAACCTGGCCTTCATCGTGCGCACGATGGAACGCCACGAAACCCGGGCCTGGCACGAACCGAAGTGGCAACCGGCCTACTTCGGCATGATGCTGCTCGGCATCTTCGACACCGCCATCTGCCTGACCGCGCTGATCTCAACCACCACATCCGATGTGCTGATCGCGCTTTCATTCGGCGCGATGGTGTTGGGTGTCGTGATGCTGATCCGGCGGCTCGGCCTTGGCCGCTGGACATCCGCGACCGTCGGCGCCGCCCTGCTGGTGGCCAGCGGCGGGGTGATCGCGCTGCGGTTCGCGGCCAATCCTTCCGCCGCCGCGCTGTTTCGTTTTACCAAGGTCGAACCCGCGGCGGCCGCCAGCGCCATGCTTCATATGCTGGCGGATGCCCCCTGGGCGGGCAGCGGGGTCGGAAGCTATTCCGCGCTGGCCGCGATCTATCGCGACGCTTCAGGTATTCCAGGCGAGCGCCCAATCAACACGGTGGCGTCGATGGCGCTCGAATGGGGCATGATCGGGCTCGTGATCGCCGCGGTGCTGGCGCTGCAATTGCTGGTCGTCTTGTTGCGCGGCGCGCTGTCGCGCGGCCGGGATTCGTTCTACGCGGCCGGCGCGGCCGGCTGCCTGGTCACCGCTTTCTGCGAGACCTTCTGCGATAAAGCCTTCACCGACACATCGGTACAGACGCTGACGGCGATCATTGTCGGACTGGGGCTCTCCCAGACCAGAGGCCGTCAGGCGAACTGAGACGTGCTGAGCGACCAGCATTACGCGGCGCGGCTGGCGATGGTGGTCCACAGCCTGGCAACGCCAGGCATCTGCATCCGCACCCAGCGGTAGGGCGCTCTTAACCACGGCTTGATCCGATCCGTCAGGCTGTCGAGGACGAGATCGCCGTCGGTGGTTCGCACCACCAGCACCAGATGGTGCTCGCCCCATGTGGTGACGACCTCGCTCAAGAGCAGCGCGCGCGCCGGAAAACCCTGCGCCATCAGTTGGTGGCGCTTGGTCACCGCATAATCGTTGCAATCGCCGCGGTCGGGACCGATCAGCCAGACCTCGCCGGCCAGCCCTTCCAGGTTCCGCTCCGGGACGATGCGGGCGTTGACGTTGGAATTGACGCGGGCGAGTTCCGCCCGCTTCTCGGCCGAAAGCCTGATCGGGCCGCCGCGAAAGATCTTCCGCGTCCGGCATTCGCCGGGATAGCGCAGACAGAACTGGGTATAGGCCATCGGCGCCAGCGTCGGCGCCTCGAACTCGATGCGCTCGACATAGGCCCGCTCGCCCGCTTCGGCGACCGCCCATCCGCACCACCAGACGGCCGTGACGGCCAGCAGCATCCGCACAATCCCACGCACCTTCGCCTCCATTTTTTCTTAGGGGGGAGGCTAGGGTGAAGAATCTGAAGCGCGCCTTAGCTTTGCTGGTAAAGAGGATCTAACGAGGCGATGCGCCGAAGTTAGCGTTGCGCGGCAGTTAAAACGAAAGATAAGATTGATCGTATCCGTGTTTTGACGGGGGCGATGAACCGGGAACTTTTGAGGGGATCAAGGCCGCGACATGTTGGGATTGCGCTTCAAGCCAAAACCCAAGCCGAAGCTTCCCGACGGGGTGCAGATCTATGCCGTCAGCGACATCCACGGCTGCGCCGACCAGCTCAGCGATGTGTTCACCGCGATCGATCACCACATCGCCCGCACCTCGCCGATACGGCCGGTGCATATTTTTCTCGGCGACTATGTCGATCGCGGGCCGGCGTCGCGGCAAACCATCGAGCTTCTGATCGAACGCGGCCGCCACCACGAAAGCGTCTTCCTCAAGGGCAACCACGAAGCCTTCCTGTTCGAGGTGCTGCAGGACGCCAGCCGGATCGAGGCATGGAAGGACTATGGCGGTCTGCAGACCCTGATGTCCTATGGGCTCAAGCCATCGATCAAGCCGGATCGCGAGGAACAGGTCGAACTGCAGCAGGCCTTGCGGAGGGCCATGCCGAGCAACCATCGTCACTTTCTCAGCGAGTTGAAATCAAGCTTTGCCTGCGGCGATTTCTTCTTCGCCCATGCCGGCGTCCGGCCGGGCGTGCCGTTGCGGCAACAGCGCGAGGAAGATCTGCTCTGGATCCGGGAAGACTTCCTGGAGAGCGAGGAGGATTTCGGCAAATTCATCGTGCACGGCCATACGCCCGTGCCAAGGCCGGAGATCCGGCCGAACCGGATCAACATCGACACCGGCGCCTTTGCCACGGGCATATTGACGTTGCTGACGATCAGCGGCGATCAGATGGTGGCGATCTAGGGGGAAGAAGATACTGTGAAAGTGGAAGAAGATACTGTGAAAGTGTCAGTGAAGGTTATCGGTTCAGGACTCTCGGTCCTCATCCTGAGGAGCAAGCCTTCGCCCCGGAGGGCGAAGGCTTGCGTCTCGAAGGATGGCCGCTTGCACCATACTTGCGGCCATCCTTCGAGACGCATCGCTTGGCGCGATGCTCCTCAGGATGAGGACCGGGGAGAATGCCGACGTGTTGCAAACGGATCTGAATAGTGAAGCGTCAATGACGAGCTTTGCAAACAGATTCAGTCTGGCGGCCCTCTTGCTGGCCCTGCTGTTGGGATGGTTCGCCATCACCACCATCATCGCGGAGGCGTTGACGCCGGCAGCGCGGACCTTCGCTCAAAATCTCACGGCGGATGCGATCTCCGGCGGCTCGCTGGCTGGCTGGGCCGCCGCTGCGGTCAAGCGCGGGGATCTGCTCGCCGACATGGCGATGGCCCGCGCCGCTCCGGTGCTCCGGCGCGGCCAGGGCGCGGCGCCACCTGATCAAGAGGCGGCGCGGGGGCAGGCGCTTGCCACCGCGCAACAATCCTTGTCGTTGGCCCCGCATTCCTCGGCGACCTGGCTCCTGGTCGCGATGCTGCAGAACCAGGCGGAAGCCGCGGCCACGGGCGCCGCCGTCCTGAAGATGTCCTATCTGACCTCGCTTGCGGACATCAGCCTTGTGCCGTCGCGCCTTGCCCTCGTCTCCTCATCGGCAGCCATCGCCGATGGTGAACTCAGAAGTTTGGCGCGGGGCGATATCCGCCTGATCCTGACCCGCCGTCCCGACCTGAAGCCCGCGATCACAAGCGCCTATCGTGACGGCTCCGCCGACGGCAGGACTTTTATCCAGGAGGTCGTGCAATCGCTCGATCCGGGCTTTGCCGCCTCGCTGCGGTGATGTGCCTCAATATTGAGATGATTGCTCAATGTTAGGGCGATCTCCGGCAAGTTTGCAGGGTGGGCAAAGGCGCCCTTTGCACCGTGCCCACCATTTGGCGGCGCTCGAAGATGGTGGGCACGCCACCAAGCCGCGCGTTCGCACGTCTCGCCGGCTTTGCTCACCCTACTAGGATGCCTTGGCATATCCGTTGCATTTCTTCCCGCTGCATATAGCCTTGCGGAGCGCCGCCTGGGCCCCGACCGGGAACCGGAATATAGACCGATGACGACGACAGCCGCGCTCGAACTGGTGGGATTGACCAAGATGTACGGCAGCGTCACTGCCGTCGACGCGATCGATCTCAAGATTCCGGCAGGTTCCTATTGCTGCCTGCTCGGTCCGTCCGGCTGCGGCAAGACCTCGACGTTGCGGATGATCGCGGGCCATGAACAGGTCAGTTCAGGCGATATCCTGGTCGGGCCGAAGAATGTCACGGATCTGCCGCCGGCCGAGCGCAACACCGCGATGATGTTCCAGTCATACGCGTTGTTTCCGCATCTGTCGGTGCTCGACAACGTGGCCTTTGCCCTGAAGATGCGGGGCGTCGACAAACCCAAGCGCCATGCCGAGGCCAGACGACTGCTCGAACTCGTCGACATGCAGGCCTACGCGGCGCGGCTGCCGGGACAGCTCTCGGGCGGCCAGCAGCAGCGCGTGGCATTGGCCCGCGCGCTGATCACCTCGCCCCGGATCCTGTTGTTGGACGAGCCGTTGTCCGCGCTCGATCCATTCTTGCGGGTGCGGATGCGCGCCGAGTTGAAAAAACTGCAGCGCGAACTCGGCATCACCTTCATCCACGTCACCCACGGCCAGGATGAGGCGATGGCGCTCGCCAACATCGTGGTGCTGATGAATGCCGGACGGATCGAGCAGCAGGGCACGCCGCGCGAGATCTTCAACCATCCCAAAACCGAATTCACCGCGAAGTTCATCGGCGGCCATAATGTCATTACCGTTGACGGCGAGACCTTCGCCGTTCGCAACGATCGCCTGATGCTGAAATCACCGGGCACAGCCAGCGCGGGACCCTCGATTGCCGGCACCATCAGCGAAATCGAATACCAGGGAACGTATGTCCGGGTCGCGATCGCAGCCGATGGCGGCGCCGACATCTCGGCCCAGCTCACCGAAGGCGAGTTCGATGCGGGCCATTACAGCGTCGGCGAGCGCGTCCTGGCCACCTGGGACCCTGCCTTCGCCAGCCCGCTGAGCCCCCGCCCATTCGTAACCGTCGCGTCGCCCGGCAAGGCGGCCTGACATTTTTCGGAGATGACCATGACCGATCGCTCGAAGTTGAACGGACGCATCGACCGCCGCACGCTGCTCAAGGGCGCCGCCGGAGTGGCCGGCATCGCCGCGGGCTCGGGCGCCATCACCGGTTTTCCCTACGTGCATTCGGCCGAGCCGAAGGTGTTGCGCTATCTCGGAACGGCGGTGAACGAAGGCGACGCCATCTCGAAGAAATGCCTGGAGGATACCGGCATCACCATCGAATACATCACCGCGACCACCGACGATGTGACCAAGCGCGTCATCACCCAGCCGAATTCGTTCGACGTGCTCGACACCGAATATTTCTCGCTGAAGAAACTGGTGCCGTCGGGCAATATCTATGCGCTCGATGCCAAGAAGATCAAGGAGTTCGACAATATCACGCCGGTCTTCACCAAGGGCCAGCTGCCGAACGGCAAGAAGATCGGCGGCCAGGGCACCGCGCCGTGGAAGGTGCTCTATCTGGAGGGGCCGAACTCCAAGAAATTCTCGGCCACCCCGACCGACTACATCACCTTGATCCCGACCGTCTACAATGCCGATACGCTGGGCATTCGGCCGGACCTGATCAAAAGGCCGATCAGCTCCTGGGCCGAGCTGCTCAATCCTGAATTCAAGGGCAAGGCCGCGATCCTCAACATCCCATCGATCGGCATCATGGATGCCGCGATGGTGGTGGAGGCCACCGGCCAGCACAAATATGAAGACAAGGGCAACATGACCAAACCCGAGATCGATCTGACCATGAAGATCATGACCGATGCCAAGCAGGCCGGCCAGTTCCGCGCCTTCTGGAAGGATTTCAACGAGTCCGTCAACCTGATGGCGTCGGGCGAAACCGTGATCCAGTCGATGTGGTCGCCCGCGGTCACCAAGGTGCGATCGATGGGCATTGCCTGCACGTTCCAGCCGCTCAAGGAAGGCTATCGCTCGTGGGCCTCGGGCTTCTGCGTCTCCAAGGCCGTTTCCGGACCCAAGCTCGATTGGGCCTATGAATTCGTCAACTGGTACCTGTCGGGCTGGGCCGGCGCCTATCTCAACCGCCAGGGCTATTATTCCGCCGTTCTCTCCACCGCCAAGGCCAACATGACGTCAGACGAATGGGGCTACTGGATGGAAGGCAAGGCCGCCGCCTCTGACATCAAGGCACCTGACGGCACGATTCTGGAGAAAGCCGGCGCCAAGCGCGACGGCGGCTCCTATGACGACCGCATGGGTGCGGTGGCCTGCTGGAACGCGGTCATGGACGAGAACGACTACATGGTCCGCAAGTGGAACGAGTTCATCGCCGCGTGAGGCCGCCGCACGACGTGCCGCCCCTCTGAGAGCCTGCGCGTCGATTTACAGAGATCGAACCACATGTACACCGCCTGCGATGCCTGCGCCCCCTCTCCCGCTTGCGGGGGAGGGTCGGGGCGGGGGAACCACTCGGGGACTGCCGATGCCGCTTTCCCCCACCCCAACCCTCCCCCGCAAGCGCGGGAGAGGGAGCGCAGCGGCGCAAGCGGGCCCACCCCATGACGCGGGACCGCAGATCCTTCGTGCCGTGGGTGCAGGCGGCGCCGATGATGCTGGTGTTTGCGGTGTTCTTTCTGTTGCCGCTGGTGTTCGTCACCATCGTCAGCGCCTGGGATTACAATGAATACGAGATGATCCCCGCGTTCTCCCTGCGCGGCTATAGCGATACCTTCGAAGGCTGCATCGCCGAATTGCCGAACCTGTGCACGATCCTGAAGACCTATCTGAAGACCGTCAAACTATGTTTCCTGACCTGGATCCTGACGCTCCTGATCGGCTTCACGGTGGCCTATTTCCTGGCCTTCCACGTCCGCTCGAAGACCTGGCAGATCGTGCTCACGTTGCTCTGCACCATTCCGTTCTGGACCTCGAACGTGATCCGCATGATCGCCTGGATTCCGCTGCTCGGGCGCAACGGCCTCGTCAACAAGGCGCTCGAGGGCGCCGGCCTGATCCAGCAGCCGCTGGAGTGGCTGTTGTTTTCGGAATTTTCCGTGGTGCTGGCGCTGGTCCACCTGTTCACCTTCTTCATGGTGGTGCCGATCTTCAATTCGATGATCCGCATCGACAAGCGCCTGATCGAGGCCGCCTATGATTCCGGGGCCACTGGGTGGCAGACACTGACCAACATCATCATTCCCCTGGCCAAGCCCGGCATCGTCATCGGCTCGATCTTCGTGGTCACGATCGTGATGGGTGATTTCGTGACCATCGGCGTGATGGGGGGCCAGCAGATCGCCTCCGCCGGCAAGATCATCGAGGCCCGCCTCAACGCGCTGCAATTCCCCGCCGCCGCGGCCAACGCGGTGATCCTGCTCGGCATCACCATCCTGATCATCTCCTCGCTGACGCGGATCGTCGACATCCGCAAGGAGCTCTAGTTGAGCGATTCCTTGACACCTATCATTTCATGCCACGAGCGTTGGCCTGTCGCTCCCTCTCCCGCTGTTCGCGGGGGAGGGCTGGGGTGGGGGTGCTTCAGCATAGACACCGCCGGCGTTGGCCCCCACCCCAACCCTCCCCCGCGCGAAAGAGCGCGGGAGAGGGAGCGCAGCATCGCAAGCTGCGATATGATCAGAACTGCGGAAACACTGGTATAGAGCGATGGGCGAGAAGCGGCCACGGTCGTTCTATTTCCTGGCGGCGTTTTTCACGGCCTACGTGCTGTTCTTGTATGGGCCGATGTTTGCGATCTACATCCTGTCGTTCCAGGGACCGGATGGCGGGCTGACGTTCCCGATGAATGGGCTGTCGCTGACCTGGTTCGGCAAGGTCTTTTCCGGCTCCGGCATCGTCGACATCGGCGCCGCCTTCAAGCGGTCGCTGGAGCTCGGGCTGGTGGTGATGGTTTTGACGGTGGTGCTGTCGGTGTCGGCCGGCCTCGCCTTCCGCAAATCGTTCCGCGGCGCTTCGCTGCTGTTCTATACCGCGATCGCCAGCCTGATCATGCCCTCGATCATCACCTCGCTCGGCATCGCGCTGGAATTCCGGCTGCTCGATGATTTCATGGTCAAGCACGGCGCCGAGGGTTGGACCACGGCGATGGGGCTGTTCACCTCGGGCCTCGGCGCCCATCTCACCTGGACGCTGCCGTTCGGGCTTCTGATCATGTTCGCGATCTTCAACCGGTTCGACGGCCGGCTCGAGGAGGCGGCGCGCGACCTCGGGGCGAGCCCATGGCAAACCTTCCGCTACGTCGTGCTGCCGATCATCCTGCCTTCCGTGGTCGGGATCGGGCTGTTCGGCTTTACGCTGTCATGGGACGAACTGGCGCGTTCGAGCCAGGCCATCGGTTCGGTGAATACGCTGCCGCTCGAATTGCAGGGCCTGACCACCACCGTCACCAAACCGGACATCTACGCGCTGGGGACCATCACCAGCGCGGTGTCCTTCCTGGTGATATTCTCGGCGCTGGTCATCATTCTGGTGTTGCAGGCGCGCCAGCGGCGCCACGGCTCGGACGCCGGCAAGGGGATGGTCTAGATCGGGCCGCATCTCGGCCATCGCCATCTCCCCGCGGCGCTCGCGGGAACGTGAATGCCCGGGGTCGCAAGAGCTACCCCGGGAGTCGCCAGCGCGACCCATATCAATCAGGTGGGCAGCGCATACGCTTTCTCTGATTTCAGCCGGGGGCAGCCATGATCCGTTCCGAACGGCGAATGTCGATCGCGGCTGTTGTTTTGTCGTTTGCTGCGATATGTCTGCCGGCCCCTGCGGCGGTGGCGGCCGGCGCACCGCCGTTCTGCGTGCTGCGGGGTGGACCGCAAGGCGGCCTTGCGCCACAGATCTGCGCCTACTCCGACTATCAGCTATGCCTGCAGGCGGCGGCCGACCTGCACGGCAACTGCGTGCAGAATATCGACTATCATGGCGAGGTGTCCACCGCGCCGGCTCCGGCAAGGTCGCGACCCCGGCGGCTGCACTGAAAGCGACGGCCTCCGACAAGCCCGGCTTCGCGACCGGATGGCGGGTTCAGGGGCGCAATCAAACGAGGCAATGCCAATGAGAGTCTTTCGACGAACAGCGCTATCGGCCGCGGTCGTGTTGACCTGCTCGGCCATCTCGGTGATGGCGTCATGGGCGGCGCCGGCGCCACCGGCGCGATCCGGCGTGCCGCCGTTCTGCGTATTCAGGGGCGGCGCGCGCGGCATGTATCTGCCGCAGATATGTCGGTTCTTCGATTACCAGCAATGCCTGCAGGCCGCCGCCGATCTGCATGGCAACTGCGTCGTCAACATCGACTACCACGGCCAGCTACCGACCTCGCCGGGCGCCGCCTGGTCTCCAGAGCGGCGCTAGCGCGGGAGCTGGGAGCTAAGTCAGATGCATCTGTCCGCTTCCGCCACTTGGTTGCGGATCCCGGCGTGCTTGCGCCAAGGTCTTGAGCATTCCGAGCAGGCCGGCGGGCTCGTCCGGGCCGGCCGGTTCGAACGGGTCGGCGTAGAAGGTCGCACCCGCGCCCTGCACGAATCCGGCCACGGCGTCGACCATGCGCGGCGATCCGCAGGCATAGACGATATCGGAGGCATCGAGAGGCGGCAGATGGGCCTCGATGCGGCCGATCCGCACCGCCGGGGTGGGGCTCGGGCCTTCTTCAATTGCGGGGATCACCGTCACGTTGGGCAAACGGGCCAATTGAGCCAGTGCCGGCGTCATATAGAGCGCGGACAGCCGGCGTGCGCCCGCGATCATGACGATAGGCCGGTCCCTGTACTCGCGCAGCGCCATACAGGCGATGGCCCATATCGGCGCAAAGCCAGTGCCGCTTCCGGCCAGTATCAGCCTGCCGGTCCCTCCGGAACGCAGGAAAGCCCGCCCAAAGGGCCCCTCGACCCGTAACCGGTGTCCCGGCCGTATGGCGGTGCCAAGCGCGGAGGTGACGCGCCCGCCACGCACGCGCTTCACATTCAGGCGGATGACGCGTCCGCCGATACGGCCATCGAGGGAGGCCGTGGGGCTATAGGCGCGTGCCGGAAAACCATTGAACGCAAAACGAAAATACTGCCCGGGAAGATAGGTGATGCTCTTCTCGGGGGCGATCACCAGCTCGAGGATGTCGGGTGCGAGTTGGCGCAGGCCGGTGAGCCGTGCCCGGGTCGTGTCAATTTCCGGCACATCTTCCATTTCCACTTCGAGATCGGACACGACACGCGCCTGACAGGCATGGACCATGCCCTGGGTATGGGTTTCGCCGCATACGGTCTGGCCTTTGACAACCTGCACCATGCAGGTCCCGCAGGTGCCCGCGCGGCAGTCATGCGGAATCTCGACGCCATTGGCGAGCGCCCCGTCGAGCAGGACATCCCCGGTGCGGACGCGGAACGTGCGGCCCTTGATGGTGACCGTCCTGTCATTACTCCTGGGATTGGCCATTCTTCACACCTCACTCGGCTACGCTATTGACGTGACACTGCGCTTGGTTCGGAAGCGCGTCGGATCACGCCTCAATTGTGTGGTCCAACATGGATGAGATTCTTATTCGCGGCTCTCTCGAACCGGGTGGACCAGTAGGCCGAAGCCATCACCGGGCGCTTCAGCCAGCTTGCCTTGGGCGAACGGAAGACCAGGAACCAGAAGAAGAACGGCGTCGTCACCATGTGAGAGACCAGCGGGAACCAATCCGGCAACAGCGAGGCCGGTCCGGGAAGGCGGTACCAGTAATAGGTGCTGATCGCGGCGGCCGCGAACACCCGATGCAGCGTGGCGCGGGCGTTATCCTTGTAACGGAAGACGTGCTCCGCGATCTTGAAGATCACGTAAGTTACCATGCAGGCGCCCAGCGGCCAGACATAGGCGGTGAGGATGGCGTGGCTGTCGACCTGATCGGGAGGATAATCTTGTACCTGATACCATCCCCAGACAAACCCGGGAAAGCTTCCGACCAGGAAATTTCCGAGAAAGCGCTGAAGCTTGGTTGCGCCGGACGTCGTCGGCGTCAATTCCGGCGTTGAATCGGGACAGGGATTGCTGCATCCCTCGCACAGATCGCAGCGCGCATTCTTGAAGGTGATGGCGGGCTTGGTGCCGTACAGCCTTTCTACCGGATGGATCGGACATAGCGAGGTGCACCATCCGGATCGCATTTCAAACAACGTCCCCATCAAGGCTGCGACGGCTGCCGCCGACAGCAGCATGATCGCTGTCAATGTGCCGTCCACATTCAGGCCGATGCGCCGCATCGGGACCACGACAAACAGCAAGATCACGCTGCACAGGGCCAACGCGGCCGCACCCCACTCAGGCATCCGGATGTTCTGCGCGATGCCCAACTTTTGCGGCAGCATATGAAAAGTCGCCATCGGACAAATATTGCGCCACAAACCGGGCGCGATCGTCACCAGGGCCGGGGCAACGGGGATCAGCAGATTCCACATCAGGGCAATGCCTGCGGCCGGCCAGAATAACAGCAGACCAATCAATCCCACGCCCACCAGCAGCATGGCCGCTTGCAGCGCCAGCCAGACCGGCCGGGCTTCCGGGCTGACCGTGCGGCTGTTGGCAGGCAATCTCGGGCTATACGTCGTGGGCAATATCCGCACGACGGCCATGTCGGCATCCGGCCAGGCCTCTCGGTGTGGCCCGCTGGGATCGTGTCTGACGGTTGTATGGACAGTTTGTTTTCGCATTGCTCCCCAACACGCGAGTTTCCCTCAATCTCGGAGCGCGCGAAGCCGTTGCACCGGCAAGCAGTGCGGTGGGACGGCCGCGCACACTCGGTTGAGCAGACATAGGATATTTAAGAGATGTGGCGATTTTGAATGGCGATTATGAACATCCCGCGGCCTTGCTGCGTTCTGCAGGCGGCAACTCCGGGGCCGGCACGCAGGCCCTCAAGGCGCGGCACGATTCGGGCGCCGCATTGTCGGAGAAGCCGCAATGTCCGGGCGGGACCATCCGCAGAGATGGCGGGATAGGCCCGACGATGAGAAGCGTAAGGAGGGTCGCAAACCAACCCGTGCATCATTAGATGGGCCGCATGAAGAAAATCGGCTTTCTCTCGTTCGGGCACTGGACGCCCGCCTCGCAATCACAGACCCGCTCGGCGGCGGACACCCTGCTACGAACGATCTCGGCCTATCTCACTTGAAAGGAGCCTGACGTGAGCGTTGCCTTCACCAAAGAAGACAGTGCCGAAACGGCTTCGGAGACGCTGCTCCCCGACCGCCCGGTTTCGCCTCATCCGAACCTTGTTACGGAAGCG
>Ga0182012_10005700_pt1 | contig 12838 bp, 12 predicted proteins | sample 612S2SmetaG_FD_120486 | JGI IMG/M metagenome (GOLD analysis project Ga0182012, IMG submission 120486) | Permafrost microbial communities from Stordalen Mire, Sweden - 612S2S metaG | ecosystem: Environmental > Terrestrial > Soil > Wetlands > Permafrost | place: Sweden: Stordalen | collected...
ACGAGGACGACGCCGTTGGCACCGGCGGGCGCCAGAGAGCCGATCCGGTCCAGATCATTGGCCCGTCCGCCCGCGAGTCCCACGGCCCACTCGGTGACCTTGGTCGCGTTGAGCGTGCACACGAGTGGAAGACTTCGCCCCGCCGCGTCGGCGAATCCGGCGACCTCACCTTGCACGTCACACGTGGGCTCGCGTGAGGAAGTGAAGACCGTGCCACTGGTACCAAAAGAAATAGCGACGTCCCCGGGGGAAAGGCCGAGCGCCAGCGCGGCGCCCATGTTGTCGCCGGTGCCCGGGCCGACCAGTGCACCTCGAACCAGTGTCGTCGCGTGACCGGCCAGTTGGCTCGGCCCGAGGATCGTCGGCGTCCACTCGGCCCTGGCGCCCACGAGCGCCAGGAGACCTTCGTCAACCGTTCCCGAAGTTGGTGACCACCATCCCGTACCGGAGGCGTCCCCGCGGTCGCCGAACGCGTCCTCGGGTGTGCCCATGAGCTGCCACGTGAGCCACTCGTGGGGCAAGAGCACGCGACGGACCCGGCTGAAGGCGTCGGGGTGGGTGTCTCGCAGCCACGCGAGTTTGGTGATGGTGAAGGACGGTCCGAGCACACTGCCGCAACGTCGCGCCCACTCGGCCGGCCCAAGCAACTCGGTGAGTGCGGCCGACTGGGGAGCGGACTCGGCGTCGTTCCAGAGTTTCGCTGGATGCACCGGGGTACCCTCAGCGTCGAGCGCGACCATGCCGTGTTGCTGGGCCGCAACGGATATCGCTTCAACCGATCGAGTGATGGGACCGCACGCGGACCACGCCTTGGAGAGTGCGCGCCACCAGGTCTGGGGATCTTGTTCGCTTCGCGGAGGGGACGTGGATGGGTGGCGCGCCGTGGCCGACGCGACGATCGTGCCGTCGTCAATGTCAACGATGACGACTTTGGTGCTCTTGGTCGACGAATCGACACCCGCGACCAGCGTCACGTCAGCGAGTGGTTATCGGATTCCGAGTAGCAACTCGGTCACCAATTGGTCGAGTTGCTCGTGACCGTAGTGGGCACGGCCCAGTGCACCTTCGTCAAGTGTCTTGACGTACGTACGCAACGCCTCGGCCGAGCCGTCACCGACAGCGGTCGGGGTCGCAAGGTCGGGTACGCGCGCGACGGCGAGCGCCGCTTGGATCTCCTTGTCGGCGTCGAAGCGCTTCGCCTTCTCCTTCAAGATCAGATAGGTCCGGATGCATCCTCGCGCAAAGTCCCAGACGCCCTCTGGTCCCTCCGTGCGGTACGGGTGGGCGTCAAAGTGGCGCATGCCCGCGTAGCCCGAGCTCTCCAGCAACTGGACGAGGTAAAAGGCCTCCTTGACCTCCTCGCTGCCGAAGCGGAAGTCTTGGTCGAAGCGGCCAATTCGCTGCGCGTTGAGGTCGATGTGGAAGAGTTTGCCGGCCCAGAGCGCCTGGGCGACGCCGTGGTGGAAGGAGAGACCGCTCATCGTCTCGTGGGCGAACTCGGGGTTGACGCCGACCATGTCGGGTGAGTCGAGACTCTCGATGAAGGCCAGCGCGTGGCCGACCGTGGGGAGCAGGATGTCGCCGCGCGGTTCGTTGGGCTTCGGTTCGATCGCGACGCGAACGTCGTAACCGCGATCGCTGATGTACGAGGTCATCGCGTTGATGGCTTCGGCCAAGCGGTCGAGTGCCTCGGCGACGGGTTTGGCGGCGTGGGACTCCGTACCCTCACGCCCTCCCCAGAGCACGAAGATGTTCGCACCGAGCTCGGCGCCCAGGTCGATCGCGTCGAGAGCCTTGGCCAGAGCGAAGCGACGCACGTCGGGGTCGTTCGCCGTCAGTGCACCCTCCTTGAAGATCGGACGGCTGAAGAGGTTGACCGTCGTCATCGGCACCTTCAAGCCCGTGGCGTCAAGGGCGGTGCGGAACTTCTTCAAGATGACCTCACGGTCCGACGCTGACGCGTCGGCCGGCACGAGGTCGTTGTCGTGGAGTGTGACGCCATAGGCACCGATGTCGGCGAGGTGATGGACACTGTCGACGGGGTCGAGTGGTTCACGGACTTCGACACCAAACGGGTCGCGACCAGGGTTGCCTACGGTCCAGAGGCCGAAAGTAAAGCGGTCCTCGGGCTGGGGTTCATAAGGGCCAGATGTCATGTTCTCGTCTCTTTCCTCAGCATCGTGGCTGGACGTGCCCCAATGGGACACAGCTAAAGAGTTCGAGTTCCCCAACCAACGTATGCAACGCGAACGCTAACAGTCTGGGTCCGGGTCTGCAAGTAAACCGGACCGTCGTGGAGGCGCCACGAGCGTCCAATCGAGACGCCCAAACCAAGAACGCGACGACGACGTGGCGTGCTCGTGGTACGCACCGACGACGGAGCGATCAGTGCAGATGTTCGAGCTCGCGACGGCGAATCTTTCCGTTGGCGGTGCGTGGAATTGCCGCGACGTAGCGAATCTCCTTCGGCTTGGCCCAAGGGCCAATGGCTTCCTCAGCGGCGTCGGCGATGAGCCCGTCGACGTTGGTCCCGTTCGAGACAACGAGCACCACGACGCGTTGGCCCCACTGGGAGTCCGCAACGCCGGTCACCGCGACGTCGCGCACGCCGGGCACGCGTCCAACGACCGCCTCGAGTTCTTCGGGCCAGAGTTTCTCGCCGCCGGTATTGATGACGGAGCCGATGCGGCCCCGCACCGACACCCTGCCGTTGTTCACGTCACCACCGTCGCCGGTGGGGAACCAGTCGTCGCGACCGTCTGGTCCCACAATGTGGGGACGGGGCGACGTTCGATACGAGCGAAAGAGCGTCGGCGTTCGCACGCACAGCTCGCCGTTCACACTGGCGACGTCGACGCCCGGGAGGGGCGTGCCGTCATAGACAACACCTGAACCGGTCTCGGTCATTCCCCAGGTGGCGATCACGTTCTGCGCCAATGCGATGGGCGGTTTGGCCCCTCCGAGTAGGACCCTTGCGTAGCCGCTCGTGTCGTGGCGAAGGAGTTGGGGTCGAACCAGCGCGATGTGCGTCGCGCCCTTGGAGGGCGCGCTGTCAATTTGGTCCTCGTCACCCCACTGCAAGCGCGCGTCACTCAATATGGCGCGCAGGAGAACCGCCAACCCGCCAATGTGACACGCCGGGAGACAGGGGAACCAGACTGGCGCCGCGCCGTCGACACGAAGCGTCGACTGGGTCAATTCGGCACTGGCGCGCAGCGCATCCCACGTCAACTCAACGGCCTTGGGATCGCCACTCGAACCCGATGTCAGCATCACCAGCCCAACGTCGCTGTCGACCTGGCGGCCGAGTTGGCGTGTCATTCGTCCGTTCTCGTGGACGACGTGTGTCGCACCGAGAGTTTCGAGTTGCTCGTCACGTCGCCTGGGCGAGAGTCGTCGATCCAAGACACTGAAGGCACTTCGCTCGTCGATCGCATCGCGAATCGCTCGTTCGAGGGCCGGACCGAGCTCGAAATCGAGCGCGAGCAGGGAGTTCACAAAACCAGACTAGATGTCTAGGAACTATCGTGGTTCCTAGGGAGGTGGTCAACGTGGCCTCATTGCGTCACGAGCGGCGAATCGCTGCGACGGCCGACGTCGTGTGGGACGTCGTGCGCCGACCAGAAAGTATCCCCACCTGGTTTCCTGGGATCGTGTCGTGCACCGTGGAGGGCGACGTTCGCGTCATCACCACCGCCACGGGCATGGAGATACCCGAGAAGATCATGACCATTGACTCGACGATTCGCCGCTTCGCCTATCGGGTGACCGCGCCGCTCTACACGTTCCACCTGGGCGTCATCGACGTCATCGAGATCGGCCAATTTGATTCGCTCTGCGTGTACTCAACGACCGCCGAGCCCGACACGCTGGCGCTACTCATCGCCGGGGGAACCGTTGGAGCGCTCGAGGAAATACAGCGACTCGCCGAAGCGGTGAAGGGTTAGCGATGGGAAGGCGGATCCTCTTCATCACGACCGATCAGCAGCGCTACGACACGCTCGGGGTCAATGGCGGACAGCTCTCGCGCACTCCGGTACTCGACAAATTGGCGGCGCAGGGCATTCGCTACGAGCGATGTCAACCCACGTCGGTCGTCTGCATGCCGTCGCGCTCTTCCATGCTGACCGGTCAGTTCCCCAGTACCCACGGCGCGTGGATGAACGGCGTGCCGTTAGCGATCGACGCGCCGTCGGTGGCGGAGAACCTACACGACGCCGGCTACGCGACGGCGTTGATCGGTAAGGCCCACTTCGAGCCGTTCATGGATCCCTTTGGGCTCTACGCCGAGAACGCGCTCGCGAACTTGGGCATCCCGACGATCGAACAGGACTGGTTCGACGGACGTCGCGGCGTCCACCGCGGTTTCGACTACCTCGAATTCGCCACGCACGGTGTCATGGGCCCGCTGCATTACGCCAAGTACATGAACGAACACCACGCCGACGCCATCAGTGGCTTCTATCAAGTGGTCGATCACTCGCTCAACGTCAACGCCGCGGGCGGAGGGGACACCGGTGCACCCCAGGTCAAGTTCAACCCCGTGCCGCGAGAGTGGTACCACACCGACTGGGTGGCCGATCGCACGATTCGTTGGCTGGAGGAACAGCGCGACGATCGCGACTGGTTCTGTTGGATGAGTTTCCCCGATCCCCACCACCCGTGGGATCCACCCAAGTCCGAGATCGCCCGAGTCCCGTGGCGCGAGGTCCCCCTACCGGTCAACTATCCCGAGAGTGCGAGCGAACGTGAAGCACTCCTCGACGCGAAGGCCCGACATTGGCGCGAGTGGTACGACGGGCGTGTCGTGAGCAACTACGAAGCTCCGGCGAAGTGGGTGCCGTCGACGTTGACGTCGGATCAGGTGCGCGAGGTGAACGCGCTCAACGCCGTGGAAGTCGAGCTGATCGACGAAGCCATTGGCCGGGTGCTGAAGAGCATCGAAGCCAAGGGTTGGGGTGATGACGTCGACGTGATCTTCACCAGCGATCACGGTGAACTCCAAGGCGACTTCGGGCTCCTCTTCAAGGGCCCGTATCACGTCGATGGGCTGATGCGACTGCCCCTCATCTGGCGCCCGGCCCTCTCGACGAAGCCCGAGCCCAGTGTCGTGCGTGCCCCGGTCAGTCTCGTCTCGCTCGCGGCGACGTTTCTCGACGTCGCCGGTAAGCCGGCACCGAGTTGGGCGGAGGGTGCGGTCCTGCCCTCGAGCGACGACGAAGCGAAGGCCCGGTCCTTTGACGCGACGTTCACCGAGTGGGACTCCTCGTTCTTCGGGATCGACGTGCACGTGCGCACGGTCGTGACCGAGGACTACCTGTACACCGAGTACCTACCGGGCACGATGCACGACGGGAGTGAAGGTGAACTCTACGTCTTGGGCGACGATCCACTCCAACGGGTCAACCGATTCGACGACCCCGCACTCGCGAGTGTCCGCGCGACTTTGGCCGAACAGTTGGCCGGTCACGAACATCGTCCCGGCGAGCGCGCGACGCCCGGCATTTTGATGGCCCCCGTCTAGAGGACGGTAGCGTGGTCGCTATGTCCGAGACCGTCATCCAAGGTTCACCGATCGACCCCGTTGAGGAGTTTCGCTCGTGGCCGCCGCCGCAGTTCGAAACGCTCGGGGAGTTCGACGACATCATCTATGAGGTGGGCGAGGGGATCGCGCGTATCACCATCAATCGCCCCGAACGGCGCAATGCGTTTCGACCTCAGACACTCTTCGAACTCTCGGACGCCTTCGAGCGCGCCCGCGACGACATCGCGGTCGGCGTCATCATCCTGCGCGGTGCAGGACCCGACGCGTTCTGCTCTGGTGGGGACCAGAAGATCCGCGGTGACGACGGCTACATTGGCGACGACGACGTGGCCCGTCAAGGGGTCGGACGTCTCAACGTGTTGGACCTCCAGATCCAGATTCGTCGTCTGCCCAAACCGGTGATCGCGGAAGTCGCCGGTTACGCCATTGGTGGAGGTCACATCCTTCACCTGGTCTGTGACCTCTCATTGGCGGGGGACAACGCCCGATTCGGCCAGACCGGTCCCAAGGTCGGCTCGTTCGATGGTGGCTACGGCTCGTCACTGCTGGCGCGGACGATTGGGGTCAAGCGTGCGAAAGAGGTCTGGTTCCTCTGCCGTCAGTACGACGCGCAGCAGGCGCTCGACTGGGGACTCGTCAACACGGTCGTGCCCTTGGCGCAATTGGAGTCCGAGACCATTGCGTGGTGCCGTCAGATCCTCACCCTGTCGCCGATCGCGCTGCGAATGCTGAAGGCCGGATTCAACGCCGCCGAAGACGGCATGGCGGGCATCCAACAATTGGCCGGCGACGCGACGATGCTCTTCTACATGACCGAAGAGGGTCAGGAAGGGCGCAACGCCTTCGTCGAACACCGCAAACCCGACTTCTCAAAGTTCCCCAAGCGTCCATGACCGCGGCTCCCGGGCCGCTCCAGCGCTGGGTGCTCGCGGCGCGTCCGCGGACGTTGCCCGCCGCGACCGTGCCCGTCGTCGTCGGTGTCGCGCTGATTCGACCCGAGACCTTCAACTGGGGCAACTCAGTGCTCTGTCTGGTGGTCGCCCTCGCGTTGCAGATCGGGACCAATTACGCGAACGACTACTCCGACGGAGTGCGCGGCACCGATGAGGTGCGCGTCGGTCCGTTTCGATTGACCGCGTCCAAACTCGTCGCCGCGAAGACCGTGCGCAACGCGGCCTTCCTGTGGTTCTTCCTGGCCTGCGTCGCCGGCCTCTGGCTGACGACGCGCACCACGTGGTGGTTGATCCCTATTGGCGTCAGCGCGGTGGCCGCCGGATGGTTCTATACCGGCGGACCTCGGCCGTACGGCTACTACGGCTTCGGGGAGCTCTTCGTCTTGGTGTACTTCGGCCTGGTGGCGACGGTCGGCACCGCGTACGTGCAGCACCTCACCGTCCCCGGTCGGGCCTGGTGGCTCGGTACCGCGACGGGCTTCATGGCCTGCGCGTTGCTCGAGGCGAACAATCTCCGCGACGTCCAGGGCGACCGCACCGCCGGTAAGAAGACGCTGGCGGCACGGATCGATCGCCAGCACGCGCCGTGGCTGTACGCGCTGTGCATCGCGGGTGTCGTCGTGGGCATGGCCGGCGCGGGACACGTCGTCGTCGGCATCGTGGCCATCCTTGTCTACGTACCGGCGCTGCGCCTCGCGTTCTCGGACAAGAACGGACGCGACTTGCTGCCGATGTTGAAGTACTCAGCGCGGGCACAACTCCAGCTCGGTGCGCTCGTGGCACTGTTGCTCATCATCAGAGTTGGTGTGTGAACGAGGTCACCCGCGCCGCAACCGCCTCCGGTTGTTCCAGATGCGCGGCGTGGGACGCGTCGGCGACTGTGGCGCACTCACCGCTGATCACGCCAGCGGCGATTGCGAGCGCTTCGAGTGAGAACTTCTGATCGTTACTTCCGGCCAGGGTGAGGGTCGGAGTGGACAACGTGGGGAGTTCGGGTGCGAGCCACGTCTGGGTACCGGTGCCCGAGCTGCGTAGCGAGTTCGCGAGCCCCTTCGCATCACGACTGCGCGAGCTGCGCTCGCGCGGGTCGTCGGGCAGCGTCGCAAACATTGGTTGGGCCAACCATTCTTCGAGGAACGCTTCGGTGCCAATGGTCTCAATCCGGTCCGCCAGGTCGTCGTCTCGACGCCGGCGCTCGCTTCGCTCACCGGCGTCCTCGATGCCGCGCGTCGCGCCGAGCAGTATGAGGCCCTGCAAGCGCGCCGGGTGAGCCAACGCGAAATGCAGTGCGACGCGCGCGCCGTAGGAATAGCCCCCCAGCACGAAGGGCTCTTCAGGGAGTACGTCCGCAAGCAATTCAGCCGTCGCTGGGAGCGACGCACGAATTGACGCGTTCTGCCCATGGCCCGGCAGGTCGAGCGTGAGTAGTTCACTCGTTCCTGCCAGAATGGAACGAAACTGATGTGCCGAATCCTTGGTCTGGGTGAAGCCGTGCAGCCAGACGAGCGTCGGACCCGAACCGAGGCGTTGGATACCAAGGAGTGACATTGCAACCGAGCGTACCGAGCCCGAGCGAGGTCCAGGCGACGTTCGCCGCGACGCTGTTCGACGAGTGGATCGCACTCGGTCTTCGTGACGTCGTTCTGTGCCCCGGATCTCGCTCGACGCCGCTCGCCCTCGCCTGTGCTCATCGCCCCGAGTTGTCGCTGCACGTTCGCATTGACGAGCGAAGTGCCGGATTCTTCGCGCTCGGTCGAGCGCTCGTGACCAAGCGACCCGTGGCCATCGTGGTGACGAGTGGTACGGCCGCGACGGAACTCCACGCCTGCGTGGCCGAAGCATCGTTGGCTTTCGTGCCACTCTTGGTGCTGACCGCCGATCGTCCGCCGGAACTGCACGGCGTAGGGGCCCCGCAAACCATTGATCAACACGAACTCTATGGGCCCATGGTGCGCCACTTCGAGGACCCGGGCGTCGCGAACTTTGACGACGCACCACAGTGGCGCGAACTCGCGATTCGCCTCTGGCTACGTGCGACCAACGATTACGCGCGTGGTCCCGTTCATCTGAACGCGGCGTTCACTGAGCCGTTGATCGGGACACCGCTCGATTTGCCGCAGCGAACAATTTGGGGCGTGGCACCGATCGGTCGGGCGAGCGGCCTCGCCGGACTCGACGGGTTGAAGGTCCTGTGTGTCGCTGGTCACGGTGTCACGTCGGAGATGGTTCGTTCCTGTGAGTCCATGAACTGGGTTGTAGTGGGTGACGCGACGGCGCTCGGGACGCTGCCCTACTTTGACGCGTTACTGCGCGACGAGACCTTTGCCGCACAGGCGCGACCGGACGTCGTCATTCGTCTGGGCGGACTTCTCGCTTCGAGAGTCTTGCAAGAGCGTCTTCGAACGTGGTCGTCGAGGACCATCGGGTTCGATGGCGCGGGATTCGTCGCCGATCCCGATCGGATCGTCGGCGAACACCTCGTGGGCCTGCCCGATCCCGAAGTCGAACCGAAGGCCGACGGAGAGTACGTCCGCCTCTGGAGCGAGGCTTCGGCGCGAGTCGCGGCGTGGCTTCGCGTTGAGGACGACAACGCCGTCGAGCTCAACGAGATCACGCTCGCGCGTGCCGTGGTGTCGGCGACGACGGAGAGGGACGTCGCGCTCGTCATTGGTTCATCCATGCCCGTGCGTGACGTGGAGTGGTGGTCGCCGTCGAGGGTCGCGCCCACCTACGCCAATCGAGGTGTCAACGGGATTGACGGCGTGGTGTCGACGACGCTCGGCGTGGCGGCCGGTTCAAAGGCGGTGGGACTGATTGGCGATATCACAATGCTCCACGACGTCTCGGGACTAGTCGACGGTCTCGGTGCCGCGGGCGGCTCGTGCGCGCTCGTCGTGGCGGACAATCAAGGGGGAGGCATCTTCTCCTTCTTGGCCCAAGCTTCGCTGGTCGACAGCGAACGCTTCGAACTCCTCTTTGGGACGCCGCGACACCACGACCTCGCCGTCGTGGCGCGGGCGTTCGGCCACGAGGGCGTCAACGTGAGCGATGCCGACGCGCTTCGAGCGGCGCTCGATGTCGCGTTGTCCAAATCCGGACTCACGGTCATCGTTGCGAAGGTCCCATCGCGCGAGCGAAATGTCGCCCTGCACGAGGAGTGGAATCAAAAGGTCGGGGACATCCTCGAAAGCACCCGATGATTGCCACCCTGCCGAGCTCACTGATCGCGGCGATTCCCATCGCGATCGCGGCTGGGTTCATATCCTTCATCTCCCCGTGCGTGTTGCCGTTGCTGCCCGGCTATCTCGCGTTCCTTGGGGGTGCGACCGGTTCGGTCCATGGGCGGACCGGTCGAGGTCGTGCCGTGCTCGGTTCAATCGCGTTCATCATCGGTTTCGCCATCGTCTTTATCAGCGTTGGTGCGATCTTCGGGGGACTGGGACACGATCTGAAATCGCACGAACGCATCCTTTCGATCGTCTTTGGGGCCGTGACCATACTCTTAGGACTGTTCTTTGGCGGTTGGTGGCCGGCTCGCTGGCTCAACCGAGAACGTCGCATCCATCACCTCCCGCGCGCCTCGATACTCGGTGCGGGGATTCTGGGCTTCCTCTTCGGCTTCGGGTGGGTTCCGTGCCTCGGTCCCACGTTGGGTGCGATCCAGGGACTCGAGGCGACGTCACCGGGCGCGACCGCGCTGCGCGGATCGATCCTCGCGCTCTTCTACTGTCTCGGGCTCGGCATCCCGTTCGTCGTGGCGGCGTTGGCGACCGAGTGGATGGCGACGGCGTCAGGTTGGCTACGTCGCCACCAGCGCGTCATTGGACAGATCGGTGGCATCTTGCTGATCGTCATCGGCGTGCTCGAGATCACCGGCGCGTGGCAGACATTCGTCCTGTGGCTCCAGACCCACGTGCCCGCCTCGAACGCAATCCTGTAGTAAACGCGGTCTCGTAGACTGACCCAATGAAATTGCGTGACGACTGGAAGTTTCGCGGTCTGGTTCATCAGACCACCGATGACGCCATCCTCGATGGCCTCTCCGCGGGCGGCGTCACGGCCTATATCGGTTTCGACCCCACGGCTCCATCGATGCACCTCGGGAACCTGATGCAGATCTGCACGCTACGGCGCCTGCAACTGGCGGGCAATCGCCCGATTGCCCTCGCCGGAGGGGGTACCGGACTCATCGGCGACCCGAGTTTCAAGGCCGTGGAGCGTCCGCTGCTGACCCTCGAGCAGATCGAGACGAATCTCGTGGGGATCCGTGCCCAGCTTGAGCGGTTCCTGGACTTCTCGCCCAGTGCGGGCCCGACCCAGGCGTTGTTGTTGAACAACGCGGACTGGCTCACCACTATCTCGTTGACGGATTTCCTACGCGACGTCGGCAAGCACTTCACGGTCAATCAGATGATCGCCAAGGAGACGGTGAAGAGCCGTCTCGACCGCGACGACGTCGGACTGTCCTTCACGGAGTTCTCGTACATGTTGTTGCAGGCCTACGACTTCCTTCGACTGAATCTCGATCACGATTGCACGCTGCAACTCGGTGGGTCGGACCAGTGGGGCAACATCACCGTCGGCGCCGAACTGGTGCGAAAGTCGGCCGGTCACGCCGCGTACGGCGTGACGACGCCCTTGCTACTTCGCGGCGACGGCACGAAGTTCGGCAAGTCCGAGGGTGGCAACGAACACGTGTGGCTCGACGCCACGATGACGTCACCGTTCGCGCTGCATCAGTTCTTGTTGAACTCCGACGATGTGATGGTCCCGTCGCTGCTGCGCTTCTTCACGTTCCTCGATCACGACACCATTCGCGATCTCGACGAGGCCACGAAGACCGTGCCTCAGGAACGCCGTGCGCAACGCGCCGCCGCGAACGCCATCGTGTCGATGGTGCATGGCGACGAGGCCGCCCGCAAGGCCGAACGGGCCGGCGACGCGCTCTTCAACGAGTCGATTGCCGACCTGGACGAGGCCACGTTGCTGCAGGTCGTGGCCGATGCGCCCTCTTCGACCTGTTCGCGTTCGCAACTCAACGAGGGGATCGACGTCGCGGAGTTACTGGTGCGTTGTGACCTCGCCGCGTCGCTCTCCGAGGCCCGACGGTTTCTGTCCCAAGGTGGGGTCTACGTAAATAACCTGCGGGTCGACGGCGAAGAACCCCTCGATGCCACGCGCGCACTGCACGACCGTTACTTCGTGCTTCGCCGAGGTCGACGCCAGTTGCACCTCATCGTCGTGCAGTGATACGTCGCGTCGGCGTCCTACTCATCGCCGGACTGCTCCTGTGCGCGTGCGGAACGGTCAGCGAAGCGAAGGCCATGTCGGGCTGGGTGGCGCACAGCAGTTTCAAGGCCAACGCCACATCGCTCTTCAATGACGTGAAGGGTTCGGCGAAGGATCTACGAAACGCGCACTTGACGAGCAACGACTTCCATACGGTCTGCCAAGTGCTGTTCTCCGATGATGGGGCAATGCAAGCGGCCCTTCCGACGCCCGACGCGCAGGCGACCTCGTTGCTCAACAAGGCGTACCAGGAGTTCGCCAAGGCCGCGCACCAGTGCTACAACGCGCAGTCCAGTGCGGTGGCGCGATCGCGTGCCCTCGCGACGCTCGCGAGTGGCGCTGCGGTGTTCTCTGAGGCGAAGGCCCGCGTCGCCACGGCGTCCCAGTCCTAGCTCGTCGGCGGTCGCAAATCGATCTCGAGTCGAAGGACACCGTCCTCGAGCGTCGCGACTGCGTCGCCCAGCATGGCGAAGTCCTGAAAGTCGAGATTCGCCGCTTCGATGAAGCGTTGGCGCTCGGGTCCTTCAACCGGAGGGAAACCCCGGCGCTTTACGGCGTCCGCTCGTTCGCGAAATCGAAGGATCATGTCATTGGGATCAAAGGCTGGGCTCACAATCCGATGATAAGGGCTGAATAAGAGGGTTCACTTGGTAACATGGAAACTCAACTCAGTACTCCTGAGTTGCGGCCGCCGCCAGCTATGGCCCGCGGCCAGTGAGGAGTTGACGTGAAAAAAGGCCGCCATCGTCGGTTTGTTGAAGCTCGCGAACTCAAACGATCTACGGGACCCCGTGCGACCACCTGCGTCGAATGCGGGGCCGCTCCTGAGGACGTCCACGCGGAGTGGTGTCTCGCTGAAGAGGACCGCTACGACGAGATTCTCGGATCCCTGCCGCGCACGTCGTTCAACGAAGAGGATCCTCTCGCCGCTGAGGGTTAAACCTTCTTACGGAATACCGGGTGGGGAAGTCTCGTCCCTTTGGGTTGTGCCGTTCGTTGATTCATGAAGGCCATGAGTTGGTCGTAGACACTCTGGCCGACCATTGCGACG
>Ga0182012_10005701_pt1 | contig 12835 bp, 16 predicted proteins | sample 612S2SmetaG_FD_120486 | JGI IMG/M metagenome (GOLD analysis project Ga0182012, IMG submission 120486) | Permafrost microbial communities from Stordalen Mire, Sweden - 612S2S metaG | ecosystem: Environmental > Terrestrial > Soil > Wetlands > Permafrost | place: Sweden: Stordalen | collected...
CTGGCGCTTCGCTATCACTTCTCCTCCATCAGGATGTGAAGGGGACTTACACCCCCAAGCTGTCAAACATGCACGGCACACACGCACGAAGGCCCGTGCAATTCGCACAGGCCTTTGTTATTTCTAAAACTCTTCAGGGGTTACACCCCTGGCGTCCGAGCCGGCTCCCGAGCCGCGACAGCCGAAGATCGCCGGCTACTTAGGCTCGATCGGGGCCGAACTCACCGGAGTCGTCGTCGTATTCTGCTGAACCGGTGCGGCCGGCGGTGGATCCGGGGTGCCCTTGATGCCGTCCTTGAAACCCTTCAGGCCCTCACCCAGTCCCTTGCCGAGCTCCGGCAGCCGCTTTGCGCCAAATAGCACCAGCAGAAGAAGACCAATAATCATCAGGTGAGTCGGTTGAAGTAGATCGCCCATTGTTTTCCCTCCGCGCCGCTCAGTGCTGCGGCGCACACATCACTACCCGATTATTGTCGCACAGAACGCCCACCGGGCGAGTGATCCAGCTCACTCTGGAATTGGCGGCATCGCAAAGTAGTCGCGCCGCCAACGCGTCAATTGACCCTTGACGGCTTGCCCAGCCGCTCGGTGATCTTTGAGAAGAACGTCCGCAGGTCTTCTTCGTCGCCTTCCGTCAGCCGCCGATAGACCTTCATCAGCGGGAAAAGACGAGAGCCGCGAACATTTACGGCCGGTACCGCCGCGTTGCCGCCGGGATAGACACACATCTCCCAGGCCCCTGCGTAGAGTTCACGCACCACCTCGCCCAGGTAGCTGCCCCACAAACGCACCTCGAATTCAAGGTCGAATTGCGGCCCCTCGCCCACCATGATCAGCACTTCGTCGAGCGCGTCAACGGAATCGGCCGAATAGTTGAGCTTTTGCCCGAACTCCGTTGCAGCCACGTTGATCGCGGCTTTGGCGTAGCCCTCCATCATCGAGCCCAGATCGGGGAACGATGCGGATTCAAGACGCTGACGCAAATCGGCAGAGTGGGGCATCTAATCTAGTCTAAAGAGTACCCGGTTTGCCCGGCGCCTGTAAGGCCTTCAATGTGGGCACCTGACGATGGGCCGATGGCGGCGCTTTATGGCAGACTGAAGACAGCTGTGGAGGTCCCCAAAACGTGAAAATTCTCAAGTTCCTCGCCTTGGCGTTGCTGGTTTGCTTTGCTGCGGGGCCCGCGCGCTCCGCCGATCGCGTCATCTACCCCGAACCGCCGCAGGCCAGCGCCGATCTGGCTGCCGCACTCAAAACTGCCGCCGCACAGCACAAGAGAATCCTGCTCGATTTCGGCGGCAACTGGTGCGGCGATTGCCAGGTGCTCGATATCTACTTCCACGACCCTAGCAACCTGCCGATTCTGAATGCGAATTTTGTGCTGGTGCACGTCAACATAGGCCACGATGATGCGAATCTCGACATTGCACAGCGCTACGGCGTTCCGCTCGACAAGGGTGTGCCGGCGCTGGCCGTTCTCAGCGAGAATGGCAAGCTGCTCTACAGCCAGAAGCAGGGCGAGTTCGAGGCCATGCGGCGCATGCAATCGTCGTCGGTCACCAGTTTCCTGGTGCAGTGGCGGCCTCAGCACAGTGGCTGTTCTGCGGTTGTTGTCAACTGCTAAAAAGGCAAGAATGAAATTCGATCTCGAGAAGACTTCAAACAGCGAAACCTACAAATTGCTGATCGGGCTTATTGTTCCGCGGCCCATCGCGCTGATTACCAGCATGGACGAACATGGACAGTTGAACGCCGCGCCGTTCAGCGCGTTCAACTATTTCTGCACCGATCCGCCGATCGTGGGCGTAGGCGTGACCAATCGCCCCGACCAACAGTTCGTTCCCAAAGACACAGCCCACAACATTCGCCGCACCGGTGAGTTTGTGGTCAACGTCGTCACCGAAGACATCGCGGAAAGAATGAACATCTGCGCCACCGACTTTCCTCCTGACATGAGCGAGGTTGAGCTGGCCGGATTCACGACCGCGCCTTCAGACAAAGTGAAAGTGCCGCGCCTGGCCGAAGCTCACGCGGCGCTCGAATGCTGCGAATACACAACCATGGAGATCGGCCGCTCGCGCATCATTCTGGGCCGCGTGGTGGCGATTCATGTCGATGACGAGTTCGTCGATCCAGCCGGCCCCTACATTCACTCAGACAAGATGCACAACATCGGCCGCATGAATGGCCTCGGCAACTACGTGCGCACCCGCGACGCATTCATCACCATCCCGCGCATTCCATACGCGGAGTGGAAGAAGAAGCAGCAGTAACGGGCGCACCTACCCCATCGGCGCCAGGTGTTTGGTGTTCTGGTAGGTGTACTGTATCCGGTGTACCACCGTCATGGTTGACAGCACGGCCAGCACCCACAGCACCGGAGCCATCACGCCCCAGTGATTGAAGAGCGCGCCCAGCAGGATAAGCACGATGCGTTCGGGGCGCTCCATAAAGCCCACCTTGCATTGGCCGATCAGCGCCTCAGCGCGGGCGCGTGTGTAGCTCACCATCAGCGACGTGACCATCACAAACGCCACCAGCACCACGTCGGAATAGCGGTCGATGACCGAGTCGAAGAACGAGCCGAATACCGTGACCTGGTTGGTGCGGCGGGCCACGCGTCCGTCGACCATATCGAAGATGCCTGCGCCGAAGATCACCATGCCGGCATAGAAAAACATGCGGTCGGCATTGGATTCATTCGCGTGGCCAAATAAAAACGCGGCGGCGATGTTGATCACCAGCCCGAAGAAGGTAAGGAAATTGGGATTAATGCGAGTGAGCGCCAGGCCATGCACGATGCGATCGAGCAACCAGCCGCAGCCGCGGCCGAATGCGCTTGTCCAGGTCATTGAAAGTACCAGCTCCTAGCTTCTAGCTTCTAGCTCTTAGCTCACCGGCCGCTAGAGCCATCCTGGAGTGCCCCGTCGGGATTGAGCTAGATGCTAGTGGCTAGAAGCTAGCAGCTAGTTTTCTCCCGGTTACTGCGCTGCGCCGGCCGCAGCAGCTTCGCCTGCTTCGCCTTCGTTGCCGGCCTCATCGTGAATCGTTGTCAACTTCAGAATTTCAAGCTCGCGTTTGCCGTTTGGCGTCACGATTACGGCCACGTCGCCTACCTTTTTGCCCACAATGCCACGGCCTATCGGCGAGGTAGTCGAAATCAGGCCCTTCACAACGTCGGCCTCTTCGCTCGTTACCAGCCGGTAAACCAGTTCCTCTTCTTTGGTCGAGTCGAAGACCACCACCGTTGAACCGAAGCCCGCCTTGTCCCTGGGAATGTTAGCCAGGTTTACCAGCGAGAGCTCGCCCATGCGCTTCTTGAGCTGGCCCAGGCGCGCATTCACAAACTCCTGACGCTGCTTGGCCATGTGGTACTCGGCGTTTTCCGACAGGTCTCCCAATGCCCTGGCCTTCTTGATCTCGGCCGGCAATTCGGTAGTCAGCTCGTACTCAAGAGCCTTGATCTCTTCGAGAATTTTCTTTTTGAAGTCTTCAGGCATCCGTGATCCGAAGCGGGCGAGGGGAACTCAGCACGCAAAATTTCATAACACTAGAAACTCAATTATACGGCAGCGGGCGAAAACTGCCTCCTATTGGACGGTCTCGCGCTTTTCATCGAGAAACGATTTCAGAATCAGAGTCGCGGCCACCTGGTCGACTACCTTGCGATGGTCCTGGCGTTTATGGCCGGCCTCATACAGCATGTTATGGGCTTCGTGGCTAGTAAGCCGCTCATCCCACAGGTGGATCGGCAGCCCGGTCAGTTCGCCAAGCTCGGCGGCAAAGGCCTGCGTCTTTTGGGCTTGCGGGCCAACCTCGCCCGAGAGATGCAGCGGATTGCCCACCACGATCGCGCTCACGCCGTAGCGCCTGGCCAGCCGCGCCAGCGAACGCAGATCGTCGCGCCGGCTCCTTTTTCGCTCGAGTGTCATCACGGGCTGCGCGGTCAGGCCCAGCTCGTCTGAGACGGCTACACCGATGCGGCGGTTGCCGACGTCGAGGGCGAGGTAACGGGGATCGGTAGAAGTTGGCAGCTTTCAGCTCTCAGCTTTCAGCTCCTAGCCTAACCCGCATTTCTGGAAGAAGCGAAGATTGCCCGGAATTCTAGTCGGCATTTCTCACTTGTCTGTTGGAGGGGCAGTTTTATTGCCATCCGTTGCGTTGAATTACGTGCAATGCGCGCAGAATATAAATATGCACACCGCAGAAGATACCCTGTCGCTGGATATCGCGTCATCTCAGGCTGCCGATACCCGTCTGCCCATCCATTTGCAAGCTGAAAACGGAAGGCGGAATGCTACCTACCCCCCGGGATAGCTAAAAAGTAAACAGGCACCAACGATCTCATATCTAAGTAAAAAAATATAGTTATCCTATGCAATGTAACAAAAATCTTGTTACATTTATCATAAATGGAGGCTATATATGCACCATTCTCAGTGCGTGTTGCGCTGTTTTCTTCCTAAAAACGTCCGGTATTCCAACTTGGTTTTGAATCGGTCGGAATACAAATCTTTCGGCAGCCTGAGCAGACCGGCGGAATGACAATCGGCTTGAGGCCCGGGCTACCGGCCCGATGCTGCTCCGAAAGCGAGCAGCGCATCACACCCGATACAATGAAAGATAGAGAGTCCCCCGGGGCCTATTTCGCGTCCTAAATGATTGAAGAATCATCTTAACGGCCTGACCTGGGCCGGCAGTTTCAGTCAACGCCAAAAAAGGGATTCAAAACCGGCATCATGGCAAGGCGAAGAGCGAAGTACAAGAGAAAAACGGGGCGGACGGGAGCAGGACTCCTTTCTGGTCTGCTTTTCGTGGCGCTTGCAGCTGCCGGCGGTGCGGCGTGGCTGGTGCTTACACCTTATGGGCCCTCAACGGAGACCTTTGTGGAACTGAATCCCGGCTCGTCAACCCCGACCATCGGCCGCACGCTTGAGAAGGCCGGGGTGGTGAGGAGCCAATATGCTTTCGACTTGCTGCGGTTGCTCAAACGCGGCACCCTTCGCGCCGGCGAGTACCGCTTCGATCATCCGGCGCCGGCGGCCGAGGTGTACGCGCGGATCGCGCGTGGAGACATCTACACCCGCGCGCTGACCATTCCCGAGGGCTCGAACATTTTCGATATCGCTACCCGCGTGGAGCAGAACGGGTTCGGAAGCCGGCAGGATTTTCTCATCGCGGCGGTTGATCATGTGAGTCTGATTTCCGATATCGATCCGGGGGCAAGGAGCCTCGAAGGCTACCTTTTTCCTGACACGTATCGGTTTGCACGCAATGTAAAGCCTGAGCAGATTGTGGGCGCAATGGTAAGACGATTTCGCGCGGTGGCCGCGCAGCTGGGCCTGAAAAGCAATTTCCACCACGTGGTAACAGTGGCTTCGCTGGTTGAACGCGAGACAGCGGTTGACGCCGAACGTCCGCTGGTCGCCAGCGTTCTTGACAACCGGCTGCACCAAGACATGCCGCTGATGACCGATCCTGCGGTGATTTACGGCCTCGAGCTTGAGGGCGCCTGGCGGGGCAAAATCTACGCCAGCGATCTGAAGCGCAACACGGCCTACAATACGTATCTTCACGCGGGTCTGCCACCGGGCCCCATTGCCAACCCCGGCATTCCGTCTCTGCGCGCAGCCATGAAGCCGGCAGACACCAACTACCTCTACTTTGTGGCAGCAGGAGCCGACGCGCAGGGGCATTCTGCGTTCGCCGCGACCCTGGACGAACATAATCGCGAAGTTGCCAGCTACCGTCGCGCCGTAAAGAAGGCAGGCGGCCAATGAGAGTGCGCCGCGCATTCACCGTTTGCGGACTCGGGGTCCCGGTATTGCTTGCCGGGTGTTCACTGTTTCCTTCCACGCGCAAGCTGCCTTTGCCCAAGGCGCCGGCGACCGTGCAGACTGTCACTCCCGAAGAGCTGGTGGAGCAGCTCAAAAAGAGCTGGGACGCGTTGAACACTCTCACCGCCAAAGTGACGATTCAGGCCACCATGACAAAGCCCAAAGAGGGCTCGGAGACGACAGAGCCAACCTTCCCGGCAAACATCCTGCTCCGCAAGCCTGACATGCTGCGCGTTTATGCCCAGGTGCCGGTGATTCGAACCGAGATGTTCGACATGGCCAGCGATGGAAAAGACTTTACGTTGTACGTGCCCTCAAAGAAAGAAGCTGTGAAAGGGCCGAATACAGTTACCAAGAAGTCGCCCAACGAATTTGAAAACATGCGGCCGGGCTTTTTCTACGACGCCATGGCGGTGCGCGGGCTTACGCAAGACGAGTTGTATTCTGTAACGGCCGATACCGAAACAATCGAAGATCCGCAGAAGAAGCATCTGCTCACCAAGTCGGAATACGTGCTCAGCATCATGCGCACGCTTGCCGACAGCCGGCAATTGAAGCCGGTGCGGGTAGTCACCTTCGATCGCTCTGACCTGAAGCCCTACCAGCAGGACATCTACGATGCGAACGGCAATCTTGAAACCCAGGTCTTTTACGGCGATTACAGCGACTTCAACGGGGTCACGTATCCCTCGACGATCACGATCAAAAGGCCGCTCGAGTCATACCAGATCGTGATTACCGTGCTTACAGTGACTGAGAATCAGAAACTCGAGAACGACGAGTTTGTTGTCGATATCCCCGCGGGCACCGAGATCAAGAATCTGGATTAGGCCTACTGCGGCGAAGACTGAGCCGGCGCAGGCGGAGGTGGAACGCGGGGTACCGCGGGCATATCGGCCGGCGGCGCGCCCATGCTGTTTACCACCGTTGCGGTAAAGGCTCCATCCTTTACCGCGCCTTCAGCGCGCACCACGTCGCCCACCTTGATATCGGCAAGAGTAATGGGATCGCGGCGCTGGCGGAAGGTGGTATTTTCGTCGGCCACAAAGCTGTGCGGAGCATGATCGAGCGACCCCGTCAGCGTAACTTTCACTCCGTCGATCGCCGTAACTTTGCCCATCAGCCATGTCTTGCCAAAATTGGCTTCCATCTCCCGTATTTGAGCCACGCGATCGGGGTCAAGTTCCACAATGGCCGTGGCCGGCACGGTCTTGGCGGTCTCATCCGCCTCGCCGCGCACCTGGATGACATCGCCAACCTTGATGTCACTGGGCTTGAGCTGCTCCGGAGGATTGCCGCCCCTGCGGCCCTGCCACCCGCCCTGCCCGCCGCCGTTGCCTTGCCCTCCGCCGTTACCCTGTCCACCGCCATTGCCCTGGCCGCCCTGGCCGCGCACGTAGGCGGGCATCTTGAACATTCGCGTGTCGGCGGTGAAGTGCACGGTATACACATCGCCGGCATCGGTCTTGATGGTGTACTGGTCAGCAGAGACTGCGGTAACAGTGCCCCACACTCCCCCGCCCATCATGCCCCCAAATCCGCCTCCGCCGCCCCGGCGCTGCCCGTAACCGCCCCCGCCGTTTTGGCCGCCCCCGTTTTGACCGTTTTGAGGAGGAGGGGTTGAATCCTGAGCCGAAGCGGCCACGGCAGTTGCAGCCGCGAGCACCAACGCCGAAATGAGCCGGAAACAGGTGTGCATCTTCATGTTCAGATAGACGGGATTGCCGGGCAACAGGACGACCGGCCTATGGACGATCGGCGAATAGACCGCAGGGCGCGAGGAGATCTTCAGCGCGCCTGCTCGGGTTTGGCGTTCTGTTGAGACGCCAGCAACTGCTTGAAATCAGCGTTGTCGCGCAGGCTGGCAAAGGCCACGTCGGAGGCGACTTTCTTGGGGCTGGTGAACCCTTCATCAATGGCCATGCGGAGATACTGCAGAGCGCATTCGGTCTGCCCTATTCGAACGCACCCGAGAGCCATGTAATAGTTCATCGCGCCGCGTTCGGTTATCGATGCTGGATTCTGCACTTGCGGGGTGCCATGGTCTTCAAAGATTTCAGGATCGAGGGCCAGCGCGCGCTGGTAGGCATCCCACCCCCGGCTGTATTTGTGCTGGGCCAGCAGATTGGTGCCCAGGTTCTTGTAAACCATGGCCGAATCCGGATCGAGCTTTACCGACTTGCGATAGAGGCGTTCGGCTTGGGAATACTCCTTCTCGGAGTCATAGATTGTAGCCAGGTTGTTGACCACTTGGGCGTTATTGGAATCAAGCTTGAGCGACTCCTTATAACAATGCATCGCCTCGTTCACATTGAACATCATTTGATAGGCTATGCCCATCTTGTTCCAGATGGCCGCGCTGCTCGAGGCTTTTCGATAGGTAGCAATGGCCTCCTGGTACCTCTGGTGCATCACGAGTGAGTCGGCCAGATCCTCAGCGGATGGAGGCGGTACGGGCGGCCTGGCCACGGGGATTGCGGCTTGAGAGGGATGTTGAGTGGGAGACTGGGCCGGAGCGGGCTCTGGCGTCTGGACCTGCGTTTTGACCTGCGTCTCGACCTGCGTCTGGGCCAGTGATTGACCGGAAGTGGGTGTCTGAACCTGAATGGAATCAGCCGCTGAAACAGCTGCCGCAGTCTGCGCGGACAAGGATTGCTGGGTTGCCGGGAAGGCGGTGCTCAGCCACGTGACAAGGAGAGCCGAAAAAACCGAAGACCTGATCATAATCCCTCCTGGCTTCGCTAGCTTCCAAAGCAGGCGGAATGCATCGAAACTACGGATGTCCGTCAGTCGTGGCGCAACCTCTGCCGGACCAGCCTGGATGCCCGTCGCATGCAATTAAAGCACTATTCATATTCAATGAAAAGGCAAATTGAGAGTCAATAGCCAGTTATTGACTTTGGCGCATACCGGTTTGCAGTTTGAGGAATCAAAGATTCTGTTCGCAACAACTTGCAGAGATTACACTTTGTTGAGCACGGGAGGGAAAGAGAATTGATGGAGCACGAACCGAGCAAATCTGCTGTGGCCGTTCCGGAACTGGGTTTGGTGGAGAGATTTCGCGGGGTGCGCCGCCGCACCCTTGGGCTCTGCGCCCCGCTCACCCCCGAGGACATGATGGTGCAGTCGTGCCCCGAGGCATCTCCGGCGAAGTGGCACGTGGCCCACACTGCCTGGTTTTTTGAGTCGTTCGTCCTGAGCCAGTTCGCGCCGGGGTACCGGGTTTTCAACCCCGATTTCCCGTGGCTGTTCAACAGCTACTACGAGGGCTTTTCGTCGTTCCCTGAAAAGAAGCTGCGCTCGTCGTTCTCGCGGCCTGGCCTGGAAGAGATTCTTCGCTACCGCCGGCATGTAGACGATGCCCTTACTCGATTGATGGAGCGTGGCGCGCCGCCGGCCGCACTCGAACGCATCGAGTTGGGAGTGAATCACGAAGAGCAGCACCAGGAATTGCTGCTCACTGACATACTCCACGCCTTTTACACCAATCCGCTGAGGCCGACGTACAGGGAACAGGGATCAGGGTTCAGGGATCTGAAATGCGAGATGCCGGCTCCGATCCGCTTTGAAAGTTTTGAAGGCGGATTGTGTGAGATAGGCTTTGCCGGTGACGGATTCTGTTTTGACAATGAGCTGGAGCGCCACCAGGTCTGGCTGCGACCATATGGGCTTGCGGACCGGCTGGTAACTTGCGGCGAGTATCTCGATTTTGTGAATGACGGCGGCTACTCACGGCCGGAGTTGTGGCTCTCGGCGGGATGGGCAACGGTGAAGGCGCAGAGCTGGAAGGCCCCACTTTACTGGTCACAAGAAGGCGATGGAGAAGATGGCGCATGGAGCGTATTTACCCTGCGCGGAGCCGTGCCGTTGAGCCTGAGGTTGGACGCGCCCGTGAGCCACGTGAGCTTTTATGAGGCAGACGCCTACGCCCGCTGGGCCGGGCATCGGCTGCCCACCGAGGCCGAATGGGAGGTTGCCGCCGAGGGCCAGCCGGTTGACGGAAATCTGCTGGAATCCGGGAATCTGACGTCTGTCCCAGCATCTTCTCTCATCCAAAACGAGAACGGTGCGAAGCACCACTACGGGGACTGCTGGGTGTGGACTGAGAGCGCCTACCTTCCCTATCCGGGGTTCAGGCCGCTCGAGGGCGCGCTGGGTGAGTACAACGGAAAATTCATGAGCGGCCAGATGGTTTTGCGCGGCGGCAGCTGTGCAACGCCGAATCGGCACATCCGGGCCAGCTATCGCAATTTCTTTGCTCCCGAGACCCGGTGGCAATTCTCCGGAATAAGATTGGCGTCCTGAAACGGGTTCGTGCATCGAAGGAAAAGATATGTCTCTCGTAGCTTCCCCTGCATTTCTTCAAATCGACGAACAGTTGGCGCGTGCAGTGCGAGCCGGGTTGGACGCGCGCCCCAAATCGCTGCCGCCCTGGCTCTTTTACGACGGGGCAGGCTCAGAGCTCTTCGAGCGGATCACCGAGCTGCCCGAGTACTATCTGACGCGCACGGAGCGGGGCATCTTTGAGCGTCACGCCGGCGAGATGGTAGCGCTGGCCGCAGGCAGCAGCAGGTTGAGGTTTACCGAGCTGGGCGCGGGATCGGCGGAAAAAACGCGCGTGCTGATGAAGGCCGCCCTGGCTCGGCAACAGGGGCTGGTCTTTGAGGCCGTGGACGTCTCGGCCACAGCGCTGCTGGTAGCCCAGGCGCGGATCGAGCGCGAGGTTCCCGGCGTTCGAGCCGTGCTGCTTGAGATGGACTACACCAATGGATTCGAGCTCGATCTATGCGCGTCGGGCGAACGGCGGCTGGTGCTCTACATCGGTTCGAGCATCGGCAACTTTGAGCCGCAGGAGTCTGCTCGAATTCTGCGCAAGTTGCGCAGCCAGCTCGATGAGGGAGACGGACTGCTGCTGGGCGTGGATCTGGTGAAAGATGAGTCCACGCTGCTGGCAGCGTACGACGACGCGGCCGGCGTGACCGCTGCCTTCAACAAGAACATGCTGGTGCGATTGAATCGGGAGCTGGGCGCCAACTTCGATCTTGCCCGATTTCATCATCGAGCCGTGTGGAACGAGACGATGTCGCGGATGGAGATGCATCTGGAAAGCTCGGCCGACCAGCACGTCCGTTTCGCTGCGCTCGATTGGGAAGTTGAGTTCCGCGCAGGTGAAACCATCCATACCGAGAACAGCTACAAATATCGGCCCGGCGGTGCGGCGGCGATGATGGCTGCGGCAGGCTTTGCCTGCGCCGAAACCTGGACCGACGAGCGGGGATGGTTTGAGGTGTGCCTGGTGCGGGCGGAAGAATAGGGAACCAGGGAATAGAAAAAAGCTCTCAGCCTTGCGGCGAGTGGCATAAAGCTTCAGGCTACGGCCCATTGTTGAAACAGAACTCCCTGTCAGATGCAATTTGGCTGCGTCTGACAGGGGGTTCGTGTTTTGGGGGTGAGAAAAGCGGAGTTGCCGTTAGTGAGCGCGCCGGACAGCGAAGATCTTGCCGTTTGCGTCGCATAGTACGTATTGGCCGTCGATCAGGCGCCACTCGTGGCCATCGGCGGGTTTAGCGAGATGGTACTGCGTGTAATCGATCTTCTCGCCACGATTCCAGTCTTCCTGGCGTATGGTCCCGCCTTTCTTCCAATCGTTGTGCGCAACGTACGTGTGGTTATCGTGCTGGTCCTGCGCGATTGCGGGGATGCCGCTGAGGGACACAGCTAAAACGGAGAGCATGAGGATCCGGGTAGCTTTGTGCATAATTTCTCCTCTGTCCTCGGATTCGAATCGGGCCGGACGAGTTGTTTGCGAGCAATAATTGAAGTGTGAAAAAACGGCAAACTGTTTTCGCCATAAGAAAGGCCGCCTTTGCATGACACAAACCGCGATTCCATTTCGCAGTTTGTGCCATGAAAAGACGGCCTCAGTTTGGCGAGCGGCATACATCAACAAGCCACTCGTGCCTACTCCCTTGCTCGCTTGTTCCCTTGCTCCCTTGTTCCCTGCTCTATTTCGGCTGCGCGATCCGCACCAGCAAAATATCGTGGCCGGGAATTTCAAGCGGCATATTCTGCGTGAGCACGACATCCTTGCCGGTCCACAGGTCTTTACCCCGCTGCGTGCCATGCAAGCCCAGCTTGGCCAGATCCAGATGGAAAGGGTGAGTGGAATAGCGATCGCTGCCCGCGTTCAGCACGGCAACGGCCATGGCGCCTCCGGAAAGAGGACGCGTCCACACGTCGACCTCGCCGTCGGAGTAGATATGCCTCGCTTCATGGCCCAGCTTGTCCTGGTCAATGGCGATCACGTCGCGGTTGGTGAGGATGGCCGAGATCTCCGGCTTCATGCTGTGCAGATCGTTGCCGGCAAGCAGCGGCGCGGCCAGCATGGCCCACATGGAGAAATGCGCGCGGTTCTCGCCCAGCGAGAGCCTTCCGTTGCCCACCTCAAGCATGTCGGGATCGTTCCAATGGCCGGGGGCGGCGTATTTCGCCAGGCCCTGCTGCTCGTTGAGCAGCGTGTAGATGCTGTTCCAGTTGTGCTGAATATCGTCAGTGGCGCGCCACAGATTTGCGCCCACGCTCGGACCCCACTCCCACACCGAGTCCCAGCCATACTGGCAGAGCGAATATACGATCGGCCGGCCCGTAGAAGCCAGCGCCTTGTGCATTTTTTCGTAAGCGCCGATCATCAGCTTCATCTGCGCAGCGTGGTCGTTCGGTGCCTGCTTCTCCATTACCTCGGGTATAAAGCTGCAAAGGTCGTACTTCAGGTAATCGATGCCCCACGAAGCATAAAGCTGCGCATCCTGCAGTTCGTGATTCAGCGAGCCTGCATACCCCCCGCAGGTCTTGGGGCCAGGCGAAGAATAGATGCCCAGCTTGAGGCCCTTGAAATGCACATAGTCGGCGAGAGCCTTCATGTCAGGAAACTTTGAATTGGTGTGCAGCACGCCGTCGGAGTCGCGCTCGCCCTCCCAGGTATCGTCGATGTTGATGTA
>Ga0182012_10005702_pt1 | contig 12835 bp, 11 predicted proteins | sample 612S2SmetaG_FD_120486 | JGI IMG/M metagenome (GOLD analysis project Ga0182012, IMG submission 120486) | Permafrost microbial communities from Stordalen Mire, Sweden - 612S2S metaG | ecosystem: Environmental > Terrestrial > Soil > Wetlands > Permafrost | place: Sweden: Stordalen | collected...
GAATGTACCCCTGATATCCATCTCGCTGACCAGCGGTTTGGAGAGCAGGTGGATTGAGCCGCCAAAGGGCGCGGGCCCGATGGTGGAGGCAGTCCCCGGGCTGCGGTCGAAGTCCACTCCGCCAACCCACTCATTGGGGAAGAATACCCAGGAGTGGTGCGTCGGCGTATTGGTGTCGTAGAAGGGAATTCCGTCGAAGTCGATGTCGTAATCGCCGTCTGGAAATCCGCGGAAGTAGGTCTTGCTCTGGCCGAGTCCGACGCCGTTGGAACTGGTGGTAAATGCGCCGGGGACGATCTGGACGAGCTCGCCGTAATCAGCGATGGGCGCCGTGAAGTTCTCGATGTAGGTATTGGAGATGAGGGACTGCGCCGAGCGCTCCTCGATAAATCCGCCACTGGGCGCCGACTCGGATGCGATGGAGTCGATGCCGGAATTGACGGTGATCATTTCAGAGATTGCGTTGATCGTCAGCGTGAGTGGAACATGCTGGGACTGTCCGTCGGCAAGCATGATGGAAGCCTTGGTGACTTTTCCGAAGCCGCCCGCGGTCGCTTCGACGCTGTAGTTGCCGGAGGAGAGACCGTCGAACGTGTAAGCGCCGTTGACGTCGGTGCGAAGCTCTTTGGTTCTTCCTGTGGCCGAGTTGGTGAGAGTTACAGCGGCATCGGGAACGGCCTTGCCCTGCGCATCAACGACTGTCCCCTCAAGTTTCGCGGTAGATGTTTGCGCGATGATCGACGCGGGAACCAGGAGCAGCAGAGAGAAGACCAGTGCGAACAGGCGTATGCGCCCGCTCTGCAGAGTGTGTGTCACGATAAAACCTCCAATGAATTGTTCAAACAGGTGAATGAAATGCGTTCCATGGGCAGATTCTGCGGTGAGTGATCCCACGCATGCAGGTTGGATTTGCCCACACCAGCCTAGACCTTAGCAAGCGATTGTGAAATGAAAGTTACACTCTTGTTACGGCTCTGTAATGCGCCCGAGAAAGCTGTGCAGATTTGGGGTTCGAGTAAAACTCCATGCGCAGACAATTCATACATTGCCGTTGATTCTTAAGTAGAGGCAGGATCTCTCACGATATGAACTCTTCAATTTATCCGGCGGAACTGCGGCGAGAGCTTGGCGATCGCGCTCGTGCATGGGCGCGGGGACGGTCGCATGTGGAGAGCTACGGGGAGCCGCCGGTGATTGTTTTTGCACCTGAGAGCGGCAGGCACGGAAACTTTCTTGACCATACTTACGCGGCCATTTGTGTTCGTCCCGATTGGGTTCGGCGGTTTGAGAAGATCCACGCACAAGGGCGAGCGCTGCCTAAACCCGAAGCGGGCACGAATGGAGAACCGCCGCGTCGGTGGCGGGAACTCGATTCATCGATGAGCTCAGATGCGCTGCTGATGAATGTATTTTGCGCGCCGGGTGTGGCAGAGGATGCCAGGGTTCGCGCAGCGCTAGGTGTGGTGGGGGATGCAACGCCGGAGTTTGGGTGGAAGGCGCGGGTTCCGCTGAAGAACGGCCGATTCGATCGTACGGAGGTCGACTTGCGGTGGGGAGGATTGCTGGTTGAGGCGAAGTTGACTGAAGCGGACTTTCAGACGAGGGAAGCGGCGATCGTGGAGGGGTACCGCGACTTCGAGGATGTGTTCGATAAAGAGTTGCTGCCGCGGGCGGAGATTCGAACTGCGCGGAGGAAGAGCGCGGTGGAGTTTGCAGAAGAGTTTACGCAGGAGTGGGAGGATGTGGGGCGCGAAGAAGCGGACCTGATGGAGGCGGCGGCGGTGGCGCGGGAGTTTCAGGCGGCGCTCGTGGAGCGGGTGCGGGAGGCGGAGCCCTTCGAGGCGGGATATCGCGGGTATCAGTTGATCCGAAACGTGCTGGCGGCGTACGCGCAGGGATCGAGCTTTTGTGTGATCCACGATGAGCGCCGACCGGACCTGCGCGAGATGTGGTTTGAGGTGATGAGGGCGGTGAAGATCGCCGAGATGCGCGTGCGGTGCAAGGTGCTCACGTGGCAGGAGCTGGCGGGGCTGGTGCCAGCGGAACTGGCTGAGTTTCTTGAGGTGAAGTACGGCATTGTTGCGGGCGGTCTTCAGAGCAAGTGAAGGTTACATGCCTGCCCCTGGGATGTACTTGTACTCGATCTTCTGCGGCTCTTTGGGCTTGTCGCCGGTGAGGTCGTGGGTGTGCCACGCGACGGATTCACTGGCTACCTCAGGATGCTTGCGCAGGAATATGAGCGCATATTCGCTGGCTGTTGGGTCGTCTTTCTGGTCGGCGAATTTGGCGGATTCGATTGCAGCCCTGGCTTTGTCCCCGAGGCGACGATAAAGGATGGCGAGCTGATAGTGGGCGGCCAGGTCATCGGGATCGACACCCTGGAGTCGCTGATATGCTTCGAGAGCCTTGGGGTATTCGTGCTGCTGGTAGTAGCTGAAGCCCAGCTCGCGCAGGCCATCCTTGAAGCGTGGGTACTTGGCAACACAGGCCTGCAGGTCTGCGATTGCTTTGTCGATTTGCCCAGCCTGGCGCTCGACAACCGCCCGGTAGTACAACGCGCGTGGATCGCCGGGTAGTAGTTGAAGAGCTTTTTCCAGGTTGGGCTTGGCATCGTCATAGCGTTCCCACGCGGTCTCGACGATGGCCATGTTGATGTACGCGTCGGCATAGTCGGGGCGCAGCGCAGCGACACGCTCAAATGCGTGCACGGCAGCGGGATATTGCTGGCCGTCGAGTAGTGTGATGCCGTAGTTGTTCCAGCGCATCCACTCCTTGTTCTCGGTTGGGTCAGGAGGAACGGGCGCGTTATCTCCGATGTTGAAGGTCTTGGTTTCTGTGGCCATGTCGATAATCGGCATGGGATAGTGCTGGCCGGGCTTCTGATCCATGGCGTAGTCGATGAAGTGCTGATTGAAGCGGCGGTACTTAACGGTGGCTGTCAGGCTGATTTTGCCGGAAATGTCCTTGGGCAGGCGGAAGCGATAGCGCGCCAACTGTGAACGGCCGGACTGCAGCGCGTTGTTGTAGGCCAGCACGCGGTTGTGCCAGATCTGATGCAGGTCGTTCAGCTCGCCCTTCACGTTGACCAGGCGGTTGGTGAAGGAGTGGGCGGAGGGATCGAGGTTGCCATCCGGCTGGATGAACCCGCTCTCGGAGATGGTTTTGCCCTGGTCGTCCTTGACGACAAAGTTTACCCAGGACTCGTAGAAGTCGCGCTGCTCGGGGACATGAGTATGTCCGATGCCCTTGTTCTGGATGACCACATCAGCAACCAGAGTCTCTCCGGGGGCCAGCGAGAAGCTGGTGAGGCCGAGCGGTGCAACCAGTACCTGATCCTTGGGTGTAGCCGCGGCATTCTCTTTCTCAAGCGCGAAGATGTCGACATTAAAGACGCCGGTGCCCTGAGCGCCATTCTTCAGGTACGCAGCGAGCTTCTCAGCCTGTTCGGGATAGTTGTAGTACACCGGCATGAGGGTGTTGCCGCCGAGCCAGCGATGGGAGACGAACTTGCCGTCTTTGGCGCCGGGTTCAGGGGAGCCGGTGGGCACAGGCTCACGGAACATATGGCAGGTCTGGCAGGTTGAAACGGTGTCTTTGCGGTAGAAGGGAAGCGGAGACTGCTTGGTGAAGCTGGCGCCCTGCCACTCGTCGTAGAGGGAGATGGCGCGAAGCCACTTGTAGTCGTCGAGGGTCTTGGGAATGGCGGCCTTGTGGCATGCGGCACAGAACTCGGCAGTTTGATACAGCGGCCGCATGACGGCCTTGGAGTGACGGTCGAGGTGGGCAAGGATCTCGGCGTCGGAGACTGGTCCAGTGATGGGGTCGCCCTTTTCGTCGACGAGGACGGCGGGGATGCCCATGACGTAGCTGCCGATGCCTACCGTATTGGTGGACTGGATAGAGTGGCAGACCGAGCAGGTGACGCCCTCGTCTTCAAAAGGACGTTTTTTGGGCATGCCCTGGGAAAGATCGCCGCTCAGCAAGGCAACAGGATTGTGGCAGCCCTCGCAGTGTCGCGAAAACTGAACACCCTTCTCGTCGATGAGCATGTTGACGTTTTTGAGGTACCACGGGGCGCGGAAGCTGTTGGAGTGAACAGATTGGCGCCACTGGTGGTAGGCCTCCTGGTGGCAGTGGCCGCAGTACTGGGCGGTGGGAAAGGCCTTGGGGCTAAAGAACTGCCCGTTTACTGTGGTCGCATTGGATGGGAGGAAGGGCGTCTGCTTGCCGAAGGCGAAGTTGTAGCGCGAGGCGACGGAATCGTGGAAAGGGGAGGTTTGGCCGGAGACGGTGTTCGTTGGTGCGTAAGGATCAGTGGGGGCTGGAGCAGGGGGCACGGACGCCGGGGCTGTGGCAGTTGCAGAAGACTTGGCCGCGGTATCTGTAGAGGCTGGGGCAGGAGATGCCGCGTCAGTTTTGGAATCGCTCGAGGCGCGAACCGCCCAGGTGACCGAAAGTGCGAGAAGTGCGAGTGTGACGACGGTCAGCGAGGGGCGCAGAAACCTATTCAGCCTTATCCGATTCAACATGGTCCAATGATCTCCCAGGGAAGCTTTCATGCGCCCGAGACCGATTGAAGGGAAGGCCTGCGGGAACAATAGAACGGTAACAGGGGGCAGGCTGTCTCTGTCCTCCATCTTAAGTTGGAGAGAGAAGATTGACAGTGAGCCGGCGTGTTGATGGCATGAAGAATGCGGCTGGCGATTTGATCGCGAGGGTTCCGGATTGCTGCGATGGCTGTTGCGAGATGGGATTGGAAAGGGGTGTCATAATGCAGTATAGGGGGCCATGTTTTGGTAATCTGGTGTGTTCTCGCGCACAAACTGGTCCTACGTAAGGCCCTAAACTGGTAGCTTGAACGAGAGGGTTTTTCTTCGCCGATGGCCTCTAATCCATACTTTTCTTTGGCCGTACTTTTTGTTGTAGCGCTTGGCTTTGGACTGACGCCGCTGGCGTTGGCGTGGCTGTGGGCGAAGGCGTTCTCTCCGGCGAAGCCAAACGCGATCAAGAATGCTATTTACGAGTGCGGACTCGTCTCCAAAGGCGATGCCTGGGTGCAGTTCCACTCAGGGTATTACCTGTACGCAATCATCTTCATGATTTTTGATGTGGAAGCGGTCTTCCTTCTTCCTTTTGCTGTTGCATTCACTGGGCTGGGCGCGTCGGCCTGCCTGGCGATGCTGGTTTTTGTGCTGTTGTTGATCGAAGGACTTGCCTGGGCATGGGCTAAGGGCATTTTGACATGGGCTTAGGAGCATAGGAACGATGGCTGTAGAAGAAGGACTGAAGATCGAACTGGGCAAGCAGGGCGTCTTCGTTACGACCATCGAAGAGCTGTATAACTGGGGCCGCCGCAGCTCGATCTGGCCGATGCAGTTCGGGCTGGCGTGCTGCGCTATCGAGATGATCGCGACGACCATGGCCCGGTATGATCTGGCGCGATTTGGCGCTGAGGTCTTCAGGCCGTCGCCTCGGCAGGCCGACATGATGATTATCTCCGGCACCGTGACCAAGAAGATGGCGCCTCAGGTGGTTCGACTGTATAACCAGATGGCCGAGCCGAAGTACGTGATTGCGATGGGAGCCTGTGCCATCTCAGGTGGTCCGTTCAAGCAGGGATACAACGTTTTGAAGGGGATCGACCGGTACATCCCGGTGGATGTGCATATTCCGGGTTGTCCGCCGCGGCCCGAGGCTCTGCTGCACGCCTTTATTACGCTGCAAAAGAAGATTGACGGTCAGCACCTGACGGGCGAGGGGCGTCCGCGCCACCTGGATGCCAATGCGCCAGGCGAGTTTCCGGTGCCGGTGCAGGGCGCGCACGATTTGGAACCTTCGGCAAATGGCTTGGTTTGGCCGCTTCCGGCGGGGAAATAGGGCCTGGGGTTCAGGGTCCAGGGATTGAATGAGGGAGCAGGCGTTGAAGAGCGTGGAAGAGATTAAAGCGGCGATTGAGGCTGCGGTTCCGGGAGCCAGGGTGGAGATACAGACCAACCCAAGCGTCTCAGGACAGCACTCGCTCAGGCTCGACCCGAGCCATGCGGTGCAGGTGGCAACTTTCCTCCGCGACGAGCCCGAGATGGCTCTCGATTTTCTGTCCAATGCTACGGGCGTCGACTGGCCCGACAAAGAGATCTCGGAGAAGGTTAAGGTCACTCGCACTGTGACTAAAACCGTCGAAGGTGTGGAGCAGCAGGTAGACGAGACGGTAGAAGAGACGAAGAAGCGTGTCGAGCCGGGCTGCCTTGAGACGGTGTATCACCTTTTCTCGATGGCGAAGGGGCATGGGCCGGTGGTGATTCGCATGAAGACGGTGAATCGGACCGACCAGGTAGAGCTTCCTTCGCTCACGCCGGTGTGGCGATCGGCTGAGTTTCAAGAGCGAGAGATTTTCGATCTGTTTGGGATCGTCTTCAAGGGACATCCAGACCTGCGCCGGCTGCTGATGTGGGATGAGTTCAAAGATCACCCGATGCGCCGCGACTATGTGGAGCCCGATGACTTTGAATGGGAGCCGACCGCGCACGATGAAGTGCTGAAGCGAGCCAGAGAGCATCAGGCGGACCTGGCTGCTGCGAAAGCTGGTGCTGTCGCCAGCCGGGAAGGAGCGGGCGCATGATGACTCCGACCGAAATTGCCCAGGAAGAGAAGACTAGGCCTGAAGGCTGGAACCGTCCACCGGTGATCGTCCCCGAAGACGATGGTGATCTGCTTGAAATCGCCATGGGGCCGCATCATCCCTCGACGCATGGCGTGTTCCGGATGGATGTGGCGCTGGATGGAGAGCGAGTCATCCGGTTGAAGCCGGTGTTTGGCTACCTGCACCGCAACCATGAGAAGCTGGCTGAGGGAATGAGCTACCTGGCGTCGATGCCGTTCACCGACCGGCTCGACTACATCTGCCCGATGACGAACAACTGGGCTTACGCGATTGCGGTGGAGAAGCTCACCGGACAGGAAGTGCCTGAGCGTGCCCAATACCTGCGGGTGATTGTTGCCGAGTTGACGCGTCTGCAGAATCACGCTTCGGCCATCGGATTTCTGATCCAGGAGATGGGCGCGAGCGGAACGCCCCTGATGTATGCCTTCAAGGCCCGCGAAAAGATACTCGACCTCTTTGAGGAGCTCACCGGCGCGCGGATGATGGTGAACTACATGCGCTTTGGCGGCTGCCGCGTGGATGCGACGCCGCAATGGCTCGATGCAACGCGCAAGGTGGTGGGTGAACTACCCCAGTTTGTGGACGAGTTTGAAAACCTGCTTACAGGCAACGAGATCCTAATGGCGCGGACGCAGGGAGTTGGCATTCTCAAGGCCGAGCTTGCGATCAATGCCGGCATTACCGGCCCGATGCTTCGCGCATCCGGGGTCAATTACGACCTCCGCAAGGTGGATAAGTACGGCATCTATGACCGGTTCAAGTTCCGAGTGCCGCTCGGCGAACATGGCGACGTATACGACCGGTTCATGATTCGCTTCCTCGAGATCAGGGAGTGTATCTCGATTCTTGAGCAGGCGCTTAAGGACATTCCCGGCGGACCGGTGATGGATCCCAAGGCGAAGATTCGCGGATTCCGCCCCAAGCCGGGCGAAGCCTATGGCCGGATTGAAGCACCGAAGGGCGAGCTTGGTTTTTATCTCATCAGCGACGGGAGCCCGAATCCTTATCGCTATCGGGTTCGTCCGCCAAGTTTGATTAACCTGACAATTCTCGAGGATATGTGCCTCGGGCAAAACGTGGCAGACGTGGTGCTGATTTTTGGCAGCGTCGATATTGTGCTGGGAGAAGTGGATCGATAGCCGCTAGCTTTCAGCTTTGAGCCGCTAGCTGTTTCATGGGCGGGCGAAGGCAGGGGCGAGCGCAGGCAAGAGGTTGGTACGGGTTCTGAGGAGCTAGAGGCTAGCAGCTAGAAGCTGAAAGCTGAGTTTTTGGGAGGGTTACTTGTTCGGCGAAGGATTACTCAAAGGACTGGCGGAAACGGCGCGCAACTTTGCCGGCAGCTTTGTCTCCGCGGAGCGGCTGACGACGGTCCAGTATCCCGAGGAGCGGCTCGCGCCCATTGAGGGCACGCGTGATTTTCCGTTCCTGGTCTACGATGGCGCCGATTGGGAGGCCGGGCTGCGCTGCGTGGCGTGCCAAATCTGCGAGAAGGAATGCCCGCCCAAGTGTATCTATATTGAGAAGTCGGTGGACAAGAAGCCGGACTACACAGGCAAGCCGCAGATTTACCCCGCGCGTTTCGACATCGACATCTCGGTTTGCATGAGCTGCCAGATCTGCGTGGAGGTCTGCCCGTTTGAAGCGATCAAGATGGATACGGAGTTTGAGCTGAGCACGACAGACCGCTTCGGCGGCCTGCTCTACGACCGCAAAGAACTGGCCAAGTCGAACGAGCACTATCACAAGATTCACCCGACAGAGGCCGCGGAAGTGGACGCGCGGCTTGCAGAGGAGAAGGCGAAGGCGGAAGCCAAAGCAAAGGCAGCAGCGGAAGCTGCGGCAGCCAAGGCGGCCGCAACAGCCGCGAAGCCGGCGGGAGGGGAGAGCAAGGCATGATCGAGAAAGCGGATCAGATCTTCGTCATCCTCCTGCACTGGATTTTGAGCTTCCTCCCGGCTGCCTGGCAGCCCTACGTGGGTGTGTTTATCTGCGTAGCCACTATCATTTGCGTTTTTCCCGCGCTTTTTGCCATTGCCGTTCTGCTTGAGCGCAAGGGCCTGGGCCGCATGCAGAACCGCTTCGGTCCCAATCGGGTTGGTCCGCTGGGAATCTTTCAGCCTGTTGCCGATGGCCTGAAATCGCTGACCAAAGAAGACATTGTTCCAACCAGTGCGGACGCGGTGGTGCACTTTCTAGCGCCGGTGTTCCTGGTGGTCATCGTGTTCATGGGGTATGCTGTGCTGCCCATGGGCCGGAACATGACGCTGGTCAACATGGATGCGGGACTGCTGTTCTTCTTCGCCATGAGCGCGTCGACAGAACTGTCGGTTTTCATGGCAGGATGGTCGAGCCGCAACAAGTATTCGCTTCTGGGCGCGATGCGCGCGGTGGCGCAGATGATCAGCTACGAGGTGCCGCTGCTGCTTTCGAGCCTGGTGATTGTGATGATGACCGGCTCCATGAACCTGGGCAGGATTGTTGACGCGCAGAACCAATACAGTTGGGGCCTTCCGCACTGGTACATCTTTACGCCCTGGGGATTTGCGGCTTTCCTGCTGTATGCGATCGCGACGACAGCCGAGAGCAATCGATCGCCTTTCGACCTGCCGGAAGGGGAATCGGAACTTGTTGCGGGCTATTTTACCGAGTACTCGGGCTTCAAATTCGCACTGTTCTTTCTTGGCGAGTATGTGGGCATGCTTTCCGTTTCGGGTCTGGGCACAACGTTGTTCCTCGGGGGCTGGTCGGCGCCATTCTCTTTCCTGGGCTGGGTGCCGTCGTGGATCTGGTTTTTTGGCAAGGTGATGATGTCGATCTGTGTCTTCATCTGGCTGCGCGGGACGCTACCGCGCATGCGCCAGGACCAGTTGATGAATTTTGCGTGGAAGTTTGTGCTGCCTCTTTCGCTGCTCAACCTGATGGTTGCTGCCCTGTGGAGATTCATGGGGGAAGGACTGCTGCGTTGGGGCGTATGCTCGGCGATCCTGGTGGTTGCCTATGTGGTGATGGCGAGAGTGGGCATGTCGAGAGAGCAATTTGGGCCGAGGAGTTACCGGTATGCGGAGTAAGGATTGCAGGTGCCGGTCATGACGATCGTCTTTTATCTGTTGGCCGCGATTACAGTGGCGGGTGCACTGGCCGCGATGCTGCTGAAAAACACAGTGCACTGCGCGCTGGCATTGACGGTGGCCTTCGCCGGCCTCGCGATTCAGTTTCTTGAACTGGATGCGCAGTTTGCCGGTTTTGCCCAGATTCTTGTTTACATTGGCGCTGTAGCGATACTCGTCGTTTTTGCGATCTTGCTTACGCGCGGATCGGAGACGCCCTCTGAGGGTGTTTTCAGCAAGACGTGGCTGGCGGGCCTGGCGGTTGCAGCCGCGGTTTTCGCGGTACTTGGCTGGGCGGTGCTGAATAGCGCCAGCGCGTTGCCGGGCGAGACAGCGAAGCCGGTCGTCAGCGTTCTTGAGATCGGGAATGCGCTGATGGATCGCTACGTACTTCCGCTTGAGATTGTTGCCGTGTTGCTGACCTCGGCCTTGATCGGCGCGGTCATCGTGGCCAGGCACGAGAAGGGAAGTGCGAAGTGATGGGCAATGTGACACCGCTTCAAGGATATCTGTTGCTGGCCGCATTGCTGTTTGCGATCGGGCTGGCCGGGGCTCTCACGCGGCGCAACGCAATCCTCGTGCTCATCGGGATTGAGCTGATGTTGAACGCGGCCAATTTGAACCTGATTGCGTTTTGGCGCTACGGGCCACATCCCGAGGCGCTGACGGGCATGATGTTTGCGATTTTCTCAATTGCGGTGGCCGCGGCCGAGGCAGCAGTGGGACTTGGGCTCGTAATTCATATCTACCGCTTCACACACTCTACGGATCTTGACCAGATCAACAGGATGAAGGGGTGAGAAGTTGATGCAAGAGACAATTTCGTTCACTCCGCAGATTGGGTCGTCCGGCATAGCACAGCTCCTATGGCTGATCCCTGCGGTGCCTGTTGTTGCTTCCGGCGTGATTGCGGTGCTGAAGCAGCCGAAGCGCAAGACTGCTGCCACTCTTGCGATTGGCTCGCTTGGTTTCTCCCTGGTGCTGGCGCTCGTTGCATTCGGACATGTGCTGGCGGGGTGGTCACATGGATTGTCCGTCCGCGAGACGGTCAACTTTACCTGGATTCATGTAGGCGTAACCAATATCGATCTCGGCTGGGTGCTCGATCCGCTCTCGGCGGTGATGTTGGTGATGGTCACGTTTGTTGGGCTGCTCATCTTCATCTACTCCACCGGGTACATGGCCCACGACGAGAACTTTACACGCTTCTTCTGCTTCCTTAGCCTCTTTGCCGGAGCGATGCTGGGAGTGGTGATTGCCAACTCTTTGCTGCTCCTGTTCATGGGCTGGGAATTGGTCGGGCTCACGTCGTACCTGCTGATTGGATTCTGGTATCAGAAGCCCTCGGCTGCAGCCGCTGCCAAGAAGGCCTTCCTGACCACGCGCGTTGGCGATATTTTCTTTCTGCTTGGGATGGTTTGGCTGGCCAGCGGCACGGGCACGCTGCTCTTCTACAACAGTGGCGGCGGGTCGATGGAAGCCGGAGCACTGGCGACGTTGCTGGGTCAACATGCGGCCTTGGGATTGAGCGCTGCGGGGGCGATTGGATTGTTGATCTTTGCCGGAGCGGCGGGAAAGAGCGGACAATTCCCACTGCATGTGTGGCTTCCGGATGCGATGGAAGGCCCCACGCCTGTCTCCGCCCTGATTCACGCGGCCACGATGGTGGCAGCGGGCGTTTACCTGGTGGCGCGTGTGTATCCGCTGATGGCTGCGGGATCGCTGCTGGGTGGATCGACGACAACGCTTACGGTGATTACATGGGTGGGCGCATTTACCGCAGTCTTCGCCGCGCTCATCGCTGTTGCGCAGGACGACATCAAGCGCATTCTTGCGTACTCGACAGTTTCGCAGCTTGGCTACATGATGGCCGGTATTGGCATGGGCGGCGTTGCGGTAGGCATGTTCCACCTGATCACTCACGCCTTCTTCAAGGCGCTGCTCTTTATGGGAGCTGGCTCGGTGATTCATGGGTGCCATGAAGAGCAAGACATCCGCAAGATGGGCGGACTGAAGTCGGACATGCCGCTGACGTTCGTTACCTATGCTGCCGGCATGCTGGCGCTCTGTGGAGTACCGATTTTTGCGGGCTTCTGGTCGAAGGATGGAATTCTTGAGGCTGGCTCGCACTGGAGCGTTTCGAAGGGGCCGGTGGCGCTGTTGGTTTTTGGCGCGCTGCTGACGGCCTTCTACATGACGCGGCAGGTGGCTTATGTGTTCTTCGGCCACTGGCGCGGTCACAAGCCAGCGCATGAAAGCCCCAGCGTGATGACCATTCCGTTGGCGATTCTGGCCTTCTTCGCCTGTGTGCTCGGCCTGTTTGGCACGCCGGCTTGGCCATGGTTCCAAGGCTTTCTTAATGGACGAGCGACTCCGATGGAGTTTCGTGCATTGACAGAGACTAATGTTCTGCTTGTGTCGAGTGCTTCGATTTTTGTTGTCCTGCTTGGCATCGTCGTGGCCTGGGTCCTTTATGGCGGCAAATCGCCGAAGGCAGAACAGCCTGATGTGCTGGAGAAGGCCGTGCCATTGCCGTGGGCGTGGCTTCGCAATCGGCTCTATATTGACGAGATTTACGGGGCGACGTTTATCGCTTTTTACGCTTGGTGGGGCCGCGTGGCCGACTGGCTTGATCGTCGCGTGTGGGGCGGGGCCGTGAGCGGTGTCGCGGTGGTATTCCGTGGATGGGCGCAAGTGAATAAGCTGCTCGATACGAATGTTGTGGATGGAACGTTTGACAAGGGCTGCGAAGAACTGTCGTCTGGCGGTGGACTGCTGTCGCGCATTCAGAGCGGACAGGTTCAGTCGTACCTGCGGTGGCTTGCGCTGGCGGTTGTTGTGCTGGCCGCAATCCTGATCTGGAGCGGCCGGGCATGAGCACATTTCACGTATTGACGCTGCTGACTGTGCTGCCCGTTGTTGGCGCTGCCATTGCGCTGTTCGCGGGCAAGCATGCGCGTCTCGTCGCACTCGTGACTACGCTGGCCGGTCTTGCGATCACAGTGTTTGTTTGGATGCATCTGCCGGCAGGCGGCGGGATGGGCATGGTGGAGCGCGCGGCCTGGGC
>Ga0182012_10005705_pt1 | contig 12832 bp, 15 predicted proteins | sample 612S2SmetaG_FD_120486 | JGI IMG/M metagenome (GOLD analysis project Ga0182012, IMG submission 120486) | Permafrost microbial communities from Stordalen Mire, Sweden - 612S2S metaG | ecosystem: Environmental > Terrestrial > Soil > Wetlands > Permafrost | place: Sweden: Stordalen | collected...
AGGTAGCACATACACGCAAACCATACTTGGGAGCAATCTGAGCAGGCCGTGGAGCACGGTTGTGGAAGAAAATGGCAATGTTTATATTATTAATGAATTCGGGACGGGCCAGGTTGTGAAGGAGGACTTCGCCAATCCGCCGAGCTTGACCTTCGCCACTACAGCGGTCGGCGCGACCAGCAGCGACAGCCCGCAGACGGTGACGGTGCATAATATCGGCAACGCGCCGCTGAGTTTCCCAGTTCCAGCGACTGGCGACAATCCAAGCATCGCCACTAACTTTACGCTCAACAGCAGCGTGACCTCCGCTTGTCCCTTGGTCAGCTCTAGTTCCTCTTCGTCGGGAACTTTGGCAGCGGGCGAATCCTGCCTCCTTCCCACGAGCTTCTCTCCGACAGCTGCGGGTTCGCTAAGTGGATCACTGGTCTTGACGGATAATGCCCTCAATGTCAGCGGCGCCACGCAGAGCATTTCCTTGAGCGGTACGGGCACGGGAGTTCCCGCAATACTTACGTCTCCGACACCAAGCAGCACGTTGACCGGCGCCAATGTGACATTCGCGTGGTCAACCGGGGGTGGGGTCTCGGCGTACGATCTACACCTGAGCGCGGTCGCGCCTGGCGGCTACGACCTCTACCTATCGGGTCATATAACAGGCACTTCCACGACAGTGAAAGGGCTTCCGGCGAACGGCGAAACGATTTATGCACGGCTCTATTCGATTATCAACGGGATCACGGTTTACAACGATTACACCTATACCGCGATGTCGATAACATTAGCTAAGCTAACCTCTCCGGCTCCGGGTTCAACGCTGACGTCCAACAGCGTAAAGTTCACATGGTCCGCTGGGACTGCAGGCTCGCAGTACGATCTGCACCTGAGCGCCGTCGCACCTGGGGGTTACGACCTCTATCTATCGGGTCATGTAACAGGCTTGTCTACGACCGTGACTGGGCTTCCGACAAACGGCGGGAAAATTTATGCACGGCTCTATACGATTCTCAACGGAGCCACGGTCTACAACGACTACACCTACACCGCGATGTCGGTGTCGTTAGCCAAGCTCACCGCTCCGGCTCCGAGTTCAACGTTGACTTCCAACAGCGTAACGTTTGCGTGGTCGGCCGGAGCGGCCGGCTCGCAGTACGATCTCCACCTGAGTGCTGTCGCGCCTGGCGGCTTTGAACTCTACTTTTCGGGTCATATAGCCGGCACATCGACGACCGTGAATGGTCTTCCGACGAACGGAGAAAAAATCTATGCGCGGCTCTATACGATTGTCGACGGAGTTACTGTTTACATCGATTCCACCTACACCGCGGCGTCGATAGCCAAACTCCTCTCTCCGGCTCCGAGTTCAACTTTGACGGGCACCAGCGTAAAGTTCACATGGTCACCCGGTACCGCTGTCTCGCAGTACGATCTCCACCTGAGCGCCGTCGCTTTTGGCGGCTACGATCTCTATGTGTCGGGTCATAGAACAGGCACTTCCGCGACCGTGACTGGGCTTCCAACCAACGGCGAGATAATTTATGCGCGGCTCTATACGATTCTCAATGGGGTGACGCTCTACAACGACTACATCTACAAGGCAAAATAAGGAATATTTGAGTGATCGGGCGAGAAGCATCCATCCGCCGTTGCGCGGACGATTGCGAAGGTGTCCGCATCCGCGAAGAGGTTCTGTTCAATTCCGGTTTGCAGTTCAAGATGCGCTGAACGCAAAGTGAGCAAGGGCGCTGCCTTCGACCCCACGCTGCGCAGTTTCGGCAATGGCCGGGAGACGCTTCCAGTTCGAGGGGTAGCCGCTGTGCGATCCGTCTGACGTTTGGGCCCATATCGACGCTGATAGAAGGAAGTTGAATGCGGAGCCGGCCAGAAAGGTAATAAATTCTCCGGCCGCGGTGATCGAGGAGGGCAGACTTAACTGTTGCCAGATGGACCCGCACGCTGATGCGATGAAGGGTATAGGTAGCCATAACTTCCTCGAGCACTTTCCTTCGACCACTGTCACGGGTAGACTACAATCGCGCACAATGAGCATTTGGACGACTATGTCGTTTGATAGCTGCCATAGCCTTAAGGATTAGTTCAAAATGAGCAATCGATTCGAGTTGACAACGAAGAGACTAAGAACTAACATGCAGCTCTGCAAGTCAGTTGAGATTTGTCGGGCCGTTTGCAGCAGGTTAATTCGAAATAACGAGCCTCCAGGGGCTCAAGCTCTGCCTTGGTTAAGTTGAGATTCGAATTTCCTGAGTCGTTCCATGAACGGAGGGAATGACCCATGACTAATGCGATATCTGCAGGGATTCTGTTGCTCGAAGAAGATTTTCAACCAATCGCATTCAATTCAGCCGCTGTCCAGATACTGGCTTTTCCTACTCCCCCTGACAAGATTCGCCAGCCCGAAGTCTTTCTAAAAGACAAAGTCAAGCTAAGGCTGCTTAAGCAGAATAGTGACCATTCAAGCCAGTTTGTACCGGAATACCGATCTGGCGGAAGACACTATGTATGTCGCACGTTCCGTTTGTTTGGCTGCGAACTGCACAAATCGCCGCTCAGAACGGCGATTGTTCTGGAACGCCACGCATCCTTCGCAGATGTGCTAGGTGGCTCTCTCGGCCGGTTCGACCTCACGCATAGGGAAATGGAGACCGTGCGTTACCTTGTAGAGGGCCTTACCAGCAAGGAGATCGCGTCACGGATGAAGATCAGTCCCAATACGGTCAAAGCGTTCCTGAGGATTGTAATGGTCAAGATGGATTGTTCCACGCGATCTGGAATCGTTGGACGAATTGTCGAACCGCGCCCCTGCGCACGGCCTGCCGATGCCGAGCCGCAAAAGCGCCGAATTAGTTCATCTGTGGTGTTTACAGAATGACGACTGAGGTGGATGATGAGCTTACATGAGCCATTCTTCTCAAACCGAGCGACGCCAGGAAGCACGGTTCCCCCAGTCGTTTGGGGTCGCTCTGCGTGAATTGCCTCGAATAGGCTCCGGCGATTCCGCGGAGACAAAGACGATCTCAGGGCGCGCTCTCAACCTAAGCGATACAGGACTTTGTCTTGTCACGTCGGCCCCCGTCGGCAGGTTCAGCCTAGTCCGCTGCGAGATCGAAATAGGCAATCCTCGGCAGAAGATTGCAACTCTCATGCAGGTCCGATGGATTCATGCCCCTGCATCCTCTGACGATAGTTTCATGTCGGGCCTGCAAGCTATTCTATAAGACTGCTTACTCACCAGGCGTCGAGGAGTTGTCGTACAAATAGATGCATGCGACAAGCACAGGTCGCGTGACGGCTGATATCCTCTCCAGATGCTCATCACGACGGCACGAATACAATCATTCCTTCCTCGCAATCGACACCTTGCCGGGTTTGCGGTAGCCAGAATTTATTAGCATTTATCTACTAATCTGATCTAATTAGACACTTGTCGGTTGCCTGGATAAGTGTATCCAGCGGCGCTGCCACCATCACTGCCAGCGTGTCAGAGACGGAATTCTCCACATTGCTTCTTGGCGATACGCTGGCCTCCGCTCTTGAGGCGCAATGCAAATTCATTCAGCAACTCGGAAGTGGACAGGGCATATGTAGTTGTGGAGTCGGCGACTGACTCGAATGTCCTTTTCGCTGCTTTCGCTCGTCAGTTCGAACTACGGCTCATCGAAAGAGCATGATCGATAGTGGCATAGAGTTGCGATGGGTCAGTCACCTGCAAATAGATAGCGGTGGCGCCCACATTTGCTACGACAAAGACGGTAGGCGTTTCATGAATGCCAGTGCGCAATCCCAGGGCTGCATCTTCCTTCACTGCGGATGCAAGCTTGTTAAGCGGATCAACTACGAAAGGCAGCGCCAGCCTTCGATCACTTGCAAACTTTTGCGTAGCGATCCGAAGATCTTCCATGGTCTCAATCGATCTTTGGTTCTGGTAGACCGCATTCCGATATTGCACGCCGTATTCCTGAGACTGCGTGTCAAACCAGCGTGCGTAGACGGCTGCCTGAAAACTCCATCGATGAATGGGCAAAGGAAAATCGTGCCTCACGATTGGAATGCGATATTGCGTGCCGGCAGCTACCAGCAGCGGATTCTCGGCAGCACATGCCGGACATTGGAAATCCGCGAATTCGACGATCGCTACGTGGGTTCCGGTTGGGGGCTTCAATGCTGTGGCGTCTAGAACCTGCGTCGGCCGGCGGGACTGGCCTGCTGCGCATACAGCACTCAGGACGAGCAAGACTACGATTGGAGTTTTCATCGGGTGCTCACCTTAGAGTTGTCAAATAGTGTAAGTCTGCCCTTTGGGACGATCAACGTCCTTACTGGCTAGTTCGTTTGGAGCGTTTGCGCCGGTCTCGATCGGACCTAGGATGGCTGCATGAATCGTCTAGTTTTTTTGCTTGCGCTTGCCGGATTAATCGTTTCCGCGCTTTCGTTACGGGTGCATTACTCGAACGAAGTGCAGATCTGCGACATCAATGCCCACTGGGATTGCGGCATTGTGAACCATAGCCGATATTCCGAAATTGCGGGGATTCCAGTTGCCGTGCTCGGCATAGCGGGCTACGCTGCGATCGCGCTTCTCGTATTCGCAAGAAGGGAAGTCCTGTTGCTCATCGCCGCTGGAATTGGCTGCGCGTTTGCCCTCTACCTTTCGCACATTGAAGCAGATGTTCTTGGCGTGTGGTGTCTTTATTGCGTCATTTCCCAGACCATTATCGCGCTGATCTTTGGCCTCGCGTTGGCCACCTGGATTCGATCTGTCCTGAAGCGTCGACGCGAAATCCGGATGTCGGAATTCACCAAACAGGACCTTCTCATATTGAGGTCGCAACGTTTGCCCCAGGACGAAGACACCCCGGAGAGTCCGTTCCATTCCGTGCGCTTGCATCCGGACGTTGCTCGATCCGGATACGCAAAACGCACTCTCCATGAGCGCTGCGACTAGCACAACTGGAGTAACTTGTTCGGAATAACTCTCGGGATTAGGTCAACTGGGGGATTGCAATCGAACAAACTTAGATTAAAGTGTTTGGCTTAGCGCTGTCCGCCCATGTTGGTGTTGCCTAGGCTGACGAAGCGCCAAGGAGGACTCGGAATGAAACTCACTGTCAAGATGCTTTCCGTTGCCCTAGCAATTGCCGGCCTACTTACTCTTGGTTCGTGCATAGCTTCCGCACAGGACGTCTACAAAATCAACTACTTTGCAAACAACGTGGCTGCAGCGCCCGATGCCACCGTCCGGATCGACAACCCCGGACTGACTTACGGGAATCTCTGCGCAATGATTTACGTGTTCGACAACGACCAGCAGCTCACTGAGTGCTGCGGATGCGTCGAAACCCACAACGGCCTTCGCACCTTGTCGGTGAAGCATGACCTGACTTCAAATCCGCTCACTGGGAAGGTCTCAAACAACGGCATGATCAAGATCGTTTCTGCCGCGGTGAACGACTCTCCGTGCGATCCGACCGCCAATGTAAAACCGACAGTAAACCTCCGCGCCTGGGTAACCCACATCCAGAACGTCGTAGGCACCGCATACCCAATCACGGAAACCGAGTTCTCAGACTCGACTCTTGGCGCAACCGAGTTGGCGAATCTCCAGGCACAGTGCTCGTTTGTCAGCATCCTGGGCAGTGGTCAGGGAATCTGCACTTGCGGTACCGGTGATTGATTCCATGACTGGGACTGTTATCACTGAAGACATGCAACCACGTGTGCTGAGTGATAACTTCATTTGTGCCAGGGCCAGTAGGCACATACTCCGGCCCTGGCGCCTTTGTTAAGCCGCTCCGACTGATTGAGCTTCAAGCAGTATCTAAACGAAACGTCACATGCCTGCTTCTCATTGAGGTTTTTCTTGCCGCCGCCGCAATCACTCAGGCGCAATCAGGCCCTGAGGTCACCGCGGTCATCGCAAGAGCCAGCGGCACGAACCTGACATTGGGTGATCTTCAAAAGGAAGAAGGCGGCAAGATCCTGCAGGCCGGATATCAATATTATTTGAAGGAAAGAAAAGCCCTCGAAGAATTGATTGACAACCGCTTGCTCGCCGACGAAGCAAAGAGAAAGGCGATCCCGCCGGACCTCTTAGGAGTGCGTGCGAGGGTTCCGATACGCATTGATCCGTCAAAGGTCAGCCCGGTAGGGGGGCGGAAACGGAAAACGGAGAAAGGATTATAATTCTAGGCATCTTTTTCCGAGGTATTTTCCATGGACTCTACTACGTCTCGCCGCGAATTTTTGTCGGCCGGGTTGATGTTGCCTGTCGTGGGCGCTGGTTCCAAGATGGGGCTTTGGCCGTTGACCGGGGAACCAGATGCCAGGAGCGGTGCGCCCGCAAAACTGGAGTACCGAGTGCTGGGCAAGACCGGGCTGAAGGTGACAACCTTGGGTTTCGGATGCATGATCACCTCCGATCCCAGCGTTATCACACGAGCCGCCGACCTGGGCGTCAACTACTTCGACACCGCGCGTGGCTATCAGCACGGCAACAATGAGCGCATGGTGGGCGCGGCTCTGGGAGCCAAGCGGAAGCAGGTTGTGCTCTCCACAAAATCAGAAGCCGGGGACAAGGCCAGTTTGCTCAAGGATCTCGATACCAGCCTGGGCGAACTCAAGACCGATTACGTCGACATCTGGTATCTCCACTCAAAAGACCATCCGTCCGATATCCGCGACGACATGATCGAAGCTCAGCAGATCGCCAAAAAGCAGGGCAAGATCCGGTTCGCAGGCATGAGTACGCACGCTCTGCCCAAGCAACTGGAGTGGACCGCGCAGAAGAAGGCCTTCGATGTTGTGCTCACGGTCTACAACTTCGCCATGGACCGGAGTATGGACGAAGCGATTGCCGCAGTCGCCAAGACGGGAACCGGCGTGGTCGCAATGAAAGTGATGGCGGGTGGTTTCAAGAGCCTGAAGCCGACCGACCCCACCTATCAGAAATTAAAGCGGGACGGCGCGATGCTGGCGGCCCTGAAGTGGGTGATCAACAGGCCGAATATTTCGACCACGATTCCCAGCATGACCGACATGGACCAGTTGGATGAGAACCTGCAGGCCATGGGGAATGCGTACGCGGCGGGAGACGAAAAGCTGCTGGCCGCGCATCTCGAGATGATCCGGCCCCTCTATTGCAACATGTGCGGCCAGTGCGAAGGGACCTGCCAGAAGGGGTTGCAAGTGGCGAATACGTTGCGCATCCTGACGTATGCGGACGGATATAGGCAATTCGGCCTGGCGCGGGAGAGATTCAAGGAACTGCCGGCCAGACATGCGGAGGTTCGATGCGGCGATTGCGCCGAGTGCACAGTGAAGTGTCCGTTCGGCGTGCAGGTTTCAAGCCGGATGGCGCGGGCTCAGGAACTGTTTGCATGAGGCTTTTGTCGCTGTTATTGACGATTGCATGCGCAGCGGGTTTGGCTCACGCCCAGGATTATCTCGACTGCCGCTTTGCGCCCGGCTGGGAACAGACGGGAGCCAAGCGGCTCTACACCCCCGACAACCTTTACGACTACAAGGATGGCGGCGCCGAAGGCTACCTGGCTTTCAGCTTCGTGCGAATGGAGAGTATGGACTGCAAGTCGGGCAAGGACACGCTCTCGATTGACATTTCGGACATGACGGATGCGGACTCGGCTTTTGGGATTTTCTCGGCGAACCGCGATCTCAGGCTGCCTGTTTCCAAGATCGGGATGGGTGGGCAGATCGAGGCGCAGAGCGCCAGCTTTGCGAAGGGCAAATACTATGTCGAAATCACCGAATTGGCGGCAGACCGGAATGCTGACGAGAGCGCCACGATGCAGAGTCTGGCAAGGAAGATTGAAGGACTGCTGGAAGGCCAGGTGACGACTCCGAAAACGCTGGAGTGGTTTCCCAAAGAGGGACTGACTTCGGCACGGCTAATTCCGGAGAGTGTGCTGGGGATGCGGCTGTTGAAGCGTGGCTACGTTGCGAAGTACGCGCAGGGACAGGCGTTTGTGGTGCTGGAAGCTTCGCCGGAGTCGGCCGCGGATGTGCTGAAGAAGGTGCGGGATCGATTCGACGGGGCGACCGATGCAAAGGTGGGCGACGAGGGATTCCAGGCCAAGGCGCAGTATCTGGACGGGATCTGCATTTTTCGCAAAGGGAGCTACGTTGCGGGTTACGCGAACATGGCGGATCCGGCAAAGGCCGCGGAACTGGCCGTGCAACTCGCTACTCGCATTCCGTAAGTGATCCCACCCAGTGTGCCCGCGAGCGGAAAAGACAGATGGATTCTAATCCACGAGTGCCTCATCCAGCGTCTGGATGTCAACTAATCCCTTGCATCCGTAGATTGCCGGTAGCACCCGATCCGGGGGATAAGTTCTCCGCAGTTCTGCGACCCTTTCCGTTCCAGCGCGGTAAGCCGGGAGATACATTCGGCCCAGCAAGGGATGGCGGCCCCAGGCCCCTGATAATTTGCCGGCGCGTTCTTCCGTGACGAGAAAATCGTTCCGAAGCGCCGCTGCAACTTCCGCCTGTTCTCTGCCCTCGCCCCAGGTCATATACGATGACTGGCTCTTGGCATCGTCCTGCAACAGTGCGAGCAGCACGCCGATCTGCAAGTCCTCATCGGGCAGTTGATCCACTTCGGTGACGCCATGAGCGATCAGAATTGCATTGTTGGCGATTCCTTCAAACAGGGTGGCGGCGCGCGTGTTCATGGTGAGAACCGTGGCTTCAAAGGCCGCCTTTCCGCGGACGTACAGATCCTGCAGGTAGGCAAAGGTGGTCACGTGCCCAGGAACAACCTCGTGGCTTATGAGTTGCTCAAATTCAGGATACGAAATCCGCAGCGAGGCATTAATCTCGTAACCTGCTTCGTATTGCGGCGTGCCATCGGCATTCCGCGCCCTGCCGATGTAGTTCATCGAACCGGAAAACCAGGCGTCGCGGATGGGGAGGAAATTGATGTTTGCTCGTGGCACACGCGCAAGCTCCTGGGGAAGGTACGGCAGCAGATTCTTCGCACTGAGGTTATCGAAATGAGCGACCGCGGCTGCACCCAGAGAGCGCACGGAGGCCATGGGGATGAAACGGTCGCGGCGCCACGCGTCAACAGCCTGAAGGAGCCCGCCCTCACTCGACGATGAATAGCCGGCGCGGCCCAGCAGCTCGGCAACGCGCTCCCGCTTCGGCTCCGGCTGGGAGGGTTCAGGGGGCTTCGCCGTCGAGGCTTCGACGCAGCGGGCGTAGGACACCGGATCGCCCTTGCCCAGGACTTCCATGGCGAGGTCAAACATGGTTTCAAGGCTGACTGCGAGGCCGATGATATAGGGCCTTCGCAGGCCGCTCATCTTTTCCGCTTCCGCGCGAAGGCCGTCGATGGCCCGAGGAAGATTCACCGCTTGGAGGTACTCGTCCACTGTCTCGCGATCGACGCTCTTGCCGCAGACGCCGCCCAATTCGCGCAAGCGCGATGCCGCCGGATGCGTGTACGCGATAGGCAGCGGCTCATCGGAGAACCATGAATCGGCAATAAAGCGCCCGGTGCCTGACGGACACATCACATCGCCGCCCCAGAGTGTGTCAACGCCGAGAACAGCATCGGCAACGCACCTTCCCGCCTGGTCCATCAGACCTCCTTCACTTTCTTCAGGGAACCAAACCATACATACATGCAAAGACCAACAAACAACAACGCGGAAACAGATTGGGAGATCGCGTCGTAAGAATAAAACGGGGTCTTGATCAGATCCTCGCGATACCAGGGGAAAAGCCGCAGGGCCGCGCCAAGCACACCTCCCAGCGCCCCGCCCGCCATCAGCCCTGAAGCAATGATGACACCACGCTCCCGAATCGTCTTGCCGTGTTCGTGTGTGGCCTTTTCAGAACGCTTGTTCAGAAAATGAGATAAGGCTCCTCCCACCAATGCGGGAGTGTTGAGTTCGAGCGGAAGATACATTCCCAGGGCGAAGATCAGAGAAGGCTGGCCGAGCATCTCCAGCACCAGCGTGATCATTGCGCCCACGCCGAAGAGGAGATACGCGATAGGTTGGTGGCTCATGAACCCCTCTACAAGAGCCTTCATGATCGAGGCCTGCGGCGAGGCCAGAACCGGCCGCAAGTCTCCAGCCGCTGCTTCTCCAAATTGAAAGGTATGGGCCAGCATGACGATGGTTAGGCCAGCGGCAATCGCCGATACCAGAACACCCAGAAACTTGACCTTCTCCTGTGCTGCCGGGGTGGAGCCGAGCCAATAGCCTGCCTTCAGGTCGGTGATCGTCTGTCCCGAGATGGACAAGGCCGTGCACACCATGCCGGCAATGGCCATGACGAAGAACATGCCGGCGGTTCCCGACAGGCCGAATCGTAACAGGACGGCCGAGGAGATGATGATCGTCAGCATGGTCATTCCCGACACCGGATTGCGGGCCGTGGTGGCAATGGCGTTGGCCGCCACCGAGGTAAAGAAGAAGGAGAACAGCAGCGTCAACACCAGGCCCACTGTTACGACGGTGAGGGAAACTGGGAAGCGGGCGAAGAAGATTGCTACCGCGATTGCGCCTATGACTACACCCAGAAGAAGAGAAACCACGGGGATATCGCGGTCGGTGCGGATGGGTTGTGCGGCCTCGCCCTGGCGAAACGTGCGCAGGGCAATGCCAAACGATCCGGCTACAACCCGCAGGGATTTGACGATGCCGAAGATGCCGGCGGTGGCGATTGCGCCAACACCGATAAAACGAACGTAATTTCGATAGATTTCAACCGCGGTCATCTTTGAAATTGGAAGCATGGCTGGATAGACAGAGACGTCAATGTGCCTGCCGACAAACCAGATCAAAGGGACCAGGACGAAGTTCGACAGCACGCCGCCTGCGCAGAGAATCATGGAACTGCGCAGACCCATCACATACCCGAGGCCCAGAATGAAGCCAATGGCGTCAAAGCTGAAAACCATGCGGGCACGATCCGCAATGAGACGCACCACCGGTACAAACTGAAAGTTCACATACTCCTTCCACACTTGAAATGTGGTTACGAAGAAGTCGTAAACACCGGCAATGACAGTTGCCTGGATAAGAAGTCTGGCCTGTGAACCGCCCGTCTCTCCGGTGACAAGAACCTCCGTGATGGCTGTGGCCTCGGGATACGGCAGCTGGCCGTGCATCTCACGCACAAAGTATCGCCGCAGCGGAATCAGGAATAGTACTCCCAGGCAGCCACCTGCCAGGCAGATGAAGATGGTCTGCACCGGGTGCGGGTCGAGGTGCAGAATGTAAAGCGCAGGAAGGGTGAAAATGGCCCCGGCAACCACACCGCCCGCCGCACCGCCAATTCCCGTGACGATCACGTTCTCAAGCAAGCTCGAACGGCGACTGTAGGCGCGTGCCAGGCCGATGGTGAGAATGGAGATGGGGATTGCGGCCTCCATTACCTGCCCGACCTTTAGTCCCGAGTAGGCAGAAGCAACCGTGAAGATCACGCAAAACAGAACACCCCAAAGCACCGATCGCAGCGTGAGTTCCGGCAGCCTTGCTTCCGCAGGCACGATTGGCATGTAAAACTCTTCGGGCTTCAGGGGCAAGGAGGCGTTTTCAGGGAGAGACTTCTTTTCGTTCTCGATCATCGATTGGTATTTCCCTTCTCTTCGAGGCCCAGCGCCCTGCAATGCGAGCACCGTGGCTTAAGCCAACCCGGGCCGGACTCCGCATCCAAGCGCCGCCGGGGATGAATCATGCAGTTCAACACCGCCGCACAGTCAAAGCAAGTGTGAGTATCACACCGGTATGTGACGGTCATAACCAATCAAGAAAAAGGGTGAAGAGCTCGCTCAAAATGAGGATTCGTTTATACACATGGATGAGCCTGATGCGCCGGCCTCGCCAACTTTCTTCTATGGCGGCGCATTCTTCCCATGTACTTGCTTTTGAAAGCCAACTGAATTCTAATTTCGCTCGGTGGAGACACCGCAAAAGCACGTCGTCATGCGCCATTCGCAATGGCCTGCACCAGCCGTTAAAACGGCTCTGGCGCTTATTGGGTTCAGTGCTGTCATCGGACAGATTGTACTCATGCGGGAGCTGATTGTAGTTTTCAGCGGCAACGAAATGTCCTTGGGCATCCTGCTCGCGACATGGCTCTTTTGGACTGCTGCCGGCAGCAGCCTCAGCAGCGTCTTGCGACTGGGCGAGCGCAATCCGCGCAACACGTCCGCCGCGCTCGAATGCCTCCTGGCCGCCTGCATGCCCGCCGACCGCTGGCGGAATGGCTTCGGAACCACGATTCGGTACTGCACCTCCGATACGCGTAAATTCGAGTGTTTCGAAAGTTGCGTTGAGTTTGAGACGAGAGGGCTTTGGGCCAGTGCTCGGAAGGGTTGGGTCGAAATCCGGAAGTGAGATGAGATTAAATCCATGGCCTCGCCAATCTCCAGCTAGTTCAGCTAGCGGACCAAATATGTTCGTTACCTGAGCACGTAGTGCACTTGCACGCGTGAGAACCTCTACAGGCATCTTTGTTCTCCACTCTCCGGCACTAGCCGAAAGTCGATTGGAGCCGCAAGGATGGATGAGCCGTCTCACGGCGCAACTAAAGTTGCGGCGTCGCCCGCGTGTGCGTCTGGCATGGCGTGTAGCGCGTAAGCGCGAGCGATGTGGCCGTGGTGGCCACATCTTGGACTTGGGGGTGAAAGTCCCCTACAGGCTCTGTTGGTGGGAACTGTTAGCCGAACAGCAAGGGTGTCCATCGCGAGGTGGAATCTGAAGGAAGCTGTAAGCAAATCTGCGGCCCGACGTACAGGAAGCGAATAGAGGCGGACTCACTTGGGCGAGAGGGCCACAAGACT
>Ga0182012_10005707_pt1 | contig 12831 bp, 9 predicted proteins | sample 612S2SmetaG_FD_120486 | JGI IMG/M metagenome (GOLD analysis project Ga0182012, IMG submission 120486) | Permafrost microbial communities from Stordalen Mire, Sweden - 612S2S metaG | ecosystem: Environmental > Terrestrial > Soil > Wetlands > Permafrost | place: Sweden: Stordalen | collected...
CAATTGCTCGCAACGTTGAGGGTTCCGTCGTAGAACCAGCGGATGCGAACATCGCTCTGTTCGTAGCTGGAGTCCTTGACGTGCGAGAATTCCTTGATCCAGTCGAGCCGGCGACCCACGCGTCCCCAGAACTCCGCCGGATCCTCGATCGATTCCGCATACAGGCGACGATAGTCGGTTTGGTCGATGCGGGCGCCCTCGGCAAAGTTCGCTGGAACGGGATATAGCTTCTGGTTCATGGGTCCTTCCTGGTGACGTTCGGCAGCGTCCGGCCCGTGGGCTCCGACCCAAATCGTCCCATGGACGACCGCTCAATACATTGAGTGGAACATCTTATGGGGCCTCGGTTACCCCGGGGGCCGGGCGCCCGTCATCGGTGCGCCCGAAAAAAAGGATTATCATGGCCTGAGCAGTCACAACGGAGCCCCGTGGCCTGGGTTTGATCGTTGACCAGGAGAGCAGACCAGGCCGACTACTCGGCGCGAATGCATCGCGTCCTCGAGCACATCGATCGCCACCTCGATCAGGAGCTCGATTTGCGTGCCCTGGCACGCGTCGCGCATTTCTCGGCCTTTCACTTTCACCGGGTGTTCGTCGCCTGGACAGGCGAAACGTTGGGCGCCTACCTGCGCCGGCGGCGGGTCGAGATCGCGGCCGTTCGTCTCGCGGGGCAACCGAAGTTGTCGGTGTTGGATGTCGCCACCTCGGTCGGCTTCGGCTCCGCGGAGGCGTTCGCCAGGGCATTCAAGTCCCGATTCGGCTGTACGGCGACCGCTTGGCGGGCGCGCATCGCGCGACAGCGCAATCCTGATCAGGCACCCCGCAATCCAAGTCAGGCGAATCTCAGATCGGACAACGACACTACTTCCATCGTTACCTCGGGAGGAACCATGAAAGTCAAAATCGTCGACAGAAAGCCGGTCAAAATTGCTTATCTGCGCCATGTCGGACCTTATGGGAAGCCGCTTGCTGACTTCTGGCGGACCACGGTGTACCCGTGGATCCAGGCAAATGACCAGTTGGGGCAGCCGCGCTACGGGATCAGTCTCGACGACCCCACGATCACCACGCCCAGCAAGTGCCGCTACGACGCCGGGGTCGAGGTGCGCGGCAGGATCACCGCACCGGGCGAATCGCAGACCAAGACCGTTCCCGGCGGGCAGTACGCCATCACCGCGTTTCGCGGCACGGTCGAGCAAATGGGGGCCGTGTGGGAGGCCATGCTGCGCGATTGGTTGCCGAAGAGCGGAATGCAGCTCGACGAGCGACCGTTCTTCGAATATTACCCGACGGACAGCCGCTTCGATGCGAAGACCGGGATATTCACCTGCGACATCGCGATTCCGGTGGCGCCCTTGTGATCAACCCCGAAAAGAAACCCCGCGCCAATCCCCGGGTTCGGCGCGACGGGTCCCTGCTCATGGGGCGCCTGCGTGCAGCATGCGCGATCGGGCGTCGGAACGGCGACCCGTGGCGGGCTCATGGGTGCCGGCAACGGCCAGGCCTGAACGCGGCATATTGACGTAGATGCACTCGGAACGCCCCGCCGCTATTTGATAGGTCTCATGCCAGATACCGACCGTGCCGTCGGAACCGACGCTTTGATTGAACGCTTTCCATGCGGGAAGGTGCGCGGTGTCACGCGATTGAGCATAGGCAATCAGCTCATCGAAGCTCCGCCAGTACTGGGTGACCATGGCCCCGCGCCAATACACGGAGGTGTGAGCGGACAGAAAGCCCAGCGACGGGTTGGCGTACAGTTCGCGCAGCATCGGGCTCATGGCTCGGGCCACCGGCAGCCACTTGCGCAGGGCAAGAAGCCGATTGATTCGAAAACCGATGAGAAAGACGACGAATGCGCCGTCGATCGACGTGGTGTAGCGACCGGGGTAGACAGTGACCATTCGCGAACCTCGTGGAGTGCGATCCCATTCTCCAGCCTACGCCAATCGGCGGGCGTCCGCCCTCGGCGGCCGTGCCCGCATCCTCTCGTACGGGCTGCTTGCACCGGAGCGCTCTACGGTAGTGAAATCAACGGCATGACCCGCTACATCGCATTGCTCCGAGCCGTGAATGTCGGCGGTACCGGCAAACTCGCGATGGCTGATTTGAAGGCGCTGTGCGCGCAACTCGGATTCGCCGGGATCGAGACCTACATCGCCAGCGGCAACGTGGTTTTCGACGCCGAGCTCGCGGCCGGCAAAGCTCGGGCGCTGTTGGAGAAGGGACTGCTGGCCCTGACGGGGAAAGGGATCGACACGTTCGTTCGGACCGCGGCGGAAATGCGCGGCGTGCTGACGAGCAATCCGTTCAAAGACAAGGATCCCCGGCTGACCTATGCGTTTTTTCTCCAGGACAAGCCGCGCTCCGACGCGTTGAGCGACGCGCGAGGACGGGTCGGAGAGGAGATTCATCTGGGCTCGCGCGAAATCTATGTGTACTACCCGGCCGGCATGGGGCAGTCGAAGTTGCGGATTCCGGCCGCGAGCGCCGGCACCGCGAGAAATATGAAGACCGTCGAGAAGCTGGTCGAGATGGCCTCCGGTCGCCGGGTCACCGGCCCGGCCACCAGTTCCAACGCCCCGCGAGCCGGATGAGCGCGGGCCCCACCGCCATGCGGATCACGGTCGCGTCCAGGAAAACGGCGACGCCGAGCGCGAAGCCCAGAATCTTGATGAGCACGAAGTCGCCGAATACGAAGGCACCGAAGATCATGACCATGATGGCGGCGGCAAAGGTGATGACGCGGCCGGTGCTCGCGAGTCCCTCGACCAGCGCGGCGCCGTCGGCGAGTCCGGCGCGCCGGCCGTCCGCGATGCGCGAGACGATGAACACCTCGTAGTCCATGCTCAACCCGAAGACGATGCAAAACACCACGACGGGCAATATCGGAAAGCCGCCGTGCATGGGGCTCGAGAGTCCCACGAGGCGGGCCCCGAGGCCGTGCTGGAACACGATCGCGACGGCGCCGTAGGCCGCCGCCACCGACAAGAGGTTCAGCGCCACCGCCTTGAGGGGAATGAGGACGCTGCGAAACGCGAACGACAGGACCAGGAGCGTCGCGCAGATGACGCTCACGAACACCGGAAGCAGCGCGCTCTTGATGGCATCTTCATAATCGGCGTTGAAGCCGGGCAAGCCGCCCACGTCGAGGCGGGCGCCCGCAATCCCGCTGATGCTTTGCAGATCGGCCGCGCGGATCTCCCTGACGAAGCGCACCGCGTCCGGCGCCGCCAGATCCTTGTGCGGCAACAGCCCGAGCAACACCGCGCGACCGTCGGCGCTGACCAGGCTGCGCCGCTGCGCCTCCGGAAGGCGTTTCAAGATCTCCGGCCCCCCCAGCGGGACCGCGCTCAGGGTGGTGATCGCCCAAACGTGCTGAATTCGGGGATCGCGCGCAAAGTATCTCGCCAACCGCGAGGTCGCGCGCCAGCCGGCCTCGTCCTCGATGGTGACGCCGGGCGGAAGATAGAGCACCGCCTGAACGATTTCGCCGAAGCTGCCCCGCGCCGCGCCGTCGATTTCATGCAGTACCCGCACCGAGTCGGCGCTGTCGGGAAGCCACCGGCCGCGCGGCAGGTCGATGCGCAGATGCGTCGCCTGCGCGGCCAGGAGCACCAGCGGTATGCCGGCGACCGCGAGAACCCGCAAAGGATGGCGCATCACCCAGTGCGCCCAGCGGCGCCAGTGGCGGCGGGTGGCGGGCCGGCGCGAGAATCCCAGAGAGCCGGCGTCGATCCACGGGCCGATCCAGACGAGCAGCACCGGCAACAGCGTGCTCGCGACCAGAACGGCCACCGTGGTCACAATCAGCCCCCCCATGCCAATGGACCTGACCTCGCTCACCCGCACCATGAGCATCGCGGCGAAGCCGATCGCCACGGCGGACCCCGATACCAGCACGGTGCGGCCCCCGTGTTGCGCCGCTGCAATCACGGCGTCCGATCGCGACAGCCCCTCCTCCAGCCCGTCCCGATAGCGGCTCACGATGAGCAGCGCGTAGTCGATGCTCAAGCCGAGACCCACCATGCTGACGATGCTCACGACGATCAGGGAGGCGGGCCAAACATGGTTCACCGCGGCCACCGCGCCGAGCGACACCGCGACGGTCAAGGCGCCGCACAGCACCGGCAGAACCGCGGAGATCAGACTGCGAAATGCGACCAGCAAGAGCACCAGGGTGAGCGGGAAGACCCGCCACTCCGCGGCGCGCGTCTCCTTCGCGCTGATCCGACGAAGGTCCGCGTTGACGGCCGCTTCGCCGGTCCAGCCAAAGGCGAGATGCGGGTATTTCTGCGCCAGCTGCGCCTGCAACGCCCCGGTGGATGTCACGAGGTGGGTCATCACGGCATCCTCGGTGCCCTTGGGCGCATTCAACCCGACGAGCAGAATCGGGCTTGCGTCCTCCCCGAGGAACATCGAATCCTGGCGGTCCAAGTACGACATGACGCCGCGCACGCCGGCGGTGCGTCGGATCGTGTCGGTCACGTCCTTGAGCAGCGCCTCACCGTCGGCCGTGCGCGGGTCGGGCGCCGAGGAAATCCTCAAAAGCGCGATTTTGGCGAACGGCGACTCGAATTGTTGCTGCAGGGCGGCTTCGACGCGCGAGGACTCGCTGCCCTTCAGCCGGACGCCTGCATCGAGTTGATCATTGACGCGGGCGGCGAACGGTAATGCTGCCAGGGCGACCAGAATCCATCCCGAGACGATCAGCCATTGCCGGCGTCGGGAGAACGGCGATTGATTCACCAGCTCGATCCCGCCTCACCGCCCGAATGAAGGTGCGAATTGATAGCTAATCTCATGATCTGGATAGTAGCAAGCTCCGGGGGCTCCATGCGGCCAGAAGGAACCGCGGGCCGCGGCCACGTTCCAAGTCGATCATGGCCATCAACGAGTCAATAAGCGCGAAATGCGGTCAAATGGCGAGCCGTGATCCGCCTGAAGCCTGGGAATTGCCGCTGTCCACACCTGCCAGGGAAGCCGGGCGCGTCGAGCTCGGCGCGGGGGCCGCGGTCCTCACCGGCTACGCGGCCGATCGCGCGGCGGCGCTCCTGAAGCTGATCGAGGCGATCGGCGCGGCGGCGCCCATTCGCCGAATGATGACGCCCGGCGGAGGACGGATGAGCGTCGCCATGACCAATTGCGGCGCCGCGGGCTGGGTCGCTGACCAGAGCGGATATCGGTACACGGCGGAGGATCCACTGGCCTCGCGGCCCTGGCCGCCCATGCCCGAAGAGTTCGCGATGCTGGCGCGTGAGGCGGCGCGCGAGGCGGGGTTCGCGGAATTCTCGCCCGATGCGTGCCTGATCAACCGCTACGAGCCCGGTGCGCGCATGTCGCTTCATCAGGATAAAGATGAGCGCGACATGGACGCGCCGATCGTCTCGGTTTCTCTGGGATTGCCGGCACTGTTCCTCTGGGGCGGCCCGAAGCGCGCAGACCGGCCCCGCCGCATTCCCCTGCTGCACGGTGATGTCGTGGTGTGGGGCGGTCCCTCACGACTGATTTTTCATGGCGTGCATGCACTGCCCGCCGGGGTGCATCCGCTCACGGGCGCGCTGCGCTACAACCTCACGTTTCGCAAGGCGCGCTAGGCGGGCTGCGCACCGGCCGCTCGACGAATTCTATGGTCCGTCCGTCCGGATCGATCGCATAGCACACTCTGACGCCATCCCACGAGGATCCCGGCTCCTGCAGGGTGACCGGTAGCGAACAATCGAGCGCGCCCGCACTCAGCGCTCTTAGGCGCGTCGCGTCCACGTCGCCGACGGTGAATGCGATGTGGCTGTGTCCCGCATCGAATCGCCGCTGCACGAGCACCTGACGGTCCGGAACGACGTAGTGAAGGAGTTCGAGCATGTCGCCGGAGGGGAGTTTCAAGTCCGCGGTGTGGATCACCGCGCCCGCAACTCCCGTCAGCGTCTCCACGTCGGCGCCGCCGATCACGCCGCGTTCCTGCACGATGCAGCCGAGCACCGAGCCGTAGAAGCGGATGGAACGGTCGAGATCGCCCACCGTCAAGCCTGCATGGTCGATGCCGCTCATCACGCGGTCTTCTCCCGAAGAGGCAGATCGCGCGCAAAGACCTCCTCGATCGTTTCGCGCCGTTTGATGAGGGTGCTCCGGCTGCCGGTGACGAGAACCGTCGGAGGACGCGCGAGGGCGTTGAAGTTCGAGGCCGCGGCATCCTGGTAGGCGCCGGTGTCGAGGAATGCGATCACATCGCCGTTTTCGGTGGGGGGCGCTTCGACATTCTGAGCAAGCAGATCGAAGTTGCACGACTGCCCGACGATCTCGACGCGCTCCTCGCAGGGAGCATCGACACGCGATGCAAACAACGGCCTGAAATAGGCGTGTTCCATGAAAAGATCCGCGAGGAACATCTCACTGGTGTCGACCTCTATCCAGGTCCGGCCAACCGGCCGACGCTGTCTCTTCACGTGGCATACGCGGCTCAAATGGATGCCCGTATCGGCCAACAATGCCCGTCCCGGCTCGATCTGAAGGATCACACCGGCAGGATCCATGCCCCCCGCACGCAGCGCCTCGAGAAGCGCGGCACACGCGCTCTGTGCATAGCGCTCGAGCGGCGCGGCCGCGGTCCTCGAGGGGTGGGTCGGATCGCGCGGCGATGGAAAGCCGCCTCCGATGTCGATCTCGAGGGGACGCCACGGCGCCCAAGCGGCGGTGAGCTGCGCGACCACCGACCCGAACGTCCGCGCCATTCCCTCCCACACTGCGGGGTCCGCGCTGTGCCGACCCAAATGGGTCATGAGGCCCGTGAGCCGGAGATTTGGGTGCTGTATGGCGCGGCGGCCCAGGCGTATTGACTCGTCGATTTCGATGCCTGGCTTGTAGATGTTGGCCGCATCGCGAATCGTCATGGCGGGAAAGAAGTCGGACACGGAGGTGAGCTCGACATAGTCCGGACGCACCCGCAGCCGAACGTCGGCAGTTTTCCGCTGCTGCTCGGCCGCAGCGATCACCCAATCCAGTTCCTGCGCGCTGTCGAGCGTGATCCGAGCCCCGACCGACACCGCCAGCTCGATCAGCGGCGCGCTCTTTGCCGACCCATTGACCGATATTTTCCCGCCGGGAACGCCGGCCCACAGCGCAGCTTGAAGCTCGCCGTGTCCGAACACATCGCAGCCCAAGCCTTCATCGTTCAAGATCTGTCGAACGGCAATCGTGTAGTTCGCCTTGAGCGAGGGCAGCAGTTCCACCGGCCCCACGTCCCAGCAACGTTCGAATGAGGCGCGCAGCCGTCGGCTATTGGCGCGCAACTGCGCCTCCGAGACGACGTACAGCGGCGTGCCGTACTCGGCCGCGAGGGCGACGGTATCGCACGCTTCGATCCACAAGTGACCGTCGGCCAACGACAGCACGGCATCGATGCGGCGTCGAGCCTGCGTCGAATTCATGGGGGCCGAGGGTGGCATCCTGGGCCCTAGTCCGACCCGCCGGCCGGTTGCAGCACCACGGCCGGTTCGATCGAGTAGCGATGCACGATGCCATAGATGGTGGCCGCCAGCGCCGTGGTGGATCCGGCCAGGAGCAAGACGCCGGTGTAGCCCTTCCCCAGGCCCAGTAACAGGCCCGCCGCGGCCGGACCGGCAGCGAGGGCCGCACCCTGCGCCGCCGGGACCAATGCGGCGGCACGGCCGGAGGGGTCCACGACGGCGAGCGTGCCCAGCTGAAAGATGTCGATGAAGTTCCAGCACAGCTGCAAGACGGCCAAATTGACGACGAACATCAGTGCCGTGGGAAACCAGCCGTGAACGAGCAGCGTCGCGGCGAGGAGCGCGAGCGCGCCGAGCAAGGCGCGGGACTGACCGAATCGATGACCGACCATCCGGGCGCTCATGCAAGCCAAAGCGCTCAAGAACACGCCCGCCGTCAACAGCCAATGAACCCGTTCGATCGAGATGCCAAACTCGATTCCCATGCGTTCAGCATAAGCCCAATAACTGCCGATGGTCACATAGAAGAGCGCCACGGCCATGAGGCAGAGCGCGGGCGGCAGCGGCACGCGTCCGAAGAGAGAACGGCGTGGAATAGCGCCGGGCGTAGCGCGCCGGTCGGCACGCGGAGAAACGAGCGATGGGGCGCACGGCGGCGGCGGCCGCGCCGCTCTCGCGTCGCGATGCGGCAACAACGGCGCGACGGCCATGCTCGCGAACAGCAAGGCTGCGATCGCATCGAAAATGGCCGCGGGGCCCGCGGCCTGATTCAACAGCGGGAAGACCATGAGCACCAGCGCGTTGGCCAGAACCTGGAGAAGAATCAAACAGGAAAACGCGCGCACCGGATCGGAATATCGAGACAGCAGCGACAACGAGGAGGCGTACGTGGCCCCAGAGCCTAAACCTGCGCCAAAACGGAACACGCAGAGCAGCAGGATGCCGTGAAATGGGGCGCACGCCAGATTACAGAGGGCACTCAACGCCAGCGCCCCGCCCACATACCAGCGCCAATCGAGACGATGCGCGAGGAGCGACGTCGCGGTCGAGCCGGTTAGCAGGCCGGCGAGATCGACCGAAGTGACGTATCCGGCATACGCCCCCGAGTAATTCCATCCATCTTGAAGCGCACCGACGATGATCGGCATGCCCAGAATTGGTGCAACGCTTCCGATCGCGAGCGCTATCTGTGCCCACACGAGAGCAGGCAGCCGGGGAATAATCGTGGGCGCTCTCACTCGACTCACTATGCGCCCATCGCCTCGAGTACGCCACTCGGTGTATCTTGCAATGACTCCGATTAGAAAACGCAGGGGATGCCGTGAACAGACGCTTTCTTACGCCGCTCGCGGCGCCGCTTGCCGCATGCCTCGTGTTCATCGCGCCGACCGCCGGCGTGGCGGCGGCGGGTGCGACCTCCGTGGGCAGTGCGAACGCGGATGCGACCGATCAGCTCCAAGAAATCACCGTGACCGCGCAAAAGCGCACGGAGGACATCAAGGACATTCCATTCAGCGTGTCCGCCATCAGCGGCGTCGAATTGCAGGAACATCACGTCGCCGATTACGACGACATCACCCGGGCGCTTCCGGGCATCTCCTTCCAGGCGGGTCCCGGCCCGGGTCTCGACACCATCGAGATCCGCGGCGTCAGCTCGCAGTCCGGATCCGCGACCGTCGGCATCTATATCGATGAAGTCTCGGTCACCATCAGCAACAGCCAGTTCGACGGCGCGGTGCAGCCGAAGTTGTTCGATCTGGAGCGTGTGGAAGTGCTGCGCGGCCCTCAGGGCACGCTCTACGGTGCGAGCTCGATGGGCGGAACGATCCGCTTCATCACCAAGCAGCCCGACCTCGACGCCTTCAGCGCCGCGGGCAGCACGGATCTGTCGGTGACCCACCACGGCGGGTTCAACAACGACGAGTACGGCATTTTGAACATTCCCGTGATCCGCGGCGTGTTCGCGCTGCGCATCGGGGCGGATGTGTCCAATGAGAGTGGCTACATCGATCGCTACGTGCCTACGCCGACCGGCGCGGGGGCTGGCGGCAGCGTGCTGACGCTCGGCACCAACGACAGCACGGGCCTGCTCGGCGAGCGCGGCGTGAACGACATCCGCACGCAGGTGTTTCGCGTGATCGGCAAGTATGCGGGGCCCGACGACTGGAGCGTCACGCCCGCCTACCTATGGCAGCGCACCGCGGCCTCCGATACCAATATTTTCTACCCCGACATCGGGCTGTATGACCAGGACAAGCGGGTGGCGGAACCTTCCAACGACATCTGGAGCCTGCCGAGCTTGACCATCACCAAAAGCTTCGGCTGGGCGGACCTCACGTCCATCACCAGCTACTTCAAGCGCGATTTTCGCCGGGTGACCGACGGCACGCTCTACAACTCGAATATTTTCGCGAACGACTACATCGTCAGCAGCCTGCCCCCGCCCCCCGCGACTCCGCCGGCGCAGATCTACGCGACCCAAACCGTGCTCGGCTTCCTGCCGTCGCCCGCGAATTACGACGCGCGCACCGAACAGTTCTCGCAGGAAATCCGATTGAGCTCCAAGAACACGTCCATCGCCGGCATCGCGACCACCTGGACGACCGGCCTTTACTTCAGCAACCAGCACCGCCGGTTCCTGGACGACGAATATATTCCCGGGCTGCAGGCGCAGTTTTCGAAGATTTTCGGATACAGCATCGATTCGCCCCAATCCGTGGTGGGGCCTGCTTACTATCCCGCCACCGCCGCGTTCCCCGCGGAATCGTTCGCCAATGATCTGATCTACTTCGGCCACACCTACCCGGTGCAGCGGCAAATCGCACCGTTCGGCGAGCTCGGGATCGAGATCACCCCGCAATTGAAGGCCGCGATCGGCGTGCGCTACGTCTCCGCGAAATCTTCGCAGGTCACCGACAGCGGCGGCTTTTATGCGTACGGACTGCCGGCTGAGTATGTGGTCAGCGCCAACTACAGCGCCACCACTCCCAAGTTCTCGTTGCAATACGCAGTCAACGAATCGAGCAATGTGTACGCCACCATCGCCAAGGGATTCCGCCTCGGCGGCCCCACGGGACCCGACCCGGCGTACCAACCCAACGGACCGCCGCCCGCCGCCGGCGGTCCCTGCGATTCCGACTATCAGTCCTACGGGCTGACGGGCTCGCCGAAGGAATACCAGTCCGATTGGCTGTGGAGCTATGAAGTCGGCAGCAAAGGGCGCTACTTCAACAACAGGCTATCCATCGACGCGGCCGTGTATACGATCCATTGGTCGAACATCCAACAGACGATCAATCTGCCGACCTGCGGTTATTTATTCACCACCAACGTAGGCGACGCGAAGATTTACGGCAGTGAACTCGAGCTGCGGGCGCTCGTGACCTCGGGCCTAACGCTCTCGCTGAACGCGGGCTCGACACACGCCTATATCTCATCGGTCAGCAGCGAGGGGGCGGGCATCGTCGCCGTGGGCGAATCGGTGCTCGGCGTGCCCCTATACACCGTGACGCCCAGTATCGATTTCGACACGCCGTTCGGCGATGGGATGACATGGTTCGCGCGGGCCGACTTCCCCTATACGGGCCGCTCACGCGGGTACTTCGACAGCAGCGGCTTGGACCACCTGTTCCAGCCGGCGTACGGGATTTTGAACATGAGCGCCGGCGTCACGCGAAACGGACTCTCATTGAGCCTCTACGCCAAGAACCTGCTCAACTGGAAGAACATCATCCAGTACCCGTCGGTGAACTCGGTGCAGGAGGGCTACACGGTCAGGCCGATGACGGTCGGGCTCATGGCGACATTTCAACTGTAGCCGGGACTTCCCGACTCGCGCCCTGACCCCGCGTTGCAGTAGCATAGCCGGCAACGACATCTTTGGGGGACGCGAAATGGCCAGATACGGAGTCGGTGCGCTCGTCACCGCAGCTGCGATTGCATGGATGTACCCGCTGAGCGCGCCTGCGGCGACTGCGGACACGGCGGCTGCAACCAAGGCGGCGGTGCCGCCGGCGCCGGAGCCGGCGTTCTCTTTCGACAGCATGCCCGGCCGCCTGCCGAAGGACGTGGTACCCGAGCGATACGAGATCGCGGTCACCCCGCACATCAAGGCGATGAGCATGACCGGTCATGAGTCGGTGACACTCAAGGTGCGCTCGGCCACGGACCGGCTGGTGTTCAATTCGCTCAACGAGACGTTGACCCGCGTGAGATTCGACGGGCAGCCGGTCAAGAGTGTCGCCTCCGACGACGAACATCAGCTGACGACAGTGCGTCTCGCGCGCCCGGCGAGCGTCGGATCACATCGGCTGAGCTTCGATTACAGCGGCAAGATCGAAGCGCGGCCTCAAGGGTTGTTCCTGCAGCCTTACGCCTATCCGGGTGGCTCCAGCGGGCAGATGCTCGCGACCCAGATGGAATCCACGGATGCGAGACGCATGTTCCCGTGTTGGGACGAGCCGGCATTCCGCGCGGTGTTCGAGCTGACCGTCACGGTGCCGAGCGGCTGGGCGGCGCTGTCGAACATGCCGGTTTCCCAACGCACCGTTCACGGTTCGCTCGAGACCGTGCGCTTCGAGCCCACGCCGAAGATGCCGTCCTATCTGGTCGCGTTCGTCGGCGGGGATCTCGGCCATATCAGCGGCGCGAGCGGCGCCACGAAACTTGGCGTGTGGGCGGTGCGCGGTCAGGAGGAAAACGGCCGCTACGCGCTCGCCAATGCCGCGCAAATCCTCGCGGACTACAACGACTACTTTGGATACACCTTTCCGCTCCCCAAGCTCGACTCGATCTCGATTCCCGGCGGCTTCTCGGGCGCCATGGAAAACTGGGGTGCGATCACGTACATGGAGGAGCTGCTGATGCTGCCACCCTCCAGCACCCTGTCCCAGGAACAGCAGATCTATTCCACGCAGGCCCACGAAATGGCGCATCAGTGGAACGGCGACCTCGTGACCATGGGCTGGTGGGATGATCTCTGGCTGAACGAAAGCTTTGCCTCGTGGATGGCGGCGAAAGAGACCGCGTTGCGCAACCCGAGCTGGCAGTGGTGGGAACAGGAAGACAGCTCCAAGGAAAGCGCGATGCGCGCCGACGCGCAGCCCAACTCCGAGCCGATCCAGCAGCACGTGACCGACGAGCTTCAGGCGTCCAACGCCTTCGATCCCTCGATCACCTACAACAAGGGCCAATCGATCCTGCGCATGTTGGAGGCGTACCTCGGGCCGGACCCGTTCCGCGACGGCATCCGGCGCTACATGAAGGCTCATGCGTTCTCCAATGCGACGACCACCGACCTGTGGACGGCGCTGTCGGCCGCGACCGGCAAGGAGGTCGAGCGCATCGCCGGCGATTGGACCCGCCTGCC
>Ga0182012_10005708_pt1 | contig 12831 bp, 8 predicted proteins | sample 612S2SmetaG_FD_120486 | JGI IMG/M metagenome (GOLD analysis project Ga0182012, IMG submission 120486) | Permafrost microbial communities from Stordalen Mire, Sweden - 612S2S metaG | ecosystem: Environmental > Terrestrial > Soil > Wetlands > Permafrost | place: Sweden: Stordalen | collected...
CCCCAGCCACACCGCATCTGGCAGAAACCCGTCATCCAGTCGTGTCGACTTTGCTTCGAAAGTCTTCTGCATTCCAAGAGTTTCAGAAGTCTGGCATGACTCTAGCCGGGAGTGCCAGGCAGAATCTTCGCGCACTCCTGTACAAATTTCCCAAAAACGCATTTGTCAGGAATGTGGGAATTCTGGCGGGCGGCACGACTCTGGCCAGGGCTATCGCGGCAGGGGTCTCACCAGTGTTGACACGCATCTACCTGCCTTCGGATTTTGGATTGCTGGCTGTATTCTTTTCTGTCGTAACCGCAGCAGTTACGGCGGCGGCTCTCAACTACGACCAGGCGATTCCGTCACCTAAGAATGACGAAGTCGCAGCCGGTCTAGTACTCTGGGCATTCTGTCTGCTTCTGGTAAACGCATCTCTCATCGCGCTAGCCGTCGTCTTGTTGCCGCATGAGCTAGCCCGTATGCTCGGAGCACCCGAACTTCAGCGTTACTTGTGGCTCGTGCCAGTTAGCGTACTCGGAGGCGGCACTTTCTGTATTCTTAACTCGTGGGCGGTTCGCACCGCCTCTTTCAACTCGCTTTCAAAGAGACGTGTCTGGCAGGCTTTGGCCCAATCGCTTGTTCAGCTTTTAGTCCCAGTCATTGCCCCAGGTCCCCTTGGCCTTCTGCTCGGGGATTCGGCAGGAAGAGCAGCGGGTAGCGCGACACTGCTACGGGAACTGAGCATCTACCTAAAACGTCACAACTTACGACTTAGCTTTGGTACTGCTCGGCGCGCTAGCCGAATGTACTCGCGATATCCGACTTTTGGGCTGCTGGCATTGATTTTGCATGTCAGCCTCACCGTATTGCCCCCGTTACTCCTCACAGCCCATTTTGGTTCTTCGGTTACGGGTTCTTACACTCTCACGAGCCAAGTCATAGGCATGGGATCCAGCCTAATAGGTTTGAGCGTTGCACAAGTGTACGTTAATAAAGCTGCCGTATTTGTGCGTGAGGAAGTGTCTCAATTGCGTTCGTTATTTGTCAGAACCAGTGCTGTATGCGCAGCGATCGCCGCAGGGCCATTTCTCTGTCTCGCTTGTTTCGGACCGACTATCTTTAGAACATTTTTTGGCGCGAGATGGATTCAAGCCGGCGAATTCGCCAGGATCCTCGCGCTACCGTATTTCATTATGTTTGTAGTTGGCCCGGTATTTCCGGTACTCGCCCTGTTACAGCGGCAACCTTGGCAACTCGGTATCGACGCCGTCGGGGCAGCCCTCATGATCGGTCTCATCCTCGCGGCAGCACGCCTGCACCTCGGCCCTGAATATGCCGTAGCTGGTTTCGGTATATCGATGGCCGTGACGTACCTCTGCCTCTATGCAGCGGCAGCACTGGCGATATGGTCGAAGATCCGTTCTTCCGTTCTCACAGAACAGTTAGTCTTTCACGAGGAGCCGCAATGTCATTGATAGAGGCCGTTCCCCACCTTGCAAAGCCTTCGCGGACTGGCGTTCGACCCAATAACCTGCGGCGGCAGCGTATCGCAGCCGTGATTCTTTTTGCAATTTATTTCGTAGCCTTCGCCTTGACTTACAAGCTTGCTGTGGCTCCCATCTACGCTTATGAGGGAATGATCGATCGTCCCATACCTTACTCGTATTGGATTGTGCTTACACTGTTCGCTGTTTCGCCCGTATTCGTCATGGATCTCGAGTTCCGCCGGGTTTCCGCCATCACTTCATGGCTGATCTATTTGTCTTTGATCATCCCTTGCTGTGTCGTTCCGGTGATGGCTGTCGACGCAGCGCCGATCGAAGGCATGTGGATCAGTTTCTCCATTATTACGAGTTTCCTCATCTTCGAAACAGTGCGATCACGCCCGCTATACCGGTTTCGCTCGCTGCCCGCATTCCCTTGGTTCGTTCGAGTATTGGTACCGGCGATGACATTGGCCGCCACTCTTCTGGTTTTCGCATGGAACGGATTCAGAATAGATCTTGAACTGGGAAGCGCAATGTATGACCGGCGCGCGGCAGCTAGCGAACTAGTACACACTGAGACCGTGAGCGCCTACTTCTTGGCTACGCTAATGGGAGTTGGGATGCCGTTTGCCATTGCGGACGGCATGAGTAGACGCCGCCTGCTTCCGTTTTTGGTCGGACTGTTTTCCATCATCGTGATTGTTTCGTTTAATGGCACTCGCAGTACGCTTCTGTTTCCCGTTCTCTGCGCCATTGGCATCTGGGTCGTGTCTCGCCCCCGTCTCGGTTGGCTACATCTCTTAGGCGTTTTCGTCTCATTACCGGTTTTGAGTACTCTCACCGGGTCGATTTATCTTCTCGGCATCACTCTCGAGCGCATGCAGTGTCTTCCGGCTCAACTTACTGCTATTTACTATGAGTTCGCGCGTACCACCACCCCGCTGCTGCTTCGTGACATGGGCATCCTGAGTTGGCTTGGTTTTAACAATCCACTCGGCAAAGACTTGCCCCATTTCATCGGAAGCGCCTTTTATGGCGGAGACACAGTCAATGCCAACGCCAACATCTGGGCCAGCGCTCAAGTCGAGCTTAGTATCGCAGGTCCGATCATCGCGAGCCTCCTTGCTGGACTCATTCTTCGTTTGTTGGATAGCATCATAGCGGCGAAAGGAACCCGTCAAGCGATGCTAGTCGGCGCGGGCCTTTGCACTCATTGGGCACTTACTTGGAGTAATGCCGCTTTACAAACGTCGCTATTGTCGAATGGCATCGTCGCTGGTATGGTGCTCATACTCATATTGCCCGCTCAAGGGCGATCGATCGAATGAGCGGGCACTCCTCGTTTGAGGGCGATACCGAAAGCCTTCAATTTAGAATTCTGACCTCTTCGCAGGCCCTCAGTATGTACAGCACCGATAAAACAAGACGAAAAACACGAGTAGCACACCTTACTTCTGTTCACAGCCCAACGGACGTTCGCATCTACGACAAAGAGTGTTGTTCATTGTTCGAAGAAGGATATGACACTGTCGTCGTTGGTCCTGGCGAATCTCGGGACGATGGTTGCCGGCCCAGAGTCTCCGGCGTCGTGATCAGCCGATCCCGTGCGGAACGATTACTTCGAACTATTCCAAGTGTCCTTAGGCATGCGCTAGAAGTAGACGCCGAAATCTTTCATTTGCACGATCCCGAACTGATTCCCGTGGGCCTCGTCTTGAAAGCGATGGGCAAAAAGGTCATTTTTGACTCTCACGAAGATATCGTAGTGGACATTCTTGAGAAGACTTATCTGCCGCCAGCCGCACGGCATCTGTGTTCGGGGATCGGCAGGGCGTTACTCTTTCTGGCCGACAACTGTTTTGATGCAATAGTGGCGGCGACCGGGGATATTGCGAACAACTTTACCAATCGAAATACGACGACGATCAATAACTTTCCGGAATGGCGCGCTTGCGAATTAGAGCAATTTATCGGGGTCGATTTTGCCAACCGCAGGCCCATCGTCGCCTACGTTGGGGGCATCAGCGCTGATCGAGGCATCATCGAAATGGTGCAGGCACTCGAATTGGTGGCTCGCACTACACCCGTAACACTCGTCTTGGCCGGACCCTTCCAGTCGCCGGAGCTTGAGAAAGAAGTTCGCGGCCTGTTCGGATGGCGATTTGTCGACTACCGTGGCAAGTTGGCGCGCTCTAAAGTGCTAGAACTGCTCGCGGAGGCTGTCTGTGGCTTGCTAGTGCTGCACCCAACGGGCAATTATTTGCGGTCGAACCCAATTAAACTTTATGAGTACCTGGCTCTCGGTCTACCCGTAATAATGTCTGACTTCCCCGCTTGGCGCGAATTGTTCTCAACTCTCAATATAGGCGTATTCGTAAATCCGCACGATCCACGGCAAATCGCCGAGTCAATCGGCTGGATTCTCGCCAACCGCCGGCACGCTGCACATATGGGAGAGCGAGGGAGGCACGCCGTCGGCGAACAGTTTAACTGGACTTCTGAGCGCACCAAGTTGCTCGGTCTATATCGGAACCTACTCGGATCGATCGTCGATCCAGGCTCGTCTGAAAAGGCGCTGCGCCGCAGCGAGTGCGGCCATATTTTAGGTGAGAGGCAATAAGTATTAAACAATGTGTGGCATCGCAGGTATTATCTCTGTCTCTCCAAACCCGGCGCACGTTGATCGTGTAACGGGTATTGTCGATTATCAGTTCCACCGGGGCCCAGATCATCAGGCCGTCCAGGTCGTCCGCCGCGAGGCGCCAACCATCGTGTTCGGTCATGACCGTCTTAGCATCCTTGATCTCTCTACCGCTGCAAATCAGCCTTTCTGGAGCTCAGACCGCCGCTACTGCGTCACTTTTAACGGTGAGATTTACAATTACCGCGAAATTCGCGACCAATTATGCGCAATTGGCCACCGTTTCCGCACCACATCCGACACCGAAGTCCTGGTTGAAGCCATAGCCGAATGGGGCGTCGACGCGATCTGCCGTCTGAACGGAATGTTCGCATTTGCGATCGCCGATACTCAAGCCGCGAAGGTTTGGCTGGTCCGCGACCGTTTCGGTGTTAAACCGCTATTCTTCGCATGTCCAAACCCGTCGGAGATCCGGTTCGCGTCCACAGCCGAGAGCATTAGCCGCGAACTGAAACTCTCACCGCAATATGAATACCTTTCTGATGGCATTCGACTACTGGTTTATGAAGATGGGAGTGAACGTACCCAGTTCCAGGGACTAAAGTCCGTTTCGCCCGGCTGTTATCTCGAGATTGTAGCCTCTGACGACGGCATCTCTTGCTCGACAAAGCGCTACTACAACTTGGGTGAGCGTGTACGCCTCCGACAAACCGAATTGGAAGGGAAGACTGAAGTGGATCTCATTGAGATCTGCGAGGCTCAATTGCGGGCAGCAGTACGTCTGCGTCTCCGCGCCGACGTACCCCTGGGAGTTTCTTTGAGCGGGGGACTTGATTCCTCGCTCGTTACCTGTCTCGCCGCTCAGGAAGGAGGTAATGTGGTCGGGGTTTCCTTCGGTCACCCAAAGCACCCAAAAACTGAGGGGCCTGCGGTGGCTGTAATCGCCAAGCACTTAGGATTGAAAGTTCACTATGTATGGCCCTCAGGCGGCGCGATGACGGAAGCTTTGTGGGAAGCCTTGAAAGCACAGGAAGCGCCCTTTCCCGGACTTAGCATCGTCGCCCAATATTTGGTCTTCAAGGAAGCACGGGCTATCGGATTGAAGGTCATGCTCGGCGGACAGGGGGCGGACGAGGCCTTCATGGGCTATCGCAAGTATCTCTACATGACCTTGCGCAAGCGCGACCGTTCCCAGGGTGTAGTGGGCGACTTATTTGGCTTGGCCAAGTTAATCGGCCTCGAATTCCCGCGCATGATCCAGAACCTCGCTGATGTCGAACGCTATGCCGGGCGAATTAAGCCTTTTCTGAACTTGCCGGTCACACAGCGTGATCTTGGATTGAGCCGCTTCAGCCAAGCCAGGGGACGGCAGCTGAAGGATGTCACTGAGTTCAGCCTCCCCACTCTACTGCGCTACGAAGACCGCAATTCCATGGGAAACAGTGTGGAAAGCCGGTTGCCATTCATGGATTATCAAGTCATTGAGACTGGCTTGGCGCTTCCAGATCGCTTGAAGGTTCGCGGAGGGTATTGTAAATGGATCCTAAGGAGAATAGCTGATCGACTATTGCCCAAGTCGATAACAAAGAATCGCATCAAAGTGGGGTTCGACGCTCTGACAGCGGAGTGGGTTCAGGGCGGCCTCGGAGAAGACGTGCGCCTCCGTCTGCGTCAAGCAATCGGCTCCTCGGGCTACCAAGGCATCAGCCTCCCAGAGCAACATTTCGGGGACGAAGTTCTCGGCCGTAAAGAGTCCGCAATGTGCCAGGCCCTCACGGCGATTTGGCTGGTTCAGCGCGGCTACTCGCCACAAGAACTTTTTAGCGGCTCTTCAATTCCCAAGCCCATTAAGCGGCAACCGCCGCAAGAGAAGGTTGCCAACACCGCCGGTTGATTTCCATGCCATGAATATACTCACCGTCATCGGCGCCCGGCCGCAGTTTATTAAAGCCTCTGCTGTCTCGGCAGCCTTTGCCGCCGCTGGTTCATCAGTAAACGAGATCGTCGTTCACACGGGGCAGCACTACGACGCGGCAATGTCTGATATCTTCTTCGCCGAATTGGAGATGCCGCAGCCTTCTTACAATCTGAGTGTTGGCTCGGGCCCGCATGGCCAACAGACCGGTCGAATGCTTGAAGCGATTGAAGCGGTCCTCCTCGACCGGCGTCCCGACTGCATCTTGGTCTACGGAGATACCAACTCCACTGTGGCAGGCGCTTTGGCCGCGTCGAAACTTGGAATTCCTATCGCCCACGTGGAATCTGGGCTGCGTTCCTTCAACCGCAAAATGCCCGAAGAAATCAACCGGATTGTGACCGACCATCTGGCCGATATCCTATTCACCCCCACAATTACCGCCTGCCATCATTTACGCAACGAAGGTATACCGAGCGAGCGCGTCCACTTTACCGGAGACGTGATGCTCGACGTCGCTCGACGCGCCGGGCAACGTGCTTCCACTCGAAGCGCCATCCTGCAGAATATCGGCGTAGAGGTCGGCCGATTCGTATTATCCACAGTACATCGGGCAGAGAATACTGACGATTCTCAGAGACTAACCAGTATTATGCGGGCGCTGAATCGACTTGCTACCGATATTCCGGTTGTCTTTCCCATGCACCCCCGAACGCGGAGTCGCCTAGAAACCTGCGGTCAATCGCTTTCGGCCAAGCCCGGTCTTCACATCGTCAATCCGCTGGGCTACCTAGACATGGCCATGCTGGAGCAAAGCGCCGCTCTTATTGCGACTGACTCGGGCGGTGTCCAAAAGGAGGCTTTTTTTTATCGCGTGCCGTGTGTCACTTTGCGCGACGAAACGGAATGGACGGAACTGGTGGACCTGGGATGGAACAGACTGGCTCCCCCAAAGAATGATGACGCGCTTTATCAAGCCCTCCTCTGCGCCATAGGCTCTAAAGGCGAAGAGGGCAGTCCTTACGGTAATGGGTGTGCCGCCGAGGAGATTGTGCGGCTTACTCTTGCGGCGCCTTGGAAGCGTCATTCCGGTTCCTTATGAACATCTTGCTCATTAATCATTACGCCGGATCTCTCATCCACGGCATGGAGTACCGGCCATTTTACATGTCACGTGAATGGGTCCGCGCAGGCCATAAAGTCACCATCGCAGCAGCCTCACATTCGCACGTTCGCTCAAAGCCTCCAACGATGACAGGCGATGTGACCGAGGAAGAGATTGAAGGTGTGAACTACTTATGGTTTCGCACGCCATCCTATAAAAGAAACGGTCTAAAGCGTGCGGTCAATATGTTCGCCTTTGTGCGGCAACTCCGGCGGTATCGCACTATGCTGTCGTCACATTGCCGGGATGGCGCGGTGATTGCATCCTCCACCTATCCATTGGACGTGCTGCCCGCCAAACGCATCGCCCGCGAGGGAAGCGCCAAGCTGGTCTTTGAGGTTCACGACCTCTGGCCTCTCTCACCGATCGAGTTAGGAGGCATGCCGCGATGGCATCCGTTCATAGCTGTTCTGCAGTGGGCCGAAGATTTTGCGTATCAGAACGCCGACACCATCATTTCAATGCTGCCTAAGGCTGAGCCCTACATGCTTAGCCACGGTCTCGCAAAGGGCAAGTTCGTACATATCCCCAATGGGATCGACGCGACCGAATGGGTTGACGACGCCGCCCTCCCGCCGCAATACCAAGCAGTCTTCGCCGCCGCCCGCGACAGAGGGCATGCAACCATTTTGTACGCCGGAGCGCATGGCGTGGCCAACGCCCTGGATTCCCTGATAAAAGCCGCCCACCTGCTTCGTGATCGCCCGGTCACGACGATCTTGGTCGGGCAAGGTCCAGAGAAAGCTCGGCTAGAGCGCATAACCGCCGAACTTGGATTGAAGAACGTAGTTTTCTTGCCTCCGGTGAAGAAAAGTCTCATGCCCGCTTTGCTTCGATTGTCGGACTTACTGATCATCAGCCTGCAACGCTGCCCGCTTTTTCGCTTTGGCGTCAGCCCCAACAAACTCATAGATTACATGATGGCGGGGCGGCCCATCATCCACGCTATCGCCGCTGGGAATGATATGGTTCGAGACGCGGGATGCGGTTTGTCAGTTCCCCCGGAAGACCCCCAGGCCATTGCGGACGCTGCGCTTCGGATAATCGCCCTCTCCCCCCGACAGAGAGAAGAAATGGGAGCACGTGCTAAAGCGTACGTCCTGAAAAGCCATGAATATCGGATTCTTGGCGCGAAATTCTTGCACGTTCTTGAGACATAGAGGTAATGAGTTTTATGGCCGAAACCAATCTCCTTCGCGAACGCTATGCACGCAGCAGCGCAAGCGGAGTCAACGGCCCCTACAGTTTTTTGGATCCGGCCGTTAAAACGGTATCTCGGGAACGAGAACTCGCAATTGTGAAATGGCTCCGAACCACTTGGCATCATTCCATCGCCTCTACGAGCTTATTGGAAATCGGGTGCGGCACGGGCCAAAATTTGCTGGAATTTCTTAAGCTTGGCTTCAACCCCGGTAACATGGTTGGCATTGATCTGCTCCCGGATAGGATCAGCGAGGCAAGGGAAAAGTTGCCCATCGCTCTTGCACTCTTGCCCGGCGACGCTAGAGAATTGTTCTTCCCGGGAAGAACCTTCGACGTCGTTTTTCAATCTACCGTGTTCAGTTCCATCCTCGATCCAAAGTTTCAAGAAGAATTGGCCCAAACGATGTGGGATTGGGCGGCGCCCGGTGGCGGCGTCCTTTGGTATGACTTCGTTTACGATAATCCGAGCAATAAAGATGTCGCCGGAATATCTGTCGGTAGAGTAAAGCAATTGTTCCCCCAAGGAGAATTGCGGTATTGGAGAATTACGCTCGCTCCTCCGCTGGCGCGTTTCGTCACCAGAATCCACCCTGGCCTATATGCCTTATTGAATCTCATTCCCTTCTTGAGGACCCACGTTCTGTGCTGGATACAGAAGCCCCTTCAAGTGAACGCCGCCGCCGTCTCGAGTGGCTGCCTTCGCCTCAGCGCCGAGGATGCCGACGCCATCGCAGATGTGCATTTGGCCGCCTATGGGGGGCGTCTGCTGACGGAGTTCGGACGATACACGGTAGCTCGCTACTACTGTTCGCACCTTGAAGGCGTTCACGCCGCGGGAGCTATCGGTATAGAGCGGGAGGGCGAACTCATTGGTTTTTGCGTTATGGTGAAATTCACTGATCTGAAGCCATTTCTTTTTAAGAATTTTGCGGCTCTCTTTTATGCAATCCTCAGGCGGCCATCTTTGGCGCTTCGGGCAGAAACCGGCCGTCGGTCCCGCGCCATTTTGCAATCAATTCTCGGCCTCGCGTCAGGATCACGCGAGGAACCTGGCGTAACTCGCATCCTTTCCATCGCGGTCCATCCTGCCTACCAAAACAAGGGTTACGGTCGGCAACTACTTCAAGAGGCCGCTAGGATGGCGGCCGCAAACGGGAATCACAAGCTCGCGCTAACTGTGCATGCGGAAAACACGCGAGCCATCAAAATCTACGAGCGGGACGGATGGATATTCGGGGCTAACAGCAGTGTCTCGTCCTTCGTCATGGAGAAGAATTTGACCGATTTCAGTGATCATGCGGTAGGGAGCCTGCGCCAATGACCAACTCATTTATTCACTTTGCCCGCCCGGATTATGGTGAAGAAGAAGTGGCGGCCGCAACTGAAGTCATCCGCAGCGGTTGGATAACCAGCGGCCCTAAAACCGTCCAGTTTGAAAAAGACTTCAGCCGGTACACTTGCTCGCGATATGCGCTGGCGGTCAACTCTTGCACCGCGGGGTTACATCTTGCGCTCAAAGCCCTCGGTATTGGGCCGGGCGATGAAGTCGTCACGACACCCCTCACGTTTTGCGCCACGGTCAACGTCATATTGGAAACCGGCGCCACTCCTGTGCTAGCTGACATTGGGCCCGACCTCAACATCAGTCCATTAGCTATTCGCAGGGTTTTGACTTCAAGGACCCGTGCGCTCCTTCCAGTGCACATGGCGGGCCTGCCCTGCCATATGCCAGAGATCTGGAACATTGCTGCTACCCACGGCCTTAAAGTGGTCGAGGATGCGGCCCACGCGGCGGGCTCAGTCGTAGACGGAGTGCCGGTTGGCGGGCGGTCAAACGCTACCGCGTTTAGTTTTTATGCGACTAAGAATCTGAGTACCGGCGAGGGCGGTATGGTTACCACAAACGACGCCGAACTCGAGAACCGGATGAGGATTCTTTGCCTGCACGGAATCAGCCGAGACGCCTGGAACCGATACTCCGAAAAGGGCAGTTGGTTCTATGATGTGGTGGCTTGCGGCTATAAATACAACATGTCCGATCTGACTGCCGCGCTTGGCCTCGTGCAGCTTCGCAAACTTGACAACATGAATAGACGACGAACGGAAATCGCTAAACGCTATAACAATGCTTTTCGCGAGATGCCGGAGTTGGAACTGCCTCCGGATCGCCCCGGAATCTTTCATTCCTGGCACCTCTATATCCTGCGCTTGAATCTCGACCAGCTCCAGATTGACAGGGCACAGTTCATCGCGGAAATGCGGCAACGCGACATCGGTTGTAGCGTCCACTTTATCCCTATTCCATTACACTCCCACTATCGGCAAACTTTGGAACTGCGTGACCGATGTAGTCGCGCGCTCGCCGAGTATCCACGCTTGCTATCGCTGCCCCTTTACTCAGGCATGACCGACCACGAGGTTGACCGTGTCGTTGTCGCCGTTCAAGACATCGTCAATCGGTTCAGAATTCGCACCACAGTACCTGTGGATGCTGAACTGGTAGAACTCTGAAAAGACTCAGCGACATCCTACTGAGTGCCCTCGCCCTGGTTGCGTTGTCCCCGCTCCTGCTCCTGTTGAGCTTGGGTGTCGCTCTCGATTCTGGATTCCCCGTCTTTTATTCGCAGGTCAGAGTGGGCAGAAATTTTCGCCGCTTTCGCCTACTCAAATTTCGGAGTATGCGAGCGTCCACCTCGGGTCCGCTGATTACCGTCTCGGGCGATCGGCGGATTACGCGCTTTGGCAGATTACTCCGGGCAACTAAACTGGACGAGTTGCCGCAATTCTGGAACGTTCTTGTCGGGGAAATGAGCCTCGTTGGGCCGCGCCCCGAAGTGCCAGAATATGTCGCACAGTTCCAGGACCGATATGCCCGCATTCTTTCCGCCCGGCCAGGCATCACTGATTTGGCATCCATCCGCTTTCGCTACGAAGAGCAGTTGCTGAGTGCGTCGTCCGACCCGCTCCGCGAATATGTCGAGCGGGTGTTACCTCTCAAACTGGATCTGGCCGACGAGTATCTTCGAACCGCTTCCTTCTCAAAGGATCTCTCCATTCTGCTTCAAACCGCCTCATTAATGTTTCGGAAGGAAAAGTAACTCTTCACGAAGGTTAACAAGCGGAGTGCTGCGCCCTTACCGCCCGACTGAGTTAATCCAAAGTGAGAAGATGCATCACATTCAGGCACTGCTGAATTTGACGGATTTTCATTTAGTGCCGAGATTCTGTTGGGCGCTTCCTGTTCAAACGCTCACCGCGATCCATGATGTGATTCGCCTCGAAGACCGATACTTGAGGAGGCTCAAACCGAGATTCGCTAAAGTCATCCCGATTACTATCCGAAGGAATAGAGTATGACGCCCATCCTGCGGCATTTGCACTGGGTCTCTTTGCCTCGATTGAGTAAACGGAGAGACCTCCTGGCTTTTCTATTCATCGTCCACATGGCCTTGGCAGGTCTCGCAGGAGTAGGTGCTTTCCTAATTCGCTATGACTTTACAATCCCTCCGGCCGCCTCGCTCTCGTTAATGTGGAGTCTCGCGGTCTGGGGCCTCAGTAAGCCATTCGCGTTCCAGCTCCTCAACACGCTCGCCAGTTGGCGCATTTTCGCCATCGGGGATCAAGCCCGTTTGGTTGGAGCGAACGCCCTCGGATCGGCCCTCGCCTTGGGAGTTTTGGTTGTCTTTTCTCCTGCTCCCGTTTCCCGTTCCATCGTTGTTCTCGATCTCGCTCTCTCCGTCCTGTTAACGGCGGGTGCGCGCGTCTTGACAAGAATGCCCATCGAGAATTTTGCCTATGCGGAGCGCATCAATCCCACCAGAACGCTGATATACGGTGCAGGTGCGGCCGGAATCTTACTACTAGAAGAGTCGCTCCGAAATCCTAAGTTTGGCTACGACATTCGCGGATTTATCGATGACGGAAAGCGCCTGAACCAATCCTTACAGGGAGTTCGCACGCTGGGGCGCGGCGAGGACTTGAAACGGCTGGTAGACGAACATAAAATCGAATGTATCCTGATTGCCATTCCGTCCGCTGATCGCGCGCAAATGTTCCGTATCACGAACCTGTGCCAAGACACCGGAGTCACCGTTCGCACGATGCCGTCTTTGGCGGAAATTCTAGACGGTCATTCGCCGAGCCGCGAACTTCGAGAGGTGTGCGCGGAGGATGTTCTAGGTAGATCCGCAGTTCGGCTGGACGATGCTCGCATTCGGGAGAAAATTGCCGGGCGGGTGGTGTTAATCACTGGTGCGGCGGGGTCTATTGGATCGGAGTTATGCCGCCAGGTTGCGCGCTATCGTCCTGCTCAATTGGTTGCGCTTGAATTGTCGGAGACGGCGCTCTTCTTCCTGGAGCGCGAGATCAGCCAAGCGTTTCCGGACTTAGACTTTCGCCCCGAGGTTGGCAACATCCAGAATCTTCAGCGCCTCCGGGA
>Ga0182012_10005712_pt1 | contig 12825 bp, 25 predicted proteins | sample 612S2SmetaG_FD_120486 | JGI IMG/M metagenome (GOLD analysis project Ga0182012, IMG submission 120486) | Permafrost microbial communities from Stordalen Mire, Sweden - 612S2S metaG | ecosystem: Environmental > Terrestrial > Soil > Wetlands > Permafrost | place: Sweden: Stordalen | collected...
ATCGACCCAGCAGCAGAGCGGCTTGTAGCTGCTGGAGTGAACCCGGAAAATATTGAGGACGCTTACTCTATCGACGAGGAGCGTAGGATAAACTTTCAAGCATGGGTCCAAGGATATGTCGATCATGCAATCAGTAGTACGATTAACTTGCCGTTCTGGGGCAGCGAAAGCAATAACGAGTCTACTGTCCATGAGTTCGGCGATATGCTGTTAGACTACTTGCCGCAACTAAGAGGTATAACATGCTATCCAGACGGGGCGCGGGGCGGTCAACCGCTTAGTCCTGTGAAGTATGCTACGGCTGTTAAACACCTTGGAAAGATTTATCAAGAAGAAGGGGAGGAGTATATTGCCCCCATTCAGATCGAATCTAAACTTAGTTCAGCCGAGTTAACGGACGAAGAGGCGGCGGCACCTATTGATATATGTGAACTGACTAAATCCGGGACGTGTTCATCGTGACCGTCAAAGAAGTAGTAAAGATACTCCTTACCTGCAATCAAGATGCAGAGGTGTTTATCTTCGTAGACCAGCCGCTTCAACAGATTGAAAGCCATAGTTTCAACTTGGAGCATCAGGTGTATCTAACGTGAATAGCAGCACACTAAAGCTAGCTGGCATGAATGCAGTATGGGTACTGTTGCTGACATTGAATAGTCGGATAGTTAATATGCACCCTCTGCCTAATCTAGGTTTAGTCGTGCTATCACAAATGCTTGTCGCCGCTGGCTTCTTCACCATCCTCAAAGCCATTCAAATAGCAAATACGTTCACTGACAAGATAGCTTATATGGCGGGAGGCGGAATCGGGGCTTGTGGAGGGGTACTGCTAACATCATGGATAAGATAGCTAGGAAATCAGTATGAAGGCCAATTATGATACACCTTACACTCCCGAGTTAGTTGAGGCTGTCTTCAAACTTTGGCCGCAATTTGAGAGCGGAAGGCTATCAGGTTCTCTAAGCATTAAGGAGTCTAGTTCCCCTCAGAGCTTTGAAAATAAAGTTAGTTCAGAAACGCTGCGGTACATGATACCGAAGGCTTTACGAGTGTCTAATACCTATAATTGCTCCGATAACGCTTGCGTGATTATCTGTGACGTAGAGACGGCTATGTTAAGAGTCTGTACGCCTCTACAGATAGCTAGATTGCGTCGGCTTCATTACCGACAGTATACGTTAGAGGAAATAGCCAAAACTGACGGTGTTGCGTTTCAGTCAGTAGACGAATCTATTAAAGCCTGCTATGGGAAGATCGCTGCTGAGCTTGAACGCCCGAAGATAGCTAAGAAAGAAGCCGCTTATGTCTACGAAGAACCAACTCACAAGCGAACTTACTGGCACGGCCACGATGTTCCGAGAGTTAGATGAAACACAGTGAAATTACGGGACAGCATATTCGGAACCCCGGAATTCTCTAAACTAAGTAAAGCTTATAAGGCTGCGTTTGTAACATGCTATGAGAATAAGCTTGAGGAGCTTGACTCCGCTGGCCTTGAGTTTTGCGCCACGGTTCTCTTGCGCGGGCAGTGCGAATGCAAGTTAGTAGATGTGATCCTAGATGAATCTACTGGTTTGCAGTACGGCGTTAGCCGCAAGAACCACTACGCTCATTGCCCCGCGAAGCGTTATCCAACTTTAGAAGACTACTCGTTTAGAACCATTCTACGGAGACAGAGACGAGAAGTTCTGCTAGACAATTCCCAAATCATCATGCTGGAAGAGAAATCAGCCGCAGTTAGGAAGAAATAATGAAAACTGAGATACCTGAACACGAATACGCTATAGTTCATAGCGGTATGTTTGTTGGAATCGTCAAGTTGACAAGTTTGACAATCATAGTCGGTGATGACAAGATTGTAAAGATGGAAGGCGTTATAGCGTCTTTGTTCGATGACTGAACTTAGGTTAGACGAGCTTGCAACGCTATGGCCTATCCTTAATCGTACTGAAAGAGCAGAGGCAGTATACATCCTTCAAGAAGCGGGGATTACGCAAGGGAAGATCGCGTTATTTGCGGGGGTATCGCCGCGAAACATACGGAGCCGTAAAGCCGATGCTAACGTGTTTGTAAAGCTTGGAACTATCCCTAGCGGTAAGTTCTGCATAGACATAGACCGCAAGGATGTGATAGACGAAGAAATGGATAGGCGGGACAGGCTTGCTACAAACAAACAGGCTCGCAGTCAGATAACCGACACAGTTATCTGCCAAGGCATCCTCGACCAAGTTCTAAACTTAGTACAGAATCAAGGCTTGCTAGATTCAACCTCGTACTCTTTGTCGAAAGCATTCACATTCAAAACAGACGCTTCCGTAGAGACGGCGATCATGCACTGGTCGGACTTGCACTTTGGTCGCCACGGCGAGGGAGTCAGCGAAGACTCGATTCGTAACGCTATTATCAAATACTTGTTCGATGCTATGAAGATAATCAGCGAGCGTAGGCGCTCAGTTACTATAAATGATCTGCACGTATTTATTAACGGCGACATGTTGCACGGCACACAGAATTTCTTGGCTCAGACAAGAGAGACTACTGGCAGTATGTGCTATCAGGTGGTAGCCACAGCACAGCTATTGATTAACTGCCTTGCAGCGCTAAAGCCGTTCTTTAGTACGATGACCGTAACAATTACAGGCGGCAATCATGGGCGGGTGTTTCAAAAGGACGATCTGACTGCTGAGAACAGCGAGTTCCTAGTAGGTGCCATAATTCAAGCATACTTTGCTCAAGCTTCTGATGTGACTGTAGATGTGGCCTGGGGAAGTTTCTACAGGATCGTAAACGTGCAAGGGTATCGCTTCATGGTAACGCACGGAGATACTATTCAAGGGTCAGGAACACAAGAGTCTATCGTAGGAACTGCTAAGCGTTGGGACAGCACTGCTACGATTCCGCCATTTGATTCAATTTGTATGGGTCACTGGCATAAATCGTCAATCTTTTCACTTCCGGCCCGCTATGGCGAATCCTACAAGAGCCGCAAGATATTCGTTGGTGGAACTGCCAGTAGAGATGATAACTTCTTGAGTACAACAGGCTCTACGCCCTCGCTACAGTGGTGGCTCATCTTTACAGACGGAACGAGACTTACTTCATTTAACGAAATCAATTTGTATAGTGAGTAAGCAGTCATGGTCGCCGCCTTGTGCAATCGACAAACTGCCTAAAGGACCTCCTGGATTCTATGCCTATTGCAGGCACGGACAGGATAACAGGAGATTGCATATCCTTGTAAAGGTCGGCTATCGGTTGCTATGGGAGGCCGGATGTGTGATCGAGCTACCTAAACTAAGTACGTTCAAGCTCAACCCTTGGATTAGAATTGTAGACAAACAATGAACGATGGACTCTGCCGGTGCTGTTGTGGTAAGCGCACAAATCTAGCTAAGAGAAATAACAAAAAGCGGGGGCATGTTAAGAACGAACCTGTGCCTTTTCTTCCAGGCCACTACTCAGGAAGAAAAGCTTGGAACAAAGGCAACGGAGATTATAATATCCTGCCAAGCTCTATTGACGAGTTTGAGAAATACTTTGAAGGCAGAACTTTTTACGCCGTGAAGGTAGAGCGTCATCCGGCAAAGAGAATGCGCCGCAACGCGCTGGGAGATCGTGAGTTAGTAGAACGGCTTGTAACCAGGAAGCTCACGGTAGATGAAGCGCTTAACTCCTATGACCGATAAAGTTAGTTTGTGGAAGGAAGCTATTGTAAAGTTTCTAGACCGAGAGCGACATTCTATAACGCTCTTTGAGTTTACTGTCAATGATCTCACGTATACGGGACGGAAGCGGCGCAAGCCAAGGTTAAGGTTTGACGCGATAGCTTTCAACCCGTTCAGAGTGGGCACAACGTCTCCGATCAGAGTTCTTGAGATGAAAAGCAGTAGAAGAGACTTTCTAAGCGATAAGAAGTGGCGAGGTTATGTTCCATACAGTAGTCAGTTTGGCTTCATTTGTCGCGCGGGCGTGATTCTGCCTCACGATCTACCAAAAGGGATCGGACTATTCTATATCGAGGGGGCGAAGATTGTTAAACAAGCAGAGTGGACAGTAAGAACTATCAGTAAGGAGCACAGAGAAGCAGTGACGCACAGACTGCACAGTAGGGCAGTAGGATTACTATACGAAAAAAGCTTGAAAGGATTGGTGACAATATGATTGCAGCTATAGTATGTGTCCAAGGCGAGACAGGGAAGTCTTACCTCACTGGCTTGTTCGCTGACGGAAGTACAATGACTGTCATGCCTTGCAACGCAAGTATCGCTAGTTACTCACCTGAGTTAGGAGTCGATAGCTACTGGATTGAAACAAACCAGCCTATCAGCATAGCAAGCCTAATTGCAACAGGGACGCAGGTTATGGATACACGCATCATATTGGATTACAACTGATGGTTACGCCGGAGATACTAGCACTGGTTAAAGCTATTCTTGAACGAGAGAAAGCATGTATTGCCCTCGATATAGAGATAGGATCGCAAGCAGACTTATACGGGATGCTCCGTAAACTTAATGTAACCCCCGACAGCGAGCGGAACGGTCCTCAGTACCATTGCTCCAGACGCCTGTTTCAGGTGGTCTAGAATGCCCCAGACGCACGGAAGCTCCCGAAAGCATACAATGTAGCCTCGGGAGCTATTTTTTTTTGTCCTACGCCTTCTAAGCCAATAAACTACAACCGCAGAACAACCCTAGTGGGCAGCAAACCAAGTCAGCTTAAAAGTCGTGAGAGAGGTCATCGCTTCGGCGCGGCTTTGTACGTTTCGGCTTGAAGCCTGTAGCGCACGTACAGGATTTAGACCCTTTACAATGGGGAGCTTGGCGGTGCGCCCGCATGTGATTCCCTATCCTCTTGAAGACGAGCTTGCACAAGAGGCATGACGTTGTTCCCTCGACGTAACGCCTCTCCTTAACTAAGTTTAGACCCTTTTCAGCGTTTTGCATATCGCATTGCATTCATTAAATCCTCGATACAAATGAGTATTACTTTATCCGACTCACTTGGATATGCGGCGCGGGCGGCGTCTACAAGGTCACAGACGCTATCGAGCATATTCTGCTGGTGGTGAGCTATTGCGACAAGTGATTTTATGTCTTGATCTTCGATTCTATCTTCAGGTTGCATCTCTGTTACTTTGCGGCTTTAGAATCTTGTACACACTCGCTGGTAACTCGAATAAGCTACCCGGCAGCGGGACAGGGCTATAGTGACGGCGTTCGACGAAGTATATGAGAAGCCGTTTGTCCATAATGTTCTCAATATAAATACACGATAAGTCAGGCAAAACCTCTAGCTCATCAAGGAAACTTGTGAGTATACCGGAGCTTCTAGGCTCTACTAATATATCGGCAATGTCGAACGTTATGACAGGATTGCCCTCGATGTAGCGCCGCCCGATACGGCAATACAACATCATACTCTTCGTATAGAGATGCGCGCGATGTCCGCGTGTACGTTCACTTGCTAGAAATAGCTTTACTTGGTCGATCATAGCGGCCACCCTATCGGGTATCTCCAAGTAACAAGTAGTGTGTCGCCTTCGTCTAGCTTTATTACACCTCCATCTGGAGGCCGGTCGCATTTTGTAGCTCCAGAACTCTTGAGCAACAGCCGATTGATCCTAACAGACTTATTAGAAACGTACGGTTCTGATTTAATGACAAGATACTCTCCGTCAACACCTGTTATTGCAGCGGGAAGCGACTGAATACGCAACGTGTCCCAATGCAAATCAATGCTTAGCCTGTCTAACGAGCGTACCATTTCTAGAAGTGCTTTAGGGCTATTCTCTATGGTCCCTAAAGTGAACTCAGTTAAGGACAAATCACTTTCCTAGCTGTAAGCGCCAATTAGTTTTTATGCAAGAATCACGGCCAGCAGCGCAAAGGACGTTATTGTGCTCTTTGCGGCAATCATAGCAAGTGCGGTTATACTTCATCCCCGCACCGTTGGTTCCTAAAGGGACACCGCAGCACTTACAAGGTACTTGTCCATCAGGATACGTTAGACCCTGTTTAAGCCATTTCATTTCGGATAGCGTTGTTTGGGCGTCAGTCTGTCGCCGCCACTCCTTACTATATTTGGAAGGACTGCTTCTGGCTCTACTAGAGCCAACTGTTGTTGGTCAAAGACGTGAGCTTCCTTAACTTTGCCCTCGAATAGTCCTTGGGGCTGGACTTGCCAGCGGACACAACCGTTAAGGAACTCCATTTTGCAATCGGCTACGCCTTGAAAGCCGGTAACAATATCTCGCACCTTGTCTCCAAGCTGTATATCAGCTAAGTCGCCTAAGCTTAGATTATCCTTCTTTTTGCTCAAGAGAGTTCCTTTTGCAAGCAGGTCGAAAAAAGCGTTAATCTGTTCCAAAGTCACCATTACATTCACATTAGCCAACAGATAACACACAGTCAACAGGTTTACAAGAACTTGATATTCACAGCTATCTTAACTTAGTTTACTGGTTAATCTTCCGGCGTCTGAGCTAACTTGGCTGCTTTGATAACCCTGTTAGCGAGGTCTATCGCGTTGTTCGGCGATAAACTAAGTACACACCGACCACTGAGGTCTATGATGTTCACGATACCGGGAGTAAGATCGACCGTACTGAAGATCGACACGTTGACTTCTCTCATTTAACCTTACCTTGCACGACGCCTGCGTTAATACAGAAAGCGGAAGGGCAAACTCGCGTACCCTTTTGCTTCACAAGCGTCCATCCATCTGCTTCAACTTGCTTTATTATATCCCTATATTTCATTTATCCTTAAACATAGCGCGAAGTGCGTTGTCCTTGACTAGCTCTACCTTGGTATACGTTGCAATCATGCGGTCGTCCTTCCACCCGCCTTGTTCTCTGATTAAAGACCGGCGTACACCAGCTTCGTCAGCACTGGTAACAAAACCTCTACGAAGAGAATGGGCAGCGAATTTAGCTGGGTCTACGCCTGCTTGAATACAAAGTCGTTTAACCGCCCGCGCTACATCTCTGCCGTCAATTCTATTCTGGGTCATCTTGCGATTGAGTGTAAACGTGCGATAGAGAGGACCTGTAGTTAGTTTAGAGGCCCGAATCCAAGCTTCGTAAGCGCGTACAGCGCATAGAGGATCATCGGCAGGCATCTCAGTAACGGGCAGCTTACGGCCAACGCCCTGTTGGTCAGTCTTCGACTTAACGATATTGAGAAGAAGATACCTGCCATCAATAGGATCATCTATAAGCTGGCAATCCTCTACTTCTAGGGCCGCGATATTCGACCGCCGTAATGCACTACACCACGCTAGAGTAAAGATACTTCTATCCCTGAGCGCGTATAGTGTAGTAGCTTGAGATAGTTCTAGCATAGCAGTCGCTTGTTTACGAACAAGAGCAAGGCGTTCTGTTTTAGGTCGCTCTATCTGTCTGCGTAACCCACGTATCTCTCGGTATATTTCAGGGTGCTTAAGGGGAGAAGGGATTCCCCCGAGTTCGTGAGCATAAGCAATAGCTGCTAGTCTGCCTATGATCGTCTGCTTCGCAAGTCCTTTGGTACGGAGATAGCCAATGTATAAGCCTACACTGGCAGGATGAGATGGGAAAGCCTCTCTTTCAGGAAAAGTTTCCGTCATCCAAGTGACGAACAAGCGCCAATCGCGCTGGTAGCCTATGCGCGTACTAGAAGCACGGGACTCTTCCATAAGTCTTCTTGCTTCGGCAAAAGCTGCTGTCTGTAGGTCCCCGCCGCCCCCGTATCGCGGCCACGGTGAGTAAGCGCCTATTCCTGATCTTTCTACTAACATTGAAATCCTTCTTGGCAACGCTTAACTTAGTTTATAGGCTTTCGTAGCCAAACAAGTGAGATTGTGGACCCGTCCAGGTGGGGGTCGCTAAAACTTTCTCTCATTCCTCGCTGTAGCTCTTGGCGAACGATCATTAGTACCTTTCCTAGTCGGTTCAAGCCTTCGCCGCTACTCCAATCAACACCCCAATACCTATCATTCCAAGTGTTAGCTTCAATGATCGGTACAGTTCCTGTATTGATTAGCTTGGCTGCTAATCCGTGGTGCCGGGTAAACTTCGTGCGGACGATGTTCAGCATTATATCGTCTTTGATTTGGTCCCAATCACTACGAAGCTCTAGACGGCGACCCATAAATTTTGCAGCGCCGGGACTATCGGCGAACGCAATCTTCTTACGCAAACCAAGGTCTAGTGTCTTCATAGCAGCGAAACAATGCTCATTCGTTGGATATAGTATGCTCTCGATAACAACAGAAGCAGCATAGTAGTTGCTTAGATAGTAGTCCCGGCCTCGGAACCCATAGATACCCTCGTTGTTTATTCCCATAAACACCTCTAACCTGGACTTCGCTAGTCAATATAGGTAGTCCTCTATAACCTGCTTGAATAATAGTCTAAACAAGCTTTACGGCCGGTTGTTCTAGAGTAACACTTCAGTACGGAAATAGAAAAAAGGGCACGGATTACCGTTGCCCTTTTATCTAAACTAAGTTTAGTTAACACTGCGGACTTTACTGGTAGCGTTTCAATACAGAAATCTTGGGCGTCTTGTTCTTGGCTCGGGCTAATACTAGGCCGCGACTGCGATCTATTTCTAATCCTGCCGCTCGTAGTTTGCTACTAACCTGTTGAGTCGTAGTTCCAAAGCTGTTAGCGATTGACTTTATTGTCTTGCCTGCCTTGTAAAGACGTACTGCTTCAAGGACCTGGGATTTAGTAAGCTCGGGTAGCACTGGAGCAGGCTTGCGTACTACCAACACTCCAGCGTCTTTGATAATTCTTGACACTGCAACGCTGTCTACGTGAAACTGCGTAGCAATACTTGTAGTCGAATTGCCGGTCGTGTAAGCCGCTACAATAGCTTCCTTGGTCTCCAGTGGCACTTCTTCATACTTAAGCCTGTAAACGCGCTCAGAACGAATTGTAGCAGGCTCTACGCTGCTTTGAGAGGGAGTCCGCACTTTGTCGATTAGCTCCTTAAGAGCTTGATACCATAGTGCTGATCCGTGCCAAGTTATTCCCTCATAGTAAGTCTTGGGCTGTGGTAACAAGGACCGAACCGGGTTATCCTTGCACTTTATCAAGGTTGTATTGCACTCGGAACAAACCGCGCTATACAGCGCGGTCCAGGGCTTACCTAGATCGTGAAGAAGAAGCCACTCGTCTTGCGTTAGCAAGCTACCTTGGCAAGTGAAAGAAGAATTTCGCTGCAACATACGGAGTTGTTCGTAGAGTCCCATTAACCCCTCTTGGAAAAAGAAAGCCCAAGCTACCCGCTAGCTTGAGCTATAATTGGATTCACGAAGTAAGTCTTCCTTCCGTGAGAAGGGAGCTAAACTAAGTATAGCTAGACAGAGCTTATTCTAGCCTCTCGATGTCTCTAGCGAACGCTTCAGGAAAGCGAGCCAACCGAGATTAGCGTAGTTCCTTTCATTCCTATTCTGCGTCTCCCGCTGCTGCCTTCGCTTCGCTCTCGCGCATCTCTTCAAGCCAACCTTGAATGTTAACGCCGTGCTCGTCACAGAGGCCCTTTGCTACCTTACGGATGCTAGAGTTGGCCGTCATCTTGACCATCTCACCCTTCTTGTTCAGGTAACCCAAGGAATTGTTCTCATAGATTTCGATAGCGAACATGATGAACTCGTTCATTGCACTACGCTTGTAGTACATCTCGGTTTCTTTAGGAGCGGCGCTTCCGCCTTTACCCTTAAGCTTCTTATTTGTGATTTTGCCTTCGCCGCCGTTAGCTGCGTCCTCGGTCATAGCCGTTTCGACAAGTTCAAGGACTTTCTTGCCATCGAACTGGTTCTCACGCAGCATATTAAGCACTTGAGTGCCAGCGATACGCTCCTTGCGGATATAGTTCTTGAGTTTCTCGGGCACAGAAGCTAAAGCAAGCAACCCGCCGACATACGCTCCCGACATACCGATTCGAGCAGCTATTTGAGTATTAGTCTGGCCTAGCTTAGACGCCCGAGCTACAAGAACTGCGCGTTCCAAGACTTCCAGTTCTTTACCGGAGTTGTCTGTCTCAAGTGAGTACAGGCGATCCAGTTCGTTCGCGCCTTTAGGTTCAACGATAGCAGGAAACGTAACTGCATTGCCGTTCTTGATGTTCTCAAGTGCGGCCAGAAGTCGCGTATGGCCCGATACCAGGATAACCTTCCCGTTCTCTAAGCGAACGCGGCCAGGGTTAGTAATGCCATCGGCTTTAATGAGCGCAGTAAGCTTTTCCAGGTGGTCCTGGTTAGCTTTAACTCGCATATCACGGACATTGAAGCCGTCTTCGACTTGAATTATCGCCGGGTCAAAGTAGTAGAGCTTGCCAGCAGACAGAGCAAGCGATTCGATTGTCGGCGCTTTGCCTTTGGCTTTCTTGGTTTCGACTACGGCTGGCTCACTAGCTTCGGTAGCTTCGGTAGGTTCGGTAGCTTCGGTTTCGGTGGTCAAGTTTCTCTCCATAGAAGAAGTGTGTGTGTAGTGTACTGCTACTAAACTAAGTTTGTCAACAAGTGCGTTGGTCCCTAGTGTGTTACCATTTGGCCGTGACTAGGAACCCTATAACAAGGACTGCTACAAACAGCAGTCCGAAGAGAGAAGAGTACGGCATTGGGCCTTGACCGAAGGTACCCACCCTGCTGGTACCTGGGTGTAACTGATCGGTCGCCATTCTCCCTATAATAACAGCGAAGATCGGTAGGTCCTCTAAGGCTCTACCGAACTTGCCAAGCTTCTTGCGACGTAACTTTTCTCGCCGGTTGGCAAGTAAGTACATGTCAGTCAGTGATTGATACGGTTTTCTGATCCTTGCTTGTTCACCTCCCTTTCAAATAAATTTAGGGACACTTATCCCTTGGGTAGACTCGGCGGACTATCGCCGCCGCTTACTTGTTTACCAAGGTTAACCTTATTCCCTGCATTATTGCCAGCTTGTCTGCCGCGCTCTGACGTAGATATACTAGCAATACCGACTTTTGCAGCATGAGGATAGAACTTAGCAAGAGCATTAAGTAACTCGCGCTGAGACTGAATGACTAGCGCGCTGCCCTTACTACCGGATTCCTTCTCGTCCTGTTTATTCTGTTCCACAAAACGACTATTCATCGTCTCGCAGAAGCCAACGTAGAAAGAGCGCGCCCATAAAGATGCGTCTCCGTACTTAGTACCGTGCAAGTTACGGTGAATCGTATACTGGTCCTTGCGTAAACGAAGGGCTTCGTAATACAGGTAGTCGTACATGCCTTCGACTACAGCTACGTTAGCTGTTCGGCCAACGATGGCAGCACTCTTGCCGTTCATCAGTAGTATTACACGGCAGAAGTTATTCCTTGCCACAACTCCTAGAAGCATAGCTTTCCAGGCATTGTCAGGATCGCGGATACTAGAGCGGAAACTCATGGTGTTATTTACGAACGGGTTCTGAAGGTCGTCCTTGTCCTTCAAGTCACTCATCGTAAGATTGTACTTGAACAGTAGCCGTTGAATGGCTGCTGCCGCTGCCGCTGCTTCCCCCGCTGTCCCTGGCTTGTCAGCCAGTTCTTTTAGGTTCGCGAGCTTGAGCATGATTGCGTCTAAGTCTTGGTCAGCCATTCGTGGCTCCTTTACTAAGTACAGGTCTACTACGCGCTTCGCAGGAATCGAACCTGCTACCCATTGATAGAGTTTTCCATAATGTAAAGCGCATGAAAAGACGAGCGTTATGCTCGTCTTTACTTAGTTTAGAGATCGTAGCCTAGCGTGATCGTTTGACCTGAGCCTGAGACTTGATACTGCTCGCCCTTCCTCGCTTGAATCTTAGCTGCGTCAGCTATGATACGCTCCTTCAAGTCCGGGGAACAGTTCTTGTACCAGTAAATCTCTAACGTAGAGAACAGCAGCAACGCGCACCACTTGTAGTCGCCGTGTTCTTCTACGCGCCGGTCAGCGTAGCCAATGCCGGTAGCGAACACACCGCTGAATAAGGGATCGCTCATTTCAGCATCCCTTGTACTGCTTCCGTAGCAGCTTCCTCGACCGTATCCCAACCGTAGAATCCCCAACAAGAATCTTCTTCGAGGACGTTAACGTGACTGCAAGTGTAGTCGCCGCGTTCGGTAATAGGATCGCCTTCCTCGTCGCGCTGTAATTCATAAAGCTCAGCTTGGTAGCCGTAGACCTCGCCGTTGCACCACTGAGTATACGTCTCGCAAATACCAGCGGCATACTCGCGCAACTTCTTGATGCGCTCGGCTCCAGTAGTCTTACCGTTGTAGTCGATGTTAGCGAACACATCGTCGTCGGGAACCCACAAGCCTGCGAACCGTCTGCCGTCCCATCTGAACTCGACTCCAGCAGGAGCGGGATCGCCTGCTACCATCCATAGAGAATTGCCATGCTCGAAATAAGACAAAGGAACTGCTTCGTGGTTTTGAAGCAAGTCTTCAATCTCTTCCTCTTTGTTATAGCCGATGAAGTTAACATGGCGCGAACTAAAGGAATAGATTTGGCCGTTGCTCATACCATCTTCAAAGATGCCCTCGGCGTCTTGATCGTAGCTGATCTTAACGAATACGATCTTATCTCCGAATACTGTTGCCGCAGTCTCGTTCCCGTTCTGCGGTAGGTTAATCTTAAGTTCTGCGTTAGCCATCCGATTCGTCCTCCTTAAGTTTGCAAACGGCCCAACCTTCGATGCAGTCGCGGTTCTCGTCCTGATAAGCACCGATATAAGTCTCGTTCGGGAAAGCGTCTACGTGCTGTTCTTTAGCATGGTCCTCGTCGTCGGCAGTGTATTCCCGATTGTATGTGGTCATATTGCCGTCGCTATCGAGTTCAAAGGACTTAAC
>Ga0182012_10005713_pt1 | contig 12824 bp, 5 predicted proteins | sample 612S2SmetaG_FD_120486 | JGI IMG/M metagenome (GOLD analysis project Ga0182012, IMG submission 120486) | Permafrost microbial communities from Stordalen Mire, Sweden - 612S2S metaG | ecosystem: Environmental > Terrestrial > Soil > Wetlands > Permafrost | place: Sweden: Stordalen | collected...
GTAGTGAAACTTGTAGAAGACGCGCGTGAGCCACCCCACCACAAACCCCGCCATTACCTGGCTGAACTGCATCGAGCCGCTCTCGCGCTTCCCCAGAATGCGCGATGTAATCACAAAGTCCGCATCATCCTTCGCAATCGGTCCCACCACACGCGCCATCTCCTCTACCGCGTCCTGCCCGTCGCCGTCCATATAAACCAGAATGTCGCTCGTTGCCAACGCCGCCTCCGACCCCGCATGCATCGCGGCTCCATACCCGCGCGGCGACTGGATCACTCGCGCACCGGCTGCAGCAGCAATCTCACCTGAGCCATCCGTGCTACCGTTGTCCACCACAATGCACTCGGCGATATCACTCCACGGCATCGACGCGACCACGTCGCCAATCGACCCGGCCTCATTCAACACCGGAATAATCACCGAAACATTCGCCACTACATTCCTCCGCGACCTCAGCGCAACCTCTGCGCCCTCCGCGTTAAAGCCGTTGCTTGTTCTCACTCATGCATCCTCAGCAGCCTCCTCATCGGCCATTGACGCAACGCAGTCCACTGCAACACGATCACCGCCGCCACGAACCCATACAGAATCTCATTCAGCAAAAACATCTTCGGCCCGGGGTCGGCCAGCTCCGTCGTGAACAGGTAGAAGAATGCCATCAGGTAAGCGAGCAGCGGTAGATTCGGCACCAGCGCAAAGAACGGAACCAGCCAGACGATATACCAGGGATAGTGTGGCGAAAACAGCAGCATCATCGCAAACGCCATCCACATCGCCGCCTTCACAAATTTGGGGGGCCCATCCACGCGCGGCTTCATCGCGTGTCGGTGAGATGCAAACCTCTCCACCGCCGCATTCTTCCACGCCCACCACGCAATCCCTCCCAGCACCACGGCACAGAAGACCATATACGCCGCCAACGGTAGCCGCGCCATCCCCGGCAGCGACCTCACCCAATCGAACAGGAAAAACCGCGTCCCGCTGTTGATCCCCTCCTCCTGCGCATAGCCGGAGAGGAACCCGAACACCAGTCTTCCCGCAGAAAGGTACACCGCATAACCCAGTACACACACGCCTGCAAGCGCCGCAGGCATCTTCCAGTCCCCGAGTCTGCCCTCTCGTCGCGTCCACAGTGCAGGCAGCAGCACCAACGGATAGAACTTCGTCATCACCGCCAGCCCCAGGAACAATCCCGTCGATACCGGCTGTTCGCGATACCGGAACAGCAGTGCCAGCACGACGAACGCATACACCGCCGCATCGACGTGTCCTGCTCCGCCAATCTCCCACACCAAAATAGGACACCACGCATATAGCAGCACCTGCGTGCGTGGACGCCCCATGCGCCGCAACAGCGCCAGCAGCGCACCCACCGTCATGCATTCAAAACCCACCATCGCAACCTTCATAGCCGTCACGGTCGGCGAGAAGAACGTCACCAGCCAATAGATCATCTGCGCCACCGGCGGATAGATGGTGTGTGCATAGTCCCGGCGGTTGATGTTGTCAAAGACATCCTGGTTCGGCGCCCGCAACCAGCTCAGTGCCGGATCACCCGGCGCATAACGATACGGATTCACATGCGCATGCTGTACCACCCCGTCCCACACGTAGCGGTAGATGTCGCTCGAAGAAAACGGATCCGCAAACACGATCACAGCACGCATCGCCACCGCGAACCCCAGCACAATCCAGATCGTCGCGCGGTTAACCGGCTGCGTCAGAACCACCACGACCGCGGCCACATACATCCACACCGACCACCCAGAGCACCCCGACGCTCCAATCACATAGTGGCCCGCTCCGCCGTACTCCCAGACGTACTCGCGAGTCATCAGGAGCAGACCCATCCCCAACCCGCACAACAGGACGTTGGTCAGCCACGCGCGCCAGGCCAGGATGCCATCGCTCTGTCTCATCGCCGGCCCCGTGCATGCAGAAACTCGCGCGTCGCCTGTGCTGCATAACCATCCACTGCTGCAAACGCCGGCCGCTTACCCTCGAGCAGCTCCGCCTCCAGCACCGCGAGCGTCGCCGCATCGTCCACGTCATACCAAACCGGCAACTCCACCAGCTCTAGCCCCGCCTCGCGCACTCGTTCCACCGTTTCGGCATACACGCTCGCTGTGCTCCACGTAATACGTTCGAAAGGCACGGCATGTGCCTGCTTCAATCCAATCAGGTAATAGCCGCCATCATCAGATCCCCCCAGAACCACGCGATCTCCCGGCCGTTGCAACTCGTCCACCGCTCGCACCAGTGCGGACTGTGGTAGCGTCGGCGAATCCGAATCGATCAGGCACACCGATCCATACCCGCAACTGAGGATATCCTCTGCCGCCGCCAGCAGCCGTTCTCCGAAGGCGTCTCCGCGCTGCGCAATCAGCGCAAACCCTTCCGGAAGTAACCCCTCGAATGCAACCTCATCGCCCACCGGCGTATAGCACACCAACCCTGCGGCGCCGCCTTGCTCTGCCACCTCCGCGATGTTCCGCGTTGTATCGCGCAGAAAGCAGATGTTGATCGCAGCGCTTCCATCCATGCCTAGCGCGGGGGCCAGCCGCGTCTTCACCTTGCCGGCGCGCGGCGCCTTGGCCATCACGGTCAATGCGCACAAGCCTGCGAACTCACTTTGCGCCTCGCCGGCCTGCAGCATGCGATACATCCTTCCACTCCTGCCGTCTCGCGGCTCTGGGTCCTTCGCCATTCCCACCCCAACCTTCAATAAAGAAAACTCTCGTCCGCGCTCTAGTCTACCCGTAGACGCAGCAACGGGCGCGCAACCCTCACGCGCCCGAACCCGCTTTCTATTCCCTATTGCCTGTTACCTATTCCCTGTCCCTAAAAATAGACCGTCGCAGAAAACTGCATATTACGCCCGTTCGTCGACGTGTTGCCATTGTTGCCGTACGTCGATTGGATCTTACCGAAGTTCGTTCCCAGCGTCCCACCCACGAGCGTTGAGGTGCAAGGTTGTCCGAAGTTCGGAGCGCTCGCCGTGGGGCCCGTCGGCGGCGTCTGGATGGACGTTGTAGAACAGGAAAAGTTCGAAGTTGGATTGCCCAGGTTCGGCGTATTCCAAACGTTGAACGCATCCGCGCGGAATAGCAGGCGCATCCCCTCGCGAATGCTGGTCAGCGGGAAGTAGCGCTCCAGCATCATATTGGTCACCAGATAACCCGGCCCGAAGAACGAGTTGCGTCCCACATTGCTGAAGGTGCCGATAGTCGGATAGGTGAACGCGTTGACGTTGAAGTACTCCTGCAGCTTGGCAATCCGGTGGCGGTTGGCAGGCAGGTACGGACTCACGCCTGGAAGTATCGCGGCGCGCTGATTCGGTTCACCATCCAGCGCGGAGTCGTTGTTGATCGTCACGCTATATGGCTTTCCCGTGTGCGCAAAAAACGTTCCGCCGAAGCTCCAGTTATTCAGCACCGAGCGTGCGACCATATTGGTAGAGGTCGTCTTTGGCAGCGTCAGCACCCAGCCCATGTTCAGTACATGGCGCGCATCGTAGTCCGAAGGGCCGCGCTCGCTGTTCAGATTGAATACATCCGGGATGGAGTTCGAAGTTGTCTCCGACTGGGTCTGCTCATCCAGCGCCTTCGAGTAGCTGTACGACATCAGCAACGTCAGGAACTTCCCTCCGCGCTGCGTGTACTGCGCCTGCAGGCCGTTGTAGCTGGAGGACGCTGTGCTGGCAAAATCTACCAGTCCACCGCCGCCGTAATTGAACGGCGTATACCGCAGCCGGGCCTGGGTGGAGGTCACCACCGTGGAGGCCGTTCCATTGGCCGTGCCCGCAAGGTAGTAACAGGATTGCGATCCGTACAACTGCGGGTTCGACTTGTAATAGCCGCCCGTGCAATCCGTGATCGCCGGGTTCTGATCGTACGGTATGGTTAGCTTGCGGCCCATCTTGCCGACGTAGTTCACGTCCAGCACGCCGCCGCGCGCAACACGCAACTCAAAGCCGACGTTCATCTCTTCGTAGTACGGCGTGCGGAAGTTGCGGTCGGGATAGAACAGCGAGTACGGTGCCTGGAACTGCGGAGCAGCCTTGTTGTATCCGCTGGGAAGTTGTAGAACGCCGCCGCCTGGCCCATAGCTGGCCAGTGGCACCGACGCTCCGCCCGGAGGCAGATTCTTGAATACCTGGTAGTAGAACGGTTCACCCACGCCCACAACGTTGGCATTGATGGCGTCAAAGAATATTCCGAATCCGGCGCGTATCGCCAGCCGCCCGGTCCCGAAGACGTCATACGCCAAGCCGATGCGCGGCGCCACTCCGTTGAAGTCCGTCGGCACCAGCGACCTCAGCACGCCGGGATCACCCGGATAAGCCAGACCACCGATGGCCCCGGGAAACACCGTCGATTGGTGTCCTGGGATAAACGTCGAGGAGTAGCCAGTCGGCTGATACCACTGGAACGGCAGCTCATAGCGAACGCCCAGGTTGAAGGTCAGCCTGGAGGTCGCGCGCCAGTCGTCCTGTATGTACCCGAAGATCGAGTGGTTGATGCCGGCCTGCACCAGCGGACTATTGGCCTGGATGGACGTCAGCAACCCCATCGCTGCGTCCGCGTCCGAATAGCCTGTGAACGTGCTGCTGTAGGCGAACTTGCCCGGATAGTCCGTACGGTTCTGGTACTGCAGGCGCAGAAAGTTGGCGCCGAACTGGAAGCTATGCGCTCCTCGCGTCCACGAGAGCTGCTCCAGCAACTCGATGTTCTCATTCACAATATTGGCGTTCGCCTGCGATGGCGAACCCAGCGTGTAGTAGTTGGACAGACTGATGACCGGAAGCGTCGGGACCCCCGGCTCAACCAGGTTGCCGCCGAAGTTGTTCCACGTATTGTGGTCGGACGGCGGCGTCTGGAAGACATAGCGCTTATAGCCCGCTCGGAAGATATTCAGCACATTGGGGGAGATCACCCACGTATCGCCGATATTGCCGAAGTTGCTCACTGCACTGTTCGCTGAGACGGCATAGGTCGCGACTCCCAGGCTCGCCGAGGTCACGCCCGGCGCGGTGGCATCGTTGGCATCGATCAGGTTGTACCGCGCGTCAATCTTGTGCCGCGTGCTCGCCACCCAGTCCACACGGCCCAGTACGTTGTAGTCGTGGCGCGGCTGCGGGGCCTTGGCCACGTTCTCAAACAGACCGTTCTGCGAGAGCACATACGGTACCGGAACATACGTGTTGAAGAACTTCTGGTTGACCGGGTTCAGGCAGTCAGTCGGGACCTCAGCGTAAGGTAGGTAGGTGGACTCGATCTTACCGTCCTGGTACTTGTTCGTCGCCGCGTAGTTTGCCGCCGCCTGCAGGTCGTTCAAACAAGGGGTATTGGTGGGCCCGTTGCCGGCCTGCTGATACGCCGAGTTAAGCATGTTGATTGCATCGCTCGGCTGTGCCTGCAGACCGCTGCTGCTGGACTGTACCAATGGGTTGTAGAACTTTCCATAGACCCCATTCTTTAGTACGTCGGAGTTCTCAAAGCTGGCGCAGGTAGCTCCAGGAGCATACAGCCCCGGCGTTATGCACAGCCGGTTCGGCAATGGGTTCGTTTGCAGATTACCTGTGAAGTTGGCGTTATACCCGCGGTTTTCGAGCGTTGCGGTTGGCGCTGTGCTGACTGCCTGCAGATGTTGGATCAGGTCCTGCAACGTCAGCGCAAAGTACAGCTTGTCCTTCTTGACGGGTCCCTCGACCGAAAAGCCAAGTTGGTTGCTGTTGTCGGTAGGGCTGAACCCGGTCAGGTAATCCTTGGCATTGAAGATACGGCTCTTCACGTAGTCCCATACCGCGCCGTGGATCGTGTTCGTACCGCTCTTGGTCACCACATTCATTACCGCGCCGGCGTTGCGTCCGTACTGCGCCTTGAAGTCCAGCAACTGCACACTGATCTCCTGCAGCGCATTGGGCGGCGGATAGTTAATGCCCGTGTTGTAAAACAGGTTGTTCCACATCAACCCGTCAAACAGCATCAGGTTCTGCGTATTACGCGAACCCGAAACTGAAAACGTTGGGCCGCCGCGGTCGCTGGTGTTGGTCGCCGGCGCGTTCAGGTCGGTTACGCCCGGCAGCAGTCCGGCCAGCGCCACCACGTTGCGTCCGTCAATCGGCAGGTCTTCCACCAGCTTGGTGTCAATCAACGTACCCAGCGTCGCGGAGTTCGTATCCAGCGAAGTTCCCTCGCCGTTCACGTTCACCGTCTCCTTAGCGTCGCCCAGCGCCAGCTTGGCGATGATCTTCTGGCTCTTGTCCGCGTCCACGGAGATATCACTGGCCACATAGGTCTCAAAGCCATCCGCCGTAACCGTCAGGATGTACGTTCCCACCGGCAGGCTGGGCAGCAGAAACTCGCCAGTCTTCGAACTCGTCACCGTGCGATTGATACCCTTATCCGGCTCCACGGCAACGACGGTCGCATTAGGTATCACCGCGCCTTGAGGATCGGTAACCGATCCCAGGATGCTTCCGGTATTCTGCGCCTGACCCCACACCGGCCTTCCACCCGCCGTCAGGGCGAGCACCAGCAGCAACGCCCATCCGGCTCGCCGGTTCTTCACGGTTTGACACCCCAATGCGCCTGTAAGACATGGCACAAGCTTTGCTAACGTCCCCATCACCGACCCCACTTCTGTTGACCTGGTTGAGTTGACCTGTGGACCGGAGATATATTTCAGGCCGGGGGACAGTATCCTAAGCCACAGTACCGCTTGTCAACTCATTCATAGCGCTGCCTTACCTCCCCGGCATCACGTTTGACAGCCGCTTGTCCGGACAGATATTGTTCGGGCGGTCACCATTCGTCGTCTTTCAGCCACCCGGCAGTAGTATCTTGGGGGTTCAGAATTGGTTTTTCCCGCCCGTCCGCTTGCCCCTTTTGCGGAGCCAGTTCCAGCGGCAGTGATGGGTGAAGTTCATAGTTCAGCCGGGCGGATACACCGCTCGCGCAGTGTTCATGGGGTATGTATGCGTCTCTTCGGCCATCTAGCTTTCCGCAACCTGACTGCTTCGCCGCGCGGTCCGCGCCTGCCCGCGCTGGCCGCCACGCTGGCTCTCGCCGGCTGGCTCTCGCCCGCCCTCGGTCAGACCGCCCCGTATCTGCTCCCCTACACCGCCTCCACTTACGCCGGTCCGCACGCCGAATACTCCGGTTCCGGCGTCGCCTGCGGTTCCCTCTTCACTCTGGATACCGCTGGTGACGGCTGCCTCGCCAGCCAGGTCTCGGTCGGCATCGACCCCCACGATGTCCGCGTCGACAACAAAGGCAACCTCTTCTACCTTGACAACGGCAGCAGCACCGGCGTCGTCCACAGGATCAACCCCTTCAACCAACTGGAGACCATCGAGGCCGGAACACTCTCCACCATCAAGTCCTGCACCGCTGGCGACGCCTTCGGCGACGGCTGCATCGCCAACGACGGCGCGGCCAACGCAAACGCCAATACCCCCACCAGCCTCACCCACAGCCTTTACACCGCCGGCCTGCACGCCAGCCGCGGCCTCGGCCTCGGCCCCAATGGCGACGTTCTCATCGCCGGCTACAACGACTCCTACGATCACCGCATCGCCGCCTCCACACTGATTAACAACGTCATTCAGTACAACTACATGCAGGCCGTCATGGGCGACGGCAGCTCGGGCTCCCCATCCACCAGCGGCCCCATCACCATAGCCACCAGCACCGTCAACTCGACCCGCGGCGTCACGGAAGACCTGTACGGAAATGTCTACGTCGCTGACACAGTCAACTACATTCTTCGCGAAGAGTCCGGTGGCATCGTCACCAACCTCACCTCAACGAACAGCGGCAGCGGCAAAGTCTTTGTCAGCGGCAGCTCTGCCGCCAACGCCCTGCTCGGCGAGCCCGAAGACGTCCATGTCGACAGCTACGGCAATATCTACATCGTGGACTTCTCCAATAAGCTGCTGGAAGCCATCTACAAGGGCGGCACGCTACCCAATGTCCCCGTTACGGGCCTCAACAACATCTACACCATCGCCGGCGGTGCTACCGCCACGCCAAGCGTGGACACCACCCCGGTGAACGGCATCTACCCCACGGTGGCGGCAAACACCGTCGGCATCACCATGCGCAAGATCTCCCTTGACCCGCTGAACAACGTCTACATCACCGATTACAGCAACAACGTGATCTGGTTTCTGGACCACGCGACCGGCTACATGCGCATCCTCGCCGGCAACTACGGCAGCAGCACGCCACACGGCGGCTGCGCCGCTCCGCTCAACTCCCTCGGCGACGGCTGCCCCGGCGAGCAGGCCGCCTTCAACCTCGCCTCCAGCAATAGCGGCATCGGCGCGGACGCAGATGGGCAGGGCAACCTCTACATCACGGACCCTGAAGGCTCCGGCAACTCTGCCGGTTCGCGCATCCGCAAGCTCCTCTCCGGCCTGAACTTCCCCGCCACCGCCACCGGCACCAGCGTCAATCAGTCCCTGGACATCCACTTCGCTCCGGGCGACACTCCCGCTGCCTCGGCCTACACACTCACCGCCAGCGGTACGGACTACGTGCTCGGCACCGCCGTATGCACCGTCAACGCCGACACCACCGACGACTGCATCCTGCCCGTCACCTTCACACCCACCGTCGCCGGCCCGGACAATGCAACCCTCAAGGTCACCTCCACCGCAGGCGGCACGGCCAGCTTCGTCCTTACCGGTACAGGCACCGCCGCTGCCATCGCCTTCGATCCCGGCAACACAGCCAATATTGCGACCATCAATAATTCGCAGGGCATCGCGCTCGACGGCGCAGGCGACGCCTACATCGCAGACACCGGCAGCAACCGCATCCTCTTCTACAACGCCTCCACCTCGTCCACTACCGTATTCGCCGGCACCGGAGCCTCCGGCAACTCAGGCAATGGAGGTCTCGCCACAGCCGCCACGCTCAACGCACCGAAGGCCGTCGCCATCGGCACCGACGGCAGCATCTACATTGCAGACACGGGCAACAACGTCATCCGCAAGGTCAACTCCGCCGGCATCATCACCCTCTACGCCGGCGGCGGAACAGTCTGCGCCCCGGTCACGCAGTACACCCCAGGAGCCACGGACGCCATCGGTGACGGTTGCGCCGCCACTCAGGCCACCTTCTCCTCACCCTCCGGCCTCGCTACAGACAAATTCGGATCCCTCTATATCGCCGATACCGGCAACAACCTCATCCGCCAGATCGGCACCACCGGCTTCGTCACCATACTCGCCGGTGGCGGCAGTACCAGCACTGCCTGCTCCGCTGCGGTGGACTCCAACAACGACGGCTGCGCCGGCCTCTCCGCCATCTTCAATGCGCCCACCGGCATCGCCTACGACCCCATCGGTCAGAACATCATCGTCGCCGACACCGGAAACAGCATCGTTCGCAAGATCTATCTCGCTTCCAACATCACCAACACCGCCGGAGTGGCTACCAGTGTCGTCGCCAACCCGGTCACGCTCATCGCCGGCAACGGACAGGCCGGCTCATCGGTGAGTGCGTCCAATGTCGCGACCAACTCTCAGCTCAATGACCCCACCGGCGTCGCCATCGACGCCTCCGGCACCGTCTACATCGCCGATACCGGCAACGACACCATCCGCATGGTCACTACCTCCGGCGTCATCACCACCATCGCCGGCATCACCGGCGCCAGCGGCACCGGAACCGTACCCGCCTCCGCTATCATCACCCAGCTCGCATCGCCGGGCGCTCTCGCCGTACTCCCCGGTGGCACGCTCACCATCGCAGACTCCGGCAACAACCGTCTGCTCACGGACACCCGATCGCAGATTACCTACAACTTCGGCGTCACCAATAAGGGCACATCCAGCCCCCTGCAGAATTTCACAGAGACCAACATCGGCTCTACCACCTCTTCTGCCACGCTGCCTTCGCCGCTCTTCGCGCCTTCACCCAGCGACTCTCAGCTCGCATTGGTCGCAGCCGCCAACGGCAACTCCAGCATCCCCGCCTGCGCCGCCGGCAGCTTTGCCTCCGGCGCCATCTGCAACCTGCAGGGCCAGTTCAACCCCACCGACACCAACCTCCACAGCTCCGCCTTTGCCCAGGCCGCCACCGGCATCAGCGCCTCCGCGCCCACCCCCACTATCACCCTGCAGGGCCAGGGTGCCGTACAAACCGCCACTACCAGTATCGTCGCTCAGACCTTCCCTGCCACCGGTAACGCCGTCTTCGGCACCCAACTCACTCTCACTGCCACCGTCTCGGCTACGCCCAACACCTTCGATCCCGTCGCATATCCCTCCGGCAATGTCATCTTCATCATCGACGGAACCGCCGGCGCGGGCGTGAAAGTGGCCCAGGGCACCGTCTCACTGAGCAGCACCTCGGCGACTGCGAACTCACCCGCCTCGCAGACTGCCAATCTTTCCGCCGGCACCCACACCATCTCCTGCCAGTACAACGGCGACTACTACTACGCCGGCAGCCAATGCCTGCCCACCAACAAGACCATCACCATCGCCCAGGCCGGCACCACGTCGCTGCTCTCCGCAACCAATAACAACATGCCGCAGTTCACTCCAGTCAGCCTCCAGGCACAGGTCATCTCCACTACCACGGGTGTCCCGACCGGCAGCGTCAACTTCTTCGCCACTCTTAGTGGCTCCAGCACAGCCACCCCCATTGGCTCGGCCAACGTCAATGCCGCCGGCATCGCCACCCTCCAGCTCTACGAGACCAGCGACTCCAACGGCAACCTCACCTTCAACACCACCCTGTTGCCCGGCACCTATTCGCTTACCTGCCAGTACACCGGCGGAGCCAACTACACCGCTTCATCATGCGCCGGCATCAACTTCACCGTCACGCCGCAACCGCAGGCCTTCACACTCGCTCCCAAAGGCTGCGTTCCCAGCTCGCTTGCTCCTCAGGGATCCTTCACCGCAGTCCTCTCGCAGTCCTGCACATACGCACAGGTGTATGTGGCTTCCCCGATTACCGTCGGTCAACTCAACACAAGTACGAATGTCATCACCAACGTCACCTATAGCGGCATCGTCTCAGGGTCAGCGCCACTCTACGTCGTGGATGCCAACACCAATAAGAGCGTCCTGATCTCCAACACCATCGACGTCGCCGTCGCCCAGGGCGCCACCACCGACCTCACACTCTTCATCACGCCCACCAACACCGTCAACGGCACGCTGACCTTCGCCTGCTCCGGCCTGCCCGCCAACTCCGTCTGCACCTTCTCGCCCACCACCATCCCGCTCACCGCGAGCACCAGCTTCGCCACCCCTGTCTACGTCGACGTCACGATCTGGAACGACCTCCAGCCCGTCACCGCCGCCCAGATGCACGCTCCCACACTCGGCCGCGGCAAACGCGGCGTGGCTCTGGCCGGATTGATCGGCTGGCCGCTGCTACTGATCGGCATGGCGTGTCTGCTGCGCAAGCGCCGGCGCTTCACCGGTGTTGCATGGATCGCTCTACTGATGGTCCTCTCCGGTGCCGCCCTCACCCTCAACGGCTGCGCCGGTCCGGGAGACTATGTGCCGAACCTCACCACGGCCGGCAACTATCCGGTCACCATCACCGTATCCGGTCCCAATGGCCTCACCCAGAGCGTCGTCATCGAAGACACAGTCACCGCCCCCGGCCTCCCCGGACAGGAATAATCCTCCCCACAACAAACACACCAGGGCAGCCTCCGGGCTGCCCTCACCTTTGCACTTGCCTTTGCCTTGCTTTTCTATTCCCTACTCCCTATTCCCTATCCCTGCCTTTCCCTGCAGCTCCCTGCTTTTCCCTGCCTCTCCCTGTTTTTCCCTGCTACTCCCTGTCTTCCTCAAAGCTCCTGTTCCACCGCTGAATTACCCGCGTCTCGCGCTCGTGACCCAGCACGCTCAGGCTGCCTGTACCCAGCGCCAGCATCTGCCCATCCACCGCCGGCAGCCCCAGCCATCGTGCTGCCAGTATCCGCAGAATATGCGCATGCGCAAACAGCGCCACCGCCTTCGAAACACCAACACTGACGTTGGGTGGCCCATCCATGACAGTCTTACCGTCATGGGTGGGGTTCGAAGCCGCAGCCAGCGCCCTCGCAATCACGCCATCCGCGCGCACGCCAACCTGCTCCACAGTCTCTCCACCCACAAGCGGCGAGCTCCACACACTCCACTGCGGTCCCTTCAGCGCGCGCATCTGCGCCGTGGTCTTTCCCTCGGCATCACCGTAGTTCCACTCCTGCAACCCATCATCGATCACCGCGACGTCGCCATAGCCGGCCAGCCTGCATGTCTCCAGAGCGCGCTGCCGAGGACTCACCAACACTGCCGCAAACTTCTTCCCATGCAGGTACTCCTTCAACTCCAGCGCACGCTGCCGCCCATGCTCGGTCAGCGGGATGTCCGTTGTGCTGGTGTGCGCCCCACTCAGCGACCACTCCGTCTCCCCATGCCGAATCAACCACAACTCCACACCCATCGCGTCCTCCCAAACTGGCATCTGGCAACTGGACAACTGGAGACTCAATCATAATCACCGGGAAACCATTGCGCCCATCGCTTAGACATTGCGTCCATTGCGTTCGCCTTTGCCTTTGTCTCAGTCTTTTCTACTCCCTATTCCCTATTCCCTATACCCTGTCTTAATGGACTTCCAGCTCGTCTCCGACTACAAGCCGCAGGGCGACCAGCCCCGCGCCATCTCCGAGCTCGTCGCCGGCCTCCACGCCGGAGACAAGGACCAGGTCCTGCTCGGCGTCACCGGCTCCGGCAAGACCTTCACCATGGCCAAGGTCATCCAGCAGGTGAACCGCCCCGCGCTCATCCTCGCGCATAACAA
>Ga0182012_10005717_pt1 | contig 12820 bp, 11 predicted proteins | sample 612S2SmetaG_FD_120486 | JGI IMG/M metagenome (GOLD analysis project Ga0182012, IMG submission 120486) | Permafrost microbial communities from Stordalen Mire, Sweden - 612S2S metaG | ecosystem: Environmental > Terrestrial > Soil > Wetlands > Permafrost | place: Sweden: Stordalen | collected...
CGGAGGACACGGCGGAGGACACGGCGGAGGACACGGCGGAGGAGCGGGACGTGGTGGAGGGTCCGGCGCAGGAACCGGGCCGCCCGGTGGACCTTCTGCCCTGGTACATCGAGACCATCGACAGGTTGGTGGCCCGGCTGGAGTCGTACCGGGTGCAGCAGAGACAGGCTCTCGAGGACCTGCGGAAGGGCATGAGCATCACCGAGTCGGTCCGCATCCGCGATTCGGCCACGCTGAGCAGGGAGCTGGCGGGGGTCCTCGAGGATTTCGAAGAGGCCCGTCGGGCCATGCGGGGTGCGGTGGCCCGGGCGCTGCGTGACGAGGGGTCGACCCTCCGGGAGATCGGACAGGCGTTCGGGGTGTCGACCCAGTTGGCCAGCCGTTTCGTGAGCTCGTCCCTGGACGACGCACCGACCTGACGGGCGCGCCCGTCCGACCCCGTCGGTAGGGTGAACGGGTGGGTCCGCCCGAGGTTGCCTGGTTCAGCGCGCTGTGCGACGACGACTACGAGTACCTGGGGGTTCCCGACCCCGGCCTGGCCAGCAGCTGGGACCACTGCCGGGCCATCACCGTGGCCGCCGAGTCACACGGCTACGACAGCATCCTGTTGCCGTCGGGGTACACCCTGGGGATCGACAGTGTGGCATTCGCCGCCGCAGTGGCCACCCAGACCCGGCGGATCAATCTTCTGCTGGCCGTGCGTATGGGCGAGATGGTGCTCCCCCAGTTGGCCCGGCAGCTGGCCACCGTCGACCAGATCTCCGGCGGACGGCTGGTCCTCAACGTGATCTCCAGTGACGTGCCCGGCCAGTCCTTGTCCGGGCCGGACCGTTACCGTCGCACCCTCGAGTCGATGGCCGGACTCCGCACGTTGATGGAGGGCCGGCATCTGCAGACGGCCGGACGGTTCGTGCAGCTGGATCTGGACCCACCCGCGGTGACGGCGACGTCGGGCCGGTGTCCGCCGTTCTATTTCGGCGGCCTCTCCGACGAGGCCAAGGAGTGCGCCGCCGCGGGTGCCGATGTCTACCTGATGTGGCCCGACGTCCCTGCCGCGGTGGCCACCGTCGTCTCCGATATGACCGACCGGGCCCGGAGGTGGGGCCGGACCCTCCGTTTCGGCTGGCGCTCGCACGTCATCGTGCGGGAGACCGAGGCCGAGGCCCGGGATGCGGCCCGGCGCCTGGTGTCACGGCTGGAGGCGACGGCCGGGGCGGACATCCGGTCCCGTTCGCTGGACGCCGCTTCCGCCGGGGTGGCCCGTCAGGCCCAGCTGCGGGCCGAAGCCGACTCCGACGGCTATGTGTCCCGCCACCTGTGGACCGGGGTGGGTCGGGCCCGGAGTGGAGCCGGAGCGGCCATCGTGGGCGATCCCGACCAGGTGCTGGCCACCCTGCAGGAGCTCACCATGGCCGGGGTGGAGTCGTTCATCCTGTCGGGTTACCCCCATCTGGCGGAGTGCGATCTGTTCGCCCGCCACGTGCTGGCCCGCATGGAACACGGTCCGCTGGACGTGGTGGTCCGGCCGGTGGGCAGTACGGACGGCTAGGAGCGGTATCGACGGGTAGGGAGGGACCGCCACCTCCCGTTCAGCCCAGGTGGGAGCGGACCGCGGCCTCAAAGGCGTCAGGATCGTCCGGGGTCACGAACGGGATGGTCCGTGCCCCCACGTCCAGAAAGAACCCGATGTCCTTGTGGGGCCGCCGCAGGTCGAGATTGGCCCAGTGCTTGAGGTCACCGGACCCCCAGATCCGGCCCTTGCCGCCCAGGCCGGTCATGGTGAACCGGTCGACCGACCGGACCGCGGTGTAGGGGATGCGCTTGGTGCCCCACGGGAAGTAGTAGGCGTGGATCATGATCTCGCGGTCGGTGCACTCGATCCGGTGGTCCCGGTAGACGCTCATGGAGACAGTCGACCACAGGCGGCGGGGTCCGTCCCCGATGGGCGGCCCCGACGGCCGTTGCGCCCGGGCTCCGGAGCGGTCACAATTCCCGGGTGCGTCCGCTGGCCATCCATCACGTCGCCATCAATGTGCCCGACGTCGACCAGGGGGTGGCCTTCTACACCGGCGTCCTCGGGGGCACCCTGCGGGCCGACCGCCCCGACGTCGGATTCGGGGGCGCGTGGATCGACATGGGCGCTCAGCAGGTCCACCTGGTCGAGGCGCCGGTACCCCGCAACCTGGGCCAGCACTTCGCCCTCCGGGTCGAGGATCTGGACGAGGCGGTGGCCGATCTGCGGTCCGCCGGGGTCGACGTGGCCGATCCGGTGCCCTCGGGCTCCGGTCGCCAGACCTTCATCAACGACCCGGCGGGCAACGCCATCGAACTGCACCAGGTGGGACCGGCGGCCGAGCCGGTGGACGGGGGAGCCTGACCCCTCAGCCGGCGGGCAACGGGCCGTGGTCCCGGCACCGGGCCCGGTATCCCCCCGGGCTCACGGTCACGGTCAGGCGGCGCCCGCAGGTGGGACAGAACCGGGGAGGATCGAGCTGGCGACGGCAACCGGGGCAGGTGTCGGGGGCCCCGCCACACCCCGTGCAGTAGGCGGCGTCCACGCCGGAGTCGAGCACGTCCGCCGCCGGATCAGAGGACGCCGGTGAGGGCACCGACCGGCATCCGCAGATCCGAGAGCATCTGCAGGTCCTCGTCGGCCGACCGGCCCAACGTGGTCAGGTAGTTCCCCACGATCAGGGCGTTGATCCCCGAGGTCATCCCCATGGACTGCAGCTCCCGCAGGGTCACCTCCCGACCGCCGGCGTAGCGGAGGATCACGCCGGGCAGTCCCAGCCGGAACAGGGCGATCCACCGGATGGCCTCCCAGGCCGCCACCGGGGGGGCGTCACCCAGCGGGGTGCCGGGGCGGGGGTTGAGGAAGTTGAGGGGAACCTCGGTCGGGTCGAGCTCCTGGAGCTGGACGATGAGCTCGATCCTCTGCGCGTCGGTCTCCCCCATGCCGATGAGCGCCCCGGAGCAGAGTTCCATGCCGTGGGTGCGGACCAACCGGCAGGTGTCCTGGCGCTCCTCCCAGCTGTGGGTGGTGACGACATGGGGGAAGAAGGACCGGGAGGTCTCCAGATTGTGGTTGTACCGGTGGACGCCGCCCTCGGCCAGCCGCCGGGCCTGGTCCTCGGTGAGCAGGCCGGCGCTGACCGCCACATTGAGACCGGTGGCCCGGCGGATGACCGGGACCAGCTCCAGGATGCGGGTCAGGGTCCGCTCGTCCGGACCCCGGACCGCCAGGACCAGGCAGAACTCCGACGCCCCGGCGGCCCTGGTCTCCTCGGCGGCCCGGAGCACCTCGTCGGTGTCGAGGAACGGCGTGGCCTTCACCGGGCTGTCGAAGCGGGAGGACTGGGAGCAGAAGTGGCAGTCCTCCGGACAGCCGCCGGTTTTGGCCGACAGGATCCCCTCGACCTCCACGTCGGGCCCGCACCACTCGAGGCGCACCTGGTGGGCCAGGGCGGCCAGCGAGGTCACCCGGTCGTCGGGCAGTTCGGCCAGCCCGGCCAGCTCCCCGGCGTCCAGCAGGCGGCGCCGGTCCAAGAGGGCGTCCTCAGCCGAGGCCAGGCGGGCCCGGGCCGTGGCCGGATCGACGGCCGGCCGGGCCGGCTCGCCCCGGCGGGTCCGGTTGGGCGGGGAGAGGGCGACCGTGGTACGGATGGGGGTGGGGGCGAGGTCGCGGGACATGCCGTTACGGTAGTGGGCCCGGTATCCGACGGGAAAGACGACAGGGGGACCGCTGTGGCATGGGACTTCTCCACAGAGCCGGAGTTCGAGGACCAGCTGGCCTGGATGCGGCGGTTCGTGAGGGAGGAGATCATCCCCCTGGAGACCCTGTCCCTCAGCCACGACACCATGCTGGAGGCGGTCCGGCCCCTGCAGGAGGAGGTCAAGGCCCGCGACCTGTGGGCCTCACACCTGCCCGTCGAGCTCGGGGGGGGCGGATTCGGCCAGGTCAAGCTGGGCCTCATGCACGAGATCCTCGGTCAGACCCCCTACGGACCGGTGGTGTTCGGCAACAACGCCCCCGACTCGGGTAACGCCGAACTCCTGGCCATCGGCATCGAGTCCTCGGGCCGGGAGGACCAGCGCCGGGAGTGGTTGCAGCCGCTGCTCGACGGCCGGCTGCGGAGCGGGTTCTCCATGACCGAGCCCGGGGCCGGGGCCGACCCCACGATGATCTCCACCACCGCCGTGCGGGACGGGGACGAGTGGGTGATCGACGGCCACAAGTGGTTCACCACCAACGGATCGGTGGCCGACTTCCTCATCGTCATGGCGGTGACCAATCCCGACGTCCACCCGTACCAGGGCTGCTCGATGATTCTGGTGCCGGCCGACACCCCGGGGGTGGAGATCGTGCGGGATGTGGCCACCATGGAGGATCCGGTCGAGCACTTCGGCCGGTTCGGCGGACACGCCGAAATCCTCTACCGCGAGGTGCGGGTACCCGTCGGGAACCTGGTGGGCCGGGAGGGCGAGGGGTTCGTGCTGGCCCAGAAGCGGCTGGGCCCGGGTCGCATCCACCACTGCATGCGCTGGCTGGGCCAGTCGCGACGGGCCTTCGACATGCTGTGCGAGCGGGCCGTCTCCCGGACCACCCACCACTCCCTGCTGGCCGAGAAGCAGACCGTGCAGAACTGGGTGGCCGACTCGCTGGCCGAGATGACCGCGGCGCGCCTCATGACGCTGTACGCGGCGTGGAAGATGGACACCGAGGGGGCGTCGGCCGCCCGGGTGGAGATCGCCATGATCAAGTACTACGGGGCCGGGGTGCTCTACAACGTGATCGACCGGGCCATCCAGGTCCACGGGGCGCTGGGCTTCTCCACCGACCTCCCCCTCGAATCGATGTACCGCCAGGCCCGGGCGGCCCGCATCTACGACGGGCCGGACGAGGTCCACCGGGTGACGGTGGCCCGCCAGACCCTCAAGGGGTACGCGCCCACCGAGGTCCCGACCGAACACGTGCCCACCCGGCGGGCCGAGGCCCGTGAGCGCTTCGCCCACCTGCTGGACCGGGCCACCGCCGACATCTGACTCCCCGTCGCCGCACAGCGCCCCCGGGGCCGGGAGCGGGTGCGGGTCCGGGTCCGCTCAGTAGCGGTAGGTGTCGGGCTTGTAGGGCCCGTCCACGTCGACCCCGATGTACTCGGCCTGCTCCTTGGTCAGCGTGGTCAGACGGACCCCGAGGGCGTCGAGGTGCAGCCGGGCCACCTTCTCGTCCAGGTGCTTGGGCAGCACGTAGACACGGTTCTCGTAGTCGTCGGCGTTGTTGAACAGCTCCATCTGGGCCATGGTCTGGTTGGTGAAGGAGTTGGACATCACGAAGCTGGGGTGGCCGGTGGCGTTACCCAGGTTCAACAGCCGACCCTCGGAGAGGATGATCACGGCGTGGCCGTCGGGGAACACCCACTTGTCCACCTGGGGCTTGATGTTGACCCGCTCGACACCGTCCACCTTCATCAGCCCGGCCATGTCGATCTCGTTGTCGAAGTGGCCGATGTTGCCCACGATGGCCTGGTGCTTCATACGGCTCATGTGGTCGGCGGTGATGACGTCCTTGTTGCCGGTGGTGGTCACGAAGATGTCGGCGGTGCCCACCACATCCTCGAGGGTGTCCACCTGGTAGCCCTCCATGGCCGCCTGGAGCGCGCAGATGGGGTCGATCTCTGTGACCACGACCCGTGCCCCCTGGCCCCGCAGGGAGTCGGCGCACCCCTTGCCCACGTCCCCGAAACCGCACACCACGGCGACCTTCCCGCCGATGAGCACGTCGGTGGCCCGGTTGATGCCGTCGATGAGGGAGTGGCGGCAGCCGTACTTGTTGTCGAACTTGGACTTGGTGACGGCGTCGTTCACATTGATGGCGGCGAACAGCAACTCGCCGGACTGCTCCATCTCGTTGAGCCGGTGGACACCGGTGGTGGTCTCCTCGGAGACCCCCTTGATCCCGTTGGCCATGGTGGTCCAGCGGTCGGGCTGCTCGGCCAGGCTCCGGGCCAGCACCCCGAGCACCACGGCGAACTCCTCGGAGTCGGCGGTGGCGGGATCGGGCACCGCGCCGGCCTTCTCGAACTCGACACCCTTGTGGACGAGCAGCGTGGCGTCACCACCGTCGTCGAGGATCATGGTCGGGCCGCCCTCGGGCCAGGCCAGCGCCTGTTCCGTGCACCACCAGTACTCCTCCAGGGATTCGCCCTTCCAGGCGAACACCGGCACACCGGCGGGGGAGTCGACGGTGCCGTTCGGACCGACCGCCACCGCCGCGGCGGCGTGGTCCTGGGTGGAGAAGATGTTGCAGCTGGCCCAGCGGACCTCGGCGCCCAGGGCCACCAGGGTCTCGATCAGCACGGCCGTCTGGATGGTCATGTGGAGGGACCCGGTGATCCTGGCCCCCCGCAGGGGCTGCTCGGCGGCATGCTCGCTTCGCATGGCCATCAGCCCGGGCATCTCGTGCTCGGCCAACTCGATCTCCTTGCGGCCGAACTCGGCCAGGCTGAGATCAGCCACTTTGAAGTCGGAGGGTTTCAGGGGGCTGGACATGGTCTGTATGGTAGTCGACTCCCCCGTCGGTCCTCCGGGGCAGGGGGGCGGAACGGTACCATGGCGCCGGGCGTCCGCCGGTGTCCTGCCGGCGGGACGGGGACGCCGACAGAGGCCGACAGAAACGGGGAGATGCGATGATCCGAGGCCGGGTGGCCATGGCGGTGGCCGGTGCCTGTCTGATCGGCGGGGGCCTGCTGGCCGCCTGTTCGTCGTCGACCACGTCGACATCGACGACATCCGCACCGGGGTCGGGCACCGGGGGATCGGCATCCGGCACGGTCCTGTTGGTCGGGACGTTCCACGGCCACCCCGGGGGATACCGCACCATCCAGGCCGCGGTGGCGGCCGCCCGCCCGGGCGACTGGATACTGGTGGCACCCGGCGACTACCACGAGGACGCCGACGAGTCGGGCACCCGCACCGACCCGTCGGAGGGCGACACCGGCGGGGTGATGATCACCACCCCCGACCTCCACCTGCGGGGGATGGACCGCTCCACGGTGATCGTGGACGGGACCAGGGCGGGATCGCCGGCGTGCAGTGCGAGCCCGGCGGCGCAGAACTTCGGAGCCGTGGGGCCGGGCGGGAAGGCGGTCGGGCGCAACGGGATCGTGGTGTGGAAGACCGACGGGGTCTCCATCCAGAACCTGACGGCCTGCAACTTCCTCGGGGGCACCGGATCGGCCGGCAATGAGATCTGGTGGAACGGCGGCGAGGGCAGCGGGAAGATCGGCCTCACCGGATACCAGGGCAGCTATCTCACCGCCACGTCGACCTACTTCAGCCCGACCGGCACCCCGGACCAGCAGGAGGCCACCGCCGCCGAGTACGGCATCTTCGCCTCCAACGCCGCCGGGCCGGGCGCCTGGAACCAGCTCTACGCCAACAACTTCAACGACTCGGGCATGTACGTGGGGGCCTGCCTCCAGCTGTGCGACGTGACCATCGACCACGCGTGGATGGAGAACAACGCCCTCGGGTACTCGGGCACCAACTCGGGGGGAGCGGTGGTCATCGAGAACTCGCAGTTCGACGACAACCAGGACGGGATCGACACCAACACCCAGATCGCCGGCGACCCGCCCGCCCCTCAGAACGGAGCCTGCCCCGACGACGGCATCAGCCCGATCACCCACACCCACTCGTGCTGGGTGTTCATCCACAACGACTCCCACAACAACAACAATCCCAACGTCCCCCAGGCCGGCAACGCCGCGGCCGGACCGACCGGTACCGGCATGACCCTCTCGGGCGGGCGCAACGACACGGTGATGGACAACACCTTCTCCGACAACGGGGCGTGGGGTTTCCTGATGGTGCCCTATCCCGACTCGGGTACGCCGTCGATCGGCCAGACCTGTGCCGCCACCGGGGGGGTGGAGGAGTCCGCACTGGGGTGCGTCTACGACGCCCAGGGTGACGCCCTCCTGGACAACACGTTCAGCCACAACGGCTACTTCGGCAACCCCAGCAACTCCGACTACGGCCAGATCGTGTTCACGGCGGGTAAGCCCCGGAACTGCTTCGCCGGCAATACCGCGCCGAACGGGAGTGCACCCCCCGGACTGGAGGTGTCCCAGCCCACCTGCGGTCCGGTCACCACCGCGGCCGACACCGGCGGCCCGCTTGAGGCCCAGGTCCTGTGCGACACCGGATTCGGTTCCTGCCCGGCCGGTGCGACCTACCCCAAGCACACCGGGGTGGTCATGCACCCGCTCCCGGCGGGACTGCCGACCATGCCCGATCCGTGCTCGGGGGTGCCGGCCAACGCCTGGTGCCCGGGCGGCCGACCGCTCTGATCCCGGCCGGGGCCGCCCGGGCCACCGGAGTAGTAGTTGACTAAACAAGTCATGTTTGTCAGCATTGGGCCGCTGAGCGGTGTGCACACCGGCGACCGACGCCCGGGGGAACGCTCCGAGGAGGTCGTCTGCCATGCCCGAGTGGGGATTCGAAACGCGCCAGATCCATGCGGGGGCCGTCCCCGATCCCACCACAGGGGCCCGGGCCGTCCCGATCTACCAGACCACCAGCTACACCTTCCGGGACACCGCCCACGCCGCCGCCCTGTTCGGGTTGGAGGAACTGGGCAACATCTACACCCGGATCATGAACCCCACCCAGGCCGTCTTCGAGGAGCGGGTGGCGGCACTCGAGGGCGGGGTGGCGGCGTTGGCCGTGGCCAGCGGCCAGGCCGCCGAGACGGTGGCCCTCCTCAACCTGGCGGAGAACGGTGGGCACGTGGTCTCGTCAGCGTCGCTGTACGGCGGGACGTACAACCTGTTGCACTACACGCTGCCCAAGCTGGGGGTGGAGGTGACCTTCGTCGACGACCCCGACGACCTCGACGCCTGGCGGGCGGCGGTGCGCCCGACCACCAAGGCCTTCTACGCCGAGACGGTGGGCAATCCCAAGGGTGACGTCCTGGACTTCGAGAACGTGGCGGCCATCGCCCACGAGCACGGCATCCCGCTGATGGTGGACAACACCCTGGCCACGCCGTACCTGGCCCAACCCCTCCGTCACGGAGCCGACATCGTGGTGCATTCGGCGACCAAGTTCATCGGGGGGCACGGGACCTCCATCGGCGGGATCATCGTGGACGGGGGCACCTTCGACTACGAGGGCAGCGGCCGGTTCCCCGGCTTTACCGAGCCCGACCCGAGCTACCACGGACTGGTCTTCGGCCAGCTCCCCGAGCCGCTGTTTCCGGCCCGGTTCGTCCTGAAGGCCCGACTGCAGTACCTGCGGGACACCGGTCCGTCCATCGCCCCCCTCAACTCGTTCCTCTTCCTCCAGGGCCTCGAGACCCTCAGCCTGCGGATGGAACGCCACGTCCGCAACGCCACCGAGGTGGCCCGGTGGCTGGAGGCCCGGGACGAGGTGGTGTGGGTGGCCTACCCCGGGTTGGAGTCGAGCCCCTGGCACCAGCGCCAACAGCGGTACCTGCCCAACGGCGGGGGTGCCATCGTGGCCTTCGGGATCAGGGGGGGCGCCGCTGCCGGCCGGTCGTTCATCGAGGGGCTGGAGCTGTTCAGCCATCTGGCCAACGTCGGCGATGTCCGCAGCCTGGCCATCCATCCGGCCTCCACCACCCACTCACAGCTGACCGAGGCGGAGCAGATCTCCACCGGGGTGACCCCGGACCTGGTGCGCCTGTGCATCGGCCTCGAGTCGATCGAGGACATCCTGGCCGACCTGGAGTCCGGCTTTTCGGCGGCCCGGGGAACGTGACCCCGGATCCGCCTGCCGACCCGGGGTCCGGTGACCTCCCCGGGGGCCGGCGGTCCGTGCAGGTGTTCGGCGGGCAGCAGGGGGCGCTGGTCCTCGAGGGGGGGGAGTCGCTGGCCTCGGTGACCGTGGCCTACGAGACCTGGGGTGCGCTCAGCCCGGGACGGGACAACGCCGTGTTGGTGCTCCACGCCCTGACCGGTGATTCCCACGCCGCCGGGCCGGCGGGTGCGGGACATCCGACGGCGGGGTGGTGGGGCGGCGTCATCGGCCCGGGTGCCGCCGTCGATACCGACCGCTACCACGTGGTGTGTCCCAACGTCCTCGGCGGGTGCCGGGGCACCACCGGGCCGGCCTCGCCGGCTCCGGACGGCGCCCCCTACGGGTCGCGCTTCCCCCGGATCACCATCCGCGACCAGGTGGCGGTGGAGGCCGCCCTGGCCGACCGCCTGGGCATCGACCGCTGGGCCGGGGTCATCGGTGGGTCGATGGGCGGCATGAGGGTTCTCGAATGGTGCATCGGCCACCCCGACCGGGTGGACCGGGCCGCCGTGCTGGCCGTGGGAGCCGCCGCCACCGCCGAGCAGATCGCCCTGTGCTCGCTGCAGGCCCGGGCCATCCGGGGGGACCCGGCCTTCGCCGGCGGCGACTACTACGGACGCAAGGACCTCCCGGTGGAGGGGCTGGCCCTGGCCCGGGGCATCGGCCAGGTCGGCTACCGCACCACCCCCGAGCTCGAGGCCCGCTTCGGCCGCGCCGCCCAGGGATCCGAGGACCCCCTGACCGGGGGGCGCTTCGCCGTCGAGTCGTATCTGGAGCACCAGGGGGAGGCGCTGGTCCGCCGGTTCGACGCCAACTCCTACCTGGTGCTCAGTCAGGCCATGAACCTCCACGACGTGGGCCGGGGCCGGGGCGGGGTGAGCCGGGCCCTGGGCGGGGTCCGGGCCGATGTCACCGTGGCCGGCATCGACTCCGACCGCCTCTATCCGCTCGAACTGCAGCACCGGGTGGCCCGGGACCTGCCGGGGGGACGTCCGGTCACGGTCATCGGCTCGCCCTCGGGCCACGACGGCTTTTTGGTGGAGACGGCCCAGGTGGGAGCGGTTCTGGCCGCGGCCCTCGCCGGCTGAGGGACGGGTCAGGTCCCGTCCCCGAGCCGGGCCAGGAGGGAGTCGGCGGCCAGGCTCCCCGCCGGCCGCCCGGCCGCCGTGAACTCCCGGGCGGCCCGCTGGACCAGCTGGTTGGCCGGGGTGGGCACGCCGTGGATCCGGCCCAGCAGGACGATCTCCCCGTTGAGGTAGTCGGTCTCGATGTTGCCGGTGCCCCGGGTCACGCTCTGCCAGGTCGAACCGCCCTCCCGGTGGCGACCGGCTATCTCGCCCAGCTGCATCAGGTCCCCCCGCCGGTCGCGGTCCTCGTCGGGCGTGGCCACCTCCAGTCCCGCCGCGGCCAGAACCGCCTCCCCCTCGGCCGCCAGCATCCGCACCAGTGCGCCACTGCGTTCACCCGGCCCGCACATGGCCTCCACGGCGTTGGCCAGGTTCATGAGGAGCTTGCGGCGCTTCCAGCGGACGATGTCCTCGACCACCCCGGAGTCGAACGTGGCCGCCCTGAAGTCGTCGGCGACCGTCCGGGTCACCGGGCCGCTCCCGGCGGGGTACCGCCCGATGTCCAGCAGCCCAGTGACCGGCGACGACCAGGCCTGGACCACCCCGGGCTCGAGGTGGCTGGCCGGGCACATGACGCAGACCGCGTGGACCGACGGGAACAGCCGGAGGGCGGCGGCCTCGTTGGCCACACCGTTCTGGAGGCACACCACCGGGGTGTCGGCCGGGGCCACCCCGGCCAGCTCGGCCAGGACGGCCGACGTGTGCTGGCTCTTGACCGCGATCAGGACGGCGGGGCCGGTGCTCCAGTCGATGTCCCGGGGATGCCCGACCGCCGGTATCCCCAGGGTGACCCGGCCGGCCGGGGACTCGATCGTCAGTCCCCGGCTGCGGAGCACGTCGAGATGGGGCCCCCGGGCGATGAGGGTGACCTCCCGGCCGGCCTGGGCCAACCGCCCGCCCACCAGACCGCCGATGGCCCCGGCGCCGTAGACCACGTACTCCACGCCGCCATGGTGCCACGGCCCCGGGGCCGGTCCGGCCGGGCCCTGAGGCCCGCACCGCAGCCCCTCCGGTGGCGGCCCCCGGCGGGGGTGATCCGGATTTTGTAAGTCCCGCTAGTATGTAACTACGTAATCAACCACCGCTCGAAGAGTGGCACTCCCACCCGGACGACCGGGAGGGTGGTGACAGGAGGAGGAACCATGGGACCAGGGGAGAGCAGGGGACAGGGCGGACCGGGCCGGCGTGGCGGCCGCGGGAGGCGGGGCGGTCCGTGGGGGACCGGGGAGGAGAGCCCGTCGACCGATGGACTGACCGGCTGGCTGACCGGCCGGCTGCCGGACGCCTGGTTTGAGGCGGCACCGACCGTCACCGTGGACCGGGATGAGATTCTGATCGTCGGCCGGATCCCGGCGCCCGAGGTCCCCGACGGGGGTGACGAGGTGACCCGGTCCGCCGCCGAGGCCGGGCGGATCACCCGCTTCCGCGAGGAGACCCGCGAGGAGAGGATGGCCATCGACCGGGAGGCACAGCATCTCTACGGGAGGAGCATCGCCTGGGCCGCCGAGTCCGGCGGGAGCTCGCAGGTCTTCACCAACCTCTCGGTGCCGGTCATGACCCGGCTCCGCCAGCCGGAACGGCTGGTGCTCGACACCCTGGTGGACAGCGGCGTGGCGCGGAGCCGGTCCGACGCGCTGGCCTGGTGCGTGAAGCTGGTCTCCCGTCACACCGACGAGTGGCTGCAGGACCTGCGCAATGCCATGGAGTCGGTGGAGACCGTCCGCCGGCAGGGCCCCGAGGTGGCGTAGGGTCACCGACGGCCGGACGGGTCCAGCCGGACGGTGGTGCCGTCCGCCCGGTGGCGGGGCGTCGGTAGCCTCGGGGGCGTGACGGATCCCCCGGGCCACCGGTGATCAGCGGGTGAGCGGCCG